>Ga0209066_10000094_pt1 | contig 121803 bp, 134 predicted proteins | sample All_14_2_FD_187198 | JGI IMG/M metagenome (GOLD analysis project Ga0209066, IMG submission 187198) | Freshwater microbial communities in response to fracking from Pennsylvania, USA - Allegheny Zone_MetaG_DW_15 (SPAdes) (version 2) ...
GGGTATAATCTCATTTTATAGGAAGCCTTCATTTTTTTATTCGATTTCATCGCGCTTTCTAAAATCATAGGGTACACCCTCTAATTATTTAAAGCGTATCTCATACCCTACAATAATTTAAATACCTAAAAAATCAAGGAACGCTATAGAAGATAGACGTTCCTTTTTTGTGGAATCAGGAGAAGAATTGTTATTTCATGCGAACTTTCGAACGCGTTATCAATTTATCAAAGATTAAAATCAGTTGTGGGAGTAAGACCAAAACAGAGATAAGTCCAAAGAGCGCTCCTAGAGCAATTGCTAAACCGATTTGCTGAATTGCTAAAACAGATGAAATAAAACCTAAAGATAACCCAGCAATACCAAAGATTAAAGCAGATGTTGTTATTGATGGTGCACTATCTTCAATCGCATGTTCAATACTTAAATGGACATCATTCGTTTCTCTTAATTCGATATATCGCTTTGTAAAAAGAATCGCATAATCAATCGTAGCACCTAAAAGGATGGTAGATACGATTAAGTAACCCAAGAAAGCAAGTGAACTCCCAATAAAATAAGGAACACTCATCGCCAGAAATACAGATGTCATGATGACCGAAGGTAAAATAACGGGTAGAATCCAGTTTTTAAACGTAACGAGAATAACGATCATAACAAGCACTAAAGCTATCAGAGTGACATAAAGATAGTCAGATTCAATCACATCTTTGATCGAAAATGCTGCTGGAGAGGAACCGATCATGTATGATTTCTCAAAATCAAGATTATCGATTATCTCTTTGATTTCCATTAGAACCGATTCTGTCGTTTCATCTTCTTCTTTTAGGTCAATCGATAGTATCATTCGTTGATATCCATCTTGATAAAAGTTAAGACTTAACCCAGCGAGCACATTGGGATCTGTGATGATACTTTGGTAATAAACCATACTTTGAACAGAGGTTATATGAAGACCATCTCTTGTCATTAATTCTTGATAGAGCATCGCTTCTTTCGTCGGATCTTGAGTTGTTATAATGACGATTTGATTATCATTCCCAAAGATTTTAATCATTTCGTTGAGATTATTATCATAAGAAGAACCATCACTACCAATTAAGGCGGATTCTCCATAAATAAACGTGTTTTGAGACTGGAAGTAATAAGCTGGAATGATAACAGCAACAAATACACCTAAGAAAACATAACGTAGTTTATATACAAATGTTGCAAACTTGCCAAATTTTGGAATAAATACTTGATGCTTTGACTTTTTAATCCACGGGTCAAGCCACTTGATGACAACAGGACCTAAAACAAGAGATGAAATCGCTGATAAAAAAACAGCTTTTAAGAAGACTAAGCCAATATCAACACCGATTGAAAAGCGCATGAATGCGAGTGCGATAAAACTGACACCGGTTGTTACTGCGGATGCAACGACAGGTGATGCAACCCTTTTTAGCGTTTCCTTCATGGCAGGATTAGGATCTTTATCTTCACGGTCTTTATGATAACGATGTACAATGAAAATGATGTAATCAAGTGAAATTGCAAGTTGCAAAGCGATTGCCATCGATTGTGTAATAAAGGAAATATCTGGAAAAATGATATTTGTACCTAGGTTAACAACAATAGCAACCCCACTGATAATGATGAATACTATTAAATCGGCATATGATGGTGTCATTAAGAGCAAAATGACTAATACTAACGGGATTAAGATGAATGTGATCTTTAGAACTTCACCCTCAATGGCGTCTCTCACGAATAAATCAGACATCACACCACCAACAAGAGCATAGTCCAGATTCTTCTCCTCAATAAATGCTTCAATATGATCAATCGTGATTTCAAGATCGGCTGATGTTGTAGACAAATCCATCCCAATCATCATTTTATAGTAACCATCGTTTTCATAACGTTCAATTTGATCCTTAATAGGACCGACTAAAGTATCAGGTGATTCCATTACAATCTGGTGGAAACTTTCTATAAATGATAGTCCAGTTCCCATCAGGGTAGTAAGTGTTGTGTTCAGTTCGGTTTGTGTCGCACTATCTACAGAAGCTAGAAGAATACCATAGTTTAGTTGATTTAAAACACTATCCAAAAAATCGACTTGTGTCACATGCTCCATGGCCAATATGTCCGATTGAGCATCTAAGGCTTGATTTAAACTCGCATCTTTTAACATCAGATAGGTATAACTCGATGGTCCATAGAGTTCATCATGGAGTTTTATACCTTCGATGAGCTCATCATCATCGGGTAAATATTTCTTCATATCGTAATTAACATCAACACGACCCATCAAAAATAGCGATAAACCGACGAAGACCACCGTTAAAATGACAATCATCAATTTCTTCATGAGTAGACCTCCCTTTACCTTTAGTATAGGAAGAATGCATATTAAATCTATCCGATAAAAATATCTTGTTTATCCTATAAAACAACACGAGACAGCTAACATGTCGGCCTTTGTGCATAAATAGAACAATATGATGGAAAATATTCGACAACAGCGTGCTATATCCATCATCGTGTTGTTTATTTGTGGGAGATTGTGGTATGCTTGAAATCGAAAGGGATGAATCTATGAATACACAAAAAATGGATCACCGTGTTCGTGTGACCCACACCTTATTAAAAGAAGCACTCTATAAGCTCGTTAAAACTCAATCAGTTCAAGAAATTACGATAAAAGACCTATGTTTTGTAGCCAATATTAACCGAACAACCTTTTATGCCCACTTTCACAGTGTCCAAGACTTAATTGAAAAATCGGAAAGTGAATTATGGGTTGATTTGCTACTTCTCATCAAACACAGCGAAAAGGACATCAATTACTTTTCAAATCAAATCTTTTTTGATGTTTATGAGCTATCTAATAAGTATCATGAGCTCTTCGAACTGTTAATCATCAAAAATGCAGATCCCCATTTTGTTGAAAAAGTTTACAACTTAGGAAGATCGGCTTTTAAAACATCGTATAAGAAGTCCAAAAATTCAAAAGATGATGCACGTATGGAATATTATTATATCTCTGTCCTCAATTCATTCATCGGAATCCTTCGCTTATGGCTCATGAATGGGATGAAGGAAACACCACATGAAATGGCTGAAACAACAAAGAAAATTATCACTGGAGGCATTCATTTTATTCTTGAAGACCGTTAGTAAAAATTCACTCCTCCAAGATTTTTTTGTGTTGTGATAAAGTTGATGAGAACTTAGATGAGATAGATGATAATTGACAACAGACCAACGATAAAGCAGTACACAGCGAAGTAAATCAAATTCTTAACCTTCACATAGTTATATAAGAAACGAACAGCAATCATGCTAAAGACAAAGCTCATTACAAATGCGAGCGAATAACCCACATAATGAATCGATTCATTCGCTTGCAAGGCTTCATACAAACCAAGAAGTGATACAGGAACAGATATGACAAGGTAACTTAGAAATGAAAAGCGAAGCACTTTCTTAAGTTCAATTTTTTGAGTCAAACCACCTGAAATGGTAATACCACTGCGTGATATTCCAGGAAATATCGCAAACATCTGGAATGCACCGATCACTAACGCATTTTGCCACGTCACATCATTTTTCCACTGGATGTCTTTTTGCTTATAAACATAAAAGAGAAGTGCTGAGGTAATGATGAGTGCGAAACCCGCGGTCAGTGGATCATCAGGAAGGACATCTTTCAAAAGTAAACCTGCAATCCCTACAGGAATAACAGCAATCATGAGTTTTAGAACATAGATGAAATCGTCTTTGCCGGTTTCATCTTTTCGAATGAGATAACAAAACGTTCCCTTGATTAACTGTCCAACATCCTTACGAAAGAAATAAAGAAGAGCTAAGAAAGATCCTGTATTGGTAATCATGAGAAATGTTGGAAAAGCGGTCATATCCATTCCAAATAAGTGACTAAATAAGGTTAAATGACCACTACTCGATATCGGAAAAATCTCTGTGATGCCCTGAATGATTCCGAGCACAATATATTTGATTATTTCAATGAATTGATCCATGTTATCACCGTATTCATTATAGCATACTCAACTCTGAATAAATATGCTAAAATGGTAACAATCTCCCTTTCATGAAAGGTGAATGAAATGACTTTTCTTTAAAGTAAGGTATACTAAAAATAGATAAGGAGTCCCTATGAACCATCTATTAAAAGTGATCAAAGGTTCGCTCGTTGGATTAGGAAGTATCTTACCGGGTATTTCTGGTTCGATGGTTGCAACCATCCTCAATATTTACCAAGATCTTATTGTTGCCCTCAATCAATTTACCAAACACCCCATCAAAGCTATTTTATCCGTATGGCAATATATCCTTGGTGTCGGTTTGGGGTATGTGATTGGTTTTCTATTCATCAAGACATTTTTTGAAAACTTTCCTATCCCGTTTACCCTTCTTTTCATCGGCTTTATTCTAGGATCGATACCCAGTGTAACCAAAGAAACGCGTGGGAAAAAGAAGAACTGGCATCATCTCGTAACGATGGCGCTTGCGATTGTTTTCATGGTTCTCTTCTTATTTGTCCAAGAAGCGAGTGCGTCAGCATCCAATTGGACGTATTATCTTGTGATCTTTGTGATTGGTTTTATCACAGCAGCAGCTCTGATAACCCCAGGATTGTCAGGAGCGACTCTTCTGATGGCACTTGGCTACTTCCATCTTCTCATTGGACTTGTTGATGATGTTGCACAAGCCATCATCACCCTCGACTTTAGTGGTATTGCATCCGTCATGCCCATGTTATTGATCCTTGCATTAGGTGTTTTAGTTGGGATGATTGTCATGGGTAAACTCATGTATCAAATCCTCATTCACTATCGCCTACATTTCTATATGGCTATTTTGGGGATTATTATCATTTCCCCATTCAACATCTTATTTGAACTTCAATCATCGACCGAACAAAACGTTTTTCAAACCCATTGGCTCCATTGGATCATCGGTGCAATCCTATGTATCGGTGGATTCATCTTGACCTATGTACTTTCAACAAAAGATATCGTTAAGGAGGTTTCACATGATTAAAAAAGCGGTCATTCCCGCAGCCGGATATGGCACTCGTTTTCTCCCCATCACGAAAGCATTACCTAAAGAATTACTCCCGATCATCGATCATCCAACCATCGAATACATCGTCAACGAAGCGATAGAAAGTGGTATGACCGATATTTTACTGATTGTGAGTTCGAATAAAAATGCGATCATCGATTACTTCGATTACAACATTGAACTCGAAACGATTCTACTTCAAAAGAACAAGCATTATGAATACGGCTTAGTACGTAACATCGGCGTAGGTGCGAACATTCACTACATCCGTCAACGCGAACAATTGGGGCTAGGACATGCCGTTTTACAAGCTGAAGCTTTCATCAGCGGAGAACCATTTGCAGTACTCCTAGGTGATGATATGTATGTTGGGAAAGATAAACCAGCCATCAAGCAACTTGCTGAAGTGTATGAAAAAGTTCAATCCACTGTTCTTGGAACGATGGAAGTCGAATTAAAGAATACATCAAAATATGGCATTTGCATTCCCAAAGACAACCAAAAGGGACCCATTGTTGAACTTAAAGGCGTTGTTGAAAAGCCCAAAGTTGAAGAAGCTCCTTCTCGTTCGGCCATCGGTGGACGTTACATTCTCACACCAGGTATCTTTGATTACTTAAAAAATCAAACACGTGGTGCAGGTAATGAAATTCAATTGACGGATGCTATTTTAAGACTGATGGCAACCGAAAAGGTTTATTCTTACGATATTCAAGGCAAGCGTTATGATGTAGGAAACAAGGTGGACTACATCGAAGCTATTCTTGATTTTGGTCTCCAAAAGGATGAAATCAAGAATGATTTACAAGCATTAATCAATCGAAAGGCGAAGTAAATCATCTTTACTTTTTGACCTATTCACCGTATAATAAGGTTAACACGATCAAGAAGACAAGTAATGCAAGATCGTTTACAAAGAGAGCGTGCGGTTGGTGCGAGCACGCGTAAACGGATGCATGAAATCCACTTCCTAGTGGCGCTAATCACGTCCGTAAGTCTGCGTTAAAGATATTGAGGGCTAGAGATAATCTAGAACTAAGGTGGCACCGCGTGAACACGTCCTTAGCATACTAAGGGCGTTTTATTTTTGAAGGAGGAAGAACAATGTTAGATTTAAAGTTTGTGGTTGAAAATATCGAGGACGTGATCAAACGACTATCGACAAGAAATGGTGATTTCACCTATCTTTATGAAATCAAAGATTTATACAACAGAAGAAAAACAATCATTTTGGATGTTGAAGCCAAGAAAGCTTTACGCAATGATGCTTCCAAAAAGATTGGTGAGTTGAAAAGACAAAAGCTGGATGCTACAGAGATTTTAAACGAAGTGGCTCATCTTGGTGATGATATCAAAGCGCTTGATGATGAACTCAAAATGGTCGAAGAAAAAATCAGTCATCTTTTAGCGATTACACCGAATCTTCCCCATGAAAGCGTACCTGTCGGAAAAGATGATACTGCAAACGTCGAAATTAAAAAAGTGGGAACACCACGACGTTTTGATTTTCCCGTCAAAGATCACATCGCACTTGGTGAATCTTTAGGTATCCTTGATTTTGAACGTGCAGCTAAAATCACGGGGACTCGCTTTGTCGTTGACAAAGGTCTAGGTGCTCGTCTCGAACGCTCGCTCATTCAGTTTATGATGGATCTTCATGCGTATGAACATGGATATACTGAAGTCATTCCACCGTATATCGTCAATGAAAAGAGCATGTTTGCCACCGGACAATTCCCCAAATTCAAAGATGATGCATTTAAGGTTGTTGCTGGTGACAATGCATGGTATCTTAATCCAACTGCAGAAGTTCCTACAATCAACTTATTCCGTGATGAAATCATTGATGGCGATCAATTGCCCATCACGTATGTCTCCTACACAACAGCTTTCCGCTCTGAAGCGGGTTCTGCAGGTCGCGATACACGTGGTATCTTAAGACAGCATCAATTCAATAAAGTTGAACTGATCAAGTTTTCCAAACCAGAAACATCGTATGAAGAACTTGAAAAAATGTTGCTCAATTCTGAAGAAGTCTTAAAACGTTTAGGATTACCTTATCGTGTTGTTGCCTTATCAACAGGAGATATGGGTTTTGGTATGGCAAAGACTTATGATATTGAAGTATGGTTACCTGGTCAACAAATGTATCGTGAAATCGGATCAATTTCAAATGCTGAAGACTATCAAGCGCGTCGTGCGAACATCCGCTTTAAGCGAACCAAAGATGCGAAGACTGAATGGGTTCACACCCTCAATGGTTCGGGTTTAGCGGTAGGACGTACCATGATTGCGATCATTGAAAACTACCAAAATGCAGATGGAACGATCACCGTACCTGATGCCCTTCGTCCCTATATGCGTGTTGATGTGATCAAATAACACAATTTCACACCAAAATAACATGGACATCCCATACTGTTTTGGTAAGATGAAGGTATCTCATTTTTCTCTCCTAATCGTTTCAATATGGTATAATAAGTGTGCTCATGCGCGCTTATTTTACTTCAAAAAGGCAGGTAAATCATGAAAATCTATTTTGTTGAAGACGAGAAAGATCTCGCAGAAATTATTCGAAAATACTTGGTTCGTGAAGGTTATGAAACCACCGTTTTTCACGATGGAGAAAGCGCGATGAATCATATCGAAGATGCTGTGGATTTATGGATCTTAGATATCATGCTCACCGGTGAAGTCAGTGGCTATGATTTAATCAAAGCATTGAAAGAAAAAAATAGTCCTTCAGCGGTCATCTTTACATCAGCACGTGATCAAGATTTGGATAAAATCATGGGTCTTGAATTAGGATCTGATGATTATTTAGCAAAACCCTACTCACCACGCGAATTAATCTTACGTGTGAAGGCAGTCTTAAAACGCCATCAAGCTGCGCAAGTTTCTGAGATTGTTCGCTATGGTGTCTATGAAATCAACATGACACGACGTGAAATCAGAGATGGCAATCAAATGGTTGATTTAACCAATAAAGAGTTTGAACTTCTCCTATTTTTCATCAAAAATATCAATCAAGCATTTGCCCGTGAAGATATTTTAAAACATGTTTGGGGCGAAAATTATTATGGATCTGATCGCGTTGTTGATGATTTACTCAGAAGATTACGCCACAAGATGCCAGAATTAAAAATTGAAACCATCTACGGATTTGGATATCGCTTGTTATGAAAGAGATTAAATTAGCGACCCAGCTCAATTTAATCTTTAGTTTGGTGACACTGTTAACCAGTCTCATTTTTATCATTGCACTTAACCGTGTATTCACGGAGTTTCGTATCTCACAAAACGAATTACAACTCTCTGCATACTTAACCGATGTTAGAAACAACATTAACATTCCTCCCGCATCCGACTATAATGGATATGTCATCGTATCAGGGAATACTGTGGTTGGTAGTTCTCATTTAGAGGTTTTAGATGGGCACTATACCGCTGATGAAGTCGCCGATATGATGATGGTTTGGCCTGGTCAAACTAGACATATCGTGATTGGCAAAGATGATTATTATTTTAGAATCGATCGACGTATTGGTGGAACAAGTGTGATTGTTTTTACATCTGAAGACTATCTATCAGTCTTCGGTAATGCGTTTTCGACATTGATGCGTATCTCGTTTATTGCACTTGTTCTTTTGGGAAACGTCATCATTTTGATGTGGTCTCGTATCACTGTCGAACGGATCAAACGTCTTCAAGGTGAAGTTCAGGTCTTAAGAAGAAACAATTATCAGGAACCGATCGAAATCGATGGTAATGACGAAATCACCGAACTCGCTAAAACAATTGAAAAAATGCGACAAGAAATCCAATACGCGGAAAAATCAAAACAAGAAATGCTTCAAAATATTTCTCACGATTTCAAGACACCGATTGCAGTGATTCAATCCTATGCTGAAGCTATCGGTGATGGCATCTCAGATATTAAAGAAGCAGAAGTCATCGTTAAACAAGCTGAAATGCTTAACCAAAAAGTGAAACAACTTCTTGAATTGAATAAACTTGAATATCTCAAAGATGCATCTGAATTTGAAGATATTCGCATTAAAGATGTCATTATTAATATTGTCAACAACCAAAAGTATCGTACCAATATTCAACTTGAAACAGATCTTGATGACTCGACCTATTTTGGTATTAAGGAAAACTTCTATACTGCATTTTCAAACATTATCGATAATGCTTTACGCTATGCAAAAACCAAAATTGTCATTACGCTCAAAAACAAAAAACTCACCTTCTTTAACGATGGTGAGCCCATTAGTGATAAATTTATTGATCATGTCTTCCGTCCTTATGAGAAAGGACAAAACGGCCAATTTGGTCTCGGCATGAGTATTGTGCAAAAAACGTGCAGTCACTTCAATCTCTTACTCAGAGTTGAAAACGTAAGTGACGGAGTGCTATTTATGATAGAGCCTCTTTAATCAAGCGGGCTCTTTCTTTATAATCTTCAGGAGAGAGGTTACCTTGATTATTTTTGAGTTTGAAGAAGTTTTCATCCATCTTTTCATAACGGGGGATCAAGTGTAAGTGGAAATGAAAAACGGTTTGTCCTGCCATTTCTCCGTTGTTGGATAAAATATTCATTGCGTGTGCACCAAAAGCTTTCTGAATGGCTTTGGAGATTTTGACTGCGACACCGAAAACATGACTTGCAGTTTTTTCGGGAACTTCAAAGATATCTTTAAATTCTACTTTTGGAACAACAAGTGTATGTCCTTTTGTCGCTTGTGAAATATCTAAAAACGCGATGACCTGATCATCCTCATAAACAATGTGTGCAGGGATTTCCCTTAAGATGATTTTTGAGAAAATACTTGGCATAAAAACACCCCTTTCTTGGCTTTATTCTATCATAAACACGTTGAAAAGGACTACTTAAAATGTTATAATCACCCTGTATACGAGGAGGTTTTACCTTATGAAAAAAATACCAGTGGGAATTTCGGGACGCCATTTGCATCTCACCCAAGAGCATTTAGAGATTTTATTTGGAAAAGGTTATCAGTTAACCGTGATGAAAGAACTCAGTCAACCCGGTCAGTACGCAGCTGAAGAAAAGGTTGATGTTGTTAGTCCAGATGGAAAATTATTAGCAGGTGTACGCATTTTAGGTCCTGTCCGTCCTGCTTCACAAGTTGAAATATCAAAAAGTGATGCGATTCGTTTTAAGTTTGTTGCTCCTGTACGTTCATCAGGTGATGTCAAAGGATCGGGTGCAGCAACCTTGATTGGTCCTAAAGGTCAAGTGAGCATCAGCGAAGGTGTGATTATTGCTGATCGCCACATCCATTTCTCACCAGAAGAAGCCAAAGAATTTGGTGTGGTTGACCGTCAAATGGTTTCCATTAAGATTGGTGGCATTAAGCCAGGTATTCTTGATAATGTCTTATGCCGTGTTCATCCACAATTTCGCTTAGATTGCCATTTAGATACCGATGATGGTGCAGCGTTCATGCTTTCAACCGGAGATACTGTCGAATTGGTCAAGTCTTATACCATCAACGCATAGTGCCTAGTTAGGCACTTTTTCACCTCAAAGGAGGTAAGCTTTTGAGAAAATTAACCAAACAACAAGTGTTTAAAGATCCACTTTATGGATTTATTCATGTTGATGATGTGCTGATTAAAAAACTGATCGATTCAGAACTTTTTCAACGACTCAGACGTATCCGTCAATTATCGGGTGTTCAAATGGTGTTTCATGGTGCTGAACATTCAAGATTTGTCCACAGTTTAGGGGTTTATGAAATTGCACATCGGTTTTTAACAGTCCCCGATATTAACGAAGCACTTAACGATCGTGAGAAACTACTCTTTTTGACAGCTGCACTTCTCCATGATATCGGTCATGGTGCATATTCCCATGCATTTGAGACAACCTTTGGTGTCAATCATGAAAAAATTGGTGCCGAACTGATTTTGACACATCCCGAGTTAAGACGCATTTTAGATAGCGAAGATGAAATGTTTGCTGAAGATGTCGCCCATATTCTCAAGAAAGAAAAGAAGTTTCCTCTGATTGAACAATTGATCTCAAGTCAACTTGATGTTGATCGCCTTGACTATTTGGAACGTGATGCATATTATACAGGCGCTGCATATGGTCATATCGATGTCGATCGACTCATTCGCGTGTTATATATCAAAAATGGAAAGGTCGTCTTTAAATTAAGTGGCATTCATGCGATTGAGAATTATTTAATTGCGCGTTATCATATGTACTGGCAAGTCTATTATCATCGCGTTGCGCGTGCTTATGAAGTCAATCTTGAAAAGATTTATCTAAGAGTACGTGATTTGCTTAAGGAAGGGTATCCATTCGAAAATAACGTGGAACCGCTCAAACGCATCATGGCTAACCCACAAGATTTAGATGCATACATTGAAATTGATGACTTCTATATCAATGGTTTAATCGCAAGTTTTAAAACATCGTCTGATTTGATACTACGCACACTCGCCTATGATTTTTTAAATCGTAAAATTTGGACAAGTATCGATGTCAATCCAGATCATGAACAAACCATCAAAGATATAGAATCATCCTACAGTGAAGAAGAGCGCAAGTATTACACATCCTATCGCACCGTTCAAAACAGTACATACCGTGATGATGGTGAAGGATTTGGGGATAAAATATACATCTTACTCGAGAACGGTAAAATATCGACTTTAAAGGATCAATCTAAGATCATCGAAAGCTTGATGTTATCGGGAACAAAAACTGATCCTAAGTTCTTCTATCGTAAACGATGAGACCACTCGTTTTCGTGGTTGAAGGAAAAAATGACGCCTTCAAATTAGAACAGGTCTTAGAACGACCACTGGTTATCACAACCAACGGAAGCGCGATTGATGATGATGCCATTCTGTTATTAAAGAAGCTAGATGAGACGCATGATATCGTCTTATTTCTAGATCCAGATCATGCAGGTGATCGCATCAGACGATTGGTCTCTAAAGAACTCAATCATGCCTACCATGCATTCATTCGTCGTGATCAATCAACGAGTAAAAACATGAAAAAAGTAGGCGTTGAACACGCATCAAAAGAGGACATTATGGAATCATTAAAACACTTAAAAATGGTTCATCATGAATCATCCTCTAACATCACTCATGCTTTTTTACATGAACATGATTTGACCGGTCATCCGATGAGCAAAGCCTTTCGACATGACATCTGTCAACGTTTAGGAATTGGCTCTACAAACGGAAAAACATTGTATCACCGTCTCCATCTCTTTGGTATTCAAGAAGAAGATTTACTTGAGGTTATCCATGAATCATTACGCGAAAAAGAAGTATGGACAAAACTTTTTAAGGGATAAAAACCTTTTGATGAAGATTGTTCGTGACTCAAAAATTGAAGATCAACATGTCATTGAAGTTGGACCTGGACAAGGAGCCTTAACAGGGTATTTGGCAGCATCGGCAAAGTCAATTATCGCATATGAAATTGATACATCGTTAATGCCCATCCTTCATGAACTCGAAAAAACATACGCAAACTTGACCATCATCTATGGCGATTTTTTGGATGCTGATCTTTCAACATATACGCATGATCTTCATGTGGTTGCTAATGTCCCTTACTACATCACAACACCCATTCTCTTTAAGTTACTAGAGTCACCTAACGTAAAAACAGCTTCATTAATGATTCAAAAAGAAGTGTGTGATCGTTTGCTTGCAACCCCCGAATCTAAAGAATATAATGCATTATCTGTCATCCTTCAATTTCAAGCACATGCCTACAAAATGATGGATGTGAAACGACATCTCTTTTTTCCTATACCCAATGTCGATAGTGCTGTCATTCGAATAGAAAAAAGAGAGCAACCCCTCATTGAACCCGCTAAACAAGCCTTATTCATCTCGTTTGTTAAGGGGGCGTTTAAGCAAAAAAGAAAAACCTTGGTGAACAATTTACACGAAGCATTTCATGTTCCTAAAGAAGACATTGAAACGTTCTTGACCAAGAATGGTCATGCAACCCATGTTCGTGCAGAAGCATTATCATTAAATGATTTTATTCACTTGGTGAAGGAGTGGAACTTATGTTGATGGAATACGCGTACGCCAAAGTGAATCTGACACTTGATGTTGTAAAAAAACGACCGGATGGTTATCATGATCTTAAGATGATCATGTTACCCCTCACTTTAGCAGATGAACTCACCTTTGAGTTATCCGATGACATCCATCTACTCTGTGATGTTAACATCGAGCAAAATGCGGTTTTAAAAGCTGCTCAACTCTTAAAAGAAACGTACCATATCACACAAGGAGCAACAATCACACTCAAAAAGAAAATACCAATTGGTGCTGGATTGGGTGGTGGATCAGCTGATATTGCTGCTACTCTACGCGGTTTAAATGTGTTATGGGATTTACAACTTTCGTTAGCAGAATTAGAACCCCTCGCATTAAAATTAGGTTCAGATACACTCTTTTGTTTGTACAATAAACCCGCATACGTTTATGGTCGTGGTGATCATTTACTTTTTGTGGATGCTCCACCATTATCAGCCATCTATTTGATTCATCCTGATCTTCACGTATCCACGAAAACCGTCTTTATGAAGCATGAAGTCATGCATCAACCTAAAAAGTTTAATCGTCTTTTCACGCTTTACAACAATGAAAAGTATCATGAGTTTTTTAAAAAAACATATAATGATCTCACCTTAACCACACAACGAATTTATCCAGAATTGATGGCTTTTCATCGCGTGATGAAAAAAGTGAGTCCACTCGCGCGTATGAGTGGAAGCGGTTCAACTTACTTTATTCCAGTGTTTCATTCAAACCATCACAAAATTGGCCAAAAAATTGAAAAATTGGGCTATATACCAGTCAAAACCGACGTAAAACGTTGAAAAATGTTTATGTTATCATGAAATATGCTATAATTTGGGTATAAATCATGGACGTCTTGGAGGGCAAAATGAAAATTACTGATGTGAGAGTTAAACTTGTAAGCAGTGAAAGTAGACTAAGAGGTGTAGCGACCATCACGTTCGATGAAAGCTTCGTCGTACATGATATTCGCATCATTGAAGGTGAGAATGGCATCTTTGTTGCGATGCCCAGCAAGAAGACCCCTAACGGAACTTTCAGAGATATCGCACATCCTATTCATGGTGAAATGCGCAAGATGATTGAAGATGCAATTGTTGTAGCATACAATGAAGCGCTCTTGAATCCTGTTGTCGAAGAAACAGAAGAATAAAGAAGAAACAACGATACATGCCGAAAATCTTTTTTGCAGCAACCTGCAGAAAGATTTTTTTTTGGGAAAACCACACGTGAAAAAAGAACGCTTTTCATGTATAATGAAAGCGAAAGCATACGAAGGAGTTGTCATACGTCATGTCCATAGTGGATGGAAAGAAAATCAAGCTGTTCGCACTCAGCTCAAATCGTGCATTGGCCGAGGAAATTTCAAAGGCAGCTAACATCGAAATCAGTTCAGTTGATGTCGTTCGATTTGCAGATGGTGAAATTTCAGTCAATATTGAGGAAAGCGTCCGTGGACACGATGTGTTCATCATTCAATCAACCTCCGCACCAGCTAATGAACACTTAATGGAGTTATTGATTATGGCAGATGCGCTTAAACGTGCATCCGCAAAAACAATCACCGTCTTAATGCCTTATTATGGGTATTCCAGACAAGATCGCAAAGCAAAATCACGTCAACCGATTACTGCGAAGTTGGTTGCCGATATGTTACAAGTTGCAGGGATTAATCGCGTGATCTGTATTGATCTACACGCAGCACAAATTCAAGGCTTTTTCAATATTCCCATTGATAATTTCCCCGCATCGCCACTCCTTGCCGATTACTTTCAATATACAAAGAAATTAGATAATATCGTTGTCGTTTCACCCGACCATGGTGGGGTGACACGTGCACGTATTTTCGCACGTACATTTAATGCACCACTCGCAATTATTGATAAAAGACGTCCAGAACCTAATAAAGCAGAAGTCCAAAACATCATCGGTGATGTTAAAGGTAAAATTGCGATTATGGTCGATGATATCATCGATACTGCAGGCACACTCGTTGCTGGTGCTGAAGCGTTAATTGAAGCGGGAGCAACCAAAGTTTATGCTGCTGCAACTCATGCTGTTTTATCAGGTCCTGCGATTGAAAGAATCGAAAATTCATCGCTGACCGAAGTTGTTGTCACCGATACCATTCAACTTGACCCATCGAAAAAATCACCTAAAATCACCCAACTTTCTATTGGTCCACTGTTAGGACAATCGATTTTACACATCGTTAAAGACGAACCCATTAGCCAAATCTTTGACCAAATCCATCATAAAGAGAACACACAATGAAATTAATTGTCGGTCTTGGGAATCCAGGACTCAAGTATCAAAAAACACGCCACAACATAGGGTTCATGGTGATTGATGATATCTTAAAAGATGCAGATGTCCAGGCGCGATTTGATGCTAAATTTAATGCTGAAATAGCATTACTCAATGTGGGCGGAAAAAAGGTTTGTTTGGCTAAACCTTCAACGTTCATGAACTTATCGGGTGAGGCAATCACCAAAATCATGCATTATTATGACATTCCCATCGATGATCTTTTAGTTATCGTAGACGATGTGAATTTAGGAACGGGTAAGCTTAGACTCCGCGAAGCAGGAGGTCACGGTGGACATAACGGATTAAGGAATATCATTGGTCTATTACATTCCGAAGCCTTTAAGCGCGTGAGAATTGGCATTGATAATAACCCTTCTATGCCACTCGATCAATATGTATTATCTCAATTTACTCAAGATCAACTCATCACACTACACAACACGATTCAGCAAACCAAAGATTTGATTGAACAATTTGTGAATGGGATGCCTTTTGTTGATATCATGACGAAGTACAATACCCAAACGTAGGTTTGGGTTTTACTCTCTAAAGGAGACATCATGCTAAACTGGTTGATCCAACAATCCTTTATTAAAAATCTTATCAATCAGACGTCGAAAAAGACGTTTTTTAAAGCATCCAATGACTCGATGAATTCATATTTAATCGCGAGTGATTTTATCATCAATCATCAAACGATTGTCGTCACACTCCCCAACCTCTATGAAGCTCAAAAGTATTATGATGTACTCTCGCAACTACTTGATGCTGAGGACGTTTTGTTCTATCCAGCCGATCAAGTGTTAACGACCATCATGGCGCTTGGTAGCCCAGAGTTTAAGAGCGAACGGTTATTTACACTTAAACAACTGATGACAGGAAAACCATTTGTCGTTGTCACAACCTTACAAGGATTATCACAACGACAATTGACACCTAAAGATTATGAGAATGGCGTTAAACGGCTTCATAAGGACATGGTCTATGATGTTGAAAAGCTCGTTCAATTTTTGGTTTACAGCGGTTATCAACATGCATATACCGTTGAAAAGCCGGGTGAATTCAGCCATCGCGGTCATATCATTGATGTCTTTACGCTTGATCATGATCAACCCTATCGACTCGATTTTTTTGATGATGTCATTGATCAGATTAAAATCTTTGATGTTGAAACCCAACGTTCATTCGCTGAAGTGGAATCAGTCGAGATTGCACCCATGTATGAACTTTTCTACACGGATCAGATGAAGGATCAAGCCATCAAAAAGATCCGTTCATTCTTTGAACCCATGCATTTATCTGAGCGTGAAATGGATAAACTGAGTCAAGATATTGAATGGATTGAAGAGCGTACTAAACTCGATGGACTCTCACTTTACATGCCCTTTTTTAATGATGAAGTGACCACACTCTTTGATTTTGCTCATGACGCAAAACGCTATTTTATTGATCTTCATAAGATGCGATTGGTTGAAGACCAAACAGCAAGCGATCTTTTAACCTATGCCACGACGATGAATGGTGATCATTTTTTGAAGATTCCGTTTTTAGTTCCTCTTGATCATCATCTCAATGAGTCATATGTTGCCATTGACAACTTTGGATTTAATGCTCCTGATCATGCTATTGATATGGGGATTGGTGTCATCAACCAGTACCAAGGTAATCTTCAACTTTTAAGTCTAGATTTTAAGGATATGGCATCCTATCACATCTATTTATGCATCTCACAAAAACATTATCTTGATGAACTCACTTCATTCTTTGATCATCTCAAATGGACGTTTCGAACAACTCTTGATGATGAACCTGGTATCCATATCCTTAACGAATCGTTCTTTGGCGCATTTTTGATCAAAGAACCTAAGATTGTCATCATCGATGAATCCCATCTTTTTACCTTTCGTTCACGACCAGCAATTCGTTATCGAAGTGTCCTCAATCAAGCAACCAAAATCAGACGTATTGAAGATTTAACACCAGGTGATTTTGTGGTTCACTATGATTATGGTATTGGTCAATACATGGGATTAAAGACAATGGAATTATCAGGAGAAAAACGCGATTATTTGCATATCATCTATGCGAATGAAGAAGCACTCTATGTCCCGATGGACCAAATCGATATGGTTTTAAAATATTCCAGTCATGATGGTATGCATCCTAAGTTATCCAAACTTGGTGGCAAACAGTGGTCTAAGACGAAAGCTCAAGTGCGTATGCGCATTAAGGATTTATCTGATCGCTTAATTGCACTTTATGCTGAACGGCAAAAGAGCGTTGGTTTTTCTTTCAGTAAAGATACAGAAATGCAGCAGGCATTTGAACGCGATTTTGTTTATGAAACCACACGTGATCAAGAACGAGCAATCATTGATACGAAACATGATATGGAAATGGAACGTCCGATGGACCGTTTGATCTGTGGGGATGTTGGTTTTGGAAAAACCGAAGTGGCACTTCGTGCATCGTTTAAAGCGGTGATGAATCAGAAACAAGTCCTCTATTTGGTACCGACAACCGTTCTTGCACGTCAACATTACTACACCTTTAAGGAGCGCTTTGAAAAATATGGAGCAAACGTTGCTCTCCTTTCTCGTTTTGTAACACCTAAAAAACAAAAAGAAACACTTGATCATCTTAAACGTGGGTTCGTTGATGTGGTCATCGGGACGCATCGTCTTCTTTCAGATGATGTAAAATTCAAAGATTTAGGTCTGCTCATTATCGATGAAGAACAACGCTTTGGTGTTGAACATAAAGAAAAAATTCGTGAAATTAAAGTCAACGTGGATACACTCACATTATCAGCAACCCCCATTCCACGTACACTCCAAATGTCGATGATGGGACTCAAAGATTTATCGATGATTGAAACACCACCCAGAAATCGTTATCCTGTACAAACCTATGTCGTTGAACGTCAAGATGCACTCATCAAAGAAGCCATCATGCGTGAAATTGCTCGCGGTGGACAAATCTTTTATCTTTTCAACAAAGTTCAAGGCATCGAAGGTATGGTTCATCGTCTTGAAAAGTTGGTTCCTGAAGCACGGATTACCTATGCACATGGTCAAATGAACCGAGAACAACTTGAAAGTGTGCTCTCAGATTTTATTGATCATCAGTTTGATTTACTTGTTTCCACAACCATCATTGAAACGGGTGTCGACATCCCCAATACGAATACATTGATCATCCACGATGCAGATCAGCTGGGTCTCTCACAACTCTATCAAATTAGAGGACGTGTTGGAAGAAGTGATCGTATCGCATATGCATATCTTCTCTACGATGCGCATAAAAACATCAACGATGAAGCGAAAAAGAGATTATCCGCAATTCAAGATTTCACTGCCCTTGGCAGTGGATTTAAAATTGCGATGCGTGACTTATCCATCCGTGGAGCTGGTGATATTTTAGGCTCTGAACAATCTGGATTTATTGATTCAGTCGGTATCGAACTCTACATGAAACTGCTCGAAGAAGCCATCACGGGTGTTTCTTTGGAACGGCCAAAAGATACACAAATCGATGAGGTTTATGCACCACGACATGTCGATCCCAATTATGTTTCAGAAGATTCTGTTCGTATTGAAATTCACAAGCGCATTGCTGAACTCAATCGAATCAAAGACATCGAAGAGTTAAAACTTGAACTCGCGGATCGCTTTGGTGAACTCAGCCCAGATTTATTGCTTTACATGTATGAAAAATTATTTAAAAAGCTCTCATCTAAAATTGGTGGGCACAAAACGATTGTTGAAAGTGATCGTGTCACGTTAGTCTTATCACTTGAAGCATCTCAAAAAGTTGATGGCAAGAAGCTCTTTGAAAAAGCGAATGATTTTACATCTCAAGTTCGCTTGGGATATCTCAAGGGACACGTGCATATCACGCTTGTCACAAAGCATGAAAAGCAGCACTGGCTCTATTTGTTTGACCTGTTTTTGGATGATTTCATTTATAATTAATAATAGAGGTGATCGATGTGGCAGTAGATATTTTAAAAATATCGAAGGATGCGCTTGAAGCGTCAAAAATCCATTCTGACGTAATCAACGCATCCGTCGGTATGTTTTATGACGAGGATAAGAAAATTGGGGGAATGCCGATTGTAACACAAGCACTTCGGCAATTACCCGATGAAGACATTCTTCCTTATCCAGCCGTTGATGGAGGAGCTCTTTTTAAGAAAAATTTACTCACCTGGGTATTTGGTCCTTATGAAGAAAACTTAAAATCACATTTCTCCATGAACGCATGTGCAACGCCTGGTGGCAGCGGGGCGATTGCAGCAACCTTTTCTATCTTTACGAAACCCGGCGAATCAATTTTTGTTTCGGATATACGCTGGCAGTATGAACGTTTTGCTGATCGTGCAAAGCTCAATGTATTCGAACATGAGTTATTTGATGGTGATGCTTTCAATCTAACATCATTTCAAAAACGATTAGATGAATTATGCAAGATACAACATCGTGTGATTGTCATCATCAACGATCCATGTCATAATCCGACTGGTTTTACGTTATCCGAACATGAGTTTGATCGCATACTCGATATTTTGAACCAAAAGAAAGATAACGACATCATCTTTTTATATGATTTAGCGTATCTTGAATTTTCTCATGAATCCAACAATCGAAAGAAATTATCGATGCTTCCCAAGTTGAATCCTCATGTGACAACCATTTTAGCATTCTCAGGTTCAAAAACGTTTGGTGTGTATGGACTTCGGTTAGGTGCAGCGATTATTCTATCCAAGGATGAAGCGAAAACCAAAAAGATTCACCTGCAATACATCAATGAAGCAAGAGGATCTTGGTCAGCAACACCAACAGCATCGATTGAACTGTTTAACCGATTCTCTATTGCAGACAATAAAAAAGCATTCTTAGTCGATCTCGATCGTATTAACACACTTGTTCAAAAACGGAGTCAATCGTTTATTACTCAGGCAAAAGCGATTGGACTCAAGACGCATCCTTTCCGCAGTGGATTTTACACGGTCGTTTTAACAAAAGACCCAGAAAAAGATTATTTAAAGTTAGCAGAACATCGTATCTTTGCTGTACCTATGAACGGTGGGGTTCGCTTCGCACTCTGCAGTTTAGCACTCAAAGAGATCGAAGGGCTACCTCAGAAAATAAAATCGATTCTCAGTTTATAAGAGGCTCCGGCCTCTTTTTTTTCTGACGTTTGGTGTAATTAGTTGATAATTTCATTTTCCACTGATTCAAGGATGTTTATTATCCCTAGATCGCTTTGAAACGTCTTATATGTGATAGATTTTTTTATTTTTTTCACTCTCTTAAATAAATCCTCAATCATGTTATTCTTATTTTCAATCAGTTTTCTACTATTGTTGTACTTAGATTTTGGTGTATGGTTATATCTATATACGAAAAAATTCATGTAGTGTTGGAGAAACTTCAATCTATAACCCGCATGCTTGAACAAATAACGCTTAATATTGCTGTGAAGTGAATCAACCAAATTTGTGGAATATTGTCCATCGCCTTCACGTCTCGCATCAATGTTTGGACAATTAAATTGCTTTAAAAATTGTCTTTGTGTCCCGCTTCCATCATGTATCAATAAGTCTAATTCTCCCATGTTTTTAGTACATAAATCGATGAATAATTGTGGTTTTGCCATACCTCTTGATGCCACTTTTGCGATACAAGTTCCTTGCAGATTGATTAATGTGATTACACATAGGTGATTGAAGGATATTCCCCTTATCCCTTTACCGTCCAATCTTCTTAGCTTATATTTCTTATTACTTATTCGAACAAATGTCTCGTCCACTAAGATCGTTCCATCAAGAATGATTTCATCCTGGTAATTACGTAAGGACTCAAAAACCAAGTATCTATAATACAATGCTGTCTTAATATTAATTGCTAAGTTCCTAGCTATAACTTCAAGCGTTACATCATCTATCATGTAACCTATGAATTTCTTAAATGTGTAGTCGCTATTTTGTAGCTGACTTGTCATAGACTCATCAAGTATAAACGTTCTCATACATGATCTACATTTGAATCTTTGGTTCATGTTGATGTCTTTTCCATTTTTTACCATGGAATTAACTGTCCCACACTTTGGACACGATTTATATTTTGGCATAATACGTTCCTGTACTATAAAAGCGAGCATTCTACCCCAAGGAACGTCGCCAAACAATTCAAGGGTAAAATACTCGCTTTTATAGTTCCTTTTGATGAATTGTTTGGCACTTTTATTATACCAATTTATATTTAAAAATTAATTTTTTTCTTGAAGATAAAGTTTAGCGCTCAGTTAAGATGCTAATAATGTGTAATATCAACTATTTGCACCAAACGTCAGAAAAAAAGGAGGCCGGAGCCTCTTTTCGTCATTATTCAAGAATTTTAACGACTGAACCTGCACCAACAGTGCGTCCGCCTTCGCGAATAGAGAACTTCGTTCCTTCTTCAATAGCGATGGGGTGAATGAGTTCAACGATCATGACAGTGTTATCACCTGGCATAACCATTTCTGTACCTTCCATCAGGTGAATAACACCTGTTACGTCAGTTGTACGGAAATAGAATTGTGGGCGATAGTTGGAGAAGAATGCGGTATGACGTCCACCTTCTTCTTTAGAAAGGACGTAAACTTGTGCTTCAAACTTGAAGTGTGGGTTAACTGATTTTGGTTTAGCTAAGACTTGACCACGTTCAACTTGGTCACGGTTGATACCGCGAAGAAGTGCACCGATGTTGTCACCGGCTTCAGCATAATCAAGGAGCTTTCTGAACATTTCAACACCTGTAACAACGGTGCTCTTGGTGTCAGTAATACCAACGATTTCAACAGTGTCACCGACTTTAACTTGACCGCGTTCTACACGTCCGGTTGCAACGGTTCCACGACCAGTGATGGTGAACACGTCTTCAACAGGCATCAAGAAAGGCTTATCGGTTTCACGAACTGGTGTATCAATGTATGAGTCAACAGCGTCCATTAATTGTTGAACGGTTGCTTCCCATTTGGGTTCACCATTTAATGCACCGAGTGCTGAACCACGAATCACAGGAATATCATCACCTGGGAATTCATATTCAGAAAGAAGTTCACGAACTTCCATTTCGACGAGGTCGAGTAATTCTTCATCATCAACCATGTCAGACTTGTTTAAGAAGACAACAAGTTTGGGCACGCCTACCTGACGAGAAAGCAGAATGTGTTCTCTGGTTTGTGGCATGGGGCCGTCTGCAGCAGAAACAACGAGGATCGCACCGTCCATTTGAGCGGCACCAGTGATCATGTTCTTGACATAGTCAGCATGTCCTGGGCAGTCAACGTGAGCGTAGTGACGCTTTTCGGTTTGATATTCAACGTGTGCAGTGTTAATGGTAATACCGCGTTCTTTTTCTTCTGGTGCTGAGTCAATGGATGCATAGTCCTTAATATCTGCGAGACCTTTCTTGTGGAGAACGGTTGTAATTGCAGCAGTTAAGGTTGTCTTACCATGGTCAACGTGGCCAATTGTACCAACGTTAACGTGTGGCTTAGTTCTTTCAAATTTTTGTTTTGCCATTTTGGTTTTTCCTCCTATAATGAGTTATTTTTTCTTGGTTTTGTTAAATAGCCATATTCATTGTATATTAAAATATACATTTTTGCAAGCGGATTAAATAGAACCACGCTTTTTCACAATTTCGTCCATAATCGATTTTGGAGTCTTTTCATAACGTGAGAATTGCATCATGAAGGTTGCGCGTCCTTGAGTATTTGAACGTAAAGCTGTTGCGTAACCAAACATTTCAGCAAGTGGTACGAGCGCACGGATGGAAACCGCGTTGCCGCGTCCTTCTTGTGACTCGAGACGACCACGTCTTGAAGTCAAATCGCCGATGACGTTACCCACATAATCATTGGGAACAACAACTTCAACGTCCATGATAGGTTCAAGGATGATGGGGTTTGCTTTCGTCTTACATTCCTTGAGTGCCATGGATGCAGCGATCTTAAACGCCATTTCTGAGGAGTCAACATCATGGTATGAACCATAATGGAGGGTTGCCTTCACGTCAATGAGTGGATAACCTGCAATGATACCGTTAGGCAGTGCTTCTTCAAGACCCTTGAGGACTGCGGGAATGTATTCACGAGGAATGACACCACCAACAACCTTATCAACGAATTCAAATCCTTTATTGGGGTTTGGTTCGAACTTGATGACAACGTGACCATATTGTCCACGACCACCGGATTGGCGGATGAACTTACCTTCAATGTCTGCTGTGCCGGCAATCGTTTCACGGTAAGAGACTTGAGGTTCAGCAACGTTTGCTTCAACTTTGAATTCACGCTTCATACGATCGACGATGATTTCAAGGTGAAGCTCACCCATACCTGCAATAATCGTTTGACCGGTTTCTTGATCCGTATAGGTCTTAAATGTAGGATCTTCTTCAGCAAGTTTTTGGAGTGCAACACCCATTTTTTCCTGATCCTGTTTGGTCTTTGGTTCAATCGCAACGTTGATAACAGGTTCTGGGAAATGCATGGATTCTAAGATGATGTCATCCTTTTCAGAGGTTAACGTATCACCGGTTGTCGTATCTTTTAGTCCAACAACAGCAGCGATATCACCTGCAAACACTTCCTTTATTTCTTCTCTGTGGTTCGCATGCATTTGAAGCACACGTCCAAATCTTTCTTTATTGTTCTTGTTGGTGTTTAATACGTAAGATCCAGCAGAGATTTGACCTGCATAGACTCTAAAGAATGTTAAACGTCCAACATAGGGGTCAGTCATGACTTTGAATGCTAATGCAGTAAATGGTTCATCATCGGATGGATGACGTACAACTTCATTACCATGTGAGTCATGGCCAATCACTGAATCAATATCAGTTGGTGCGGGTAAGTAGTCAACAACCGCGTCAAGCATCTTCTTCACACCCTTATTTTTAAAGGATGATCCGCAGAGGACGGGGAAGAATTTGACTGCTAAAGTACCTTTACGAATCGCAGATTTAATTTCTGCAACCGATATTTCTTCACCTTCTAAATACTTCATCATTAATTCTTCATCGAAATCTGCAACAGCTTCGATGAGCTCTTCTCTTTTCTTTTCAACGATGTCAACGAGGTGTGCGGGAATGGCTACCGGCTTACTTGCTTCATCGGGAGATCCGTCATAGATGACTGCTGTACGTTCAATGATATCAATAATCCCTTTGAAATCAGCTTCTGCGCCGATGGGATATTGAATGGCATACGCTTTGACACCTAGGCGGTTGTGAATAGTTTTGATAGCGCGCTCAAAATCAGCACCAATCTTGTCCATCTTATTGATATACACGATTCTTGGAACTTTATATTCGGTGGCTTGTCTCCAAACAGTTTCTGTTTGAGGCTCAACCCCGGCTTGCGCGTCAAGCACGGTGACTGCACCGTCTAAGACACGCAGTGATCTTGAAACTTCAACCGTGAAGTCAACGTGACCTGGGGTATCAATGACATTGATGCGGTGATTGTTCCAATACGCTGTTGTTGCAGCGGATGTGATTGTAATCCCGCGTTCTTGTTCTTGTTCCATCCAGTCCATTGTAGCAGCACCATCGTGAACCTCACCGATCTTGTGAATCTTTCCGGTGTGGAAGAGGATTCTCTCAGTCGTCGTCGTTTTACCCGCGTCAATATGGGCCATAATACCGATATTACGGGTTCTCTCTAATGGGAATACACGAGGCATAATAAAATCTCCTTAATTACCAGCGATAGTGAGCAAATGCTTTATTTGCTTCAGCCATGCGGTGTACGTCTTCACGTTTCTTCACAGCACCACCTAATCCTTGTGATGCATCCATGATTTCTTTTGCTAATTTTTCTTCCATGGTTTTTTCATTACGCAAACGAGCGTAGCTGATTAACCATCTCAATCCTAAAGCTGTTTTTCTTGCAGGTCTAACTTCAGTTGGTACTTGGTAGTTCTGTCCACCGATACGGCGGGAACGAACTTCGATGACAGGCATAATGTTGGCCATTGCTTCATTGAAGACATCAATGGGATCTTTACCGGTTGCTTCTTTAATCCGGTTGAAAGCTCCATAAAGAATGCCTTGAGCTGTACCTTTTTTGCCTTGTTCCATAATGGTATTGACAACACGGGTTACAAGCTTTGATTGGTAAATTGGGTCGGGTAAAACATCGCGTTTTACGACATGTCCTTTACGTGGCATGAGTTCACCTTCTTCCTTTCTAGTGATAAATGAATTTTTTTAGGGGTTTGTTTTCTTACTTCTTACCTGCTGGTTTTGCAGGAGTTGCACCTTTAACGCCGGGTTTTCCTGCGGGTGCAGCCTTTGGACGTTTAGCGCCATACTTGGAACGACCTTGTTTGCGGTTAGCAACACCCGAAGCATCCAATGTACCACGTACGATGTGATAACGTACCCCTGGAAGGTCCTTGACACGTCCACCACGAATCAGCACGACGCTGTGTTCTTGGAGTGAATGTCCAACACCTGGGATGTAGGCGGTCACTTCGGTTTGGTTGCTTAAACGTACACGGGCATATTTACGAAGAGCAGAGTTTGGTTTCTTAGGTGTCATGGTTGTAACACGGGTGCAAACCCCACGCTTTTGTGGTGAACTGTATTCGGATTCAAGCTTCTTTTTGCTGTTGAAGCCGTAGCCGAGTGCAGGTGACTTTGATTTGTACTTTTTGTCCGTTCTTCCGTTTTTAACAAGTTGCGAAATTGTTGGCATTTGTAGATCTCCTTTCTTTTAACACATATCCATGTGTTTCTTTTTTTGATTTACAAAATCTTCACGGCTTTATTAAGCCATCGCGTTACTCGAATTTTGCGCTTTTTACGCAGCGTGTTTATTATATAACGAATGAGGAGTGATGTCAACGTTTTTGTGTAAAAAAATCGAGAAAAAAACAAAAAAGACACGACTGGATACGTGTCTTTATATTTGGGCTTGGTTTATGGACGTTTTTTCTTGAAAATACGATGCATAATCAAGGTGATGGCTAAGATGAAGAGTACGAAAATAAGAAGGATAATAAATGAGAAGGTTAGAACGAGAGTACCTACTGAGTATGGTATGCCAAGAAAATCATAAACGTTCGCAATTGGATTGAGTACCGATAAGACTGCCATAAAGAGCATGCTTAGTGGAGGAACCGCGTAGCGATACGTGTTTTCAATGGTCAAAGTTGAGATGTTGAATGTAATTTCACCATAGCGACATCCCATATCGTTATCTATTTGATCCATAATCAGTGGTTCTGAGGTAAAAAGCGTTTCACCAGCATCATTAAAATAGACTACCATCACAGATGAGTAATGAAGATACTCATCTTCACCTAATGCAAATGCATAATAACAAGGGCTTAAGGCTTCATATGAAGCTCCTTCAACAAATGCGAGATAGCTTGTCCAATCTTCATCAAGTTGATCAAGATAATCTGGTCTTATGGTTTCACCATATAAATCTTGATACAAAGGTGATATCGTCATGTTAATCGATGTTGGAACATCTTCTTTTTTCACCAAAAGATCAAGATTGATGACATCAGAGGTGTCATTACACCCATCCATAGCCCAAATCTCAATAACAAATCCTGGTTCTGCACAAGGTGGTGTGGCTTGAACAGGTAAACACGGCAAAAGAATAAGAATCAGTACAAATACAATGAGTTTTTTCATCGTTTCCCCCTATAAATCATGTTGTTTTTATTATACATCAGTTAAAAAGAAAAGTGAACCTTCTTTGTGGTTCACATTTCAACAACATATTCAAATTGATTTTTACCTTTACTTTTTACATCATAGAGTATTTTATCAGCTTTACGAATGATATCATGTCGTTTGGTCGCTTTCATCACACCGATGGATACAGTAATACCTCGCTCGTCTGGGTAAAATCTTAATGCTCTTGTCTCTTCGATAATCCTTTGTGCAATTGATTTTATTGTTTCATCGGTGTCCCAAAAAAGACCTACAAATTCATCGCCACCTAGACGATAAAATTGATTATAACCTCGTGAATGTTTTTTTAAAATATTAGCGAAAGCGATTAAATATTCATTGCCTAATGAGTGACCGTGTGTATCATTGATCGGTTTGAAATCATCGATATCTAAATACATGACATGAAAATCAGGGAGCATGAATCTTTCGCCATAGTGGAAATCTAATGTATACTTGTTGAAAAGTCCAGTTAGTGCATCACGATGTGACTTCTCATAATTACTTTCTTCAGCACTCATTCCTTCGGTTACTTCATAGATGAAATATACGACCAAGTCTTTTATAGTTTCTACGGGCATCATATCCATCGATATCCAGTAGCGACCCTTTGGTGTTCGTATAGGAAATGTTGTTGACGATTCACGGTTGAACTGATAAAGGTTGTTATAAACATAATCCATATGTTTTTTAATGCTTGCGACTTCAGCGTACTTGTTATTGGGATCATAGTAACTCAAGAGATCATCAAGTCGAATTAATGGCTTGTCGTCAAGTCCAAGCGCAGTCAAACGATTAGAAATGACGTTTAAAAAAACGTTCTTAGGATCCGAAGTTTCTGCATAGCAGATGACACGGTTGCTTTTTCCAAGGAGAACGTCGTGGATCATATCGAGATGATATTCTTCTTTTAATGTTTGTGCAGCTTTTTCAAAGTAGGGATTTTTCATACATACACCCTTTTTCATTGTAATCATATTATAGTCAAAAAGATGAATAAAATCATGTCACTTAAGAAATTCTTAAGAAAAAAGCACCCTTAAGGTGCGATTGGATTGATCTTTTGTTCAACTAGATTGAGGATAACTGCGCCAATGGCATTACCGAGCACCCATAGTCCCAGATAGATAATAGTTTTTATAGACCATGCCCACCCTAAGAAGAGATAAAGCATGTTGGCAACGCTGTGTTCAAATTTAGCGAGAATGAAGATGGTAACCGCTAAAATGACGATTAAAATCTTCATGCCATCGAGTTTCATTGCTTTATAGCCTTGAACTCCAACATACATCATCATCCCACAAAAAATAGCAAGAACGAGTGTCTCATACCAGCTATTTGCAAGTTTCAAGGATACCAAATCATAGGCTTGCGTGATTAAGTGGTTTTGTCCTGAGAATCTAAAGAGGATACCTACCATCCCAATACCAATGAGGTTACCTAAAAGTGTTTTTCCTAGAATCATGAGATAGCCTTTTGAATAAGGTAGAAGATAACCCACTTTACCTGTGTAAAGATAGTAACCTTTTGAAACAACCATTAAAAGTCCAAAACTAAAGAGAATAGCCCCCAAAACTTTATCTGCAACACTTAAATAAATGAGTCCTGCAAGTCCGATAAATACACCAGCCATGATGGCTTTGAGTATGATGTGTTCTTGTTTCATGAATTAGTCCTTTTTAAAGCCGTAAATGGCACCGACAACTGCATTCGCAAAACGTGCAGGTAAAAACTTGTGTAAAATGACAAAGAGACGATACTTACCACCAATCGTGATATAAAGAGGAATGCGCTTCTTTTGGACAAGACGATGAATCGCTTTAGCTGCGACTTCGGGATCCATACCGTTGCGTTCATCTTCTTCCATCACGCCTACTGATTTGTCAACTCTTTTTTCATAAACGGATACTTCAGAATCATTTTTCTTTCGATTCTTCGTAAAACCCGTTTTAATATCACCTGGCATGACTGCACATGCTTGAATACCATAAGGTGATACTTCATTATGAAGAGCTTCCGTAAATGCATTAATGGCAGCTTTCGAGCTGGAATAAAATGCTTGAAAAGGAATAGACAGCTTACTTGCTACCGAACTCATGTTGATGATTTTTCCTCCACCCGATTGACGCATCCATGGTAATGCAGCTTTGGTGGAGTGGAAAACACCCATGAAATTGACATCCATGAGATTTTTTGCATCGTCGATTGATGTTGACTCAATCGATCCTGATATGCCATATCCTGCGTTGTTAACAACGATATCAATCCGACCTTCAATGTCATAGATCTCGTGATATGCATTCTTTAATTGCTCATAATCGGTCACATCCGCTTGGATACCTTTGACAAGTTTTTCGTGAATTTTGGATCGACTGATCCCATAGACATGATGCCCTTGATCTGCCAAATGATTCGCGATCGCTAATCCGATACCCGATGATGCTCCGGTTACTATAATAACACTCATATTATTCCTCGAAATTCTCTAAACCTTTTAAGACTTCAACGATTTTTTCAATCGCTTGATCCATCAACGCTTTTGTATGGGTTGCTGTGTAACTGGTGCGTATTAAACATTCACCAATGGGAGTTGCAGGAGGTAATACAGGGTTGACATAGACGCCATGTTCAAAGAGTTGATTACATGCAATCATCGTACGCAGTGGCATAAACGTATAAATAGGGATGATGGGTGTTTTGGAATCTTTAATCTTTAATCCTTTAGCTTTTAAACCTTGACGCATATACTCTGCGATATCATTGAGTGCTTGTACGCGTTCGGGTTCACGCTTTAAGATGCGCAATGCTTGAAGAGCTGCTGCTGTGTTGGAAGGTGGAATCGCTGCTGAGAAAATATAGGGACGAGAATTATGACGAATATAATCAACGACATCTCTTTCTGCAGCAACATAGCCACCAAGTGAAGCTAATGACTTTGAGAATGTTCCCATGATGATGTCAACGTCTTTTTCTAAACCGAAATGTTCCGCTGTTCCACGACCATGTTTACCCATCACGCCAAGACCATGTGCATCATCGACCATCACACGCGCTCCATATTTTTTAGCAAGTCGTGTAATCTCAGGAAGATTAGCAATATCACCACTCATGGAAAAAACACCATCGGTGATGATCAGTAATCCTTTATTGTCAGGAGCTTTCGCCAATTTTTGTTCAAGATCTTCCATATCTGCGTGTTCATAACGGACCACTTCAGCATAACTTAAACGTGTTCCATCATAAATACTTGCATGATTTTCTTTATCGGAGAAAATAATGTCATTTCGACCAGCAATCGCTGAAATAATACCCAAGTTTGATTGGAATCCCGTCGAAAAAATCGTGCAGTCTTCTTTGTTTAAAAAGGCTGCAAGCTCAGCTTCTAATTCTTTATGCAAATTAAGTGTCCCATTTAGGAAACGAGAACCTGAAACACCTGTACCATATTTCAATGTCGCATCGATGGCTGCTTGGATCACTTCGGGGTGAGATGTCAGACCGAGGTAGTTATTTGATCCAATCATAATCATTTCTTTTCCTTCCATATGAACGATGGTATCTTGTTTGGATGTCAGTTCATGAAAGTAAGGATAGTATCCACCTTCGCGAGCCTTTTTGGCCGTATCATATTGATAACATTTTTTAAATAAATCCATTGATTATTCCTCTTTTCAAAAAAACCGCTTAAATCTATTATATTACATTTTCAAAAAAATACACCCCAAGGAAAGACGATTCCATGTGAAAGCGTTTCGAGAACAAAAAGAAAAGGATATATATATCCTTGGTTAGATGTTTTATAAACTCATCTCTATACTTGAATGGGTCTTTTGAAAGGAATAAGGATGATGACATATATTTCATTATTCATTCATTTCAGAGTGATAAAACATCCTATTTTGAGGCAAATTGATGATAGATTGTCATATATCTTAAGATTTTCTTAATTCGTGTCTGAACTGAATAAAATCATTTGTTATCTATCATGAAATACTATAAAATGATTATAGTTAATTAACCAAAGATGGAGATGTGTCATGAATTATATTAAGATTGATAAAACAATCAAAAAAGCGTTATACTTACAAATTCGCGATTCCATTGAAGATGCGATCAATGAGGGAGTCTTATCAGATAATGATCGACTACCGACTGAAAGCGAACTTTGTGAAGTTTTTAATATCAGTGATATTGTTGTTAAAAATGCCTACAAATTACTCGTTAAGCAGGGTTTAGTCAGTCGTGTTCAGGGAAGTGGAACATTTGTTTCAACCCGTCGCATGTTTAAGTTCCCACTCAAGGGATTCGAAAAAATCGGTGACTTTGCTTCCTATACGTATGCATCAAAATCAAAAAGAGTCATTTTATTCGATATTGCGAACGACTCCGATTGGATTAAAAACACACTGAATCTTAAACACGATGAACGTTATTATGTTGCGAAATATGTTGTCTTAATCGATCATGCAGAAGTGCTTTATCAAACCATGTATTTACCAGAATCGTTGTTTCCTCAATTATCGATTGGTATCTTCGAAGAATCTAATCTTTCAACACTTTTAACTGAGCGTTACCCTTTTCAGATGAAACATGTCAAAAATGGATTTAGTCCCGTTAACTTATCCTCTTCTGAAGCTCAACTCCTCAACACACAAAAACATTCAGCAGCTCACCGTGTTAGAACAACGATTTATGGCGATAAACATCAGGTTATCGCTTATATGGAAACACTCTTTTTAGGTCAATATACACAATTTGAGGTGATTGTCGGATGAAACAGATCTTAGCAAAAATTAAAATAGATAAACGTCAAGCTACTCCGATCGCACTTCAAATTGCACAGTCAATTAAGAATTTGTTGATTGATCAACAGATTAAATACATGCATCAAATGCCTTCACTTGAAGAACTTGGACAACATTTGGATGTGTCCAAAGAAGATGTCAAACAAGCATATCATCGTTTAATCGTTGAAAATCTTCTACATCAAGAACAAGGAGTATACTACGCAAATTATGTCAATCTATCCTCTGATTATTATTTGAAAGTGACCAAACTTTATGATGTGATAAAAAGTCTTGGTCTTACGCCTTCCATTAAAACGATTAAAAAGAGAGTCACTGATTTACCCCATGGTTTAGCCCTTGATCCGCTGATTGACCCAAACATTCCCTATGTTCAACTCAAACGTATTTATTATGGTAACGATATTCCCTTAGCACTCATGGATATCTATCTCCCTCAGGAGTCGTTTAAAGGTATTGAAACGATGAATTTTGATGAAAAGCCCCTCTATGAAGCGATTTTCTTCACGTATGGAAAACTGATCTCGTCAGGACGTCGCTTAATGTCAGTCATCAATCTTCCTAGAGAAGATGCGAAAATCTTGAATGCTGCGGTTGATACAGCAAGCTATCAAGTGGTGTCCATTGCGTTTGATCAGCATAAAAAATTGATTGATATCTCACGCTCAATCTCCACCATGAATCAATATTTTGAAGTGGACTTCGATGAGAAAGATATCCAATACATTACGAAAAATCATTTCTTCTACATCTAGCCAGCTGATAAGCTGGTTTTTTTTATCCAAGAAAAAAAGGAGTCCATCTTTCGATGAAACTCCTTGATCTTTAATAATCGAGTTCTTCCTCTTCAGTAAAGGTATTGGAGCGATCATAATCAAAGGTTGCTTCTCTTAAAATACCTGTACCTGCAGGAATGAGACCACCGATGATGACGTTTTCCTTTAAGCCGTGTAGTTCATCGGTCTTACCCTTGATTGCTGCATCGGTCAAGATACGTGTGGTTTCCTGGAAGGATGCTGCTGACAAGAAGGAATCGCTTCTTAAGCTTGCGCGAGTGATACCAAGTAAGATGGGACGACCCACTGCTGGACGCTTAAATTCACTGAATGCTTTACGGTTTGCACGTTTGAATTCAGAGACTGAAACTTCGGTACCAGGAAGAAGTTCGGTATCGCCTTCGGTAACAATCGTAATTCTTCTAAGCATTTGTCTGATGATGAGCTCAACGTGCTTATCGGAGATTTCAACCCCTTGAGCACGATAAACCTTTTGTACTTCTTCAAGAATATAAAGTTCCGCAGCTTCAGCTGATACAACTCTGAGTAATTCTTTCGGGTTGATCGAACCTGGAGTGAGCTTTTGACCTGCTTTCACGCTTGCACCTTTACGAACGAGCGCTTCAATGTTAGGATCGACGGTATACTTATAATCTTTTTCTTGTGCATCGACAATCGTAATGATGGAGACACCACCACGTTGACGATCAATCGACTTCACCTTACCATCAACTTCAGAAATGACTGCTTTACCTTTGGGGTTACGCGCTTCGAAAAGTTCTTGAATACGGGGAAGACCTTGTGTGATATCGGATGCGGATGCGACCCCACCGGTATGGAAGGTTCTCATCGTGAGCTGTGTACCTGGTTCACCAATCGATTGAGCAGCAACAACACCGACTGCTTCACCGACTTCAACACGTGTGTTGGTTGCTAAGTTACGTCCATAGCACTTCGCACAAACGCCGTTTTCGGAGTTACATGTTAAGTTCGAACGAATCTCAACTTCAGTGAGTTCAGCCTTCATGATGGCATGACCAATTTCTTCAGTGATTAGTTCATTGCGTTTAACAAAGACTTGTTTTGTTTTGGGGTTGATAACATCTTTGGCTGCATAGCGACCCACAATACGGTCATAAAGAGGAACGATTTCTTTTGTATCTTCTTTGATCGCAGTCATGATGACACCGCGTTCGGTACCACAGTCTTCATCAACAACGATGACATCTTGAGATACGTCAACTAAACGACGTGTTAAGTATCCCGATTCCGCAGTCTTTAACGCGGTATCGGTGGAACCCTTACGGGCACCGTGAGTGGAAATAAAGAATTCGGAGACGGTTAAGCCTTCTCTAAAGGATGCTTTAACTGGAACTTCGATGATTTCACCCTTAGGGTTATTCATGAGTCCACGCATACCGGCAAGCTGAGCAAAGTTGGATGCATTACCACGCGCACCGGAGTCAGACATCATATAGATGTTATTATCCTTATCAAATTCTTCCATGAGACCTTTTTGGATATCATCTCTTGCATCTTGCCATTCTTTAATGACGAGATCGCGACGTTCACCATCGGTCAACCAACCTTGATCAAAGAGATCTGAGATTTCTTCAATCTGACGATTAGCTTGTGCAAGACGTTCTTCTTTCTTCGAATAAACGTTGATATCTGCAAACGATACGGTAATACCTGCGACCGTTGAATACTTAAATCCTAAATCCTTCAAGCGGTCAAGCATCTTCGATGTTTCTGAGATCTGTAATTCTTTGAAGACTTGAGCGATGATTTGAGATAAGAATTTTTTCTTAAATGGAGAGGGTACAGGAATCGATGCTAAGACATCCTTTGGATTGACGCCTTTATTGATGAAGTATTTATCGGGTGTTTTTTGTTCAAGGTTATCCAAGGTTGGTTCATTCAAATAGGGGAAGCTTGCAGGTAAAATACGGTTGAAAATCAGTTTACCTAATGTTGTCACTAAGTACTTGTTCTTTTGCTCGTCGGTAAACTTTTGATTGATCGATTTGGGATCGACGATGATGCGTGTATGAAGACCGATTTCATCATGTTGATAAGCTAAATACGCTTCATCGTAATTCCAGAAGAAATGACCTTCATTACGGTTTTTATGATTGTGTTCAGCTTGTCTTTCTGCTTGACGGTAACCGACAAACGTACGTTCAAGTCTTTCTTCAATCGTTAAGTAATAGTTTCCTAAAACCATGTCCTGAGATGGTGTAACAACGGGTTTACCATCTTTGGGGTTTAAGATGTTATTGGATGCAAGCATCAACAGGCGTGCTTCTGCTTGTGCTTCATTGGAAAGGGGTACGTGAACCGCCATTTGGTCACCGTCAAAGTCCGCGTTAAACGCTGGGGTAACAAGTGGGTGTAAGCGGATCGCTTTACCATCAATCAATTTAGGTTCAAATGCTTGAATACCTAAGCGGTGAAGTGTGGGGGCACGGTTTAAAAGAACGGGATGTTCTCTGACAACCTTTTCTAATGCTGCCCAAACATCATCATCCATCTTTTCATATTTCGCATTGGCATTCTTCTTCGCGTTAGCATCATTGCCTTGAAGCTTTTGGAGTTCTCTCAAGACGAATGGCTTGAAAAGAATGATGGCCATTTCACGTGGGATACCACATTGGTACATCTCTAAGTCTGGACCAACAATAATAACTGAACGTCCAGAATAGTCAACGCGCTTACCCAGTAAGTTTTGTCTGAAACGACCTTGCTTACCACGAAGCATATCCGATAATGATTTTAAGTGTCTATTACGTTCAACAGCTGCTTTCTTGCCACGTTTTGCATTATCAAACAGGGCATCAACAGCTTCTTGCAACATACGCTTTTCGTTCTTAGTGATCAGACGAGGTGCATTTTGTTCTTTTTGTTTCTTTAAACGGTTATTACGGTTAAGAATACGACGATAGAGGTCATTTAAGTCGGTTGTTGCGAAACGTCCACCATCAAGTGCAACCATCGGACGAAGATCAGGTGGAATGACGGGAATGACATCCATGACCATCCATTCGGGTTTGTTATCTGAATTGTTGAACGCTTCAACCACTTCAAGACGTTTGATGATGCGATCTCTTTTTTGCTTAGAGCTTGTCTTGAGTTTCTTTCTTAAGGACTTCACTTCTTTATCGAGGTCAAGTTCTTGTAAAAGTTTCTTCACAGCTTCTGCACCAGTTAGCGCCGTGAAACGGCTGCCGTATTCTTCGGAGAGTGCTGAGAAATCTTGTTCAGTTAAGATCTGCTTCTTAGCGAGTGGAGCTGTACCTGGATCTGTGACGATATACGCAGCATGATACACGACTTCTTCAAGAGCTTTAGCTTTAATACCAAGTAAAATGGCTAAGCGTGAAGGTGAATTTTTCAAATACCATGTATGAACAACAGGTGCTTCAAGTTCAATATGACCCATGCGTTCTCTTCTAACCTTGGATTCGGTGATTTCAATCCCGCACTTTTGACAAATTTGACCTTTATTTCCCGATTGTTTCTTACCACATGCGCATTGATAGTCTCTGGTTGGACCAAAAATACGTTCGCAGAAGAGTCCACCTTCTTCAGGTTTAGACGTACGGTAGTTGATGGTTTCATGTGTTTTAACTTCACCGTAAGACCATTGTCTGATTTCATCGGGTGAAGCTAAACGAATCTTTAAGTGGGAATAGGTGCGTGATCCATAACCTTTACGAATTGGTTGAACATGACGATGAATACGTTCATCAAGATCAATCTCTTCGGTTTCGTTTTCAACGACTTCAATCTCTTCAGTAGATACATGATGTGCATGTTCCTTGAGAGGATCAAAACCATAGAGTTCTAAAAGTTGGTTCACTTCTTGACGCAACAACGCATCATCTTCAAACAGATGATAGAGCATGTGGCGATCATAATCTAAAAATTCTTTTAAATCTTGGATGTTTGCATTTTGTAAAATCTGAACCACTTCATCCGATAAATTCAAGTTCTCAAGGTTTCTTGGGAGTTGATAACGGCGAAGAATCGATTTGATTTCTTCAAAGCTTTGTCCAAGGAGCATATTCAATTCTTTTAAGTTAAAGGTGTTGAAGTCTTCAAGCTGATCAATCCCTGAGAGTTTGAGTGCCTTTAGGGCTTCTTCAGATAACTTTAATGATTCGACATGTAATGTCAATTTTTCTTTAGCCATTAACGAAACCCTCCTTTGAACTTGCTAGGACTGTTGTCAACAAGTGACTTTTGTGCTTCGTTTTCACCGGTTGTAGCATCGATCAGTTCAACATACAAGCCTAATGCTTGAAGTTCTCTGGTCAAGACTCTAAATGATTCTGGAATCGATGCGGGTGGAATCGATTTATCGTGTGTGATGGCACTATAAACTTTATTTCTTCCGAGCATATCATCCGATTTCACGGTGAGCATTTCTTGAAGTGTATGCGCCGCACCATAAGCATAGAGTGCCCATACTTCCATTTCACCAAAGCGTTGACCACCGTTTTGAGCTTTACCACCCATCGGTTGTTGTGTCACTAAGGTGTATGGACCAACGGAACGTGCATGCAATTTATCGTCAACCATGTGTGACAATTTAATCATATACATGACACCAACTGAAATACGGTTTTCATAGGGTTGTCCAGTACGACCGTCATAAAGGACAGTCTTTCCATCAGGATCAATACCTGCTTCAGATAAGATGGACTTTAAGTCTTCATCAGACACACCATCAAAGACGGGAGTCGCAACTTTAACGCCCAGTTTCTTCGCAGCTAAACCGAGATGGATTTCCAAGATCTGACCGATGTTCATACGAGAGGGGACACCGAGTGGGTTAAGCATGATGTCAACAGGTGTACCATCTGCCATGTATGGCATGTCTTCTCTGGGTAATACTTTGGAGATAACACCCTTGTTACCATGACGACCCGCCATCTTGTCACCTTCAGAGATCTTACGTTTCTTCGCAACATAGACACGGATCACTTCGTTCACACCACTGGGGAGTTGATCACCATTCTTCTTGGAGAAATATTGAATCGATTGAACGATACCACCACCGCCGTGTGGAACACGGAGTGAGGAATCACGATATTCTCTTGATTTTTCACCGATGACTGCATGAATGAGTTTTTCAGATGGGCTAGGTTCGAAAACACCTTTTGGCGTAATCTTACCCACAAGAATATCATTTTCTTTAACTTCAGAACCTGGAATAATGATGCCACGTTCATCGAGATTTTTGAGTGCATCTTGACCTGCATTGGGAACTTCGCGTGTAATTTCTTCGCGTCCAGAACCGGTCTTTAATTCTCTGGTTTCAATTTCGTATTCATCGATATGAACCGATGTATACACGTCTTCTTTGACGAGATCTTCAGATAAGATGATCGCGTCTTCATAGTTGTAACCTTCCCATGTCATGAACGCAACGGTCACGTTACGACCTAATGCGAGTTCACCTTTATCAGTGGATGGTCCATCGGCTAAGATATCACCTTTATCCACCCATTCGCCCATCTTAACTAAAGGACGTTGAAGGATACATGTATCTTGGTTGGATCTAAAGAAACGGATGAGATCATATGTTTCACTTTCACCCATGCCATAATCCTTTAAGGTCTTCGCTGTTTCATAGGTAAACTCTTTTTCTGCATCAAATAAGACGTTGTTTCCAACATATAAGCTATGTTCAGGTTTTCCAGTAATGGTAATCTTGGTTGCATCTGCATAGGTGACAAAACCAGAAATGGTTGATACAATAACGGCACCTGAGTCTTTGGCAGCGCGGTATTCAATACCCGTACCAACGATCGGTGATTCAGGCTTTAAGAGAGGTACAGCTTGACGTTGCATGTTCGCACCCATGAGCGCACGGGATGCGTCGTCGTGTTCCAAGAATGGAATTGTCGATGTCGCAACGGATACGATTTGTTTTGGAGAAACGTCCATGAATGTCACTTCATTGGGATCAAACATTGAGGTTTCACCACGGTGACGACCGATCACTTTTTCAGCCACAATCAAACCATTTTCTGAAAGAGCTGTTGCTGCTGAAGCGATGATTTCATCGTATTCTTCATCTGCTGTTAAGTACTTCGATTCGTTGGTCACAATCGAATGACCATTTTCTTTTTTCACCATCAAGTATGGTGTTTGAATGAAACCATATTGGTCAACTTTACCATACGTAGCGAGTGATGAAATCAACCCGATGGATGGACCTTCAGGTGTTTCAATAGGGCAGATTCTTCCATAGTGGGAGTTGTGTACGTCACGCACTTCAACACCAGCACGGTCACGTGCTAAACCACCTGTACCTAACGCAGAGACTCTACGCTTTTGTGTGAGTTCGGCAAGTGGGTTAATTTGATCCATGAACTGGGAAAGTTGTGAGCTTCCAAAGAAGGTTTTAATCGCACCAGCAAGCGGTGTCATGTTGATAATATTGGAAGGTGTCGCATCCGCGAATGTCGTGGTTGACATCTTGTCTTTAATGTTCTTTTCGGCGCGTGCTAAACCAATTCTGAACTGGTTCTTGAGAAGTTCACCAATCAAACGAAGACGACGGTTACCGAGATGGTCGATGTCATCAATTTGTCCCAAACCATCATAGAGGTTTAAGTAATAACTCATCGATGCAGCAATATCAGAAAGCGTGATATATTCACGTGTTTCTCTTTGGTCGTTACCGATCACTTTGACAGGAACAATCTTTTCTGTTTCCTTGTCTTTGACGGTTACTTCGATCATTTCAACGATAACGCCTTCACGTTCTCTTTCACGTTGATAGATATCACCGGTCAAGAAATACTTGATGACTTTTTCATCTAAGGATTGACGAGCACGTCTTAAAACAGCAATCACTTCATCTGTGACTTCCGTGTTTCTTGGAACCAAGATTTCACCGGTTCTTAAGTTGACAATATTTTCCTTGGTGTAGAGTGCTTCTCCACCATCAGGAAGACGTGTTGCCAAAATTTCATCGGGGGTTTCGTTTTGTAAAGATTCTTCTTTGGGAATGATTTCCTTACGTAGGACATGGCGATTTTCACGAAGAACTTTGATGATGTCACGTGTAATCTTTGTCTTTTCAGGAACAAGCACTTCACCCGTTTTGGGATCAATGATATCTGTGGATGTATATTGACCTAAAATACGTCCAAGGACGTCGAGTTTTTTGTTAAACTTATATCGTCCAACGGACGCTAAGTCATAACGTCTGCGTTCAAATAAACGCATTCTAATGAATTCTCTTGCAGCATCAGCAGGTACTTTTTCACCCTGTCTGAGCTTCGAGTATAAATCAACGATGGCTTCATCGCTATTTTTCGTTTCGTCTTTTTCAAAGGTTGCTTCCAGGTAAGCTGACTTCCCGAAAACTTCCAAAATGTCTTTCTTTTTGCCAAGTCCTAACGCACGCATCATCGTCGTCATGGGAACTTTCTTGGATCGGTCGAGCTTCGCATATAAAATATTCTTCGAACCAAGTTCATATTCGATCCATGCTCCGCGTGTTGGGATGACTTGAGCCATGTATTTGACCATGTTTAACTTCTTATCGAGTTCACTGGTAAAATATGCACCGGCTGAACGAATGATCTGTGACACAACAACACGTTCAGCGCCGTTAATGACAAAAGTTCCCGACGGTGTCATGTAGGGAATTTCACACATCAGAACGACGTTTTCACGAACTTCGCCAGTCACGGCATTTTCAAGCTTGACTCGAGCAGACAATTGTTTCGCGTAGTTGACATCTCTTAATTTAGATTCCTGTATGTCGTATTTGGGTTCAGACAAGAAATGTTCCTCAAAATACAACTTCAAATCACCGTTATGTCCTTCAATGGGTGAAATGTCTTCCAACAGTTCTCTAATGCCTTGATCGATAAACCACTTAAATGATTTGGTTTGAATTTCGATCAGGTCTGGCAAATCAATGTCATAACGCATCTTGGTGTAATTTCTGCGCTCTGCTTTTTTGCCGTATTTGACGCTTCGATATCCCATAATCCACACTCCTATCGTCTTTGGAAATCGTGTTTTTTTATTTATAAAAATGAAAAGAAAACAACATTATGCATTTTACAATATTATCATATTGTGTATCAATAGTCAATCTTTTTCTTGCTTTTTAGCCAAAAGAATCCAATAGCCACCGCTTCTTTCAATGATATCGACTGAACCGAAAAGTTCGGTTAGTTTGGTCACTGAAGAAGGTGCACCTTGTTTTTTTTGGATCACAACATACAATAAACCGTGTGATTTTAATACGTGTTTCGCACCTTCATAAAGTGCAAAAACCGTATGTTTTCCCGCACGAATCGGCGGATTCGTGATGACAACATCCACCGGCTTTATCGCATGTTCAAAGAGAAAACTCACCTGAGCTTTCACATTGCTAAGGTCATTGAGTTGACTATTTTTTTCAGTTAATTCAACCGCTCGCTCATTGACATCATATGCATAAAACATGATATCAGGATGTTTTTTCGCAAGGATGATACTGATTGGGCCATAACCACAACCCATATCAATCACATGCTTAGTACCTAGTGGAAGTTGAACACTCTCGATTAATAGACGTGTACCAAAATCTAAACCGGTTTTTGAAAAAACACCAGAATCAGTCGTTAGACGCACTGAAACATCCTTGACGGTCACATCAAGGATGTGCTCGTGTTGAGCGAGGGTTGGATCGTTGGTATAGTAGTGACTCATGAGTCCCCCTCATAACAGCGAAAAAACCCGAGAGACATTCTCAGGTTAAAAACGCGTCAAAACCAAACGTTACTTAACTTCAACAGTTGCACCAGCGTCTTGTAACTTCTGCTTGATGGCTTCTGCTTCGTCTTTCTTGATCTTTTCTTTGACAATTGCATCTGCAGTTTCGGTTAAGGTCTTCGCATCTGCTAATCCTAAACCAGTGATTTCACGAACCACTTTAATGACTGCAATCTTGTTTGCACCAAAGTTCTTGAGGATGACGTTGAATTCTGTCTTTTCTTCAACAGCTGCTGCTTGTGCGCCTGCTTGTGGAGCTGCTGCTACTGCAGTTGGGTCAATACCGAATTCTTCTTTTAATCCATCAACGAGATCTTTGATTTCTAATAAAGTCATTTCTTTTAAAGCTTCAATAAAAGCTGCTTTTGTAAGTTTTGCCATGTTAAATTTCCTCCTAAATTATTCTTGTGGGTTGCTGATCATATCGAGACCAACTGCGAGCTCTCTGAGGGGAGCAAGCATACCGACTGCCAACATTGTAAGCAGTGTTTCTCTTGATGGTAGAGTTGCTAATGCATTAATTTGGTCGACGCCAACAACTTTACCCTCGACAATACCTGAACCGATGGTTACAACTTTGTTTTCCTTTGCAAATTCGAAAATGATCTTTGCAGGGGCAACAACATCCGAGTAGCTGATTGCTAAAGCTTTAGCACCCGCAAGGGTTTCTGCTAAATCACCGTATCCAGCGGCAATCGAGGCTCTTCTCGAAATATTGTTCTTATAGACTGTGACATCACAGCCTGCTTCTCTTAACTGGTGACGGAGCTTTGTAAAAGCTTCTACTGTCAAACCAGGATAGTCGAAGGCAACAACCGTTGTAGCACGTCCAAGCTTTTCAGTCAGTTCACGTACGGCTTCCACCTTACGTTCTAAAATTGCTTTTTGCATGAAATGCCTCCTTCGTTTACTAAAAAATCTCTCTTCCGCCAAAAGACAAAAGAGAGATTGAATCCATAGATATCAATACCTCGGTAGGAAATTAAGCAATATTGCACCTACTGTCTTTGGCGATTCAGTTCACAAGTGATTAACCGCGTGCTCTTAAGGATTCTTCATCCAAATGAATACCGGGAGCCATACTTGAAGACACGGTAATGTTCTTCATGTAAGTACCCTTGACGGTTGTGGGTTTGATACGAATCAGTTGATCATAAATCGTTTTGATATTATCTTTCAACTGTTCTGCGGTAAACGATACACGACCGATGGGTGCATGAATGTTACCAACCTTATCAACGCGATACTCGATTTTACCATTTTTAATTTCCTTAACGGCTTTCGCAACGTCTAAGGTCACTGTTCCGGTCTTGGGGTTTGGCATCAAACCTTTAGGACCGAGGATACGACCGAGTTTACCAAGTTGTCCCATCATGTCAGGTGTTGCAACCATGACATCGAACTCAAACCAGCCTGCGCCAATTTTTTGAATGAGTTCTGCTGCTCCAACGACATCAGCGCCTGCTGCTTCAGCTTCTTTCGCTTTTTCGCCTTGTGCAATGACAACAACGCGGGAAACTTTACCGGTACCATGTGGTAATACGAGTGCACCTCTTAAGTTTTGCTCAGCCTTTCTGGGGTCGAGGTTAAGTCTGAATGCAACTTCAACAGTAGCATTAAACTTGACATAAGAAGTTTGTTTCACTAAAGCCATCGCTTCTTCGACGGGATATTTCTTCGTCTTATCGATGAGTTTAGCGGCCTCAAGGTATTTCTTTCCTCTTTTCATATTCTTCCTCCTAAAATGTGGTCTAGCGGGATATCCTCCCACAATTTAGATAGCTAACGATCTAAATTATTCTGAAACGGTGATGCCCATCTGACGTGCAGTACCTGCGATGATTTTCATTGCTGCTTCAACGGTGTAAGCATTTAAGTCAGGCATCTTCTTTGTTGCAATGTCTCTTAACTGAGCTTGTGTGATGGTTGCAACCTTATCCTTTTTCGCGTTCTTCGAACCGGATTGAATGTTTGCAGCCTTTTTCAGTAAGTCACTTGCAGGTGGGGTTTTGGTCACGAATGAGAATGTACGGTCATCATAAACCGAGATAATCACTGGTACGACAAATCCCATTTGATCTTTTGTTGCTTCGTTAAATTGAGAACAGAATGCGGGAATGTTAACCTGAGCTTGACCAAGTGCTGGACCAACTGGTGGAGCTGGGTTAGCTTTGCCTGCTGCGATTTGTAATTTAACGACTTTTACAACCTTTTTTGCCATGAGACACAACCTCCTTCTTTACATAAGTATGTGGTATGAATTTCATTCTTCCACTATGGTGTGTTTTCACACGCGATATCATTCTATCATTTAGGGTGTTCTTTGTCAATTGAAAAAAGAAGTTTTATTTGATTTTAGCCCCAAAGGGGAAGAGTGCAAGTTGAGCCAGCTTAAACCATTGCATACCAAAAGGAATTCCAATGATGGTGATGCAGAAAAAGACACCAATTCCTAGATATCCAAGTGCCATTTCCCAACCAAAGAGAATCGCCCAGATGATGTTTGCAATCGGATGTTCAGAAACCCTTGTATCCACATCTTTCCCAAAGGGAAAAAGAACAAGACTTGCAAACTTAAATGCTTGGATGCCAAAGGGGATTCCTATAATCGTGATAGAGAGTAATAGACCTGCAATGAGCCATAGGAGTGCTGCAATAGCACCACCAAAGATAAACCAAATGATATTACCGAGTATTTTCATCTTCATAACCTCCACCTTTTATTATAAACGAAAACGCCTCGCTGAAAGGCGTTTTTTTAGTCTTTGAGTTGATAGAGGTAGGTTGTTGCGTTGTATTCCCAAATTGCAGGTAACGATGTGATGTTACTGTAATTCGTTGTCCACCACGCATTATTAAGTGAACTTCGATTGGTCTGATAAACCGCAGTTGAAAAGGTTGCCTTTTGTCCGGTAAGTTTGTTGTATAGCGTATTGGAATTGACTAAAACAGAGGGATTGGATGCACGACGATAAATCGTGATTTGAGCACTTCTTGAATTGGTGAATGTTACGTTATTACCGATAGCTCTTAATATACCTGAGCGTACTGTGTAGTTGTTATTGCTTGGATTTGTGACATAAGAACGCAAGAAACCGCTGTAAAATGTATCATTAGCTGTGACAGATCCTTGATTACGTCCTACGATAGCTGCCGTACCAATACTTGTGTCTGTTGAGTTTGAGGTATTAGAAAGATTGGAGAATACAACCGCCCGATTGATAGTAACCGTTCCGGTTGCTAGTGTCGCACCAATGATACCACCGATGTTACTTACCGTATTGGTTGATACACTCGCTTCAACATATAAATCCGAAAGCGAGAGATTAGCGTTGTTAACTGTACCGATGACACCACCACTGCCATAGGTGTTGTTACTAAAACCACCCGATAGTGTTGTGTTGGTGATTTTGATATTTGAAATGGTTGCTGTGACTGTCGTCGTGTCACCTGTGCCTGGTTGTGCAAGACCTGCTAGCGCACCAACTGGATAAGCGGTGTTTGTCCCTGATGAGTTTCTGATTCGAATATTTTCGATCACGTTTCCTGCACCTTGAATACGACCTGCTAAAATACCAGAAGTGATTGAACCTGTCGGAGTATAACTGATTTGAATGTTATCAAGTGTCAAATTTTTGATGGTCGCACTTTGCAAAACACCAAAGAGTCCTCGAATATTGGTTGTTGATAAGTTAGATAGTGTTTTGCCATTACCATCAAGAGATCCGCTAAATACGATCTCATCATTATTGATGTAAGCTGGATATGTCAAGTTTTGAAAATCAATATCTCTTGCTAAGACGTATGAATTCGTGTTATTTGTGGTTGTAACTGCTTCAATAAATTCATCTGCCGTATAGATGGGGGTACCTTCGTACCACACACCGAGAGAAATCAAAGATGCTCCGGTATCTTGATGACCTGAAACCTCAGATGCCCAAAAGGCAAAAGACATGCCAAATGAGAAGAGCATATTGAGGATTGCGAGGATGAGTATGATACGTTTTTTTGAGCGAAGCATGATACTAAAAACTCCCATGGAACGACCCCAAGCGGTATGCTTGATTGGATAATTCCACGAGAGATTGTAGCATGACTTTTGACGTTATGCAATTAAAATATATCAAAAATTTAATATTCTATATTTTGCGTATATTGGTTATAATTAAAACCCACATTCATCGTGATCACAGGTTTGATTTTCATCTTGATCACCCATGGTTTGAAGAGGATTTTCTTCTGACCAAATTTGTTCTAATGCTTGTTTGAAATAGGCGGTTTGTTGTGCCCCAGAAATCCCATATTTTCGGTTTAAAACAAAGAAAGGAACACCTTGAACACCAATTTGGCGTGCTTCTTGTTGCTCTTGTTTGACGTGATCCTTAAACTCGTTTTGGTTGAGGATGTGTAAAGCTTGATCCTTAGGTAGACCAACGTCTTCAGCTAATTGTGCTAGTGTGTCATAATCCGCTAAGTTTTTTCCTTCTGTGAAATAGGCTTTCATCAACCGTGATGTCACTGCTTCTTCTTTACCTAATGTGTTTGCCCATTTTGCAAGACGATGAGCATCAAAGGTGTTTGTCATCTGCAAGATATCATAGTTATACGTTAAGCCTGCTTGTTTCGCATTTTGTGTAAACATCTTAAAACGTTCTTTTGCTTGTTCAACTGTCGTTCCATGGCTTTTTGCAAATGCTTCATACGCACTACCTGTCATCACCTTGGGTGCTTGAGGATTAAGTTGGTAAGCTTTATAGACGACTTCAACCTTATTTTTGTGTTTAAATGTGCTCAGTGCTTCTTCAAAACGTGTTTTTCCGATATAGCAAAAAGGACATGCAAAATCGGACCAAATTTCAATTTTCATATGTTTGACCTCCATTATCATCATCATTATATCAAAACGAAACGTAGTTTCATCCTATTTTGCTTAAATATTTGCGTTTTTTTAACTATTATCAGATAGGATTTTTCTTCACTTTTAAAAAATTTGCTATAAAATGGGGGTGGAGGTGGAAGTCATGTCAATGTATCACCAGCACGATATCATGCATGTTAAAAAAGTAACTCTCTTGGTTCTTCAGCTCAAACGATCGCTTGATTTCTATGAACACATCTTAGGATTACATGTCTTACTTCAAGATAAAAACATCGTCCATTTAGGTGCAAACGATCATGATGTTTTGATTGAACTCATCGAAGATCCTCTTGCTAAACCTCTTGGTATTACCCAAGGGCTCTACCACTATGCACTTCTCTTACCATCCAGAGCTGCATTAGCTTCTGTGATTAAACGATTAATCGATCACCGCTATCCGGTGACTGGAGCATCCGATCATGGTGTCAGTGAAGCGATCTATTTAGATGATCCAGATGGACATGGAATCGAGCTTTATATCGATAAACCAAGAGAAGAGTGGCCTATTGCGAATGGACAAATTGATATGTATACAAAAGCTTTAGATCTCAATCCCATCATGGGTGAGTTAAGACCTGATACTACAGATGCAATTGATCCACTGACCATCATGGGTCACCTTCATCTTCATGTCCCCAATCTTAAGGATGCTGAAGCTTTTTATGTCGATGTTTTAGGATTTCAAAAAGTTTTGCTCTATAACGAATCAGCGCTCTTTATTTCTGATCAAGGCTATCATCATCACCTTGGTTTAAATATCTGGCAGGGACCAGCACCTCTGAATGAGCCTAGACAAATAGGTTTAAAGGCTTATACGTTGCATATTCCACAGTCACATTACCTTCATCTTCTCAAGCGATTAAAAGATGCACATCTATCTTTAATTGAAGAGAATGGCTCTACATACATTATTGATCCCCTTCAACAAAAGCTGATTTTCGATTTTGAACAATAAAAAAAGGCACATCTATGCCTTTAGAAGCTTAGCGATACATAAAAGATCAATGAGATGAGAACTAAAAAGATAAGATAACGTACAAATAAACGATAGCGAAGAAGATTGGATTCCATCACGCTTCGCTTTTTTTGTATCCAATGATACGATCTGACAAGAAATAATCCCGTGATTGCAGCACACGCAAACGCAAAATAGTGGAAAACCCCAAATCCTATCACGAGCATTAAAATGATCGGCATACTTAAAGGATAAACTAAGTATCTTAAATCTGATTCTAGATAGGATTTGAATAATCCTTCAATCCAACGTGTGACATAAAAAGATGATAAGAGATAAAAACACATTAATAAACCAAACGAAGCGATTGCCCACAACCACTTGTTTTGTTCTAAAAGACCAATAAAGCCAAAATCTGCACTTAAAAATGCAATCATGAGTACAATCATGAAACACCCTAAAAATATCCATAATATGACATCATGAAGATAACGTTTCATTGCTAAACTCCTTAAAGATTGAGATAAGGTCTTCCTGTACCATCTTGGAGCCATAGAGAATTTGATGTAAAATTCGTGTAAAATGAATTCCACCATGCTTGATCAGGCATTGTTGAAGCATTTACACGCACGGCCATTTGACCTGTTTGTGTGGTTGTGGTGTAGGTGACAGCTCCACCTAAGGCACGATAAGCGACCATGGAGTGAAAGACATTCGATGTTGTCGCCTGTGTGGAATCTTGTCCAGAGATGGTTCCAACATCATTACGTCTCGCATCGATACGCGTATAAAGACTACCTGTAAAAAACATATTTTGGATATTAACATTGGCTGTAGCCGAAGCATTTCCACCAATAACACCACCTAAATAACGATTGGTGTATCCGTTAAAATTAGAAGATGTAACTAGCGTATTTTGGAAGGTTGCTTCAATGATGGAGCGATTTAATGTAAAACGTCCTCCCGATGGAATGTATCCAATGATACCACCTGCATATGAACTTCCAGTATTTGATGTGATATTCGAATAAACTTCACCTTGGAAATCAACGTCGGTGACATTAACCTGAGCACCTAATGTTGCTATTCTTCCAACAAGACCACCCACATAAGCTGCATCATTGAAAATTTTGAAATTGGTGGCTTTAATATTTGAAATATTAACGATCGTTGTTGAGTTCAAGACGTTACCTACTAAACCACCTACACCATTGGTGCTGTTACCTTGCACACTGGAATCAATAATCTTAATATCACTTAGTGTGGTTGTTCCACCTTCAGCACGTCCAATCAATAGTCCAGCACGTTGAGTCGAACCGCTTAAGTTTGTCACTGTATGAACGTTCTCAAGCGTCAAATCATAGATGGTTGATCCAATGGATCTAGGGAAAATACCGTTATATAAATAGCTTGTACTTGAGTTTGTTATCGTTAAATTCATCAGTTTCTTTCCGTTGCCATTGAGCGTTCCACGAAAGATGACCTGATTGTTTGTACTGTTATAAGTCCATGTAAATCCAGTAAAATCGATATCGTTATGAAGATAGTATTGATCGGTTAAAACACTATTGGATTTCGTGGCGAAATCATAGAACTCTTGCGCAGTAAAGATGGGAATTCCCCAATCACCAATCACAACCGTTCCACCACCGTTATTTGCATTTCCTGATACTTCAGATGCCCAAAAGGCAAAAGACATCCCGAATGAAAACAGGAGGTTTAGGATGATGAGTGTCGTGACGATGATGCGCTTATGTTTTCTTATGGTCTCTCCCCTTCCCTTTTTGCTTGTAGAAATTATAGCATACCTTCGTCTAAAAGACATCTTAGGTATAAAAAAATCTTTCATTGATGAAAGAAAAAAGGCGATTCATTCGCCTTTAAGCTTCTTTAACATCATGAACATCGACTTCAGTTGGTGTTGCGCGTCCGAAGAGATCTAAGTCAACGGTGAGTTTTTCTTGGTCATCATCCACATTCGTGACAACACCTTTCATACCCAACCAAGTACCATTAATCACTTCAACAGACTTGTTCAACAGATGCATCCATGTGGGTTTACTGATGATACCAACCTTGAGTAAAATCTGATTGATTTCATCGGGTGAAAGTGGAACGGGTTTTGTTCCTCCACCTGAAGATCCCAAGAATCCAGTAACACGAGGTGTATTTCTCACCACGAACCATGATTCATCTGTGACGATCATTTCAACAAAGACATACCCAGGAAAGAGTTGTCTAATTTTTTCTTTTTCTTTACCGTCAGCCTTCTTTTCTATGACTGTTTCTTCAGGGACGATGACACGGAAAATGTAGTCGGACATCCCCATACTTTCGACACGTCGCTCCAAGTCACTCTTGACGGCATTTTCATAACCTGAATAGGTTTGAATAATGTACCATCTGACCTTTTGCGTCATAGAATTTCACCCACGAGAAGGGTTGTAATGAGGAGATTGAAGAGTAAGATGAAACCAGTAAGAAGGAATAAGAAGATCAAGGTACGAACCGCATGGTCTAAAAATTTGGGGAATGTTGGCCATGTGATTTTCTTGAGTTCAGGAATAGCTGGTAAGAAGAAAGGATAAATGACGAGGGCTAAACCAAAGAGTGAAATGGCAAATAAGACCCAAGCAAAGATAATCCCGTTATTACCTTGTCCTAAGACGGGGAAGTTTTCATTGATTTCTAAAAGTGAGTTTCCGCTAATGATCATCAGTGCGAGTGCGCCTGATAATGTTGCGAGAATACCTAATAAAAGGTTCTCCCATTTATATTCTGTGGTTAATACTTCAAGCAACTTACTTTTTTGCTCGACTTGTTTTTGCTTGATTGCCATGTTGTTATGCCTCCTATTTACTTTCTTTATGCAAGGTATGCTTGTTACATTTTGGACAAAACTTTTGTGTTTCAATCCGTTCTTTTTGAGTCGCTTTGTTCTTTGTTGTTGTATAATTACGGCTCAAACATTCACTGCAAACTAAAATTATTTTCTCGCGCATTAAAAAACCACCTCTGTGGTCATTCGCAAATGTATTTTAACACTTACGATTGACTAAGTCAACTACCTATTCATTATAACACAATTTTATATTTTGACTTGATACGATAAATCGCATTATAGATTTGTTTGATGTGATATCCTGTGTCCTGTGCAATCTGTCTGACAGACTGTCTTTGAACAAAATAACGTTGATGAATCTCGGATTCAAGTTCAGATTCAAAGGTCAAATATGGAGCTTCTTCCTCAAATAGAACAGTATCTTTGATAAACTCTGTCGTCTCATAAAGCTGATAATCAGGAAGTCCTTTCATCAACTGATAAAAATGACGTTTTAGGATCAGTTCAAAGTATCGGGTAAAGCATTTGTTATATTTCTCATTGAAGGATCGAATAGCTTTAAGAAGCATTAAAAGTCCTTCTTGATGAAAATCGTCGTATTCTTTTTGCTCAAGATGAAGCGTATGAATCTGTTTCCAGATGAACCTTTGGTATTTTTGATACATAAATGCAAGCGCATGTTCACAACCATCGGTTTGAATCAAATAGATCAGTTCATAATCGTTCATCACATAGATCATATGTTTTCTTTAGCCTTATACATCATTAACGCAGCAGCAACACTCACATTGAGAGAATTGATTTTGCCGTGCATCGGTATTTTTACTAATAGATCACAGTTTTGTTTGACTAAGGGACGAATACCTTCACCTTCATTACCCATCACGATGGCTAATGATACATTTTTCGGTAAATCATCATACGTTTTATCCGTATTTCCATCGGTACCCACCACCCAAACGTGATGTTTTTTAAGTTCCATGATGGCTTGATTGATATTAGGAACTAAAATCACCTTCACATGTTCGATCGCACCTGATGAAACTTTCGCAACGGTTGCTGTGAGAGGAACGGCGTTTTTCTTACTCATGATGATGCCATCTAATTGAACAGCTTCTGCAGTTCGCATCACTGCACCTAAATTGTGAGGATCTTCCACACCATCTAAGATGAGAAAAAGTTGTTTCTTATTCTGATCAAGCACATCAGATAGTTCATAGGTTTGATAATCTTCGACTTCAGCAACTACCCCCTGATGAAGTGCATCCTTGGTCATGCGATTGAGTTCGTTTTTGGATGTTTTTCGATAGTTCACATTGCGATCACTTAAAAACTTAAACAATGCACTATCGTTTAATTTTTCATCAACATAAAGCTGATCAATTCTTCTTTTTGCGTAGATTGCTTCTTTAATCACGTTTTTTCCATAGATGAGCATAAAGCCTCCCCCTTTCTTTTGGGTGTATCATGAATGCACTTATCAATCCATGACACAGTCGGTAAAAAATCATGTAAAAGGGCGCATGAGCGCCCTTCAGTTATTGAATATCGGCGAGTTTATTGATGATGGTTCGAATAAAGAGTTTGATCCAACCATAGAGGTTTGATAAAACATGCATCATCGGATACGTTGCTTGTGCAAGAACAAGCAAGAGGAGAATATGGGGTGCACCTAAGACAACCGATGAATCATAGAATCGGCTGGGTACAATGGGCACAAACTGGAAGAAGTTGGGCATGAAGAAGATACCAAAGATGAAGGCAGCCACCATTAAAATGAAGAGAATACGGCGCATCTTATTAAAGGGTGTCGAGACTCTAAAGAGAACGGTGAGTGACACGACGGTTGCTGAAATGACAACGAGTGTTTCTGTAATCTTATCTGACATCGCAAGTGGAACCTGGAATGCAAAGATGATTAAACTGTTAATCATGACGACTAATGCACCAGGAAGCGCAGCTTTTAAGATGTTCCATAAGAATTTACCCACCACTAAACGATTGTTAGGTTCCAGTGCAATAAAAAACGAAGGAATACCAATAACCAAATAGTCAATCAAGATGAGCTGGTTGGGTTGAATGGGGTAAACCCCTTTTCTGATGATCGCAACAATCGCGAGTAAGAATGAGAAGATTGTCTTTGTTAAGAAGAGAGTAGACACGCGTTGAACGTTATTGATGACTCTTCTTCCTTCGCTCACCACTTTAGGCATGGACGAGAAATTGGAATCAAGTAACACCAAGTGAGAAACGTTACGTGCGGCTTCTGAACCAGATGCCATTGCAATCGAGGTGTCCGCTTCCTTTAAGGCAAGGATATCGTTCACACCATCTCCCGTCATCGCAACCGTACGTCCATTGTTTTTAAGTGATTCAATCAAAAGTTTTTTCTGTTGTGGCGAGACACGTCCAAAGACAGTGAAGCGTGATGCTGAACGGACAACTTCTTTATCTTGCATGCCTTCTAATGAGACATACTTATCAGCATTTGCAATACCTGCACGCTGTGAAATACGTGAAACCGTGACAGGATTATCACCTGAGATCACTTTGACATCGACGTTATGGGACTTAAAGTAATCAATCGTATCAACCGCATCAGGACGAATCGTATCTTCAATCATGATCAAGGCAAGCGGTAAAACTTTACCCGTGACTTGATTATCCACGATATCACCATCACTGAATGCAACCACGAGAACACGATAACCTTCTTGAGATTGCTTATCGACTTCTTTTGCAATTAAACTGTAGTTTTCTTTAACAACAAATTCAGGAGCACCTAATACGAATGTGCCATATCGATCAAATTGAACGGCTGAAAATTTGCGTTGAGACGAGAATGGAATAAGTGCCTTATGTCGGATTCGTTTTGCGGTACCAAAGCGTTCAGCGAGGGCATCAGAGGTCAAGTTGGGGTCGTTTTGGGCATTGATCATCGCAGAAATAATATTCTTTAATGGTAGTCCGGTATCATTCTTATATTCAATGATACTTTTGACGGTCATCGTACCATCGGTGATCGTTCCTGTTTTATCCAAACAGAGGGTATCCACACGGGCAAGCATTTCAATACAGTAAAGTTCTTGAACGAGGGTATTATTTTGAGCAAGTCTGATGACACCAACGGCGAGTGCCATGGATGTTAATAAGAAGAGCCCTGAAGGAATCATCCCAATCATCGCACCTGCTGTCTTTTGAACTATTTCATTATAAGGAAGTGCTGAGTAATTACTCATCAAATAGAAGAGTGTTGCTGCGAGTGGGATAATGAGTGCACCAACAATACGGATGATGACACGTAGTGAGCCAAGTAAATCAGATTCTGGTTTCTTATATTTCTTCGCTTGATTGGTTAATTTTTGAATGTAGATGTTATGACCAACAGCAGTCGCTTGTGCATAGCAATTACCTGATACAACAAATGAACCTGAATAAAGAGTATCTCCCTTTTTCTTGACTATCGCATCCGATTCACCGGTGAGAAGTGATTCATTGACTTCGACTGAACCTTGACGCACAACAGCATCGGCAGGAATTTGTTTTCCTGATGAGAGATGGAGAATATCGTCAATCACGACATCAGCAACCCCAATTTCAAGTTCACTACCATCACGAATGACAATGGCAGTTGGAGCTGTTAATAAGGATAATTTATCAATCGTCTTTTTCGCACGAATTTCTTGAATAATCCCAATCGTGATGTTTGCCGTAATAACACCCATGAAAAAGAGTTGTGAGATTGCTGCTTTTACTGAAATGAGCCATGCTGCAATCCCAAAGTTTAAAAAGTTAAAGAATGTAAAAATATTGGATGTAATAATATTGGTAATCGACTTAGACGATCCCATATCACCAATATTGGCAAGACCTGCCATTTGGCGAAGTTCAACTTCTTCAGTCGATAAGCCTTTTTCGATTTCTGGATTGTATCGTTCGACAACGATATCATCTTTTGTTTTCACGCGTGACTTGAGGTCAATCGCTTCTTTGGGTTCATCATCGAGTGGGACATGTAATCCTAAAGGATCACCCTGCATGGTGACAAGTTCTTCCTTGATGACGGTTTTGGGACCTTTTTGTTTTTTGGGTTTTTCTGTATCAGCAACTGCAACATCATCGATGAGTGCTTCTAAATCTTGCTGATTTTTATTCCCACTGATCTTCTTATCCACCGTTTTTTCCATGGGATTCTCCTTCCTCGATCCATTGGATCGCTTCTTCAATAAGCGCATGTGCGCGTTTTTCATTCATCAGATAGACTCCACCAATGAGCGCTTCAAATCCAGTCGCGTGTGCATAGGTTTTTGGATCCATATTGCCACGACCACGACCTGATGCGTTACGACCTCTTTTGAAAAAATCAAGTTCTTCTTCGGAGAGACGATTGTTTTCGATCAAATAATCGACAATAGAAGCTTGAGCACGTCCAGATGTATAGCGAATCGCACGTTTGTGTAAATCGTTGACATCGGTCCATTTTTGATTGATTAAATATTGACGTATCACTAATTCATAGTAACTGTCGCCTAAATAAGCGAGCGTTAATCCATTCAACTTACATCCATCCTCGCTCGCTAAGTTGATCTCTGAGTTGATCAGCTCGTGCGTAGTCTTTATCATGACGAGCTTGTTCCCACGCTTTATAAAGAGATAGGGTGTCGTCGCTCAGTTCATATCTTGGCATGATGCCTAAGATTTCTAAAATTGTCTTGGTCGTTTGATACAACACAGCCAGTCGCATCACGTCTTTTTCTTTGTTCATGAACTTGAGCAAATCATAAATTAAGGTGACGACATTCGGTGTATTGAAATCATCATTCATGAGCGAATAAAAGCTATCCATCATCTCATGATCGATATCGAGCGTGAATGCTTTGGCGATAGACACGGATAAAAAAGCTTTTTTAAGGCTTCGTTTTATTTTATCATATTCTTTACCATACTGTGACATTAATTCTTCCGAGTAGTTTATGGGCATCCGGTAATGATGACCAATCATCAGAAAGCGGAATGCGAGCGGGTCATAGACTTGAATCAGGTCTTTCACCCATGTGATATTTCCAAGTGATTTACTCATCTTCGTATCATTGACATCAAGGCGACCCACATGCATCCAATAACGTGCGATATGATGATGATCATGAGCAAGGGTTTGTGCGATTTCATTTTCATGATGAGGGAACTTAAGATCTGTTCCACCACCGTGAATATCGATTTCCCCGTTGAAGATTTCATGGTTCATCACGGCGCATTCGGTATGCCATCCTGGACGTCCATATCCCCATGGTGATTCATAGCGAAGACCTTCATCGGTGGTTTTCCAAATCGAAAAATCACGTGGATCTTCTTTATCATCTTCAAGTGTGATTCTGACACCTTGGTTGAGTTCTTGAATGTTTTGTTTGCTTAGGATACCATATTCTGAAACTTTGGACACACGGAAATAGACACCTGATGGTCTAATATAAGCATATCCCTTATCGATAAGTTCGTGAATGTATTCAATCATGTTTGTCACATATTGTGTCGCACGTGGCATGATATCAGGAAGTGCACTACCTAAAGATGATGTCATCTCGATGAATGCATCGGTATACTGTTTTGTGATTTGATCTTCTTTGACATTTAATTCTTTTGCTTTATCGATGATCTTATCGTCCACATCCGTAATGTTAGACACCAATAAAACATCGTATCCGACGTGACTTAAATAACGTTTGACAACATCAAAAAAGATGACAGGGCGTGCGTTGCCAAGATGAATGTCACCATAGACTGTGGGTCCGCAGACATACATGGTCACCCGCTTTGGTGTGATGGTTTCAAATGGCGCAATCGTTTGTGTGAGTGAATTATAAATTTTAATCATCATGATGCCCTCCTCTTTGTTTTATTATAGATGAAAACAAAGAATTATACAAGAAATCTTGCCTAAATAAGCCCTTTTTCGGTGATACATGAAAAAACAAAAGCTACCCATAAAAATCGGGTAGCATGACTTAGATCTTCCTGAGTTCATCAAGGATTTCAACCATCGCCCATGTATCTTGTTTACAATATTCTTTTAAATCACGATAGGTCGCATCAAATGTTTGTTGATCCATCGATGGGAATTTTGCGTATGCGACAAGCGCTTGTGTACCGTTAGCGATAGGCATACCTTTATATGTTAAATGACTGAAGAGTGGTAATACTTTTTTAATCGAAAATGATCCGTTTAAATCATGGTGATAAAAGTTGATGAGCTTGCCTTCTTCTTCAGTAAACCCAAGCCTACTGAAGAGCTTTCCGTTTCCTCTAAGGAGATACATCAAATCGAAGAGTCGATCCACCATGTTGAGTAAACGTTCACGATATTCTGGGAATAGCTTCGCCATTTCTTTGAGTCTTGTTTGTTCGAATGACTGATTATAGACCATGATCGATCCGCCATCATCTTTGATGACCTCAAGCATCGCTTCGACAAGTTCACGTCTTAAGTCATGATGGGTGGTTGCAATAAAGGACACATTATCCTTATCCTTATCACACACCCCTGGAGTATGTTCAATATGAATGGAGAATTGAAAGAGTGATTGCGTATAGGGAACTTCTCCTTTGAAACGAGGAAGTGGGCAGGGGAATGTTTCAAAATCAAGATGATAAATCGGGTATTTTAAACTCTGGATGCCCGCTCTTATTTTGGTTGGATGATAATAAGGTATTCCCGTTTCCATAACATTGCGTTGAATCCTGTTGTTCTCTCGTTTAAGCCATTCTCTAGGGATATCTAATGCAGAAACGATACCTTCATTGATCAAGTCATAGCGATCGTGTTTGACTTTTGTTTCATCTTCAAACCCATGGTGGTTTTGCATGTAGGTGAAAATGGAATTCTTTTCTGGAATGCGTTTAAAGCATATCGGATAGAAGAGACATTGACGTGCATCTTTTCTCTGACAATGGATCCCTAAGTGAACCGGATTTGCATTCATCTGATTGAGACGTGTAATGACTGTTTTTGTGTCCATCTCAAGGGTTGTCATCATCTTTTCAGTCAATGATGTCACATCGATCAGTTGTAATAGATCATCACCATAGATGGGTTCTTGTCTATCATTGATTAATCCTTCATGGATATATCCTGAGTTTAAAACAACCAAATAATACTTCACCTTTTTGCTTGTCTTCATCGCGTGTTCGACCACATGACGTTGATAACTGATATCGTAGATGTAGCGTCCTTCTTTGGTGAACCGATTCATCAGACGTTTGATTTTTTGATCGTATTTATCATTGGTTGGTGTTCCTAAATCTTCTTGTAACATCAAAATGCCTTCGGGTGACTCAACAAAAACAGGCATTTTTTCTTTATCGTCATTTTGATACTCAAGTTCAATGAATTTCTTGGATGTCGTTGCTTTGACTTCAAAGATACGAATGGTATCGTGATCTTCTTGATAACCATCCAAAAAACAATAGAAATGAAACCCATCTTTTTCATAAGAGAACCGTTTTTGTTTGTAGGTATCCATGTTATAGGTCACTTCACCGTGATAACGCTTTTGAATGATTTTACCAGCGATCACTTCAATCATGGTATAGTAAGGTAACATGACCTCCATTTGAGGGTCATCAACGTGAAGAAGATCTTCTTCGGTGTCATCCTCTTCATCTTTTTCATACATGGACTCAAGAAGAACACGTACTTTTTCTTTATTTTCTAAACCGATTAAATCTTCAAGTTCAGGATCATCGGTAAAGGACACGACTGCTTTTGATTTGTCACGATAGATTTCATCGAGTGCAGGATAGCGATTGCATCGCATATCATTGATGAATTTTGTTTTGGAGACTTTCATGCATCGTTCACCTCTTTATGTTCTATTATAACTGAGAAGTGATAGAATAACCACCCTACAAAAAAAGAGCCTATGTATCCATAGACTCTTAAAAAGATGACTTGTTTAACCAACGAGTGAATCGAGCCAATCGTTAATGAATGTGCTGTCAAAGAAACCATCGGTCGTTAAGATGGTGTTAATGACTTCATCACCACTGATATCAACACTGTTCACCATCAATCCTAGATCACCGAAATAACTAAATGTGTTAAGTGCGGTTGAACTTGTATCAGCAACGACTTGTGAGGATTTTAAGTTCACATCATCCGAGACATTAATGGTAATCATTTGTCCATCGGAGAGTCTTAAATTGGCTGCACTTGCTTTATTAGATCCATAGAATCCATAGAGACCGCCAACAAAGAAGGACTTATTGACTTCTTCTTCGAATTCATTTTTTTCATGACTGACGGTGATGGATCCTGCATAAACGGCTTGGTTCACATTGCTATAGGCAATACCTGCGATACCACCAACATAGACGGAGTAATTTCCTTGAGTTGCTCCTTCCATGGTTGCAAACGTAATATCAACATTGATATCTCCTGTTCCGATGATGTTTTCAACAGAACGATTGACATTTCTTGCGTTATGATAACCGATGACACCACCCACATTGATGTTGACATCGCGGTCTTTTAAGTTGACTGCAAACATTTCAACTTCAACGTCTGCACCACTATTGACTTCTTTTAAAACAGCTTCTTCGCCTAAGAATCCAATGACTCCACCGATACGGATACGACCATATGATAGAGGTCTTACACGAACAAGGGTATCCGAGATGGTTGCACCATTGAGGTTACCTTTGAATTCACCCACGAGTCCACCTACATAAGCTTGGACGGTTGATGATGTTGAGAAATTAATCGTACTGTTGGTGACTGTCACATTTTCTATCTTGCCGGTTGAAGATGCGACATAACCTGCGATAATACCGACACGTGCAGATGTTGTCATTTCAATCGGATCTTCGACAGTACCAATATGAACGTTATCAAAGTTTACATTTTTGACAAGTCCACCCGAAATATAACCAAAGACACCTGTATATGAGACGATCTTGTCAAACGTGATGTTGCTCAACGTATGACCTTGTCCATCAAATGTTCCAGAAAATGCTGAACTGAAAGGTGATGTGAAGACTTCGCCTGTGAAATCTAAATCGTTGGCTAATACGTAGTTTCCAGCACGATTGGTTGACATGTTCTTAAACTGTTCAACGGTCGTGATTTCAACGGTTGCTGCCGATGCGAGTTGGAAGGTGCGTTCAACTAAAACAACACTGTTTCGACCGATCGTTGCATAAATCTTCAATGTATAGGTCATCGTATTATTCAAACTACCAATCGAGTAATTTTCAAGTTCAATCAGTTCACCGATATCTTTCGTGTGAACAATTTTACCTGTGCTATCGAATAAAGAGACCGTAATCGCTCCGGTAATTTCTGTATTCGGATCATTAATCGTTGCTGTAAAAGACATCGATGTCAATTCTACATCAAATTGATCAATGGTCGCTGTCACTTCTCCTGCTTGATTATCTTTGCATGATGCCAGTGTAAGAGCGAATAAAATCACTGCAAATACTATGAATAGACGTTTCATGATTCACCTCGAAGTTGCGTAATAGTTTGGTTTAAACGATGAATGACACGACTCTTTCCAAGCAGTGCCAACGAAATCGGTAATGAAGGACCATGCATATCACCTGTGGTGGCGATTCTTAATCCCATGAAGAGAGGTTTACCTTTGGTTTGTGTATCGATTCCTGTTTGTTTGATTAAGGGTTCAATACTTTCAGGTGCGAAATCGCTCGCTTCCAAATGATTCTTAAAGACTTCTAGAAGTTTAACACTTTGGTTATCCACTAAAAACTGATACGCTTCATCAGCAATTTTGAAATCATCATGGAAGAATGCTTGGTGGAGTTCAACGATTTGGCCTAAATAGCTCATACGATCTTGAAGAATGCCAACTAAAAGCTTTAACCAGTCTTCGGTTGGAATCTCAATTCCAGCTTTAACGAGATAGGGTCTTACGCGCGTAGCAAGTTCATCAACAGGTAACTTCTTAATGTAACGACTATTGATATACGCGAGCTTGTTTTTATCAAACATTGCTGGTGCTTTGGACAAACGCGAGGGGTCGAATTGTTCAATGATTTGTTCTTGTGTCAAGATTTCTTCATTGCCCGTTGGAGACCAACCAAGCAGTGATATAAAATTGAACATGGCTTCTGGGAGATATCCCATTTCTTGGTATTCTTTGATAAATTGAATGACATTTTTATCGCGTTTGGATAGTTTCTTTTTCTGCTCATTGACGATAATCGTCATATGCCCAAATTCAGGAACTCTCCACCCGAGTGCACGATAGACTAAGATTTGTTTAGGCGTATTGGTAATATGTTCTTCGCCGCGTAACACATGGGTAATGTTCATCAAATGATCGTCGATGACCACCGCGAAGTTGTAGGTCGGAATACCATTGTCTTTAATCATGATCCAATCTTCAACATCTTTGGAATGAAATTTGAGTTCTCCTCTCACTAAATCCTTGAAGCTTAATTCAACATCAGAGGGTACTTTAAAACGAACAGCATATTTCTTTGAATTTTCGCGATATTCTTTATAAGCATAACCTAATTCCAAGAGTTTTTCAGCATATGATTGATAGATCTCTAAACGTTCAAGCTGACGATAAGGGCCAAAAGGACCACCTTTATCAGGCGATTCATCCCAGTCTAAACCGAGCCATTTAAGATTCGATAATTGTGATTCCTCTCCACCGGGAACGTTTCTTAAAACGTCCGTGTCTTCGATTCTGACAATAAAATCGCCACCGAAGTGACGTGCGAATAAATAATTGAATAGCGCACTGCGTGCGTTTCCGATATGTAGTTGTCCAGTTGGACTTGGTGCGTAGCGCACTCTAACCTTTTTTTCCATGGTATCCCATCCTTACATGCACTCTTGATTATACAATAATCATCTTTTTTTCACAACACAAAATCTAAATAACCATGATTACTCATAATTGAGCTTTCCTGTATAACCGATTTTGCGTAAATAGAGATTGGTTTGTCTGCGATTGCTAAAGATGATAATCTTGTCTTGATACTCCTTTTCAAAACGTTTGAGCAGCTCTCTTGAATCCTTTTTACGACCTCCAAATAAGATCCACCAAATGAAGCTTGGATTCAAGCGTTCACGGCATCCCTCGCACACCGAGTCGCGGTTTTGATTGTGATACTTCATCCGACGAACAATGGCGCCATAGAGGCATTTAAAGCGGTTAAAATTGAAAACAAAGATACGGTCTGCTTCATCAAAGCGTTCCGTTGCTAATTTACGATAAAATCCATCGATGATCCAATGATCTTGTGTCATGAAGTCACGAATTTCTTGCTCGACGAGCTTTTTATCGCGTTCAACCCAATTGGGTTCAAAGAAGATTTTATCGATATGAAGAACGGGTATACCATACACTTTCGCTAAACGTTTTGAAAATGTAGATTTACCTGAACTTGAATGGCCAATGACTGCAATTTTCATGGTTCATTCCACCTCTTCAAGAGCTTGTAGCAAGCTGCCTTTTATTTTTTTAGCTTCGCCCTGTTTCACAAATAAAACGGTGATGAAGGATAATGCAACAAAGATGGCTGCATAAGGAAATAAGATCAAACGTCCATATTCATCCATGAGTACACCTGATAAAATAGGCGTAATGATCTGTGCTGACATGGAGGCTGCATAGTAATAACCTGTATATCGTCCGACATCATAACCCTTGGATAATTCAACGACCATGACGTAGGTATTGATCCCGATCATCGTCCAACCTATACCAGCGATTGCGATGATTCCTGCAATCAACCATGATTGTCCTTCGTTGATGTTGACGGCATAAGTCATCGCAAAAACCATGAGAAGCATCCCTAATTGAATGGTTCGTTTACGTCCTAAAAGCATGGAGAGAATCCCAATGGGGATAATCGCTGCAATGACAACCGCTTGAGCGACGACAAAGGGATAATCAAAATAGTTCATGTTGAGTACTTTGGGTAGATAATCAGCAAGCTTACTCATGACGGCATTATACCCCATAAAAAGAAGGAAAACAGATGCAAGCAAGAAATAAAGAGAGATCCGTCTTTTTAACGTGAGTGACTTTAAGGTTTGTTTCTGATCTTTATTGATTTGATCAGGTGCAAGCCCTAAACGTTGATCAAGTTCTTGTTTTTCTTTCACGAGCTTAGGTTCTTTGACTTTCCATAAAAAGATAAGAAGTGCAGCGATCATGACTATGCCAACGATGATAAACACGAGACCGTGGGCATCATATGCATGTTTATTCAACCCAGATAACATGATAATATAAACCGCTAAAATACCACCGATGGCTCCCATCAAGGTGATAATCGCATTCGCTTTTGATCGAAGAGGTTTGATGGTGACGTCAGGCATCAATGCGACGGCGGGAGATCGAAAGATTGCCATGGATACAAGTGAGATAAACAAGATACTTGAAAATACAATCAAATTCGTGGGATCTTGAGATGTGACTTCCCATGCACGTTCTGACAAATATTTATAATAGAGGTCTTTAATGGTTGATAGGTCTCGATTGGAAAGTGTTTCACCGTTACTATTGAGTATGCTGAGCATAGGATCTTTGGTTTCAATTTCCCACAGATGAAGTTTTCGTCCGCTGATTAAACCATCACTATACGCTTGAAGTCTTTCCTCTTCCATGTGATCAATAACTTCATACCAATGATTTCGCTCGCTCGTCTCAATATCCGCGCCAAAGGCGACATCATAATGATAATCGACGATATCAGTTGCTTGAATGCGCATGGTTTGTTGGTTATCTGCATAGGAAAGTGCCATGAAGGCAAATGCAGAAAGCATGGTTCCTACAATAATATACGGGGTTCTACGTCCATGTTTTGAGTTGCTTTTATCGGATAATGCACCAAAAAGAGGCAGTAAAATCACCGCCATGACATTATCCACTGCCATGACAATACCTGACCATGTTTGATTCAGACCAAATTTGTCGATCATGGTCCGTGCAATCATCATGTCATAGGTTTGCCAAAACAATGAAATGATAAAGAAAATGAGACCAACATAAAATGTGTTTCTGTAGTTCAGCTTCATGCATGTTCACCCGTACGTTTTTATTATAACACGTTAGGAAAAAGAAAAGGACCCAAAAGGGTCCCACAATGAATTAACGCTTCGAGAACTGAGATGCTCTTCTTGCTTTCTTGAGTCCGTACTTTTTTCTTTCCTTGGAACGAGGGTCTCTCGATACAAGTCCAGCGGGCTTCAAGGTTGCGCGAAGATCGGGGTTAACTTCCATGAGTGCACGTGTAATACCTAAACGGATTGCACCTGCTTGACCGGAGAGTCCACCACCAAATACGTTAACTGAAATGTCAAATTTGCCTTCGCTCTCTGTTAATGTGAGAGGTTGAAGAACGTCAAGACGTACTGCAGGAGAGGGTAAGTATTCTTCAAATTCACGACCATTGATCAAGAATGATCCTTTACCGTGAGTCAGAATAACACGCGCAACTGAACTCTTGCGACGACCTGTTCCTAAGTATTGAGCTTTATCTTTTGCCATGTGCTTATACCTCCAATGTTTCTGGTTGTTGTGCAATATGCTTATGTTCAGGTCCTGCATAGACAAAGAGTTTCTTTGCCATTTGTTCGCCTAAACGTGTATGTGGTAACATACCAACAATTGCTTTTTCAACCATACGGGTTGGGAATTTAGCCATAACATCTTTTGCAGCTGTTTCCTTAAGACCACCGTTATAACCTGAGTAGCTGTAATACATCTTTTGATTCCATTTCTTACCGGTTAATTCAATTTTGTCAGCATTGACAACGATCACATAATCACCACAGTCTACATGAGGAGTGTAGGTTGGTTTATGCTTACCGCGTAATACTGTTGCGACTTGAGTTGCTAAGCGACCCAAAGTCTTTCCTTCTGCATCCACAACGTACCACTTGCGTGTTACATTTTGTGAATTAGCCATAAATGTTTTCATTTCGATTTCTCCTTATATTCGTTGGGGTATGAATTTAAGGGCTATGCGTGGATAAAACTAATGTACCTATGCCATATTACTATAAGAATGGAAAATTGTCAACTATTTACGTGTGTATTTGCACGAATTGAAACAAAAACAGATGGTGGGTGAACCCTATGGTTTGGGTTGTCATCTATCATCTTTTTTTGTTATAATAAAGTTAAATGAATATGGGGGTTTTGGTGTGAAACATACACGAAGTATCATCGTTATTTTAATCATGCACATCGTATTTGGCATCATCTATAATGTATTATTGAAAGAGATTTTAGATGCTCTTCCAGCTTATGATTTAACCAATGAGTTTTTCGTGATTCGAGGATTTTTGATCGATACACCCAATAATATCCTTGTGATTCCACAGTTTATCAATTGGTTACTCATTGTCAGTTTTGTCTTCTTTGTGGTGATGCTATTCATCAGAAGAGAAATCAACAAGAACGTCAGTTATCGAAAAGCGAGTCGACTATGACTCGCTTTTTTGTGTGTAATGTTCATTCATCTTTGTTAACGCCCAATGATAGTGATCGGCCATACATCCATCAACCAGTGAAAGAATCGGATGACTAAACTGGACGTAATAAGGTTTAAAGATTGCTTCTTCGGGTAATTCTTTGATCATCGCCATGCATGATTGATGGGACATTTCAAAACGTTCGAGGGTATCCATGAAGGGATGTTGTTGTGCTTCTAGCCAAATTTCATGATTGAGAGCATCCAAATCATCCCATGTATAACCTTCTTTAGGTAGAGCGGGTTTTCCACCTTCACCTAAAATCTTTAACCAGCGTAAAAGAAGTTGGTGCCACGCATAGAGGTGGTAGATGAGATCGCGTAAGTTTTTATCGCGTTCTTTTGTTTTCCATTCTTTCACACGTTCTTTTGCTGATAATTCACTGATAATCGTCATGATGTTGAGGTAACGCGTGTCGCTCATGTCAAGTAGTTCTTTCTTGTTCATGGGTTTATCCATAGGTTATACCTCCTAGGTCATGTTAAAGATTTTTTTCTTGTATGTGTAGTAATTGATTGCGTAAGATGGGTTTGATCACGTGTGCCATCAGACGATGTCCTAATTCTGAAGGATGGACACCATCACCTAATATGTCTTCCTGAGCATACATTTTCTTCCATGTTTGCATGTAGTCATCCATGTGAATGATGGGAAGATGATAGTGTTTAGCTAACTTTCTCACGGTAAGAATAAAACTTTCTAACATGGGTCGCCATGAAGGATCAAATGCCCCAATGTTATAACTGAATGGTTCGATCAAGATGATGAATGTGTGGGGGCTCTTGGTTTGAGTCGTTTCAATTAAGAGACGATAATTTTTTTCAAAAGTTTCTTGATCAATCGGTTTTCCAAAATGATAGTAATGCCAAACGTCATTGACACCACAAAGAAGTGATAAAACATCAGGTTGGAAAGCAATGACATCGTGTTCCCACCGGTTGATGAGTTCTTCAGTTCGATCACCAGAAACACCTTTATTGATAAAGGTTACTTTTGGGAATTCATGTTTTAATTGCTTAACATAACCATCGCCTAAACTGTAGAGATCACTTCTGTTACGTCCACAATCCGTGATAGAATCTCCTTGAAATAAGAAGGTTGGCCATGTGATGACATCTTGATGTTCAGGATAAATCCAGTACTCAATGATATCTAAAACATTACCCGCACGTCCAGTTGTTTGGTAGGTTTTCTTTAAGATCCCTCCAAAAGATTCCGGAATGTTACGTGAGGGGTAGTTTCTCCGATCAACGGGGTAAATCAAGTAATCATGAGGTACTTTTTCTCGTGCAAAACGAATGATTTCACTCATTGCTTCAAGTCCTAGTTTTTTACCAAAAAAACCTTCTTGAATCCAAACACCAAGTTCAGGTGTTCGTGTGTTGATATGATGAAGTCCCATACATCCCACAAAGGTTTCATCGAGTTTAAGGCGTGCAACCCATATGACTTCTTTATTTTCTTCTCTGAGTTTAATCGACGCATGAATGAAATCAAGGGTATCTTGTATCGTACGTGCGGGTGCAGGGTACATATACGTTGTGACTGTAGGTGTAAAAAAATGAAAAATGGCTTCAGCATCGCTAAGCTGAATGGGTTTTAAGACCAAGTTTTGTGTTTGTAGTGTAATGTTCATGTTAGTGATCCTCAAGGTAGACATTCATATGATCGATGTCGACAACAACTTTCTCTTGTCTGCTTGTGGGTATATTTTTTCCAATATAATCCGCACGTATCGGTAGTTCGCGATGTCCGCGATCAATCACGATGGCGAGTTGAATTTGTTTCGGTCTTCCGTGATCTGATAAAGCATCCATGGCTGCCCGAACACTTCTTCCTGTGAAGAGGACATCATCCACTAAAATAACGTTTTTCTCATGAATCAAAAGATCTTGAGTCTTGGGGATTATTTTATTGGCTAAATCATCGCGATATGCGTGAATGTCAATTGGAAAAAGAGGAACATCCACATCAGCAAATCGCTTTAAATTATCTTTAAGCATTTGTGCGATGGGATAACCCTTTTTGAGGATGCCTACAAACACGATGTCATTTAAATCTTGATTACGTTCGATGATCTCGTGCGTCATCCGTTTGATGGTTCTTGATAGTTGTTCTGAATTCATGAGTTCCTTCATCTTATCACCACTTTTATCATATCATTTTTTTGCGCTTTTTAGGGGTTGATTTTCAAAAAATCCGTGATATACTTGAAACAGTAAAGGTCCTTTAAGCTATGCCCGTGAGCATAACAAGGTATCCATCATCACCATACCTATGCTTGAAGGACACCATGAGGTGTCTTTTTTGCTGAAGGCCTTACAAACTAAATCTAAAGGAGAGCATGTCATGAATGAAAGTCACATGATTGTTGGCATTCAAGAAAAGCCAAAATCAATCGGCAAGTGGATCGTGTTAAGCTTGCAGCATGTCTTTGCGATGTTTGGAGCAACCGTATTAGTTCCTCTTTTAACAGGACTTGATGTAGGTGTTGCCCTTGTGGCCAGTGGTATTGGTACCTTGATTTACATCTTCTGCACCAAAGCAAAAGTCCCTGTTTATTTAGGAAGTAGCTTCGCATATATCCCTGCGATTACTGCAGCTGTTGCAGGAGCAGGCGCGGGTTCAGCGTATATCGGGCTCATGGTGGTAGGTATTATTTACGTGATTGTCGCAACCGCGATTCACTTCTTCGGAAGTGGTTGGTTAAAGAAGTTACTGCCACCAATCGTTATTGGACCTATGATTATTATCATCGGTATGACATTAGCACCGGTTGCGATTTCATCATCAGGATTTGATGGTTCACAAGGTTGGAAGGTTCCACTTGTTGCAGCGATCACCTTCTTATCGGTTGTCATTCTATCAACAAAAGCAAAAGGTTTCTTAAGAATTGTACCCTTCTTAGTTTCCATTTTCATTGGTTATATCGCATCCATTATCGTGGGTTTAGTTGATCTTGTTGCCGTCTTTGAAGGTGTTAGATTCTTCCAACTCCCTAACTTCTCATTCATTGGAACATATGCCTTTGATTTCAGTGCAGTTGCGATGTTTGCGCCCTTAGCATTCGTTACGATTGCAGAACATATTGGTGACCACGTTGTTTTAGGTGAAATCACCAGTAAAGATTTCTTAACCGATCCAGGTTTAGATAAAACACTATTAGGTGATGGTATTGCAACATTTGTTGCAGGAGCCATCGGTGGACCCGCAAACACAACGTATGGTGAAAACACAGGTGTGGTTGCGATCACGCGTGTTGCATCCGTATGGGTCACAGGCTTAGCTGCATGCTTTGCGATTCTACTCGGATTCTTCGGTTGGATTCAAGCGTTCATTAACAGTATTCCTTGGGCAGTCATCGGGGGAATGACCATTGTCTTATATGGATTGATTGCAGCCAATGGTGTGAAGATCTTAATTAAAGATCGCACAGATTTAAGCAAGATGAAGAATTTGATTGTTGTATCAACGATGCTAGTCATTGGTTTAGGTGGTGCACTACTGAACTTAACAGAAGTTGTGAAGTTATCAGGTATGAGTTTTGCAGCGATCGTTGGTATTCTTTTGAATCTCTTGATTTCAGGATTAGAAAAGATTGGTCCAAATCCAGAAGAATAAGTGTCATAAAAAAATAGGGACGCCTAAGTTAGGTGTCCCTTTTTGTGTTTTATTATTGATAATAACGATATCTGACAAATCAAAAATGTGATTATTTACTTTTTCCTCTTAGAATTCTAGGAATAAATGTGATGACAACCAAGAGACCTCCACCAACAACTTTTGCTGCATTTCGCCATTTATTAGCGCTTTTATTTCGACATCCCTCACATTTATCAAACTGTGTACTCATCGATAATTCGCAACCGCATTTTTTACAGTATCTAATTGTTTTATTTTCCATTTATTTCACCATTCAGGCTCTTTGGCGCAACCAAAGGGCTTTTTATCATTCTACCCATTTCTAAATCAGTGATTTGACGAGCAATTTGTGAAAACTCCTCCACAATTTTGGTTTGTTTGTAATCTAGACCCTCATTAATAACCAATAGTGTGTTTCGATCGTTTAATCGATTCTCTTCTATAAAATCCTTAAACTGAACCAAACAAACCTTTGCAGCATCTAATTCACCTAGTATTGCATAACCCTCGCACTCAATTTGAACAACATTGGTGATTGATATCAATGATTGCATGGCTTCCAAAGATTTTCCTTGTGACATTTTTGAACCTTTAAAATCAAGCATCATTTGAAACTCAGACTTTTTTGATTGCTTTTGTAGAGTTGATAAACCTTGTGTAAAACTTCTCATCAATATTCTTTTTGCATCAGTTGCTGAATTAATAATATTGATTATAGCAATCTGTCTTAATTGTGAATCTTGAATTTTAAGTGCTTGGATTAATTTGTCTCTTGAACTATCCGCAAGTGCCAATCGATCATTTTGTAGCTCATGATGAATTTCTCGAATCGACTCTCCAACATATTCTATTTCCATTAATAATCTTGCCATCATCGCTTGAGTCGATAGATTATTTAGAGATTGATAAAGATCTGGTGAGAAGTTGACATCTTTCAATCTTACTTGTTTAACAATTCCATGTGCATCTCTAATCGTTGGTAAGGTATCTCCATTTTTGTCAATTGAAAACATATAGACACCTTTTTTAATCAAATCTTTAACGTAATTATCCATGGTTGCAACCAGATACTTCTCTTGTTTTGCCATGGCTGAAATGGTTTCTGCTAAAGCTGGCATGTGATGTTGAATATAAGACCACTTGCCAAAGGATTGTAATAAGGCTCGGTTATCTTGATAAGAAATGGTACCAATCAACTCACTTTCTAATGGTTTCCATTCTTCAATTTCATAAGTAAACAAAGGATTTATTTCATATGTATCTTGCAAGCTTATAGCAAGTGCTGAATTGTCACTAACATAACCACAATATGGACAACTTAATGCTTTAGTCGATATTTTTGATCCACACTCTGGGCAATGTATAAAACTCACGATATATCCCTCCCATTAAATCACGATATCATATGATTTTTATCAAATGATAAAACTACTCAAGTGCTTCAATTCGTTCATTCATCGGTGGATGTGAATAATAAAGTAATACAGTTAATGGATGTGGTGTTAGATTCACCAAATCTTCTCTAGATAACACCTTAAGTGCAGAGATCATATGCTTTGCATCGGTTTGTTTTGAAGAGAATGCATCAGCTTTATATTCTGCCTTTCTTGAAAGTGCATTTAATGGTAGTCCTAAAAGAAGTTCAATGGGTTCAAATAAGATCATAAAGAGAATGATTGCAAATCCAAAATGAACACCGCTTAAGCCAAAGGCGGTAAACAAGGTTGGTGCTTGTAAAATGAAGCCAATACTTGCTGCATAAAGCATGATAATGATGATTTGTTGGAAGAGCATTCGCCATGTATCCTTATGAACGGCATGACCCAATTCATGAGCTAATACTGCAAGTATTTCATCTTCTGACATCTTTTCAATGAGTGTATCAAATAAGACAACTTCTTTTGCTTTCCCAATTCCGGTAAAGAAGGCATTCAGTTTAGTTGAGCGTTTGGATGCATCCATGACGTAGAGTGCTTTAATGTTGAATCCAAGTGATGATGCTAATCCTTCGATTCGAGTACGTAATGTTCCTTCAGGAAGCGGTGTAAACTTATTGAAAAGTCTTAAGAAGAGTTTATTCAAGAAGGCAAAAATCAAGAACATCACGATGCTAATTGCTGCCCAAGCAATCACGATAAATGTCCATAGATTGTCTTGGTATGCAAGATATAAAGCGTTTATACCCCCTAAAATCAATCCGCCTAAAACGATGGTCATGATGTAACCCATGATAATGTCACGTGTGAATGTCTTTTTCGTTGTCCGATTAAAGCCATGACGTGCTTCAATATAAAACGTTTGATAATGCTTAAATGGTATACCTAGTAAGACGATGAATGTTTGATAGAAACCTAAAAAGTATAAAGACTGCATGATCGTACTATCTGTCCACGCTGATGTGGTCGCTTCAATACGTTCAAAGATTCCAAAAAATAAGAAAGCTAATAAGATCAAAACATTAACACCACGACGTACCATCGTAAAGCGATGGACATCAAGTGAATAGGCAAGCCACTTATGATATCGTTCTTCGTCATAAATATCTTTTAATCGTTCAGGAACTTCTTTTAATCTTGATTGGTGATTAAGCAATGAAACCACCATTTCGAATGCGTAAACCAATAAAACAATACCCATAACAATCCATTTCATGTTTGTTCACCTCAACACACCTATTTTAACACAAAAAAAGGGCTTCCCGTGAGAAGCCCTTTGACATTTATTTAAAATTAGAAAACGTTTAAGAAGACAAGATAAGCAATGAATAGACCGGTTGCTACATAGAGTAGTGGGCTAACTTCTTTTGCTTTTTTGCTGGCAACCATGACAACGACATAGGTTAAGAAACCAAAGCCGATACCATCAGAGATGGAGTAAGCTAGAATCATCACAAGAATCGTCATGAAGCTTGCAATTGAAATCTGCCATTTATCCCATTCAATGCGACCGATTGAAGTAGCCATCATCGTACCAACAATAACCATGGCAGCTGCAGTCACGCTTGGTGTAACAAGGGATAGAAGAGGTGATAAGAAAATCGATAATAAGAAGAGAATACCAGTGAATACGGATGCTAAACCCGTTCTTGCACCTGCACCAATACCTGATAAGGATTCGATGTAGGATGTAACTGTTGATGTACCAAGAACAGAACCAACGATGGTTGCGGATGCGTCAACAACGTTAGCCTTTTGAAGGTCATCTTCGGTAACGCCTTCCATTTGACCCGTCACTGCCATGAGTGTACCGGATGTATCAAAGAAGTCAACAAATAAGAATGCAAAGATGGCAAACCAACCTGCTGGTGTTGAAAGTAATCCACCAATACCGCCAAATGCGGCACCAAAGGTAGGAGCTAAGGAAGGAACTGCACCAACAAGACCGTTGAATACGGGCATGTTTGCAACACCAAAACCTTCACCAAGAATTAAACCGACAATCGCAGTAATGACAAGACCAAAGAAGACAGCGGCTTTAATCTTGAACGCTAAGAGGACCATGGTTAAGATGATTCCAAATAACGCGAGTAATGCAACAGGATTCGTTAAATCGCCTAAAGAGGTTGTTGTTCCACCGGTGTTGATGACAATACCGACGTTCACTAAACCGATGTAAGCGATGAAGAAACCAATACCAGCACCAATCGCATATTTGAGTGATTGAGGAATCGCGCTAACGATACGTTGGCGAAGACCTGTTAAAGTAACCACTAAATAAAGGATACCGGAAACTAAAACGGCTGCAAGTGCTTCTTCCCATGAATAACCCATCCCTAAAACGATGGTAAATGAGAAGAATGCGTTGAGTCCCATACCTGGAGCTAAAGCGACAGGTAGTTTTGCATAAAGACCCATAGCAAGTGTAGCTAGACCAGCTGCAAGTGCAGTTGCTAAGAAGACAGCGTTGATATCAAGACCAACAACTGCGCCAAAACCAGACATAAGGTTGGGATTGGCAAACAAAATGTAAGCCATGGTGAGGAAGGTGGTTAAACCACCGAGCAGTTCCTTACCAATGGTTGTACCCCGTTCTTCGATCCGGAAGTACTTTTTGATGAACTCCATGTTTAAATCTCCTTTTTCTGTAGTTTTGTATTCATATGTATGTGCAAAACAAAAGAAAAAACCACACGGTTTAAATGTGGTCTCTACATATGAAAACGAGAAAAAAGATGTTTTCATATCGTAGTCGCGAATTTCACGGAATCGCGGTAGAAACTTGACCTCCACATCAGGTCGATTATACGATACATTGAATACAAAATCATTATAACAATCTATCTTCCGACTGTAAAGGGGCTTTTAGACACAAAATGTAAGTAAGCGCTTTTATTCGATAAGTCCTTCTTCAAGAAGCAGTTGATTGATCTCTTCAAGGATTTGATCTTCGTGATGTCCTTCGGTCTGAATAACAAATGATGCTCCTTCTGGAATACCTAAAGACATGATCCCGATAATGGATTTTAAGGTCATATGATGTTGTTTATAGATCACATCAATACGATCATGATACTTACTCGCGTGCTGTGCGATTTTTGCTGCTGGACGCGCGTGTAATCCTTCTTTACTCGTGATGATAAATGCCTTTTCTTTCATGCTTCTCTCCCCAAGATGAAAAAGATTTTAATGAGTAGAACAGAAATGAGTGATCCCGAAGCTAATGCAATTAAAAATCCCCACCAATTGGTCATTAAAAAGATGACGAAGATACCACCGTGAGGTGCTGGTACAGTCGTTTGAAATATTGCACATACCATCGCTGCTAAGAGACTACCGATGATAATCGGTACATGCACACGTTTTTGATAGGTTTTAACAAAGGGCATTGCACCTTCGGTGATAAACGACATACCCGTCACAGCAAGATTCTTTCTTACCTTATATTCTGTTTCTGAAAATTCTTTTTTAAAGATTGTTAATGCTAATGCAAGTGCTAAAGGTGGTATCATCCCTGCAGCCATGATCGATGCCATGAGAACCGATGAATGATCGTGAACAATCGATATCACCCCTACCAAATAGGCAAGCTTATTGATGGGTCCACCCATATCAACAGCCATTAGTCCTCCTAAAAGGCTTGCTGTAATCAGGAGTATCACACCATCCATGAGGACGATCTGTTGTTCAAGCCATAAAGAGAGGGGTGAGATGATCCAATTGATACCTATCATCATCAGTGAGATGAATAAGACACCTAAAAATGGATAAATGAGGATGGGTTTCATGCTATTAAATGAACGTGGAAGTTTTTGATGCATCCACTTGATCAATTCCATGAGATATCCTGCAGCAAATCCTCCAATGATGGCTCCGATAAATCCTGAATCACCCAAAAGTGCGAGCCCACCTGCAGCAACCCCCACAACAATACCAGGCCGATCTGCAATGGAAAAGGCAATCCATCCTGCTAACACTGGGAAGGTATAGCTTAAAACGAGTTCTCCTACTTCATTTAAATAGGGGAATGTCTGTCCCCAAAAGGAAAGACTCGATAATGTAATCAAAAGACCCCCTGCGACAACAAAGGGGAGCATATATGAAAAACCATTCATTAAGTGTTTATAAAACTTGATACGTTCATGCATGATTAATCCTCGCGATGGACATAAGGTTTAAGATGTCCATCTAATATGGTTTGAATGAGTTTTAATGGTTCTTGAATGCCACGATAAATCGGAACTTCAATCAAAGGTTTTCCCTGAAATCTCTTTTTATCAATCCGAATATCAGATGCGATAATCACACCGATACTTTCTTCAATATCTTTTGGTGTTAATCGATTTTCAACACCGATAGAACCATTGGTTTCACATTTAATCTTAACGCCTAATGATTGACCTGCATTTTCTAGCATTTCCGCAGCCATATAAGTATGGGCAATCCCTGTGGGGCATGCAGTCACACACACGATTTTTTTCATTGAATCACCTTAATCCATGGTATATAAAAGCGCTAAAACAGCTTCTTTTGTTTGAGCTTCTAATAAAGCATCACGAAAATGCTCATGCATCAGTTTACGTGATAACATCGCAAGAACTTTTAAATGAGCATTTGTTCCATCTTCTGGCATAGCAATCATGAAAAATAATTTAGCATCTTTTCCATCCATGGCATCAAACCAAATGCCTTCATCACTTCGTGCAAATGCAACCGATGGTTTTTTTACATGTTTAGATTTCGCATGAGGAATTGCAATCTCATAACCAATCCCTGTTGAAAAAATAGCTTCTCTGGCATAAATATCGGCTAAGAAGCCTTCTTGATCATCAATGATATCTTGATGAAGTAACAGCTCGGAAAGTGCTCGAATCGCTTGTTCTTTCGTCTTTGCGTGAAGGTTTAAATCGATCAAAGCCTCATGAATCAGTTCTTTCATCACCATGTCATAACTCCTCAATAACCACTTTGGTTTGGTATTTTTGAATATCGCGATGTGTTGCTAGTTTTCCTGAAAAGACCGTTGCTGAAGCTGCAGCAACCGCTTCGATGAATGCTTTTTTAGGATCTTTGGTGAGTTGATACATCGCAACAAATCCTGCAATCATGGAATCTCCAGCACCTATGGTTGAAACAGGTGTTCCTTCGATAGGATGTGCAAGATAAGCGTGTTCATTATCGAGGTAAAGCGAACCTCTTTCACCTAAGGATATAATGAGATGTTTTACACCACGATAAATGAGTTGTCTTCCGTAAAAAATGATTTCATCAATCTCAAAGAGATCCATCAGCAAGTAATCATTTAATTCTTTTAAATTTGGTTTCATTAAAAACGGTTGATGATCGATAAATTGATGAAATGCATCCCCCGGGGTATCCATCACAAAGGGGATGTTCTTATCATCACAGATCTGTGCAATCTGTTGAAAAGCGTCCCGTTGTCCGTTTGGTGCTGAGCCACCGACAATGACTAAATCATCTTTCGAAAGTTGGCGTATCGTCGTTAGAATGTGTTCAAAGAGTTCATCTTTGACGCGTGGACCTTCATGGTTGATTTCTGTTTCATGTTCAACTGTCATTTTAATATTGATGCGTGTATCACCATCAACCCAAATTGCTTGAAGATCAAGATTATAGTCTTTTTTAATCGTCTCTAAAAGATAGCGACCTGTAAATCCACCTAATATCGTCATCGGTACTGTCGGAATGCCTAAATTCTTAAGAACAACCGATACATTAATCCCTTTTCCACCAGGATGCAGGGATGCTTTTTTAAAGCGATTCAGTTGATTGAGTTCAAAGCGATCAACAATAATCTTATAGTCAATCGCAGGATTTAACGTCAGTGTATAGATCACAACCATCGCTCCTTTAGTCTTATTGTACCTAATTTTGATCAAAAAATGAAACAAACACAAAGATTAATAAAAAAAGGGGTGATGAGCACCCCTTAAGCAATCGTTTTGCGTTTAAAATTACCAAAGACGTTTTTGACAGGTCGCGTGACAATAAACGCATTCGGATCTAATGCTTTCACTAATCCGACAAGTGTATGAAGTTCATACGATGAAATCACAACATAGATTAAGGTTTTTTCATGGTGAGAATACGCACCTTCAACCTTCATTAACGTGACACCGCGATAAACTTTATGCAAGATCTCATCGACTAAAAGTTGTGCATGTGTGGTAATGATATCCACCGATAAGAAGTGATACGATGTATGCATCCGGTCGGTTAAGATCGTTGTGACAATGATACGAATAACCGTATACGATGCAATCACACCACCGGTAATAATTTCACCCGATGGTCCCATTTTTCCACCGACGATGAGTCCACCTAAAATGGCGATCGCAACGTTCATCACCATGGAAATAAAGCCTACTGATTTCCCTTTACGAAGTGACCAATATTGTGCAATAATATCAAGACCACCGGTTGAAGTTCCATAACGAAGGGCAGCACCACCACCGACACCGATGAGTAGACCACCTAAGACAGCAGCTGCAAACGCATCGCTACGATCGGTTAATCCCATGTTGACAACAGGAAGCCAAGATAGAATGAAGGCCTGTAATAAGATTGAGATAATACTGTGAATGGTAAAACGATGAGAAACCCCAAACCATCCGATTAAGAGAATAGGTATATTCATGACAATCACAAAGATACCTAAGAAATGAGGACCAAAGTCGATACCAAACCAGACATAGACACTATCACGAACAAGTTGTCCCAATCCTGGAATTCCACCGGTATAAAGAGGAACCACAGACGCTTCCAAAAACCAGGCAACCCCAATCCCATACACGATGGTCGATACGACAACAGCGATTAAACGTTGAATTTCTGGCCAAATTTTTTGTTTCATTTGATCAGATTTCATCCATGCACGAAACTTACTCATGTTGGTCATGAAGGATCTCCTCGAGTTTCTTGTTTAAATCGTAACGTTCAAAGAGCACTTCTGCTTTTCCTAACGTTTGTTCTTCATAACCACCAAAAGTGGCTAGCGATTCAAACGACAAATCATGTATACCAATTTGTTTAGCAATCTTCTGGGATGTTTCAGGGATGAAGGGTTGTAAGAGGATGGCAACAAAACGAATCGTTTCTAACAAGCTGTATAAAACATGATCTAAAATGTGTTGTTTTTGTGGATCTTTCATGAGTGCCCATGGTTCTGAGACATCGATGTATTTATTGGCATGACGCGCGAGTTTAACGACTTCTTCAAGTGCATCAGCAACCTTAAGTTCATCCATAAACGTCTTCATCGTGGGTAGAACATCAAGTGCTTTTTCTTTCAGTGAAAGATCAAATGGTTCATCAAGTTGAACTTTTTTAATGACACCATTGCGATACTTATGTGCCATACCAATCGTACGGTTCACAAGATTACCAATCGTATTTGCAAGATCAGAATTATTGCGTTCAATCACGAGTTCATAGGTGATGTTTCCATCAGCAGCAAAAGGTATCTCATGAAGCACATAATAACGAATCGGATCAACACCGAAGTATTTCACTAAGGTATCGGTATACATCGTATTTCCTACTGATTTTGACATCTTGGATTTATTGACGAGCACCCAAGGATGACCAAAGACTTGTTTGGGAAGTTCAAGACCTAATGCCATGAGAATGATGGGCCAATAAATGGTATGGAAACGTAAAATATCCTTACCGATCAAATGAACATCGGCAGGCCAGTATTTTTTATAGGATGCTGATAAGGGTTGATCAGGATGATAATCTAATCCAGTGATATAGTTCGAGAGTGCATCAATCCAAACATAGACAACATGTCCTGGATCAAATTCAACAGGAATCCCCCATTTAAATGATGTTCTTGAAACAGAAAGATCAGGAAGGGGATCTTTAAGGAAGTTTTGAATCATTTCGTTACGTCTAGATTCAGGTTCAATAAATTCAGGATGTTCTTCAATATGTTTAAGAAGACGTTCTTGATAAGGTTGTAATCTTAAAAAGTAAGCTGCTTCTTTGGTCCATACCGGAATATCGCCATTCGGTCCTTTTCCATCGACGATATCTTTTTCAAGAATAAATGCTTCTTCAGCAACTGAATACCAACCTTCATATTCACCAAGATAAATATCGCCTTGGTCATAAAGCTTCTTAAAAATAGCTTGAACAGCTTTGACATGACGTTCATCGGTTGTACGAACAAACTGATCATAAGAAACATTCACCTTATCGTAGATCCGGCGAATTTCAGATGAGATATGATCGACAAAAGCTTGAGGTGAAAGTTCATTGATGTTCGCTTTCCCTTCAATCTTTTGACCGTGTTCATCGGTTCCTGTTTGAAAAAACACATCGTAACCCTCTAAACGCTTAAAGCGGACGATCGCATCCGCTAAAATCGCTTCATAGACATTCCCAATATGAGGAATCCCTGAAGCGTATGCAATGGCTGTTGTTAAATAATACTTTTTCTTTTCCATCATCAAAACCTCCTTTAAAATAAAAGAAACGCCATCCTTAAAATCATCTAAGGACGACGTGACATCGCGGTACCACCTTAGTTCTGAAGTTGCCTTCAGCACTTAATCTCCTTAACGCGGATTGACGTTTTGATCTACCTATCGACCAAAAGGCTCAAAAACCATCTTCATCTTTTGTGTTGTATCGCTTGCACCACCCGCGATCTCTCTTGACAGACCTCAAAAGATTACTCTTTTTCTCATTGCCTATAACTTATTCTTTATACAACCATATTATACGATAACGCTTGAAAAAATCAAGAAGAAGATGCATCAATTTTCACGATGCGGTAAACCTCACTTTTAGGCAGATGATGTTTTTCAGATACAATCTTCATCGCTTCTTTGGAGGGCACACCTTCTTTGACTAAAGAAAGGTAATGTTCTTTTGGACTTAATGCAGGAAGATCGGGTGTTTGATCACCTTCGATCACCATGACATACTCACCCTTTGGATTCATCTCCATCGTGATCGCATCTTTGAGTTCACATCGGATGATCGTTTCAAATGCTTTCGTGAGTTCACGTGCAATGGATAGATGACGATTGCCTAAGACGTGATAGAGTGTTTGAAGTGTCTTTTCAATACGATGTGGAGATTCATAGATGACTAACGTCTCTTTTCGTTTGATGTATTCAGATAAAATGTTTTTTTGTTCACTTGCTTTACGTGGTAAAAACCCAATAAACGTAAAAGGTTGAATGATCAAACCCGATGTCACAAGTGCTGCAAGAAGTGCACTTGCACCAGGAATACTTACCACATAAAATCCGTGATCAATCACAGACTGAATGATTTCATATCCAGGATCATTAATTCCGGGTGTTCCTGCGTCACTGATCAGTGCGATGTTCTTTCCTTCTTCAAGAATCTTTAGGATGCTTTCTAATTGTTCGATTTTATTAAATTCATGATAACTCATGAGTTTATTTTTGATCCCATAATAGGAAAGAAGGACGCCTGAAGTGCGTGTATCTTCTGCTAAAATAAGATCGACTTCTTTTAAGATTTCAACCGCACGATACGTCATATCCTTTAAATTGCCGATGGGCGTCGATACGACATAAAGAGTAGGTTTAATCTCTCGAAAACTTTGTTGCATCAGTGATTAACCACGCGCTTAGCACGTTCTCTTAAATCGCGTTCCATGTAGACGATTTGCATGAGTTGTTTCTTCTTTTGATCTGAGATTCCCAATTTTTCGCGGAGTCCTTCAAGGAAGAAATGTTCTGTGGTGTTATAAAAATCATCGAACATGGTGACTTTAACAAGATTCAAGTAAACGATGTTTTTCACGGTTGGACTTGCTTCAACAAAATACTGGATGGTTTCTTCCAAATCTTTTGAAAGTGAAAAATGATATTCAGATACGATACCATCACCCACCTCAGCAAGCATGATATTGAGTAAACGTTGCTCAATCGCATTGGGTTCACCATCAACAGATACCATGTGCATGACAAGGTCAAGAAATTTGAGTTTTTCCTTACGATTTAAAAGTGTCAAGAGCATGTTATTTACCTCCATAAATATCGACCATCGCTTGGGTCAAGTGGTGTTTTTCAATGTATAAGATCAGTGGGGGTTCCACGGTTAATCCTGGGCTACCTTGTTTCATGGCTTCAATCAACACGTGATTCGCAGGCTTATCCAGATAGGGATGAACAAAACGAATCCGTTTCGGGATGAGTTGATACTTGTTTAAAAGATCCATGATTTCAGAAAAACGATCAGGACGATGGATCATCGTGAAGTAACCGCCCCACTTTAGTGTCTTGGAGACCACAGCAATCAATTCTTCAAGTGTCAGCATGACTTCATGACGAGCAATCGTATCATCTTCGTTATCATTTAAGATCGATTGTTCACTGACTTTGAAAAAGGGTGGATTTGAAATAATCGCATCCACATCTTTCATCACAAGTTCTTTAACATCCATGTGAAGACATGAAAGTTGATGCTCTAAATGGTTTAATGCAATGTTTTTAACAGCTTGTTGATATCGATCTTGTTGTATCTCAATTCCAATGATTTTCGCTTTTGTCTTTTTTGATAGATAAAGCATCAAAGGACCCGCACCTGTTCCGATATCGAGAACGGTTTTAGCTCTCGCGGGGATTCGTGCAAAATGAGATAAAAGAATGGTGTCTAAGTTAAAGGCTTGTCTTGAATTTTGTTCGATCCAAAGATCGGTTCCAAGTAACGTCCGTAGCATATTATGCGCGCTTGACATCCTTCAAGGCTAACCACTCATAACCGCCATTTTCAGCGTGTAAAACACGCACCTTTTGTGCGATAATGTTGAGCTCAACGACAGTGGCTTCACCTTTGGGTGTCATCACTTTTTCTTTTACATCAGGCATGATTTGTTTGAGTTCAGTATAAACATCATCTTCATACTTGATGCAGCATAAGAGTTTGCCACAAACACCACTAATCTTTTGTGGGTTGAGGGCAATATTTTGATTTTTCGCCATTTTGATCGATACCGTATCAAATTCACCGATAAATGTCGTGCAGCACAAAATAAGACCACAAGGACCAATGCCACCAATCATTTTAGCGGCGTCTCTTGGTCCGATTTGACGAAGTTCAATACGTGTATGATAGACTTCGGATAAATCGCGCACAAGATTTCTAAAATCAACACGATTTTCAGCTTCAAAATAAACCAAAAGACGTTTACGATCAAGCGTGTATTCCGCACCTAAAACTTTGATTTCGAGTTCATTTTGTTTTGCGAGTTGTTTCGCTTTATCGGTAATCGCAGATTCAAGCGTTCTGTTATACGCTTCTTCTTTGATATCCCCTTCGGTTGCGATACGCAAAATAGGTTTTAATTCTGCGGTAAGATCGGTTTCTTCAATCTCTTTTAATACATACACTTTTCCTATTTCAATCCCACGTGATGTTTCAACAACAACGCGGTCATTTTTTTCAATCGTTAATCCCTCATATGAGAAATAGTATTTTTTTCCTGCTTCTTTGAATTGAACCAAAGCAACCTGCATAACATTACCTCTTTTTCTCTAGAATATAAAATAAGTGGTCAAGCGCTAATTCTAAATTTATAAAATAGGATTGTTGCTGTAAAATTTCTTGAATCTTTTCGATTAAATCATTCACTTCAGAGACTTGCATGGTGTCACTTTGAACTTGAATCTCATCACGCAAGAATTGATAAACAATCGGTTGATGGGTGCGATAATGAACCCAATCTAAAAAATAGAGTAATAGTAATTCTAAGAAATCCATAAAGAAGTCGCGGTCTTGAAGGAGAAACCCTGATTTCTGTCCAAAATAAACGGGAAAAGAAATGTCTTTTTTATTCCATAAACGCGCAATTTCTTCAATCAATTGGATCAGATCAAGAAAATTAGGGTTTTCTGCAAGAAGTGTCGCTTCTTCAAGATTTTTTGTTAAATAGGGTGCTAATGTTGCAACCTTCTCATCGACTCCTAATGCGAGAAGTTCCTTTTCTAAATCAGCTTCATCAATACCCTTTAAGGTCAAGATTTGGCTTCGTGATTGAATGGTTGAAATGACATCTTCTTTACTTTCAGCAAGTAAGAATCCATAGACATTATGACTTGATGGTTCTTCCATGAACTTAAGAAGTGAATTAGCAGCAGCTATACTGATCTTTTCAATCCCTTTGATGACATAGATACGTGGTCCACTGACTAATGCAGTTTTTGAAAACTCCGATTGAAGCGCTAAGATCTGTTCTTTTTTGATCGTTAATCCATCCGGTTCAATGACCATCATGTTTTGGACTTTGCGTTCTTTAATTTGAAGCTTTAAATGAGGGGATTCAGGTTTCCCTTGATTCAAAATCAAATAGGCAACATCGTCAACGAGTTGCGATTTTCCTGAGCCCTTCGGTCCACAGATCAGGTAGAGGTGAGCGAGTCTGCTTTTTTGAATTGTTTGTTGAAGAAAATGGAGGGCACGTTTCATAAACGCTTCAAGATTTCTTGATAAATGGTTTCTGTGATGGCTTCAATGGATGCACTGCCATCGATGGTGATGATACGCTTCGGATATCTTTTCGCTACTTCTAAATAACCTTCGCGAACTTTGGTATGAAAATCGAACGCTTCCTGATCTAAGCGATCATATTTATCACGATGAGCAATACGCGATAATCCTACTTCAGGATCTAAGTCGATGTAGAATGTGAGCTCTGGCATGTTATCGACTGCATAGCGATTGATGGATAACACAAATTCAAAGCCTAATTGTCTTGCATAGGCTTGATAAGCGAGCGATGAATCTAAGAAGCGATCACATAAGACGATCTTGTTCTTTCTTAGTGCAGGTAAAATAACTTCATCTAAGTGCTGCGCACGTGCTGCAGCTAAAAGAAGTGCTTCCGTGTAGGGAGTCACACCTTTATACTTAGGATTTAAGATGATATCACGAATGGCTTCAGCAATCATGGAACCTCCTGGTTCACGTGATGTGATGACATCGTGTGTTGGTCTTAACCTTTCAGCGATTTTTTGGATTAAAGTTGTTTTACCGGTGCCTTCGCCACCTTCAAATGTGATAAACATCGTTACACGTCCTTAATTTTTCGTTTATGATAATTGATTTTAACAAGGAAGAGTCCTCTTGCTTCTGCTGTTTTTCCAGCAAGATGACGATCTTTGGTTTCTAAGATTTCAGTGATGATCGATACTTCTTTTCGATGGAGTCCAATTTGAATCAGTGTGCCCATCATGGAGCGTACCATGTATTTCAAAAATGAATTGCCATGAAAGGTAAAGATGTAGTGCTTCTTTGTTTCTTTCAAGGTTGCTGAATAAATGGTTTTGATGGTGGGTTTTCCTGGAACAAGCTGGCAAAATCCTCGAAAATCATGGGTTCCTATGAGTAGAGGGAGAGCTTGTTTCATCGGTTCGATATCGAGATTTCTGATATAGACTTCATAGTTTTTTGTAAACGGTGTTTCTGGCTTTTTAGCAAGCACATATTTGTAAACTTTTGAGGTTGCTGAATGTCTTGCATGAAAGTCATCGGATACTTTTTTGACACGCTTGATCCGAATATCTAAGGGCATGCGATCATTAATTCCTCTAACCCATGTGTCTGAATCAAGATCGATATCCGAATTGAAATGAAAGACTTGTCCGATTGCATGAACCCCTTTATCGGTTCGTCCTGCACTAAAGATTTTAATCTCGGTTTGTGTCATCAAACGCATCGCTTTTTCAATCACTTCTTGAATACCTAAGCCGTTATGTTGACTTTGAAATCCTGCATAATTGGATCCATCATAACTGACAATCGCTTGATATCTCATCTAGATGACCCTCGTTGTGATGATCGCACCTAAAATGAGAAGAACGACAATGATGGATAAAATATCGGATAACCCAATCTTGTATTCATCAATTTTTGTGCGCTTCGCTCCAATGACATAGCCTCTCACTTCCATCGCATTCCCTAAATCTTCTGCCCGTTTGAATGAGATAACAAAGACTGGGATAAGGAGTGAAATGATTTGAATGACTTTGTCTTTAAACTTGCTTTCCTTAAAGTCAACACCACGAGATGCTTGTGCCTTCATGATTTTTTCGGTTTCACCAAGAAGTGTTGGAATATAACGCAGTGTGAGTGATAGCATCATCGCAATCACATCCACAGGAACTTTGATCCATTTTAAAGGTTTTAACAAAGATTCAATGGCGTAATTGAGGTCAGTGGTCATGGTTGTAAAGGTAAGAAGTGACGTCATGATGATGACATTCGTGATTCTTACAAAGATAAAACCAGCACGCATTAAACCTTCATCATACACATCGAGTTGATAGCTATAGAGATTAACATAAGGTAAGAGATATTGTACGAAGAAAACTAAGAAGGTGATGAGCAAGAAATACAGGATTCGTGTTTTAACATACTTCTTCGACCAGTTATAAAAGATGATTAAGAGGATAATCGCAAGAATGCTTGTCACTGAAAGATGGAAATCAAAGCTGACAAGCAGTGTGCCACCACTGATGAAAAATAACTGAATGAAAAACGTAAATGTTAAGAGGAACACAATCGGACGAAGTCCATTGATCACTTTCTTCAAAGGAATACCTGAAGATGAGGTCAAGATGAGCATGCCGATGAAGATTGCCCCCATCGGGATAATCGCAGAGAGCTCTGTCGAGATCGGAATGATAAATGTGCCCACTAATAATGCGACTAACGCAAAGAGTTTAATCCGTGGATCAAGGCGATGTAGCCATGAGTCACCCGGAATATATTGACCAATTGTGATGTTATTCATGGTGCACCTCCTTCAAATACTGAAGTAATGAAGGATAGTCGTAATGAGGTTTATAGGGTAACCCAATCTCTTTTTCGAGATGCTTTAAAATCTTGAGTGGGGTGGGCATATCCAGATGAAATTCTTCAAAACGGGGATGTTCAAAAAGACGTTCTTTAGGACCATCATAAACCAAAGTACCATTATCTAAAACCATGACTCGTTTCGCATATTGAGCCACTAAATCCATATCATGGGTAATCATGATGATCGTCTTATGTTCTTTTTCGTAAATCTCTTGGAAAATAGCCATCAAATCTTTACGACCTTGAGGATCAAGCCCACGCGTTGGTTCATCTAAAACGAGGATATCAGGTTCCATCGCTAAAATACCTGCAACGGCGACTCGTCTCATTTGACCCCCTGAAATACGGAAAGGTGATTGTTCATATAGACTTTCATCAATCCCCACTTTTTGAGCGGCACGTTTTGCTTTTTCCATTGCTTCATGTTCAGATGACTTAAAGTTTTTTGGACCAAACATAATATCTTTTAAAATCGTTTCTTCAAAGAGTTGATATTCAGGAAACTGAAAGACAAGACCAACTTTTTGACGCAAGTAATTGATCTTTTCATTTTTCTTAGGAGGTAATACATGATCAAAAATCACCACACGACCCTTTGTGGGTAAAAGGAGTGCATTCATGTGTTGAACAAGTGTGGATTTACCTGATCCCGTATGTCCTACAATAGCGATAAACTCATCTTGAGCCTTGATATCAAAACTGATATGTCCAATCGCATCATAATTGACTTTAAAACCTTTGTAGGCGTAGCTTACATCTTGGAATTGAATGCCCATAGTGCCTCCAAAAGGGAAGGATTAATCGATGAATCCTTCGATAAATCATTATATAATTGCAATCCAAAAGGAAGTTCGAGATGTGATGATTTGAGTTTTGTTTCTTCTTGGAATACATCTTTCGGTGTTCCCTCAATCAGCACTTCTCCATCCTTTAAGACGATTAAACGATCGCTTAAAGCAGCAAACGAAAGATCATGTGTGATCGTGATAATCGTTTTTCCAAGCGATTTATTCAGATATTTTATCAGATCAACGATTTCTTGTGTCCCTTCAGGATCTAACATCGAGGTTGCTTCATCAAGGATTAAAATATCTTGTTCCATCGCGAGTGCTCCTGCAATGGCAACCCTTTGTTTTTGACCACCTGATAACTGATGGGGTTCTTTATTTAAAAAAGCTTCCATCCCCACAAGTTTCGCATAATGATTGATCTTATCGACCATTTCATCGTGTGGAACACATTGATTTTCTAGACCAAAAGCGATGTCATGTTTAACGGTGACACCCACGAACTGATTATCTGGATTTTGAAAAACAATCCCAATCTTCTTTCGAATCATCGGAAGGTTTTTTTCATTTAATGGTAATCCATCGATATCGATATCACCCTGAGTGGGGGTGAGTAAACCAACAAGACATTTGGAAAGTGTCGATTTTCCTGAGCCATTATGTCCTAAAATAGAGACCCAAGAACCCTTTTCAATCGATAGGTTCACCTTGCGCAGTGCTTCATCGTTTTGATTGTATGAAAAGCTTAAGTTGCGGACTTGAATCATGCATGTTCACCTACATTTCGTACCTTAACATTATATCATGATAACTAAAGTTATGAAAGCAAGCACACAAAATATCACCCATTTTATCCATCGAAAGATGGAAGGTAGAAAATGATTGGTTTTGTCAAAAGATGAAAGGAATGTAAAAGGATGGTATTTTTACCACATTTTATTTATAATAGGTATGTTAACATATGAGGTGGAAAACATGGTACATACATTTACAACAGACAATTTTGATACTGAAGTGCTCCAAAGCAACGTCCCCGTTTTGGTCGAATTTTGGGCAACCTGGTGCGGACCTTGCCAACGTGTCGCGCCTATTCTTGAAGATCTCGCGAAAGATGTTCAAGCCGCTGCGAAAATTGGTAAACTTGACGTCGATGAAGAATACCAAGTTGCTGATGAACTTGGCATTATGAGTATTCCAACATTGATTGTTTTCAAAAATGGAAAAGTCCATCAATCAACCATTGGCGTTCAGTCTAAAGAGACCTTAAAGAAACTTTTAGATTTATGAAAGACGCCATCATTATTGGTTACGGACCTGCTGGAATATCTGCAGCTATCTATTTAAAACGACAAGGCATTGATCCTTTAGTCATCGGAAAAGATTTAGGTGCACTGGAAGGATATGATGATAAAGTAGAAAACTTTTATGGCCTCGTTGAGCCCATTTACGGTAAAGATCTCATTCGTAATGGCGTTAAGCAAGCGATCAATCTTGGCATTGAAGTGATGACCGATTCGGTGATTTCATTGAAGATGTTAGGTGATACTTTTGAAGTGATCACAGCGAAAGAAACCTATGAAACGAAGACGGTATTGCTAGCGACCGGAAAGACGAGACGAACGATGAGTCGTCAAGGCTTTAGTAAGTATAGAGGTAAAGGTATTAGCATGTGTGCAACCTGTGATGGATTCTTCTATCGCAGAAAAAAAGTCGGTATTATTGGATGCGGACCTTACATGCTTCATGAACTTGAATACTTAAAAAAAATGACGAAAGATATCACGGTTTTCACCGATGGACACGTCCTTCATGGTGAAGTTGATGTTCCTGTCGTTCATGATAAAATTTTTAAGTTTTGTGGGACTGAAAAGTTGACGCACGTTGAAACACAAAACGGAAAGATTGAACTTGATGGTATCTTTGTTGCATTAGGTATTCCAAGTTCGATTGAGTTTGCATCACAACTTGGTGTGATCATCGAAAAGAATAATCTTGTTGTTGACGAAAACTATATGACCAATATTCCGGGATTGTTTGCTGCCGGTGATGTTATTGGTGGAAAACTGCAGATTGCAAAAGCCGTTTATGATGGAATGAATGCTGCAGATGCCATCTATTCATATATCCATAAAAAATAGCACTTGTGTTCACATCGAACGCAAGTGCTTTTCATTTATTCTTGATCGTAAAAATACTGATACGGTGATACTGGCCCACGTGCAATACGAAAACCGATGGAGGATACGCTTGTTGTGATATCAAAGGGGAGAGGAACCGATGGATTAACCATTTGATCATAGTGTCCACCCATCACGGATTTTGACATGCCATTTTCTGCATAAAAATCTTGAACCCATTCGCTAACATTACCTGACATATCATAAAGTCCCCATGCGTTACCTGCTTTTAATCCAACATCATGTGTCACACTTCCACTGTTGTTGATATGCCATGCAACATCATTTTGGGCAAGTGTTGAATTTTCAATTTGACCGACCAAATAGTTCTCATCGACCCAGTAACGACCTGCAAATAGTTCTGCGTAATCTCGAGATTCCGTCAGTTCTGTTAATCGTGCAGCCATCATCCATTCCATCATCGTGGGTAATCGATATCCATTTTTATTGGTAACGGTGATGTTGTTAACTTGTGCATTGACTGATCTTAAAACATCACTATAGTAGTAATAAACGGGATCTAGACCTTCGTATTCTGAAAACGCATTGAGCCAAACAACAGCATCCATCCATGAGATGGATGTCACAGGTTGGTTTTCATAACCGGTTGGATATGCACCAACACTACCCACATTACCAGGTCTTCCGGGATTCCCAAATGTATATCCATGGGTACTTGCCCAGAAAAGGACTTCGTGCCATAAGTCATAGGTCACCTCATACCGACCGATTTGGAATCCGCCTTGAATGGCTACACCTTCATCATATCCACCTTGTTTTGGAACATAATAAATATCACCTGTTTGACCGATCGATGACATCTCATAACGGCCCCATAATGCGTATAATGTCTCACTGGCATCATCGATATGTGTGATATGTTGATTAAAGGTTGAATCCTTGTGCCATCCTAAAAAATGATATCCTGTCTTTGTAGGTGTATAGAGTCTTAGTGAATCACCTACTGTAAAGGTTTGGGGTAAAACCTCTGACCCACCACTCGTTTCAAACGTGATGTCTTTGGTCATATCTGAAGGCACCCATTTTGCGTAGAGCTTCAAATCAAGTTGTAGTAAATAATTGAGAACAGAAGGTCCTAAGGGGCGAGTGAGTGCTTCATCAATAAACCATCCCATGAACTGATATCCATCACGTGTCGGTGTTTTTAATAACATTGGAAATGGTTTATCTTTCTCAAATGTCAGATCGTCAAACGTTGTTCCACCATTGGACTCAAAACTGATCGTATGCGTTTTAATGGTTTCTTCTCTAGAATAAAACATAATCGCATAGATAATTAATCCAATGAATACAACACCGATAATGATATATGCAGGAATCGCTGAACGCGTGGTAAAATAGCGTCTTCTTCCAAAAAGTCTTCTTCTTCCAAATCCTTCAAGACCTCGACCGCTGAAGGTATCCATATCACGTTGCATACGCTCAGCACGTTCTTTTGGATCGTGACCACTCGCTTCACGCCAGTAATCATTAATGCGATTGCCCTCTCTGGAATTATTACTGTTATGATGATGTGCCATTCTAGTTCCCCCGTGAATTGATTATTTTTGATTATTCACAATTATTATACGCTATTTTTAATCATAATACAACATCGTTTCATCTTTTTACTTGATAATCATATCAAAGAGAGGTCATTTAAGCAATAAACGCATGTCGATCACTCCAACATGCGTTTATTGTTACTACTTTGTCTTTTGTTCAGTGTAACGTAAATAGGTTGATAAGATGAGACATGCGATGAGTCCGTATCCCCACCACGTGAGAAATGTACCCAGAAAGGTTGTCATCACTAAACCAAAAATCACAGTCAGATTAACAATGATATTCATCGTGCTTTCTATCTTCGTTTCAAAAGGATGATTGAAAAGCCCCATGATCAGTGAAGCCTCATGGAGGATTACACCGATCAAGACGAGTGCAATCACGATATTTCCAATAATCAAATAATCTCCTTGAAGGATTGCTGTGATGGCATTGATCTCGATCTTTTCACTTCCAACTTCTTGATAGATGATGGGGAAAAAGAAGAGTGCCGTCAATACGGTTTGAACAAACAGTCGAAGACCTTTTAAAATCATATTAGAGTTTCAAATCATCAACAGAATCTAAATATGCTCGAATGGGTTTAACGATGTCTTTGATGGTGCCTTTCTTGAATGGATTTTTGAGGTTAGCTTCTTGAACAAGGCCTAAGAAACTCTTTGAACCACCCAACTTACAAAGTTTGAGATAACTTTCTAAAGCCTTCTTATGACTTTCTTGGCTTTTCACCCAATATTGGAATGCACATACTTGGGCAAGCGTATAGTCGATGTAATAGAAAGGTGAACCAAAGATGTGTCCTTGTCTAAACCAATATGTTCCCTTTTCCATAAAGGCATCATCGTCATAATCTTTAAAGGGTAAGTATTTCTTTTCTATACGTCTCCAGGTTGCTTTGCGTTCATCAGGTGTCATATTTGGTTTTTCATAAACTTCATGTTGGAATTCATCGACTGAAGCGCCATAAGGTAAGAAGGATACTGCTCCAGCTAAATGACTGAATTTGTATTTAGCTGTATCTTGAACAAAGAATGCATCAATCCATGGCCAAGCCAAGAATTCCATGCTCATGGAATGGATTTCTGCAGCTTCCATGGTTGGCCATCTGTATTCAGGAATTAAGTCTCTTGATGAGTAGACTTGGAATGCATGACCTGCTTCATGCGTTAAGACATCCACGTCATGGGATGTGCCGTTAAAATTTGCGAAAATGAAGGGTGAATTGAATTCAGGTAAGTATGTGCAATATCCACCACCTTGTTTACCTGCTTTCGCATCTAAATCAAGAAGTTCTTTTTCTAACATAAAGTTAAAAAACGTCGATGTTTCAGGTGACATTTCATCATACATCTTCTTTGCGCGTTCAACTTGCCATGCACGATCACCTTTAGGTGTAGGATTACCTGATAAAAACGATAACGCTAAGTCATAAGATTTAGGATTGTTAATCCCTAAACGCTTCGCTTTTCTTGCTGTTAAATCATTGACTAAAGGTACGATATCTTCATAGATTTGATCGCGATAGCCTTTCACATCTTTAGCTGTATAATCGGTGCGACCAAAACGGTCATAACCGAGTTGAACAAAGTTTTCATAACCCAACGTTTTAGCAATCTTGGTTCTTACTTTCACCATATCATCATAGATACGGTCATATTGTGCTTCATTATCTTCAAAGAATTTTGACACAGCAAGTTGTGCTTGGTGTCTTGTTTCACGATCTAAATCCTGGAGGAATGGCGCCATTTGTGAAAGATTATAGATACCACCCTTGAATGGAATCTTCGCAGATGCTTGAAGTTTGCCATATTCTGTTGAGAGTTTATTTTCCTGTTGAAGATCAGGAATGATTTCTGGTTTAAAGGTTTTTTTCGCGAGTTCTCCTCGTTCAAAGAGAAGAGAACCAAATTCTTTAAGTAAACCTTCACGATGTGGAGAATCTAAAAGTTTTTCAATAAACATTTGGTCATACTGACGTAAGATCGGACCATTTTCATCGAAGAAATTTTGTTCTTCTTCATAGAATGCATCATTAGTATCAATGCTGTTACGAATCGATACAAGGGTACTCATTGTTTGAATTTCATCATTGAGCTTGAAGATATCATAAGCAGCTTTAATTTCCGTTTTGACATCTTTTCCTGTGTTAATTAAGGCAAGTTTTTCTTCTAAGTTTTTCTTGATGACCTCAAGGTTAGGACGTACATACTTAAATTCACTAAATTTCATATTTGCTACCTGCTTTCTTTAGGGTTAATTATACTATGATTTTAATCATAAGACAAGAAATGAAAAGGAAAGCTCAGCTTTCCTTAGGTATTATCAGTCAATTTAATGTATCCGATGACGGTTTCGTGATCGATTTTGAGTTCGTAACGAACAATTAAGACAGTTCGATCATATTCGTTGAAAATAGTTTTGAGATAATCGAGATCAATCGTAGCCTTTGAACCATTAATGGTGTAGTCATTTGATGTTAAATCTTTGGCAGTAAGTGATACGATTTCTCCACCCATTAAATCAAAGTCAAAGGTTAAATCGTTCTTAAAGTCGACGTAGACATCGGATGCATTGATAAGATAAGGGAGATTATCATCGTTGATGTTTATGACAAGTTGAACATATCCACGGTGTGTTTCAAGGGTATAATAATAGGTTCCAATCTCTAAACTATCGAAGTAAGATGCCTTCATCACAAACTCAGATCCTGTTAGATAGTTTTCAGAAGAAACAAGTTCTAAAATATTTTCGTTATAGACTGAACGCACTGAAAAGTTATCTTCTTCTTTAAAGATGATCATATCCGATGAAGAAGTTTGACTATAATTAAAGATGAGATTTTTAACAATAGGTTTCCCATCAATCATGACGAGAGTTTCCGAATAATTAGATGTCCCCACATTAAAATAGGCACGTACTTTGATTTTAAGGTATGATCCATAAAGAAGTGTATACATTGAAACATCAACAATCGTATCTGTTGTAAACATCTGTCCCCGATAATCAAAATCAATTTCATAACGATATGCCCCGGGTACTTCATCATATGAGAGAATACCATCGATCAGCATGAGGTTAGTGGGTGACGTCAAATCGTGCGGAATATAAAGACTCATCTCTGATGGTTCTGAGGGCTCATATCCTTCTCCAAGGGCTTCAACGATGATGACATACTCACCAGGTTCACTGAATGCATAAGCTGTGTAAGTTGTCATAATAATTTCATCGTTGATTTGAATGCGATAACGATCGGCATATTCAACAGCATCAAAGACGATATACTGGTCGATATAACGTAAATCTTCAGGAGCGGCAAGTTGGTTGTCGGCTTCTTCTTCAAAGAACTCACATCCTGACAAAAAAAGAACAAACAAAAATGCAATCAAAAGTTTTTTCATGATGTGTCCCCCTCATGGTGGTTGATTTGTATTTATTATATCAAATGATATGGAAAAAAGATACGATAGAGATAGAAAATATCGCTGTTTTGCATCACAACGTCCAAAGATAATCTATGATCATCCCATCATATAGAAAGTCTCCTGATTTATAGATTGACCAATCTTTACAATTGACATAAAGAGTGATACACAGCACATCTTATTAGATGTATAATGAGGTCAATGAATCGCGTGGAGGAAAACCAATGAAGAAGGGATTAATCGTTCTTTTATTGTTCATCATTTTATCATTTTCAGCGTGTGCTTCATCTGATGAGGTCACTATTACATTTGATTCTATGGGTGGTGAAGAAGTTGAACCTATATTGGCAATACCTCATCAGACCATCAGTCTACCCATAACAACTAAAGAAGGTTATACCTTCAAAGGATGGTATTCTGGATCTGGTATCAATGATGCTCAATTTACCAATTTGACGGTTGTTACCAATGATTTAACGCTCTATGCAAAATGGGATATCAACCAATACACGATGACTTTTAGAAATTATTATGACATCTATGAAACAAAAACCTATGACTATGGTGATGTGATTGATTTTCCTGATGTACCATATATACCGATGTATCTTGTTGAAGGTTGGTATACCGATCAAGATTTAACACAAAAATTTACCTCTGAAACCATGCCTGCTGATAATCTTGTTTTATATGTTCACTATCGTTTGAATGTACTTCAGCAATTTGATTACTATGTCACAGGGGAATTTTCGGGATGGGAAGCAGTCTATGGAAATCACGATTATCGCGCTTCTCTTGTCCTACTTAGTGATTCCAGATTATCGTCTATCTCAAGTTATCTCGAGACCGCTGTCTACACATACATTCTTCGAGTAACCTTTAGTTCCGAAAGCTCTGGTTGGTTCACTTATAACGGATATGAAGACACGATGCAAGCATTTGATGGCAATCTCGCATTTCGTGTATTTCGCACCGAAGTTGATAGTGCTGTACCTATCTGGTGGGGATCACAAATGTGGGATCTTCAAAATCTCACACCGGATACGGTCAACATCCCAGATCCCTATGATTATTTTGAAGATGAGTTAGGCATACACAATTTTTACTCAACTGTGGATGAACCAGGAATTTATGATATTGTGCTGGTGATGTATGAGACTGGACATTTAGGAATAGCAGTTATTCCGGTTATTAACTAAAAAGAATGGGTCGCGATTATCGCGACCCTCATTTATTTTATGCATGAAGTTTATTGAATATTTGATCTGTCTTCTTTTCAAGGAAGAAAACAAGTGGAATCAAGAGTAATAGATTGACACCAATCATCGATAGATAGACTAAAATCTCACTCATCCAATCTCCAAAGAAATGGAAGACGACACCATTGATGGCCATGAATCCAAAACCACCAAAAATAGCGATCAATGCTCCAGCGCTTTGTTTTATAACTTCCACATCGTTGACATAATTGAATTTAGGCATTAATAAATTGACCATCGAATCAAAGAGAGAAATCACACATGCGAAGACAATCACTAAAACCATCATCATCACTTGATTTAACAGTGGTAGTTGTAATGCTATACCAAACATGACAACACTGAAAAGTCCAACCGGGATTGCAAGAATCAAATTAAACAAGATTTTTGAATACATGACTGTTTTTGGTTTTAAAGGTAAGCTTTTTACAATCCAGAAGTTCTTCCCTTCTAAACTGAGTGAAATGGCGGGTGTATAGGTCATCGCGATGGTAAATCCTATCAATGCTAAGATCATCACCTCAAGTGGTAATCCTGCACCAATCGCTTGCGCTAAAATCTCTTCAAGTTGACTCTTGAAGAAAAGACTTGCAACAGATGCAACCAGTAAAATCACAGGTCCAAAACCAGCATTCGTTGCGTAGGTGATACTACTTAGGAATCGCTTCGCTTCTTTTCCTACTAGTGCCCATATCACTGAACGTTTTTGATATTTAAGTGGACCACCATCTCGTTTCATCGTCACACGAATTCCTTTTTGATTCGTCTTTTGAACAAGGCCTTGAATAAAATAGAGATATAAACCAAAGATGATGCCATTGCTTAAGACAACATACACGAGAAAGACAAAGGATTGTTCATGAACAGCTAAGCGAAACCAATCAAAGGGCAGATATACCCTTGCAATCCCACTGAATAAATCGATTTGACCGGTTAATGGATTTTGTTCAACATCATTGACTGAAAACATCACCATGAATAATCCAATCATCAATATAAAAACTAAAACAATATTTAAGAGTTTCGCATGTCTCATCCGAGCGGTGAGTGATGCAATCCCAAGGGATAAGAAACTGACAATACTTACTGGAATGAGCGGAATAAAAAGAAAACCGATGATAAAATAGAGAACGCTAAGCACATTGATGCCATACCAATAAAAGTATGAGAATAGAATGGGTAAAACAACAATAAAGCTCATCAGATAAAGCATGATCATCATGACTGTCATCTTCGCTGCTAAAACAACCCTAGGATGAATGGGTAGTGGTGCTAAAATCTCATAGTCTTTATAATAGAATAACGTGCCACTTGCTCTAAAAAATGTAATGATAAATGCCATACCAAGACTATACACACAGATAAAACTGATCAAAATCGCATCTTGACCTAATCCATGTAACATCTTGCCTAAATCAAAAAACATGTAACCGAAAAGCCCAATAAAGGTTGCGATTGAATAAACAATCGCTAAACCAATGAGAATGGCTTTTGCCTTTGACTTCTTAACATCAAACCCCATCAGTCGCTTTATGGAGATGTTCTCTTTTAAAAATAATTGAACAAGGGATCTATACATTAGGATTCCTTTTGGATTTCCATGAATATACTTTCAAGCGACTGATCTTTAATGATGGTTTGTGTGTCACCATAAGCGACAATCTTTCCCTGTTTGATAATGGCGACTTTATTACATAATTTTTCAACGACTTCAAGGACGTGGGTTGAAAAGAAAATCGCTGTTCCTTGGTTGCATATTGTTTTAAAGATTTCCTTGAGCTGAAAGCTTGCTTTAGGATCAAGTCCAACAAAAGGTTCATCGAGCAAAAATAGTTTCGGTTTATGAATCAGTGCACTGATGATGACTAATTTTTGTTTCATCCCATGAGAATACGATGAAATGGGATTGTTTAAGACATCTCTAATTTCAAATAAAGATGCGTATTGATCGATCGCTTTTTGACGATCAACTTGATCCATGTCAAAAACATCAGCAATAAATTCAAGATATTGCAAACCGGATAGCGATTCATAGACATCAGGATTATCAGGAATATAGGCAATCCGTTTTTTGACTTCAAGTGGATTCTTTTTAACGTTTAAACCATCCACCGTGATATCGCCTTCATCAAAATCAATAATCCCTGCAATACTCTTTAACAATGTCGTTTTTCCTGCTCCGTTATGTCCAACGAAACCAAAAATATCACCGGGTTCTATCACAAGCGATACATCATTGCATGCTTTTTTAACGCCATCATAACTCTTTGAGACATGATCTATTCTTAACATGTTACCCCTCACTTTCAAACGCTTTTTCAAAGCCATTTTACCACTATAAACGTAGAATGATAAGAATAACTTGTCATTTTTTAATGAAAATATCATATAATGATACTATACGTTACTCATAGGAGGGAAAGCATGAAATCTAGTAAAGAATTAAGAAATCAGGCATGGGAACAGCTAAGAAAGAGCTATTGGATGGTTTTAGTTGTCACATTGATTGTTGTCGCATTACCCGCAGGGACATCCATTGGGATTATCGGTTTTATTATTGCTGGTCCGCTTTTAGTGGGTCAATCGATTTATCTGATTAACATGATTTAAACCAATCCAGATGGTAAAAAGATTGAGTTACTCCTTGAAGGATTTAAGAAGAGCTTTGTCAATTCACTCTTAGCATGGATTCTCACAAGCATCTTCACATTCTTATGGTCATTACTCTTAATCATTCCCGGTATTATTAAAGGATTAGCTTATTCGATGACTCCCTATATCCTTGCTGAAAATCCTGACATGGATGCAATGAAGGCGATTGATCAGTCTCAAGAAATGATGAAAGGTCATAAGATGGATCTCTTTATGCTTTATTTAAGCTTTATCGGGTGGTACATTTTAGCAATGTTGACCTTTGGTATTGGGATGATCTTCTTAATGCCTTACATCAACACAACCGTTGCGAACTTCTACTTAGAATTACGTGGTAAAAAGAGCGTTGTTGCAGAAATCGAATAAAACAATAAAGGCCAAGTGATTGGCCTTTTCTTTACCATAAATGATGAACATGGGGTTTGATGTAGGTGTCATAAATATGTTTGACATCTTTCATCATCTGATCAGTAAGCGGTGGAAGTTCTGCCGCTTTTATATTTTCTAAAATCTGTTCAGGTCGGCTTGCACCTGGAATGACCGTCGATACACCATCAAACATCAGAATCCAGCGAAGTGCATAAGGTGCAAGTTGTCCTTCAGGGAAGATCTTTTTGAGTTCTTCGACAGCTTTTAATCCAACATCATAAGGAACACCACTAAATGTCTCTCCCTTATCAAAGGATTCACCGTGACGATTAAACGTACGATGGTCATGTGAGCCAAATGTTGTATCTTTGGTATATTTACCGGTAAGAAGACCACTTGCTAAAGGAACACGGACAATGATGCCTACATTTTTTTCTTTCGCCATAGGCAATAGTTTTTCGATGGGTTTCAAGCGAAACATGTTGAAGATAACTTCAATCGCTTCAACACCAGGATAATTCATGGCCGCGATACCTTCTTCAATCTTTTCAATGGATACACCGTAATGCTTGATGATGCCTTGTTTCTTAAAATCATCCATGTAACCAAAGATCTCATGATGAAAATAAAGATCAGTAGGGGGGCAGTGAAGAAGAACCATATCAAGAGAGTCTACTTGAAGTCTTTGTCTTGAATCATGGATATATGCTTCTAATGCTTCTTTTGTGTAAAGCTTTGTATCTTGCTTAGGGAGTTTTCTACCAATTTTTGTGATAACAAATGGGGGATTCTTCGCGGTCTTGTTGTATTGGCCAATGGTTTTTTCACTTAAGCCACCTTGATAAACATCTGCTGTATCAAGAGCATTGATACCACAAGATTGTGCTGTAGAAAGTGTATCAAATGCAATCTTTTTATCAAATGGGTCTCCCCAGCGTGAACCTAATTGCCATGTTCCAAGTGCAATCTCGGTGATCTCAAAACCTGTTTTTCCAAAAGGTCTTGTTTTCATGAAATCTCCTCCTTACATCGTATAACTTGATTTCTTAAACTCTGTATAGTTGATATCTAAATCGATGATGATATATTGAACAGGAAGTGGACCGTTGATTTGAAGTGTTGTTGATGAACTCGTTGTGACAACGATAGGTCCCCAAATACGTTCTGCAAATTCAGGATGATCGATAAAGGGATTACGATTATTTTGTTGTGTATATATCACTTCATTACGATTTCTTTCAAAATCATCGACAGGATCTTGAATATGCCATCTTAGTAAGGTATTGATATCGCCTACTGTTGATGTATTGATGATCAAGTTCCAACGAACATGCATGTAAAGAAGAATACGTGCAATGTCTCCGCGATCAGCATCACCTGGATAGTATCCACCACTGACAAAACCATGGGATCCAGATCCTGATGCGAAAGGAAGATTACTTCTGTTCGAATTGATGGTTGGATTAGCTGGTTTTAGGTTTTGTAGATCCGATGCAATATTCGCCACATCGTTATCTGCGCTTGCGCCAAGCATGCTTTGTGGCCATACGTGTTCACGGTTCCAAATGATGCCCCCATCCCACACACCAGAGACTGATGCTCTGTTATAGACGAGAATGACATAACCACTTCGATTCGGATCACGATCGGTATCATCAAGAATATAGCGTGAATCTCCATATGTCTTCAATGTCATTTGAGTGACTAAGGTACGTAATGATGATTTTAATTGTGAGTCAGTCACACCTGAAATCGATGCATAATAGTCAGTATAGATGGCATCATACTTCCAAATCGCATAGAGTGTCGTATCATCAATAATCTCATCGTTCAAACTATATTTGAGAGTGCCTGCAACATTATATGCCCATCCGTCAAGCGTATGATCTTCTTTGGTGAGGTTGCTGGGTAAACTGATTGATTGCCCATATTTGATCACATCTTGATCGACTTCAATGCCATCACTTATAAATGTAATGGTATATGTTTCTCTGTCAAAATAAAGTTTTAATGTAAGAGGTGTCGATGAAACGAGACCGGATACATTGCTTAATTCTTCATTGAGAATAAATCCTGATTCGCTTGTTGGAATTGAAATCGTTGTCCCTATGGGAGCTTGTTTGGTTTCAGTAGAAACTAAAGTGTATAGCTCATCATTGATGTTTTCTTGGTAAATCTCTACCGTATAAGAACCCATTTCAATTTCTGTGAGTCTTGCTTCAATCACCCAGGATGCTGTAACTGCATCGGTAAACTGATAACGTGTTGTTCCTTCAGGTGCAAGATACCATCCTTCGAAGGTATATCCTTCCACGACGGGATCTGCAAATGCCATAATGCGTTGTCCAGCTTGAAGGGTAAATGTTTGATACACTTGATCTAAAACCATAAACTGAACAGTCACGTTGTTATATAAACCAATGACTGTCACATAAAACGTGCGAGTCATGGACTGTGTTCCAATCGTGGCTGTCAATGTCAAGGTCACTTCAGTGGTGACTTCGGGACGATTGACTGTTCCATATGCATCTAAAATAGTGGGTTGATCACTTTCCCATGATAAAACAACGGCTTTATTTTTATCTGAAGATAGGGGAAGTGTGACATGTGTTGTCACAGACGATAAGGAGTCTCCTTCAGCAAACTCGATATTGATACTGTTTGTTACTTGTTGCAGTGATTGTTCTTCAGCACAGGCAAAAAGACCACATGTAATGAAGAGTGCAACAATCACTAAAATGATTTTTTTCATAGTTAACCTCGATTGTATTTTTGAAGTGCATATCTATTGTATAAAACTTTGTTATAAATAACAACTTAAAAATGAATTTGTAAGGTTTTTATCAAACAAAAACACATCAAGCGATGTGTCTTTTTATCGTTTATAAGGAATATTCTTGAGATCAATCTTAAAGCGACATGCCCCATCTCCACGAAGAGCTGATGCAAGCATCTCGATGTTTAAATCTTGATCGAAGATGATATCGAATGGAAACTTTGTAAATCCTCCACTACAATAACACCAATTGGCGGATATGTTGTCTTTTTGATGTTTGATTGCTTCCCTTGCAAATGGACAGTGACATAGATAGTAATTTTCATCTTGTTCAGTCTTAGCTTCAAGATAGGCTTTAGTGTCGTATGGAATTTTTGTGATGTATAACGCATCATCTTTTAAGACCGCTGACATAATCTCTTGATTCGATTTGACATACTCAATCACTTCGGGTGTAATCGATTGTTCAAACCAGACACGACCTTCATGATAAAAACGTTCAAGTTCTTGAATTTTACGTGCATGTAGATCCTTTAAATAGGCTTCTAATGTGGGTGAGGATTCATACAAAACTTTCTCTTCCATGAATGCTTCTTTCGGTATTTGATGATGGTTATCAGCAAGCACTCGTCTCATCTGATTCTCATCGAGGTGATCTTCAAGCCATGTGATAAACTGAGCTGTAAATGAGGTGATTTCTTGAGGAGATGTTCCAAGTACAGGGACGTTCAAATGCTCTAAAAGGGCTTTAGTAACAGATTGTCCTGCAACCTTCGTAAGCTTTGCTAAAATGGATTCAATAACACCATAGCCCCCTGTATATTTAGTGAGATGGATAAAGTTTTCATGATGATTGATCATTTTATAGTAACGCATAAGCACAATGAAGTCTTGCACGTCGTTTTGATTGGTGATGACCATGTATCTGATGACATCATCAAGTTCTTCTGTAGATAACTGATCAAGATCATGCATCATATGTTCTTCTAAAAAGCCTTCAATACACACCAAAAATGATTCTGCGAACCGATACTTTTCATCAGATAAATGGTTTTTATCATACCATATTTTTAGTTCTTCTTTTCTCACCTTAACACCCTCTTTAATTCTTATTTTACACCTAAAATGACATGGATAGCAAAAAAAAACAGGCCGGAGCCTGTTTCAATTAAACAAGTTCAATGATTGCCATCGGCGCAGCATCGCCACGTCTTGGTAATGTCTTGATGATACGGGTATAGCCACCTTTGCGATCTTGGTAGCGAGGTCCGAGTTCAGAGAATAACTTTTGAAGTGCATTTTGGCCTTCTTTAACATCCTCAAAGCGAACGGTTTCAGCAGCCAATCTGCGTGATGCAAGGGTGCCTTCCTTTGCTAGAGTGATCATCTTGTCGGCGAGCTTCTTCAATTCTTTTGCCTTCGCTTCAGTCGTGACGATACGTTCATTGATGATGATATCGGTTACGAGGTCACGAAGGAGGGCTTTTCTCTGATCGCTTGATCTTCTTAATCTACTATAAGCCATGATTTACTCCTTCTCTTCATCGTCTAAATGAAATTTTGCTTCTTTATTCGCGCTGTTTTCGAATTCTAAGCCGTGTTCAGCAAGCTTTTCTTTCAATTCCTTGAAAGACTTTCTACCGAGGCTTCTAAAACGCATCACATCTTCTTCGGTCAAACGAATAATTTGTCCGACGGTGTAAATGCCTGAACGCTTTAAACTGTTGAACAAACGAACCGAGAGGTCGAGTTGTTCGATCTTCATGTCGAGTTTCTTGTTGGTGGGTTCTTCTTCTTGTTCGAATATGAAGTCTGTTGATGCGGCCTTTTCACTGATCTGAACAATCACAGAGAAGTAATCGATCAACATCTTGGATGCGAGTGCGAGTGATTCTTTTGCTTGAATCGCACCATTGGTTTCAATTTCAAGCATCAGTTCATCGGCATCTCCTCTCGTCTTTTCCACATGATAAGACACGCGGGTGACGGGTGTATATATCGCATCAATCGCGATGATGCTCTTTTCGTTTCTTGAGAAATATTTATTCTTTTCTGCGGAAACGTAACCAACACCACGACGAACGGTAACTTCCATTGCTAAACGGCCGTTATCTGCGAGATTAGCGATGATTTGGTTGGGGTTGATAATTTCAACACCGTCTACATGATTGAATTCTTTGGCGGTTACTGGGCCAGCACCGACAGCATAGAGTTCAAGTTTTTGTTCAAAGTCAGGGTCATTAGAATCAACTGCGAAGATGACCTTCTTTAAGTTTAAGACAATACCCATCACGTCTTCATAGACACCTTCAATGGTGGAGAATTCGTGTTCAACGCCATCAATCTTGATGTTAACGATCGCTGCTCCTGGTAATGATGAAAGGAGCACACGTCTTAAGGCATTACCGAGGGTAATCCCATATCCTCTTTCGAGGGGTTTAATCACGAAACGCCCTTTATTACCGTCTACAGATATTTCTTCAACTGCGGTTGGTTTTTCAAACTTTAAATCTTTCACAAGTTACCCCTCCTTCAAATTAGCCACGTGGACGTTTGGGTGGTCTGCATCCGTTGTGTGGTACGGGTGTTACATCTTTGATTGCAGTGATTTCTAATCCAGCTGCTTGAAGCGAACGAATTGCTGCTTCGCGACCTGGACCAGGTCCCTTAACTGATACTTCAACTTTAATCATACCATTATCCATTGCTGCTTTCGCAACTGCTTCTGCAGACATTTGTGCTGCATAGGGTGTGGATTTTTTCGATCCTTTGAAGCCAAGTGCACCTGCACTACTCCATGCGATCGCGTTGCCATCGACATCGGTGATGGTGACGATGGTATTGTTAAATGTTGTATGAATGTGTGCAACACCAAGGGGAATATTCTTTTTAACCTTACGTTTGGTTGTCTTTTTCTTAGCCATGTTCTATTCCTCCTTTACTTCTTCTTACCAGCGATTGCCTTAGCTTTACCTTTTCTGGTACGCGCGTTGTTACGGGTATTTTGACCACGTACAGGCAATCCCTTGCGGTGACGAATGCCACGATAAGAACCGATTTCCATCAAACGCTTGATGTTGAGCGTAATTTCACGACGTAAGTCACCTTCGGTGGTATACTTCGTCACTTCTTGACGGATGCGGTTAAGTTCATCTTCGGTCAAATTCTTGACACGAGTTTCTTCACTGACGTTTGCGTCCTTTAAAATTTGTTTGGAAAGGGGTAATCCAATTCCGTATACATAAGTTAACGAAACCACGACGCGTTTGTCGCTTGGAATGTCAACGCCTGCTATTCTTGCCATAGTTTCCTCCTACTATCCTTGTCTTTGATTATGTCTTTTATTTTTCTTGTTAATGACATAAATTTTGCCTTTACGCTTGACGATGATATCGTCTTCGCTTCTCTTTTTTACTGATGCTCGAACCTTCATATCATTTCCTCCTTATTTGCGGCGGTACGTGATGCGGCCGCGTGTTAGATCGTATGGTGATAACTCTACAGTTACTTTATCACCAGGTAAAATGCGTATGTTATTCATGCGGATTTTACCAGATACGTGTGCCAGAACGATATGACCGTTCTGGAGAAGTTCAACCTTGAACTTGGTATTAGGTAACACTTCGATGACTTTCGCTTCGACTTCGATTAAATCTTCTCTTGCCATAGATTCACTCCTTCTTTGCAATGGTTAAGATCTCATATCCAGTTTCCGTGATCACAATCATGTGCTCAAAGTGAGCGGATGGTTTGCGATCCGATGTAACTGTTGTCCAATTATCAGACAATATTTTTACGCGTTTCGTCCCGAGATTAATCATCGGTTCCACGCAAAATGTCATTCCCGGTTTCATCACCGGGCCTTGCTTCGGTTTTCCAAAATTGGGAACGTAGGGCTCTTCGTGAAGATCTCTTCCGATACCATGACCGGTGAATTCTTCGACGATGCCATACCCGAAGGGTTTGACGAAACTTTCAATTGCGTAGGATATATCGGATATATAATTGCCAGGTTTTGCTTGTTCTAATCCAATATACAAACTTTTTTCCGTGACCTCTAAAAGCTGCTTGATCTCAGGACTGACTTGTCCAACGGGATACGTGGTTGCGGAATCAGCGTGATATCCTTTGTAATTGACGCCAAAATCTAAGGTAATAATGTCTCCTTCTTTGAGAATATGCTTCATTGAAGGAATACCGTGAACAACAACTTCATTGATGGAAGTACAGATGGATCCTGGAAAGCCATGATAACCTTTGAATGAAGGAATAGCTCCAAGACTTCGAATATGTTCTTCGGCGAGCGCATCGAGTTGAAGCGTAGAAACACCGGGCTTGATCTGTTGTTCAAGCAGTTGTCTCGTTAAATCTAAGATGCGTCCAGCTTCACGCATCAACTCAATTTCGCGTTGTGATTTGATTAAGATCAATTCATCTCACCTAATACTTTCTTAATGGTTGAATCGGTTGTTTCGATCGATTGTGTACCATCGATCTCCACGATTGATCCTTTGTTTCTGTAGTATCCGATGACGGGTGCAGTTTGTTCATTATAGACACGAAGTCTTCGTTGAACCGTTTCTTCCATATCATCAGCACGCTGAATAAGTTTACCACCATCAACATCACAGATGCCTGTTACTTTGGGCTTTTTGTTGGTGATATGATAAACAGCACCACAGGATTCGCAGACTCGACGTCCTGCGATACGCTTCACGATAACTTCGTCAGGAGCTGCGATGTTAATCACCGCATTGAGCTTCCAACCCATTTCATCGAGAAGAACATCAAATGCTTTCGCTTGTTCGATGTTACGTGGATAGCCATCAAAGAGAAATCCCTTCTTGCAATCCTTGTGCATCAACCGATGACGGACGATCTCATTCGTGATATGATCAGGAACAAGTTCGCCACGGTCGATGTATTCTTTAGCAATTTTACCAACGGTTGTATTATCTTTATAGAGCTCCCGGAAAATTTGTCCGGTCGATATATGTGGAATCTGATAATGTTTCACCAATAGTTCTGCTTCTGTACCCTTGCCCACACCGGGAGGGCCCATCAGAATGATGCGCATGATCATAATCCCCTTTTATCGAAAGATGCCACTGTATTCTGTTTGACTTGCGTCTGCTTCTACCTGTTGTGTCGTTTCAATGGCAACCCCAACAATAATCAGTAAGCTGGTTCCACCTAATGTGATCGCATTTGCTTCATTACCGGTGAATCCGAAAACAATCGTTGTTAAGATCGGTAAGATCGCGAGTACGACAAGATAGACAGTACCGATGACTGTAATCTTGAAGAGGAGCTTCGCAATGAAGTCCTTGGTTTCAATACCAGGACGAATACCGGGAACATAGGCGTTTGATTTTGTTAAGTTTTCTGCAATCTTCTCAGGGTTGATGGTTAAGAATGAATAGAAGAATGAGAACACAATAATCAAGATGACATAGAGGATAAATCCGATAGGTTCTTGGTAATTGAAGATACTGTTAATCCATGCACCAATTCCTGTTGCTGAACCACCACCCGTAAAACCGATCACGGTTAAGGGAATGGAGAGAATGGTTTGGGCAAAGATGACGGGGATCACGCTTGCGCTGTTGATTTTCATCGGAATATGAGAGTCCGATTTCCCTTGACGATTCGCATACTGAATAGGAATCTTGCGGATAGCGATATGCATGTAGACGACACCTAATAAGATGGCAAAATAAAGCACAAGGATTAAGATGAAGAAGACAATGTCCCATCCACCTGTTCCATTGGTAATATATTTTGTCCAAAGGGTTGTCCACATGGCAGGTAAGCTTGTGACGATACCGGCTGTAATCAAAATCGATGTTCCGTTTCCAATACCACGCTTGGTGATTTGGTCAGCAAGCCAAATAGCAAGTGCTGAACCACCTGTCATGACGAGTGCCATGTAGATGTAGAACACATAACGATATTGTTCAACAGCAGATGCTTCGAGTGAAGGCACGAGCACGCTACCGTTAACGCTCATTCCAATGATGAGTGCGAACGCTTGAATGAATGCTAAACCAATCGATGCATAACGGGTGATACGGTTGAGCTTTTGCTTACCTGTTTCACCTTGTTCACTCCACTCCTTGAAAGATGGAACGACCATTTGGAGCATCTGAATGGCGATTGATGCAGTGATGTAGGGAGAAATCCCTAGTGCGAGGATTGAGAAACGTTCGAGAGCTTGACCACTGAAGTTATTCAAAATGGCAACAAAGCTACCGGATGATTCCATAAATTGAACAATCGCACGCGTGTCAAAAAGGGGTACCGTGATATGACTTGTAATTCTAACAACCAACAGAATGAATAAGGTAAATGCTAAGCGTAGCATGACCGTTTTGTTACTTAGAATTCGTTGAATACGCAGCCACACGTTACATCACCTCGACAGTTCCACCAGCCGCTACGATAGCTGCTTCAGCAGCCTTTGAAAAGACATGTGCTTTGACGGTTAGCTTTTTTTCTAATGTACCGTTCGCAAGAACTTTAACACCAGAGTTAAGCTTCTTCAAAACATTGCGAGCGATTAATACTTCTGGCGTAATCACTTCACCATCATTGAATTGATTCAAATCTGATAAATTGACGACAGCGTATTCCTTACGGTTAACGTTATTGAATCCACGCTTTGGAAGTCTTTGGAAGAAGGGGATCTGTCCACCTTCAAAACCTGGGCGAGCGCCTCCACCTGAGCGTGCGAGCTGACCTTTGGTACCTTTACCAGCAGTTTTACCGGTTCCAGAACCAGGACCTCTACCAACACGTTTACGGTTTTTACGAGCACCTTCTACGGGTCTTAATTCGTTTAACATGGGTCGTCCTCCTTACTCTACTTCTTGTACGTCAACCAAATGAAGGATGGTGTTTACCATTCCGGTAATGGCTTCGTTAGCCTCTTTTACCACAACTTGATTAACTTTTCTTAGTCCTAATGCATGTGCTGTTTTAATTTGATTGGGCTTGCGACCAATCAAGCTTCTTTTGAGTGTAATTTGTAGTTTCATTAGACCAACTCCGAGACATCGATGCCACGAAGAGCAGCGACTTTTTCAGCAGTTCTCAGTTCTTGTAAACCTTTAAAGGTTGCACGAACCATGTTAATGGGTGTGCTTGAACCAAGAGACTTGGAGAGAATATCATTGACGCCAGCGAGTTCGAATACAGCACGGACCGCACCACCAGCGATGATACCAGTACCTTCAGCAGCAGGCTTTAAGAAAACTTTTCCTGCACCGTAGTGACCTGTGATTTCATGAGGAATGGTTGAACCAACGATGGGAACATTGATCATGTTTGTTTTCGCTTGTTCAACTGCTTTTTTAATCGCATCGGGAACTTCAGCAGCTTTACCTGTACCAAAGCCGACTTGACCTTGCTTGTTACCGATAACAACTAAGGCTGCGAAACGGAAACGGCGACCACCCTTAACAACTTTGGTGACGCGGTTAATGGCAACAACGCGTTCTTCGAACTGGTTGTCGGTTTGTTCTTCTTGCATGTATCTTTCTTTTGCCATGTTCGTTCTCCTCCTTAGAATTGCAGGCCAGCTTCACGTGCAGCTTCAGCTAATGCTTTGACCTTGCCGTGGTAAAGATAACCACTGCGATCAAAGACGACTGATGTTACACCTTGGGCTAATGCCTTTTCAGCAATCAATTTACCAACTGCCTTAGCGGTTTCAATGTTTGAATGCTTAAGGCCGAGTTCCTGAGAACGTGCGGAAAGCAATGTTGTTTGCTTTTCGTCATCGATGATTTGAACATAGATAGCGGTATTCGAACGATAGACAGATAGTCTTGGACGTTCTTGTGTGCCTTGCACGATCTTGCGGATACGAAGATGACGCTTTTGACGAGTTACATTACTTGAAATTTTTCTAATCATATGTGCGTCCTCCCTTACTTAGCAGTCTTTCCGGCTTTTCTAGCCACATATTCGTCAACATAGCGAATACCTTTTCCAAGGTAAGGCTCTGGCTTACGAACACTTCTGATCTTCGCTGCGAATTCACCAACCATTTGCTTGTCAGCACCTTCGATGATGATATCGGTGTTCTTTGGAATCGTGACCGTGAGTCCCTTTGGAATCTCGAGATCAACAGGATGAGAATAACCCATCGCTAGATTGACCACGTGACCTTGGAGTGCTGCACGGTAACCAACACCGCGAATTTCAAGTTGCTTTTTGAAGCCTACGGACACACCATGAACCATGTTTGCTAACAAAGCGCGAGTTGTGCCGTGAATTTTACGTGAGAAAATTTCATCATTTGGACGGCTGATATGAATATCTTTACCTTCCTGCTTGATGGTGAGCATGTCGTTAAATGTGAATTCAAGTTGACCTTTTGGTCCTTTAACCACTACATGGTTATTCGGATTAATCGTTACAGTAACGCCAGCAGGAACATGAATCACTTTATTACCTATACGTGACATAATATCCTCCTTAATTACCAAACGTAAGCGAGCACTTCGCCGCCAACTTGGGCCAAACGTGCTTCACGGTCGGTCATAATACCTTTGGATGTGGAAATCACAGCGATTCCGAGACCGTTTAACACCTTGGGTAAATTCTCAACTGATGTGTAAACACGAAGACCTGGTTTCGATATCCGTTTTAGTCCCTTGATGACACGTTCCTTATTGGATGTGTATTTCAAGGTGACAACAATTTTGCCTTGGACGCCATCTTTTGCGACTTGGTAGTCGACGATGAAGCCTTCTTTTTTGAGAACTGCTAAGACATCAGTCTTCAAACGAGAAGCTGGCATTTCTACTTTTTCATGACGCATTCTATTTGCGTTGCGAATACGGGTCAGCATATCCGCAATTGGATCAGTCATAACCATTGTTCTTCCTCCTTACCAGCTTGCTTTTTTGACACCGGGGAGTTCACCCTTGTGTGCCAATTCACGGAATGTTAAACGTGACAAGCCAAACTTGCGCATAAAGCCTCTTGGACGACCATCAAGTGCATCGCGATTTCTTAAACGTGTGGGAGATGCATTGCGTGGAAGCTTAGAAAGTGCAGCGTAATCGCCTTTTTCCTTAAGTTCCGCACGAATGTCTGCGTAACGTTCAACAATTTCCCGACGCTTTGCTTCTTTAACGATCTTTGATTTTTTTGCCATAGTGCGCCTCCTTACTTCTTAAACGGCATGCCGAGAAGTGTCAAGAGCTGACGACCTTCTTGGTCTGATTTAGCCGTTGTTACAATTACGATGTCCATACCGCGAACTTTTTTAACTTTGTCGAGGCTGATTTCTGGGAAAATGATTTGTTCCTTGATTCCTACGGTATAGTTACCACGACCATCAAACGAATTTGAAGAAATTCCTCTGAAGTCACGAACACGTGGAAGTGCGATATTAATCAGCTTATCAAGGAAGAACCACATGCGGTCACCACGAAGTGTAACCTTTGTACCAATCGCCATACCTTCTCTAAGCTTGAAGTTAGAAATGGAGTTTTTAGCTTTGGTTACAAGTGGTTTTTGACCGGTGATTGCTCTTAGTTCTTCAACTGCATCGTCTAAGACTTTGGGGTTGAATACAGCGTCACCGACACCCATGTTGACAACAATTTTTTCAATTTTAGGCACCTGCATCACAGACGTGTAATTAAATGCCTTAATCAGTTCGGGTTTGACAACATTGTCATATCTATCTTTAATGATGCTCATTGTCTAAACTCCTTATTTATCAAGGCTTGCGCCTGATTTTTTCGCGTAGCGGATCTTCTTACCATCGACTTCTTTGATGCCGATACGGGTTGGTTTACCTGTCTTTGGATCAAGGAGTGCTACGTTCGAAACATGAATGGGTGCTTCTTTTTCTACGATACCGCCCTTATCATTGGCTTGGGTTGGTCTTTGATGTTTCTTAACCATGTTGACACCTTCAACCAACACGCGATCCGTTCTTGGATACACTTTGATAACGCGGCCTGTTTTACGGGATTTATTCCCTTTTTTGTCAGTTACGAATTGATCGGCTCCAGCGATGACTGCAACTGTATCTCCAGCTTTGATATACATCGATTGAACCTCCTTATAGTACTTCTGGAGCTAAAGAAACGATCTTCATGAAGTTCTTTTCTCTGAGCTCTCTTGCCACTGGTCCGAAAATACGGGTACCACGTGGGTTTAAGTCATCTTTAATAATGACGACTGCATTATCATCAAACTTGATGTATGAGCCATCTGCACGGCGAAGTCCGGAAACGGTACGAACGATGACAGCTTTGACGACGTCACTCTTCTTAACCGCACCTGCTGGTGAAGCTTTTTTAACAGTCACGACGACGATATCACCGATGTTAGCGTAGCGACGACGTGTGCCGCCGAGCACTTTAATCACAAGGACTTCTTTAGCGCCACTGTTGTCAGCAACAACTAATCTACTTTCTTGTTGAATCATAGCGTTTTCCTCCCTAAACTAGATCGGCCTTAGCAACAACCTCTACGAGACGGAATCTCTTGGTTTTTGAAAGTGGGCGTGTTTCCATAATGGTTACAGTATCACCAATTCCTGCTAAGCCTTCTTCGTCATGCGCGTGGAACTTCTTGGAAACCTTTACGCGCTTGCCATATAAAGGGTCCATCTTGTAAGTGTCAACAACCACCGTGATCGTTTTATCCATTTTGTCGGATACAACTTTACCGGTATAAATTTTACGATTATTACGTTCCATAGTATCCTCCTTATTCGTTTCGTTCACTAATGATTGTCTTCATTTGTGCAATCGTCTTTTTAACTTGACTAATACGAGCGGTATTTTCAAGCTGTCCTACTGCAAGTTGAAAGCGTAGGTTGAATAATTCAGCTTTTAGCTCGACAATTCTTTTTTCAAGATCAGGTGTACTAATCTTTCTGATATCTGCCGCTTTCACGCTTGCTCACCTCTTTTAACAATCTTTGTGCGGATGGGAAGTTTGTGAGAAGCTAAGCGAAGTGCTTCTTTCGCGATATCTTCGGTAACACCGTTGATTTCAAACAATACTTTTCCTTCCTTAACAACCGCTACCCAATGGTCAGGAGCACCTTTACCGGAACCCATGCGCACTTCGAGTGGTTTCTTGGTTTTTGCCAAGTGTGGGAAGATGTTGATCCATACTTTCCCTAATCTTTTCATGTGTCTTGTCATTGCGATACGTGCAGCTTCAATTTGGCGGTTGGTAACCCAAGCACCTTCTTGAGCGATGAGGGCAAATTCACCATTGAGGATTTCATTTTTCCCTTTGGCTTTACCTTCATAGCTGACGCGATGAGGACGACGGAATTTTGTTCTTTTAGGCATTAACATGATTACTTGCCTCCCTTGCTGTCACGAGCGTTACCCTTGTTTTCACGAGGTGCGCGTCTTTCTCTATTGTCTTGACGTGGTGCTCTTTCATCTTGCTTTTTAAGGTTTTCTTCACGTGTTTGTCCAGGTAGAACTTCACCATTATAAATCCATACTTTAACACCTAATACACCATATGTTGTGTGTGCTTCAGCAGTTGCATAGTCGATGTCTGCGCGTAATGTATGAAGAGGTACTTGACCTTCAGAATAACCTTCGCTGCGTGCAATTTCAGCACCACCAAGGCGACCGGAGACAAGTGTTTTAACACCTTTAGCACCAGACTTGAGTGCTCTTTGCATAGCAATCTTTTGAACACGTCTGAATGATGCACGGCTTTCGAGTTGTTCTGCGATACTTTGTGCAACGAGTGTTGCAACACGTTCTGGACGTTTTACTTCAACAACGTTGAAGACAACTTCTTTCTTGGTAAGCTTTTCTAACGCGAGAACAGCTTTTTTCTTGGTTTCAGCATCTCTACCGATGACAATACCAGGTTTTGCAGTGTGCAAAGTCACTTTGACGCGATCTTTTCCACCTTTGCCTTTGACGCGTTCGATTTCGATGTGAGATACTGCGGCTTTTTTATAAAAATCGTTGAGGTATTCGCGGATTAATGCATCTTCTTTAACCAAGGAGGGAACGACTGTTTTTTCAGCGTACCACTTGGAATCCCAGTTGCGAATAATACCGAGGCGCATACCTACTGGATTAACTTTTTGTCCCATGTGCTCTCACCTCTACTCTTTATCTGCCACAACAACAGTGATGTGGCTCGTTCTCTTTTGAATGATATCGCCTTGACCTTTTGCTCTTGGGAACAATCTCTTTAAGCGAACACTTTCATTGACATAACATTCTTTAACATAAAGATTATCTACGTTTGCATTGTTGTTGTGCTCAGCGTTGGCAACTGCACTGTTGAGCACCTTGAGAATAATTGGCGAAGCGGCACGTGGTGTAAACATTAAGATAGCTTGTGCTTCTTTAATCTTTTTACCACGAATCAGGTCAATGACCAATCTCGCTTTTCTCGGAGCAATGCGAACAGTTTTAGCTATAGCTCTAGTTTCCATGTTTCATTTCTCCTCCAATTACTTCTTCTTAGCTTTCTTGTCTTCCTTGTTGTGACCATGATAGGTACGTGTTGGTGCAAATTCGCCAAACTTGTGTCCGACCATATCTTCGGTGACATACACGGGAATGTGTGATTTACCGTTATACACAGCAACTGTATGACCAACGAAATCTGGGAAAACCGTTGAACGGCGTGACCATGTTTGGATCACTTTATTTTCGTTTGCTGCATTCTGCTTTTGAACCTTTGCTAACAAATGATCATCACAGAATGGACCTTTTTTAACTGAACGTGCCATAATTTTCCTCCTACTTCGAACGGCGACGAACGATTAGATCGTTGGACGCTTTCTTATGGTCGCGAGTCTTCACACCGCGAGCTTTCTTACCCCATGGGGTCATGGGTTGCTTTCTACCGATCGGTGCTTTACCTTCACCACCACCGTGTGGGTGGTCGTTGGGGTTCATGACGGATCCACGTACAGTTGGGCGAATACCCATATGACGTGTTCTTCCAGCTTTACCGATATTGACGAGTTCCCAGGTTTCGTTTCCGACAACACCAATGGTTGCACGGCATGTACCTAAGATCTTGCGAACTTCACCTGATTGAAGGCGCATCAAGACGTATTTGTCTTCACGACCTAAAATCTGTGCGGATGCACCCGCTGAACGTGCGACTTGACCGCCGCGCCCTGGGGAAAGTTCAATGTTGTGAATGATCGTACCAACTGGAATGTTCATAATGGGTAGAGCATTACCTGTTTTGATATCGACTTGTTCACCTGAAACAATTTCCATACCTACTTCCAAGCCCTTGGGAGCAAGGATGTATCTTTTTTCTCCATCTACATAGTTGATGAGCGCGATGTTTGCACTACGGTTTGGATCGTACTCAATGGTTGCAACCTTACCGATGATGTTGTCTTTGTTGCGCTTAAAATCAATTACACGATATTTTCTTTTTGCACCGCCACCGATATGACGTACGGTAATTTTACCTTGATTGTTACGTCCACCTGTGCGAGAAAATGGCTCAAGTAGTGATTTTTCAGGAGTAGATGTTGTGATTTCTTCGAATGTTAACACACTCATGCCACGACGACCTGGGGTTGTCGGGTTGTATTTTTTAACCGCCATTTGGTTAAACCTCCTCTAATCTTTCACTTTAAATGGTGAAGGCGTCAATCTTTTGACCTTCAGCTAATTTAACGACTGCTTTCTTATAAGCAGATTTGTAACCTTCGTATTTGCCCATCTTCTTATACTTTGGAAGTACGTTGATGGTGTTGACTGCGAGAACTTTCACGTTAAAAATGTCTTCGACAGCTTTTTTGATTTCAACCTTGTTCGCTTTTGGATCAACCTTGAAGGTGTAGCGATTTTGGCTTTCAATCAGTTTGGTTGTTTGTTCTGTAATGATTGGAGCTTTGAGAATATCGTAATATTTAGTCATTGCCCAAGACCTCCTCTAATGCTGCAACCGCATCTTTGGTGATGACGACATTCTTGCAATTGAGGATGTCATAAACGCTGACATGTCCAACTTCAGAGAATGCAACGGTTGGGATGTTTCTTGCTGCAAGCACATCGTTGTCCGTAAAGGATGTTGCAACGATCAAGGTCTTACCTTCTACACCCAAATTAGTCAACATTTGTTGGAACAATTTGGTTTTTGGTGTTTCGATACCGAGAGTGTCAACAACTTTTAACTGTCCATTCGCTGCATGATAAGACAATGCAGAGCGAAGCGCTAATTGACGAACTTTTTGATTGAGCTTGATTGCATAACTTCTTGGTGTTGGTCCGAAGACGACACCACCGTGACGCCATTGTGGAGCACGGGTTGAACCTTGACGAGCACGACCTGTACCTTTTTGACGCCATGGTTTTTTACCACCACCGGATACTTCACCACGATTTTTTACATCGTGAGTACCCTGTCTCATTGCTGCGCGTTGAGCATTGACGACATCATATAATGCTTGTTGATGAGGTTCAATACCGAACACATAATCGGATAAGGTGAGTTCAGTGACCGTTTGACCTGCATGATTTAGTACATTGAGTTTTGGCATGATGACCCTCCTTACTTCACGCTCTTGATCGCTGATTTCACGATGACAAGACTCTTTTTAGGTCCTGGTACGCTTCCGCTGATCAATAGCAATTGATTTTCTACATCGACACCTGCAATTTTCAAGTTCTGAATGGTGACTGTTTCATGTCCCATATGCCCTGGTAATAATTTACCTTTGAGCTTACCTTTCATGGCACCCATTGAACCTGGACCACGGTGGTATCTAGAACCGTGAGTCATTGGACCACGATGGTGTCCGTGTCTTGTAATAGAACCTTCGAAACCCTTACCTTTGGAAGTTCCAGTGACATCGACGACTTCACCAACTTTAAATACATCTGTCTTCACAAGGTCACCGACCGTCAAATTCACTAATTCATTCTGCACTTCTTCAAAGCGGATTTCTCTAACGAAGCGCTTAGGTGCTGTATTAGCTTTTTTCACGTGCCCTTGTTCAGGCTTGTTACTTACTTTGTCCCGTTTCGTTTCGAAACCGACTTGAGTTGCAACGTAACCGTCAGTTTCGACAGTCTTTTGCTGCAGAACCACATTGTCAGCCACATCGACAACGGTAACTGGAATGAGTGTGCCATTTTCATCGAAAATTTGTGTCATTCCAAGTTTTCTACCTAAGATTCCTTTGGCCATAATTTAACCTCTTTCTTGTTTTTGTGTTATTTTTTTAGAACGATATCGATGCCCGATGGAAGGTCGATATCCATTAATGCACTGATCGTCTTTGGATTTGGATCAACGATTTGAATCAATCTCTTGTGCGTTCTACGTTCGAATTGTTCACGTGAATCTTTGTTAACGTGTGGTGAACGTAAGATGGTGAAGATTTCCTTTTCAGTAGGAAGGGGGATGGGTCCTTGGACGGTTGCACCAGTTCTAAGTGCACTTTCCACAATCTTCTTTGCAGCTTGATCAATCAATCTGTGATCGTAAGCCTTTAAACGAATCTTAATAACATCTTTTGCCATTTTGTTAAGCTCCTTTCGCCTATAATCTGGTATAGACTTGCTCCATGAGAAAACCCGACATCTAGACAACGGCTATCCGTGTGTCAGCAACCTCCCATTTCACAGCCTACTCGCATTTACACGAGCGTTACTATTATATAAGAAAAGCCGAGTCATTGCAACCCCTATGTGCAATTTTCTCAGCTTTTTTCTCTTATTCTTCGTCTTTTTTATTGGTTTCTTTTTCTTTAGCAAGACGCATTATCATTTCTTGTTTCATTATAGGATCAACAACATCATCGATATCAAATGTTTCTACAAATGATTCGTGAAGTTGTCTTGTATAAAGGGTTCTTCGTGTATTTGCTGTATCCAAATTATGCTTGGCTTTGACTAATCGATATTGAAGTGTTTTCAATCGTGCTTTATTAAACTCCCCAACAAATTTACCTCGAGTTGCCATGCGGATTTCAATTTGATCGAGAATATGTTCAGGTATGTGCAAAGGCATGATAAAGTGCTTAATACCGCCAACAAGTAATCGATGAAAAACATCGTATGTCGTCATATAATGACCCATTAACATATTTGTACTTTTATATTTTCCAACGATAAATTGCTCTTTATTATACATGAGATCGGGGTATAAACCTTCCTTTCTCAGTGTCTTAATATCCGCATAAGTTTTTCCAAAACTAAAGCCTTGGATGTAATCGATAATTGCTGCATCTAAATGAATGCTTTGCTTTTCAATAGAGAGCATACCTGTTTGTTCGTGAATCGCCCACTTATTTTCAAGTCCGCTTATAAATGATATAGGGAGATTCTTCTCGATATCTCGATACATTTCTCGAGTATGGAAAATCCAGTTTTCATAATCATATCGAGTTTCAATATTGGGCACCATAAATGATAGTTGCTTATCGGGAAACTTTTGATGAACTTTTGCTGCTGCATAAATTATGTTTTCGTAATAAGTGGGGTTACAATAAAGCATATCCATAGTTGAAATGTCTTCAAAATCAGATGTTCTTAATATCTTTTCCATAAGGGGTAATCTGATAGTAATCGAGTTCCCTTTATACACATCAAAAATGTGATGGAATCGCTGTTCCCACTCTCTCGTTGTCAAACTTGTACCTTTTGAAAAGATTGAATAATCTGTTAAAAAGATGATACCTTTAAGAAAAAAGAGTTCATTTGTATGTTCAACATCACGATAATTCGCAAACATTCCGTAGAGATGAATGCCACTCTCACAAATCGTATGATCAGCATCGTGTTTAATATAAATCGATTTTCTAGTCGTTGAGTTTTGTTTAACGATATCTGGATTTGGATTAAAGTCAATAACTTTTTCAATCAAATCAATCAATATTTCCTTTTCTTGAGTGAGGGGTTTTTGAAAGGAAACTATCGGGATCTGGTAATGAATAGCAAAGTGAGTATACCATGGTGTTTCCGCTAAAGATTTGGTCACAACCGCTTGTAAATGGGGGTGTGGTTCATAAAACAGTGATGAATAAAGTGTTTCTGTGTACAAAATGAAATCTGAATTAAGATTTTTCGACATGTAATCAAACAGTAAGCGAAAGATATGATTTTCAAGAAGTTTATTAATTTTTTGAATAAAATCATAGCGCAACTTCTTCTCGTCTTGACCTAATGTATGATGGTTTTTGTTGTATTCGTTCATTTTGAAATTCAGATTAATCTTATGAACGAGTTGATACGCTTGAGTCATGGTTAAATCCATGTGTTTGATTTTTTGTTTGACATCATCTCTTAAGTTGAAATGATATAAAATCTCATGAATATCGAAGAATAATTTCATGGTGTTTGAATTTAATCTTGCGATACGTTCCAAACGTTTGAAATGATCGATATCATTTCTAATCAATACGTCGACTTGATCCATGATGAGATCAATATCGTGATCATTCATTGATTTTAATATCGATTTTTCATCATAATGAATAACCTTTGCATAAACCTTGTTGTTGTGCAGGAGATTCGTATTGTATGATGTTACGATCTCATACCTCGCGTGAATCTTGACTTCATTTTGTAAAGAATTGCAAACCATAAATCCTCCTCATGTTGTATGATTAATATATTTTGCAGCGCCGATTATTCCGGCGTCATTGCCTGTTTTAGCGAGTACAAAAGGTACATCGTGGGTTCCAAAACGCGCATTCTTTTGATAGTAATACGTGATGCGGTCAATCAATATTTGTCCAACTTTAGCAATACCACCACCGATAATGACAATGTCGGGATCAAGACTTACAGCTAGTATGCTTGCACTTTGAGCTAAGTAATACGCAACACGGTCCAATACCTTCAAGCCTATTTCATCATTATTTTTTGCTGCATCAAAAACTGCTTTAACTGATAAATTAGAAAAATCAATCGTGCTGTTTATATTTTTCGACAAGAATCGTGCGTAATTAAGTATTCCTTTGGTACCACAAACTTGTTCTAGACATCCTTTTTTTCCGCAACCACATGTCTCATTGGTTTCAAAAATAGGCATATGCCCAATTTCACCACCCGAACCCGTACGACCTTCAACGATATGACCATTCGCAATAATTCCACCACCAACACCAGTTCCTAATGTATAGAATATGGCATTTTTAAATGGTCGATCCAGCGTATAGTTTTCACCATATGCAGCGATATTTGCGTCATTGGATACAACAACACGATAATGCGGTGGTAGCCACTGTTTCATGGATTCAATAACATTTAGATTACTCCATTGAAGGTTAGGGCATACAGAAATAAAACCATCCTTAACCGGGCAGGGCACTGCAAGTCCCACTCCAATAACATTATTATCATCAATCAAATACTTACATAATAATTCATTAATATGCTCCAAAATGGTCTTAAAAATGGAGATTGTATGATCTAATTGAGGTGTTATTATTTCTCTTTTTTCTAATAAAACAAATGGCATTACAGAAAATAATCCTAACTTAATATTGGTTCCCCCAACGTCGATTCCAAAGGTGTATTTCATCGTTGAATGTCCTCCATACTTATAAGATTATACTGATTATAATTTTATAAATCAAGAGTAGAATGAAGCTTTTTTGAAATAAAAGAAAAGAACACATAGTGTTCTTTTAGAAATTCAACTTTTTTAATATCTTTGTTTAAAATATTGGCTAATATTTTCTAAAGACTTCATGAGGACTGCATCTTTTTCAAGTTCCAAATCCTTGAACATCGAAGCGATCATCTCATCATGAAAGTCATCATGTATTCTTAAAACACGGTGTGCACTATCTGTCAGTTTGAGGTATACTTTACGTCTATCTGACTCATCACGTTCTCGAATGATATGACCTTTTTTCACCAGTACATTGACCGATGTGGTGAGTGTACCTAATGTTACACGGAGTTTGTGTGCAACGTTTCCCATCGTAGGTATATCAACATTACGTACAGCTTCAAGAACATGTACTTCTGTCATGGATAACCGAACACCTTTTTGTCTCAACATCTCCGCTTCAATACTTAAGATATGATTGAAAACATCTACCAACAGTTCGTTAATGACTTCCTTAGGTGAAACCACTCTAACAACCACCTTTTTTATAAAACAATATATCCAACACCTAGTGTGCCAGGACCTGCATGCGCACCAACAACAGGTGTTAATGGAACAAGTTCAACTGTTATATCGGGACGGAATGCTAAAATCTCTTTTTTAATTTCAGCAGCTTTATCTTGATTATTTGTATATGCAATAAACATGACTACATTTTTACCGTCTACATCATGACGAACAACTTCAAGTAAACGCTGTTGAGCTTTTCCTGTTGTTCTGATCTTTTCAAATGGCACAAGACTTCCATCACGTTGTACGTGAAGTAAAGGCTTAATCTTTAGAAGCGTTCCTAAAAAACCACTTGTTGCGGATAGACGACCATTTTTAACTAAGAATTTTAGTGTATCTACGAGTACATAGATATATATATTATCTCTTATTTTCTCTAATTTATCAATGATGTCTCTCGTTTTGTGGCCAGATTTAATTAATTTAATGGCTTCAAGAACTAAAAACGCTTCACCGTATGAAACACTTCTTGAGTCGATTACATAGACGTTAATTCCAGGAACCATGTCTTTTGCTAATACAGCACCTTGATAAGTACCACTTAATTTTGATGAAATGACAATCGCAATAACATCTGTATAACCTTCGTCTTTTAATTCTTCATAAACACTTGCAATTTTCCCTGTCGAGGTTTGTGATGTTGAAACATCGATATCTGGATTTGCTTGAATAATGTCATAGAATTCTTTAGCTTGAATGTCTACATAATCCTCGTATTCTTTTCCACCTAAATTCAACGTTGAACGAATCATCTTGACTGGATAATCCAATTTCATGTAATCAACACCAGAGTTTCCACATACAACTAATCCGATTTTTTCACTCATTTATTATTTTCTCCTTCAAATTATTTGAACTTCAAATTATGATGCTAATATTATGATAACACAAAGAACCAATAATTCAAGAGTAATGATAATTTATATAAAAATATTAATGGACTCCAATTGACTAAGTGCAGATATTTGGTCTTGCTCACGAATATGTTCTGTTATAAAATTGGTCAATAGTTGTATTTCTTGATCATTATAACGTATATTATCTGCATATCTTGCCTCTATATAGCGATCATATTCAGGACGATAGATCATCACATAATTGACAATCTTTACATCTCGATGAATCATATTATGCAAAACCTGACGATGAGTTATCGAATCTTGAAGTTTCTTCGTATATCGCTCTTCGCTTCGCTTTTCATCTTGATTAAACATCCCAAATTCTAAAACGATGATTAAACGATCATAAACTAAGAGATAGTCTGTTCTCATGTGATTTCCATAGACCAGTGGATATTCCATAATGATTTGTAACCGTTCACTGTATATACCCTTTTTATATAGTTGCATCATACATCTCCGCATAATGGATAGCGTGTCAATCCACGTGATTATCTCTTCTTCTTTTAATGGCCATATCGTCAATTTGCCCTTTTCAAATTGAGTCTTTAAAGTCTTGTATAAATCTGTTTTGCAATAAACTTGTACACGTTCCTTTAATAATTGTTTTTCGATTTTCCAGCTAATTTGTTCAATGATTTCAGTAAAACTATTAAACGACTTTATACTATCAAAATGATACATACATTTGATGCTCATGATACCACCTCATACTATCATAGATTAGAACATATACTTTTACTCTAAAAATAAAAAAAAGCCCAACTGATTGGCTTCGCAAAGGTATGGATGGTGGCTCCGGGCAGAATTGAACTGCCGACACAAGGATTTTCAGTCCTTTGCTCTACCAACTGAGCTACAGAGCCTAATAATGGCGGTCCGGACGGGATTTGAACCCGCGATCTCCTGCGTGACAGGCAGGCATGTTGACCCCTACACCACCGGACCTTATGATTGGTTGCGGGAGAAGGATTTGAACCTACGACCTCCGGGTTATGAGCCCGACGAGCTACCAGACTGCTCTATCCCGCGATATTAAATATATCAATTTTTATTAGACTTCTCGTGGCGGAGGAAGAGGGATTCGAACCCCCGCGCCTTTTACAGCCTGTCGGTTTTCAAGACCGATCCCTTCAGCCAGCTTGGGTATTCCTCCAACATTATAACATGTTTTAAAACGTTTGTATAGTTGGTTAGTTGGTGGACCCGGTAGGACTCGAACCTACGGCCAACCGGTTATGAGCCGGTAGCTCTAACCAACTGAGCTACGGGTCCAAACTGGTAGCGGCGGGGGGGATCGAACCCACGACCTTACGGGTATGAACCGTACGCTCTAGCCAGCTGAGCTACGCCGCCATTTAACACTTATAGTGTACTACGTTTGAATCCAAGCAACAATGCCATGACCAAATGGGTGGTGGAGCTTAGGGGGATCGAACCCCTGACCTCCTGCGTGCAAAACAGGCGCTCTCCCAGCTGAGCTAAAGCCCCATTTAAGATAAGCCATAATGGTACCTCGAGCCGGACTTGAACCGGCACGGATTCATCATCCATGGGATTTTAAGTCCCACGTGTCTACCTATTTCACCATCGAGGCATTGAAGAGTGGTGACCCGTGTAAGAATCGAACTTACGACACCTTGATTAAAAGTCAAGTGCTCTACCGACTGAGCTAACGGGTCTCATGGTGCCGAAAACAGGACTTGAACCCGCAACCTACTGATTACAAGTCAGTTGCTCTACCAGTTGAGCTATTTCGGCCAAAAAGGCAAAATAATGGTGGGAGTTAACGGGCTCGAACCGCTGACCCTCTGCTTGTAAGGCAGATGCTCTCCCAACTGAGCTAAACTCCCATGATTTAGAGAATTGCCTGGCAACGACCTATTTTCGCTCCTTGGAACTATCGTCGGCGCTGAAGTGCTTAACTTCTGTGTTCGGGATGGGAACAGGTGTGACCACTTCGCCATCGTCACCAGACATCTCTCAAAACTAG
>Ga0209066_10000095_pt1 | contig 121677 bp, 118 predicted proteins | sample All_14_2_FD_187198 | JGI IMG/M metagenome (GOLD analysis project Ga0209066, IMG submission 187198) | Freshwater microbial communities in response to fracking from Pennsylvania, USA - Allegheny Zone_MetaG_DW_15 (SPAdes) (version 2) ...
GACGCGCACTCACCGCGGCAACGGCTCCTTATAAACCTCCACCTTCATCCCCCGCATCTGATACCCCGCGCTCCCCATCTCCGACACCACCCGCCCCACGTTCAGCACCCCATTCACCCACACCGGCGACATGTTCATCCCCGCCGGGATCGGTTTATCCGGAATGACATGGATGAGTTGGTTGGCCGGCGGCGGCGGCACGTGAACACAGGCGCCGAAGTAAGGCACCAGCAAAAACTCCCGGATCGTCTTGCCATCGCTCTCGAGCGGCACGACAAAACCCGGGATGCGCACCTGCTGTCCGGAGAAGCGATCGACGACCGGTGCGCGATCCCATTCCTCACGCATACGCGCCATCACCTCCATCGCGCGCGGGTCGTTGTCCTGCAAGTCATCGAGCTTCAAATCGGCGAAAAACTTCTGCGGGTCCCAGTCGGCGGGGATCAGGTCATCCCATTCAATCTCACGAAAACTGGATTTGCCGGCCTTGACCGGCGCCGCGAGGCGCTCGCCAACCGTGTACTCTGCGCCGGATTGTGCAACCACGGGCATGGACACCCCCAGCCCCACCGACACCACACAAGCCATGACAACCACGTGCACACACTTCGAAAAAGACATTCTCAGATCCTGATCGTCAGCCCATCGGCCAACGAATATCGATAAGCCCGCCAGGCCGGCACCAGGCTGGCCGCCAGCCCGGCGGCCAGCACCGCCGCCAACAAGCGCCACTCGCCCAGCGACGGCCAAGCCGCCACCAAGTTCACGCCATAGCTGGCCGACAACCACGGCGCCACCAGCGCGGTCGCACCATACAGCAGCGCCAGCCCGAATACACTGCCTGCCAGCGACAGCAACACACTCTCGAGCACGAGCAGCGTGAAAATCTGTCGCGGACTGGCGCCCAAGGCACGCAGGATCGCCAACTCGCGCCGCCGCTCACCCAAGCTGGCAACGACCACCGCCACCAATCCGGCCAAACCGACCGCTACGACCAGCGCCGACACAGCCAACAGTGCCCGCTCGGCCATCCCGACCAGCGACCACAATTCCTGCAGCGTGGCCCCCGGCAGGATGGCCGTCAGCGGCTCATCCGGCATTGTGTTGATCTGGCGCTGAACACGAAAGACCGCGATGCGGCTGTCCAGCCCGACCAGCGCGGCAGTCACTGACTTGGGTGTCAGATCGAACTTGCGCACATACTCAGGCGCGATCGACAGCCCAGGAACGGGCGCCCCGCCGTGCCAATCCAGGTGGATCGCCTCGATGCTTTCCAGCCCCACCAGAACAGCCCGATCCACGGGCGTACCGCTGCGCGCAAGCACCCCGACGATGCTGAACGGTTTGTCAGCATGATCGGCGAAGCGCGGACCGCCCTCTCCGCCAAGGCTGCCGTGGCTCAGTACGATCTGCTGTCCGACGCGATAGCCGAATCGCGCCGCCACCTCCGCCCCGACGACGGCCTCGAAAATGCCCTCGGGTGCGGGCGCAAACGCCCGCCCTTGTTCAAAGGCCAAAACACGGTCCGCACCGAAACGGTAGCGGGTGAAGAAGTCCGCCGTCGAACCCACCACGCGCATGCCACGGTGCGAGTCACCCAAGGAGATCGGCACCAGCCACTTCACCTGCGGCAGCGCGGCGACCTGCTGCATGCGCTGCCAGGACACGTTGTTGCTCGCCTGGCCGATGTGGAACACCGAATACAACAACAACTGCACCCCACCGCCACGCGCACCGACGACCAGATCCGTGCCGGAAATCGTCTGTGCGAAGCCTTCGCGGGCATCATTGCGCAACCGCTCCACCCCCAGCAGCAGGGCCACCGACAAGGCCACCGCCATCACCGTCAGTGCCACCGACAAGCGACGGTTGCCGATACTGCGCAAACTTAATGTCAGCATGGGACTCATCGGCTCGATCCCCCTGTGCGGGCGACACGGTTGAGGTCAACGAGATCGACAACACGATCGAAGTGCTGGGCCAGCCGCATGTCGTGACTGACGAACAACAAGGCCGCACCCGCGGCGGCGCACTCGCCCAGCAACAGATCGATGAAGGCCTGTTGGCGATCGGCATCGAGCGCCGAAGTCGGCTCATCGGCAATGACCAGCCCCGGCCGCCCGATCAAGGCACGCGCCGCGGCGACGCGCTGCTGCTGGCCAACCGACAATTCGACCGCCGGGCGCGCGAGCACGTCATCGCTCAAGTCAAGGCGCTCGGCCAGGCGTGAGGCTTCGAGTTCCGGCGTACTGCCTTGCGCCGCCAGTCGCGCCCGCCGCGCAGCGGAGAAGCGGCACGCCAGCAGGATATTTTCGCGGCCAGACAAATACGGCAGCAAATTGAACAACTGGAAGACAAAACCGATATGGTCCGCCCGAAAACGATCGCGCGTACCCGCCGACAGTCGGTCTAGCGCCTGCCCCGCCACGCGAATCGTTCCCGCCTGTGGCTGGATCACCCCAGCGACCAGAGACAGCAGCGTCGATTTCCCGCTTCCGCTCGGACCACGCAAGAAAACCCGCTCCCCACCGTCCAGGACCAACTCGTCCAGCACCAGGCAATCGGCCTGCGCGCGCGGCCAGCGAAAACGTACACCGCGCGCCTCGACCATCGGCACAGCGGGCTGATTTTCCAGGGCATCTCCCCCCATCATAAGGACATGTCGGTTTTGCCAGACGTCAGTATGGCGACGCCCTGACCTGCAGCCGTCGCACGCTCGACGCGCAATTCGCGCAGGCGTGGAAACGCGTCGAACAGGTGGATCTGCAAGCGCGCGAGCCGTTCTGGCGTCGCACATTCGAAGCGATACTCCGCCACGATCTCGGCGTGGCCTGCCGACGCTGACGCGGGATGTGCGTGGGCAGCGTCGTGACCGTGATCATCGGGGCCACCCTGCAACCACGGCGAATCGAGCACGACCTCCTTCAATACGCAAGCGGCTTCCTGGGACGGCTGCAGCAAACTCGCCCCAGCACGCAAGCGGCGTTCGGCATCCGCCAAGGCCTTGCGCTGAACATCGTTGCGCGGCGCATGCTCGAAGCCCACCACATTGTCGAGCGGGGTACGCAGCTCAATCTCCAGTGCACTCCCCTCGCTGACCACACGCAGCGCTGCCACGCCATGTTCATGTGCCTGATGGGGGTGCTGAGCGTGAACAGGAGCCGCGCCCACGAATACGCTCAGCAAAGCACTCACCGTCACCACCGCCAAAACTGCAGATTTCATTGTTTCTCCAATGACACGCAGCGCTCGACGCGCCCCTTCAAATGCTACAATGTTGCATCAAAAGTTCGATGAGCTCCAGATCGCAATGCCAGACCACCCGCATTCCACCTTCGTTCCCGTCCCTGCCCGCGACCTGATCGCAGCGCATGGCGGCCGCGTCACGCGCACGCGCGTTGCGGTCATCGAAGCCTTGCAAGTCAGCTCTCATCCGCTTTCACATGACGAGATCGGCGCCACGCTGAGTGCCGCCGACATCCCGCACGACCGCGTCACGCTCTATCGCGCGCTCGACTGGCTGGTCGAACAAGGCATCGCGCAGCGCATCGCCGGTGGCGAGCGGGCCTGGCGCTTCGAGATCCGCCGCGACAGCAATCATCGCCACGCGCATTTCCATTGCGACCGCTGCGGGCAAATCCTGTGCCTGGAGGATGTGCCCACGGAACCGAGTCCTGCACTGCCCGCCGGTTTCGAGCTCGACCGCAGTGAATGGGTGCTGCACGGCGCGTGTGCCGACTGCGGACGCCAAGGCAGCAAGGTGAGTGCCGCATGAACGCCCCGACCACACACGACCCTGCCCATGACCCGCGCCACGCCCAGCCGCAGCGGCCGGCGCGGGCCCACCCGCCACCCAGCCTGCTCGGCGCCGGCGTGCTCACGCGCCTGGGTGTCGCCGTGCTCGCCACCGGACTGCTCTGGCTGACCGTGCTGTGGGCGCTGGACTGAACGACATGCACCCTGCCCCTCCCCCACTCATCCGCATCGAGAACCTGACGCTCGGCTATGACCGCCACCCGGCCGTGCACCACCTGAGCGGCGACATTCCCGCCGGCGCGCTCCTGGCCGTCATCGGCCCGAACGGCGCGGGTAAGTCGACCTTGCTCAAGGGCTTGGCGGGCGAACTGCGCCCGATCGGCGGTCGAATTCTGATGCCCACCTTGCCTGCGGGATCACTGGCTTATCTGCCGCAGCGCGGCGAAATCGACCACAGCTTTCCGGTCTCCGTCTTCGACGTCGTCGCCATGGGGTTGTGGCGCGAGATCGGCGCGTTCGGTGGCCTGTCGCGCGGACAACGCCAGCGCGTGCGCGATGCACTGGCGGCGGTCGGCCTCTCCGGTTTCGAGGCCCGCCCGATCGGCTCGCTGTCGGGCGGGCAGCTGCAGCGGGCCCGTTTCGCCCGCCTCATGCTGCAGGACGCCCCGCTGATCCTGCTCGACGAGCCCTTCGCCGCCATCGACAGCCGCACGGTCGACGACCTGGTCCAGTTGATACTCGGCTGGCATCGCGAAGGCCGCACGGTGCTGACCGTGGTACACGATCTGGAACAGGTGCGCCGCCACTTCCCGACCAGCCTGCTGCTGTCACGCGAACCCGTCGCCTTCGGCCCGACCGCGCAAGTGCTGACACCCGAAATGCTCGCCCGCGCCCGCCGCCTGTCCGAAGCCTTCGACGACGATGCACCCGAATGCCACATCGAGCTACCGTCCGACACGCCCGCTACGCAGGTCATCACAGCCCACCGCCACGAACACGGGCACGACCATCGCCATGCACCGCACCGGCACTGACCCACTTTCGGCCGGCCCTGCCGTAAACGCACGCCCTCCTTATCGTGACTGAATTTTTGCTCTCTCCCTTCACCGACTTCGCCTTCATGCGCCGCGCGCTGGCCGGCTGCCTGGCCTTGGCGCTCGGTGCCACACCGGTCGGCGTTTTTCTGCTGCTGCGCCGCATGAGCCTGATGGGCGACGCCATGAGTCACGCCATCCTGCCCGGCGCGGCACTGGGCTATTTGGCATTCGGCCTGTCGCTGGGCGCGATGACCATCGGCGGCCTGGTGGCTGGCTTGGTGGTGGTGCTGGCAGCGGGTCTGGTGACACGCGCATCGGTGCTGAAGGAGGATGCCAGCCTCGCAGCTTTCTATCTGCTGTCGCTGGCAGCCGGGGTGATGATCGTGTCGCTACGCGGCCGCAACCTCGACCTGCTGCATGTGTTGTTCGGCTCGGTGCTGGCGCTGGACGACAGCTCACTGCTGCTGATCGCCTCGATCGCCAGCATCACACTATTTGCGCTCGCACTGCTGTTTCGCCCGCTGGTGATGGAATGCTTCGACCCGGCTTTCCTGCGCGGCATCAGTCGCTGGTCGCCGATCGCTCATTACGGCTTCCTGATGCTGGTCGTGCTGAACTTGGTCAGCGGCTTCCACGCGCTGGGCACGCTGATGGCCGTCGGCATCATGATTCTGCCTTCAGCCGCGGCGCGACTGTGGGCCCGAGGCCTGCCTGTACTGTTGCTGCTGGCGGTGCTGTTTGCACTCGGTAGCAGCGTGGCCGGGCTGTTGCTGTCCTTCCATGCCGACGTGCCCGCCGGGCCGGCCATCGTGCTGGTGTGCGGCCTCGTCTATTTCGTGTCCTTGCTCGCCGCCCCGGGCGGACTGCTGGTCGGTCGCCTGCCGGTCCGACACCACCTCGAATCCTGAAGTCCCTCGCTCCTCAAGTACAGACATCATCATGAAAGTTTCACGTCTTTCGCGGCCTCAATTCACCGCGTTTTGCACGCTGTTCGCCCTGTCCAGCTCGACCGCCTTCGCCCAAGCACAGCCCATCGAAGTCACCACCAGCTTCAGCATCCTCGGTGATCTCGTGCATCAGGTTGGCGGCGACAAGGTGAAAGTACGCACGCTGGTGGGGGCCGACGAAGATGCTCACGCCTTCCAGCCACGCCCTTCCGACGCGCGCGAAATCGGCGCAGCGGCACTCGTCGTGGTCAATGGCCTCGGCTTCGATGACTGGATGGCACGACTGGCACGTTCGGGCGGCTACAAAGGCGAGGTCGTCATCGCCAGCAAGGGCGTGAAAACGCTCGAGATGGCCGACGACGGGCACGGCCATGGACACAAGCACGGTCACGCCGCCGACCCGCACGCCTGGCAGGATCTCGGCAATGCACAGCAATACGTCGCCAATATCGCTGCCGCGCTCTCCGCGGCCGACCCCGCGAACGCCGACACCTATCGCGCCAACGCTGAGCGCTACGCCGGCCAGTTGAAGACGCTGGATGCCAAGATACGCGCCGCTTTCAGCAGCCTGCCCAGCGAGCGCCGCAAGGTGGTCAGTTCGCACGACGCCTTCGCCTACTTCGGCAAGGCCTACGGCATCCGCTTCCTGTCGCCTGTCGGCGTTTCGAACAATGCCGAACCGACGGCCAAGGGGGTGGCACGCCTGATCCAGCAGCTCAAGACGGAAAAAATTCCTGCGGTCTTCATCGAGAACGTGGCCGATGCGCGCTTGATCGAACGCATCCGCAGCGAAAGCGGAACCCGTGTTGGCGGCACCTTGTATTCGGATGCCTTGTCGGTCTCGAGCGGCCCTGCCCCTGACTATCTTTCGATGATGCGCAGCAACTTCAAGGTGCTGCATGAGGCGCTTGCGCCGCAGTAATCAGCCAAAAACGCTGTGCAGCATCTTCGCGCACAGAGCCATCAACAGGCCAGCGAAGATCTTTTTCAGGGTGGCGACGGGCAGGCGATGCGCCAGCCTCGCCCCGATCGGCGCCAGCCACATGCTGACGAGCGACACCAGCACCAAGGCCGGCAAGTAGATGTAGCCCAGCGTCAAAGCCGGCGTGCCCGGTGCGTTCCAGCCATTGACCAGATAGCCGACCGTGCCGGCGATGGCGATCGGCAGTCCAATAGCCGCCGAGGTGCCGATGGCGTTCTGCACCTTGACGTTGCACCACGTCATGAACGGCACCGACAGCGAACCGCCACCGATGGCGACCAATGCCGACACCCCGCCAATCCCCAGCCCCGCGCCGGTCATACCAACCGGCCCAGGCAGTTCGCGGCTGGGCTTGGGCTTGATGTTGAGCAGCATCTGTATCGATACATATGCCATAAAGACGGCAAAAAAAATCGCCAACGCCTCCGTATTCACCCGCGAAGCGATGAAGGTGGCGCCAAAAGTGCCGATCAGGATGCCCGGCGTGATCAGGCGCACCACGTCCCAACGCACCGCGCCATGAGCGTGATGGGCACGCAGACTGGACACCGACGTCAGCACGATCCCCGCCATCGATGTACCGAGCGCCATATGCACCACTTGCTCGAGCGGAAAGCCTTGGGCAAGGAACAAGGTCGTCAGCATCGGCACCATGATTCCGCCACCGCCGACACCCAGCAGGCCCGCGAAAAAGCCGACGACGGCACCGAGAATGGGATAGGTCAACCACCAGAGATCGAAGGTCATGCAGATGCGTCCGTTATGCTGTGCGGGCCGTGGACGAAAAAGGCGCAACCGAGATGGCTGCGCCTTTTTTGTCTGGCCCCCCGCCTGTGCCGTCTAGGCCGAGCATCCTGAACCTAGGGTTCAGGGAGGTCGCATCCCTTCCGCTTCAGGATCACCCGGCTAGGGGCGTTCACACCAGCGGCATCAATGGTCAGCAACCGAGTCTCTCGACTATTGGTTCAAGGAATCTACGACTTCAACGAACACTGCAGGGGATTGATCGGTACAACGTTTACTTGGTGTTGCCGCCCTCAGAACCGCTTTTCCTGCTGGGCCAGCACCCCGTCGAGGCGTGCTTTCATGAAGCCGATTCTACGCTTCACACCCGGTATGTCAAACCCGTTACCACGCTGGTGCTGAAGGAACTCATGGGCGAGGTTGAGCGCAGTCATGACCGCCAACTTCTCACCCGATGCATTCGATTTCGCCCCCAATTCGCGGAACTTGTCATCCAGATAGGCAACAGTCGCCAGCAGCTCGTCGCGCGTCTCGGGCGTACAGGAGATGCGGTATTCCTTGCCCAGCAGCATCACGTCCAGTTGATCCATCGACACAGTCTTCAGGCCTCCGGCAGTTTGTCGAGCAAGGTTTCGAGCCGCTCGGCCACGCCCTTGAGTTTGGCCGAGAGCTGACGGTTTTCGGCTTCAAGCTGCGCGACGCGGCCGCGAAGGCCGATGTTGTCGGCCTTCAGACGGTCGTGCAAATTGATGAGTTGCTCGAGCTGAGTCTCGAGTTGGGCAAGTTCGATGTCCATGGCGCCGATGTTAGAGAGCGGTTCCCGGGCGGTCAATCAACGCTGAACCTGAGTGACGTCGCGCACTGCGCCCGTATCGGCCGACGTCGTCAACGCCGCATAGGCCTGCAGGGCCGCCGACACGACGCGCTGGCGATTCACCGGCTTCCATGCCGCACTGCCCTTCGCCTCCATGGCCGCACGCCGCGACGCGAGTTCAGCCTCCGAAATGGCGAGGTGGATACGACGGTTCGGGATGTCGATCTCGATCGCATCGCCATCCTCGACCAGGGCGATCGCGCCGCCGCACGCCGCTTCGGGCGAAGCGTGGCCGATCGACAAACCAGAGGTGCCGCCCGAGAAGCGGCCATCGGTGAGCAGCGCGCACTCCTTGCCCAGTCCGCGGCTCTTCAGGTAGGACGTCGGGTACAGCATTTCCTGCATGCCCGGACCGCCCTTGGGACCTTCGTAGCGGATGATGACGACATCGCCCGCCTGCACCTGCTCGCCGAGGATGCCATCGACCGCGTCTTCCTGGCTTTCATAAACACGGGCCTTACCGGTGAACTTCCAGATGGACTCATCCACACCGGCAGTCTTCACGATGCAGCCCTTTTCGGCGATGTTGCCGTACAGCACGGCCAGCCCGCCATCCTCGCTGAAGGCGTGCGCCTTGTCGCGGATGATGCCCTTGGTGCGATCCATGTCGAGCTCGTTCCAGCGCCGGTCCTGCGAGAAAGCCACCTGCGTCGGCACGCCACCCGGCGCGGCACGGTAGAGCGTAAACACCGAGGTGTCGTGCGCCTGCATGATGTCCCAGCGCGACAGGGCTTCGGCCAGGGTCTTGCTGTGGACGGTCGGCACGTCGCGGTTGAGCAGGCCGGCGCGATCGAGCTCGCCGAGAATGCCCATGATACCGCCGGCACGATGCACGTCCTCGATATGCACGTCCGCAATCGCCGGCGCCACCTTGCACAGGCAGGGCACGCGACGGCTGATGCGATCGATGTCCTTCATGGTGAAGTCGACACCGGCCTCGCTCGCTGCGGCCAGCAGATGCAGCACGGTGTTGGTCGAACCGCCCATGGCCACGTCCAGACTGATCGCGTTCTCGAACGCCTTGAAGCTGGCGATCGAGCGCGGCAGCACCGACTCGTCATCCTTCTCGTAGTAGCGGCGAGCGAGGTCGACGATGCGGCGACCCGCTTCCTTGAACAATTGCTCGCGGTCAGCGTGGGTGGCCAGCGTGGTGCCGTTGCCCGGCAACGACAGGCCCAGCGCCTCGGTGAGGCAGTTCATCGAGTTGGCGGTGAACATGCCCGAGCACGAACCACAGGTCGGACAAGCCGAGCGCTCGATGGCGTCGACTTCCTCGTCCGAGCAATTCTTGTCGGCGGCCTTCACCATCGCATCGACGAGGTCGAGCGAGATCACCTTGGCTTCCCACTTCACCTTGCCGGCCTCCATCGGGCCGCCGGAGACGAAGATCGCCGGGATGTTGAGGCGCAGCGCGGCCATCAGCATGCCCGGGGTGATCTTGTCGCAGTTCGAGATGCACACCAGCGCGTCGGCGGTATGAGCGTTGCACATGTATTCGACGCTGTCGGCGATGAGTTCGCGCGAGGGCAGCGAATACAGCATGCCACCGTGCCCCATGGCGATGCCGTCATCCACGGCGATGGTGTTGAATTCCTTGGCGACGCCGCCTGCGGCTTCGATCTCGCGCGCGACCAGCTGACCCAAGTCCTTGAGGTGCACATGACCCGGCACGAACTGGGTGAAACTGTTGGCGATGGCGATGATCGGCTTGCTGAAGTCTTCGTCCTTCATGCCGGTGGCACGCCACAGGGCGCGGGCGCCCGCCATGTTGCGGCCGGCGGTGGACGTACGGGAACGATACTGGGGCATGACGACGCTCCGAAAACACTGCACTAAAGCCTGTGATTCTAACGCGCTCGACGAAGCATGCGTATCATCCCGGCTCTCGCCTTTCGTCTGGAGTCGTCATGCAAGCGCCCTCCCCCGCCTCCGAATCCTCCGCCGAATCGACGATCGACGTCGGTTTCGACCTGGATGCCGCCGAAATCCGTGTCCTCGGCGTCCTGATTGAAAAGGCCTTCGTCACCCCCGACGCCTATCCGATGTCGATCAACGCCATCCTCACCGGCTGCAACCAGCTCACCGCGCGCGAGCCGGTGATGAGCCTGTCGGAGGCCGAAGTACAGGCCGCGATCGACAGCCTGATCGGCCGCCGCCTCGTTGCCAAGCGCGATCAGCCCAGCGCGCGCGTCGCCAAATACGAACATCTGGTGCGCCTGCGCCACTCACTGCCCCCGGCCGAGCAAGCGGTGCTGGCCACGCTGATGCTGCGCGGCGCGCAGACAGCCGGCGAACTGCGCCAGCGCTGCGAACGCCTGCATCGTTTCGACGACATCGCCGCGGTGGACGCCGTGCTGGAGCACTTGGCGGAAAAATACCCGCCGCTGGCCGTCGCCCTGCCGCGCGCACCGGGCACCAAGGAAACACGTCACGTGCACCTGCTGGGCGGTCAAGCAGCAGTCGAGGAAATGGCTGAAAGCCAGCAATCCGGCGGCAGTGGCGGCGGACGCGGCCGGATTGCGGAACTCGAGGACGAGATTCGGCGTCTGCGCGAGGACTTCGACACGCTGAAACGCGAATTCGACACCTTCCGCCAACAGTTCGACTGACGTTTTCCATGCTGATCCATCCGCAATTCGACCCCATCGCCTTTTCCCTCGGCCCGCTCTCGGTGCGCTGGTATGGGCTGATGTATCTGATCGCCTTCACGCTCTTCATCGTGCTCGGCCGCCTGCATGCGCGCCGCCGGCCCGAACTGGGCTGGAACGCGCAGATGCTGGACGATCTGCTGATGTACGGTGTGCTCGGCGTAATCATCGGCGGCCGCCTTGGAGAAGTGCTGTTCTTCCAACCCGGCTATTACTTGCAGCACCCGGGCGAAATCCTCGCCATCTGGAAGGGAGGCATGAGCTTTCATGGCGGCTTCCTGGGCGTGCTGGTCGCGATGGGGCTATACGGTCGCCGCCATGGAAAAACCTTCTGGCAAGTGACGGACTTCATCGCTCCGCTGGTGCCGACCGGGCTGGCAGCCGGGCGCATCGGCAATTTCATCAACGGCGAGCTGTGGGGGCGCCCGGTGGAGAGCGAGCTGCCGTGGTCGATGGTGTTCCCCTGGGTCGACGCCGTACCGCGCCATCCGTCGCAGCTTTATCAGGCCATGGGCGAAGGCCTGCTACTGTTCGTCATCCTGTGGTGGTATTCGGCCAGCCCGCGCCCACTGCGCGCCGTGTCGGCCGTGTTCCTGCTCGGGTATGGCAGCCTGCGCTTTGTGGCGGAATTCTTCCGTACGCCGGACCCTGGCATCTTCGGTACCCTGTCGCTGGGGCTATCAACAGCGCAGTGGCTTTGCGTACCGATGGTTCTGATGGGGGCTGTACTCCTGCACCAAAGGGATAAGACATGACAACGAGTGGCTTGGTATCTCGTAGCCTGGCGCGGATGCGGCAGCTGATGAGTGGCCGTGGCAGCCGGCAGGCTGAGCCCACCGAACGAGATCTGGAGAAGATCCAGCACCAACTTCAGGAGTGTGCCGAGGGACGAGGCGGCGAGATTTCCACCCGGCAACGCGCCGCCCGGCTCGCCGAAACCTATCTCCAACTCGACGACAGCGGCCGCAAGGCCATCTTGCGCATGATCGCCCTTGAGTTCGGGCCCGACCCCACCCGTGTCGCCGCTGCACACGAGGCTTACCAAGCGGCGGTGGGCACGCCCGACCAATGGGATGCCGAAGCGCAATTGCGTGCCGCGATGCGTTCGAGACGGCTGCGCATCCTGACCCAGTTCAACGCCATCCCTCAGGGCGTCAAGTTTCTCGTGGACCTGCGTGCCGACCTGCTGCGCTTCGTTGCCGACGACCCGCAACTCAAACCGCTGGACCGCGAACTCGAAGCCCGGCTTTCGGCGTGGTTCGACGTTGGCTTCCTCGAGCTGCAGCGCATTACCTGGACCTCGCCGGCGGCACTGCTCGAGAAGCTGGTGAAGTACGAGGCGGTGCACGAGATCCGTTCATGGGACGATCTCAAGAACCGGCTGGACTCGGACCGGCGCTGCTACGCCTTCTTCCATCCGCGGATGCCGCTCGAGCCGCTGATCTTCGTGCAGGTTGCGCTGCTTGAGGAACTGGCTGACGATGTGCAGCGCCTGCTCGACATCGATGCACCACTGGCCGACGCCAGCAAGGCCACCACCGCGATTTTCTATTCGATCAGTGCAACGCAAACCGGCCTGCGCGGCGTCTCGTTCGGCAATTTCCTGCTCAAACGGGTGGTCGAGGATCTGCAACGCGACTTCCCACGCCTGAATACGTTCGCTACCTTGTCCCCCATTCCGGGGCTGGTGCGCTGGGTGCAGCGCAATCCGCAGGAACTGGTCACGGCCCTTTCGGCGACCGACTGGAAGCGCTTGAATGCTGCGGGCGTCGAAGGGCCGGACTCCATGCAGCTGGCTGAACTGCTCGAAGGCCGGGAAACATGGGTTTCGGATACCCCGCTCGTGCGTGCCTTGCGAGACCCCTTGCTGAAGATCGCCGCTTACTATCTGCTGCACGCGAACCGCAACGGCGTACCGGTCGACCCTGTCGCACGCTTTCACCTCGGTAACGGCGCACGCGTCGAGCGCCTGAACTGGCTGGCGGACACCTCGCACAAGGGGCTCACCCAGTCGTGGGGCATCATGGTCAATTATCTTTATGATCCCGATCGCATCGAGTCCAACCTGGAAGCCTTTGCGGGCGAGGGCCGGATCGACGCCTCGGCGGCGGTCAAGCGTCAGGCAAAACGCTGAAACCCCGGCCTACGCGAAGGCCGTTGCCTACCGGCATTGAAAGCATGCCCAAAACGGGGCGATCAGGTAAGCTGGCTCCATTGATGCTCGGTTCATAGCCGGGCGGCGCTGGACATGCCCGATGCCTTTTCTTTTTCGACGATCCTCGATCCGCTTTCGATTATTGCTGGCCAGCACCACGGTACAAGTGGTGCTGTTGAGCCTGCTGCTGGCCAACAGCGTACGCCTGATGAACAACGCGGCGTCGGCAAGCCTGGATACCACCATCACCCAGAATGCGAGCATGTTGCACGCCATGGCAACCACCTATGGCGAGCATCAGCGCTATGAAGAGCTGGAAGACGTGCTCGGGGAACTCCTGACCGGGGCCACCGAAGGCTTGGTCTATGTGCGCATCGTCACGCCAGACATGACACCGCTGCTCAGCGCCGGCCTGCCAGAACTGGACACGTTGCCCGACCCCACCGTAATCCGTACCGGCCTGTTCGAGGGCGTGCTGGGCAATGAAATCGTGCACGTGCGCCACCCGCTGCTGCTGCCGCGCAACGAAGTGGGTTTCCTGCAATTCGGCATCTCCGTGGCGGTCCTCTCGGCTGCGCGCAGTGCGATCACCGAGCAAGGTTTGGCTATCGCACTGTCGGAAATCGTGCTGACCTTCCTGTTGCTGTCAACCATTGGCTACCTGCTCACCCGCAATCTGGGGCAACTGCTGGCAGGCAGCAAGGCCATCGCCGACGGCCACCTCGACCATCGCGTGCCCTCGCACGGTGGCGACGAGCTTTCGCTTATCTCACGCCACTTCAACATCATGGCCGCCACCCTGCAGCGGCGTGTTGCCGAGCTGCAGGACACCGCGGCGCGGCTCAAAGCCAGCGAAGAACGCCACGCCCTGGCGCTGCGCGGCGCAAACGATGGTCTGTGGGACTGGGACATTCCGGGCGCAACAGCCTACTACTCGGACCGCTTCTGCGAGATTCTCGGCCTGCCCCCTGGCGGGCTCGCCCCCACCCCCGAGGCTTTCCTCGACTTTATCCACCCCGACGAGCGACCGACCTATCGCGAACGCATGATCGAGCACCTGAAGGGCCACAGTCCGCAGTTCATGATGGAGCACCGCGTTCGGCTGCCTGATGGAAGTTATCGCTGGGTCCTGACCCGTGGTGTCGCACGGAACAACGGCACGCCCGAGATTGCGCGCATGGCCGGATCAATCAGCGACATCGACATGCGCAAGCGCGCCGAGGAACAACTGATTCACGACGCACTGCACGACGGACTGACCGGCCTGCCGAACCGCGCCTTGTTCATCGAGCACGTCGACCGCGCACTCGCCCGACGCCGGCACGACGGCAATGATGAAGTCGCCGTGGTCACCATCAACCTTGAACGCTTCAGTCTGGTCAACGACAGCTATGGCCATACGGTTGGTGATGAGCTGCTGCGCCGTGTCGCGGCCCACGTCACCGCCACGCTGCGAGAAGGCGACGTCGCGGCTCGGGTGGGCGGCGACCAGTTTGCCGTGCTCCTGAACGATGTCTCGAAATCAGCTGACGCACTGCGGATTTGCGAAACACTCGTTGCCCTGCCTTCGTTCGCGGTACGGGGCACGGACCGCATCCTGCATCCACGCTGCCGCATCGGCATTGCGTTGAGCGAAGCTGAAGATGATGACGCCCAAGCCTTGCTGCGTGATGCCGATAACGCATTGCACAAGGCGCGCCAAGGCGAAGCCGGGCCCATCGAATTCTTCCACACCTCGATGCACGCCCAGGCGGTGCGAACGCTGCAGCTCGAATCCGATCTGCGCTGGGCACTTGCTCATGGCGGGCTGGCCGTTCATTACCAGCCCATCATTTCCCTTGCAGACCGTCACACCGCCAGCTTTGAAGCGCTGGTGCGCTGGCCCCACCCGACACACGGACTCCTGCCACCCTCCGAATTCATCCCGCTGGCCGAGACCCTGGACCTGATTCACGACCTCGGCATGGAAGTGCTCAGAACCGCTTGCGCCGACATCCGCAACTGGAAAAATGCACCGACGCCCCTGCAGGCTCGCGTCAGCGTCAATCTGTCGGCACGCCAACTGGCCCGGCCAACACTCGCCACCGAATTGCTGGCCGTCATTGACCGTAATGGCTTACCTCACGAATGGATTCGCTTCGAAGTCACCGAGAGCCTGCTTGCCCACCCCGACGGTCCTGCCACCCGTACCCTTCGGGATCTGCGTAACGCCGGCATCAAGATCCTGATCGACGACTTCGGCACGGGGTTTTCGACATTGAGCTATCTGCACACGATGCCATGCGACCAGGTCAAGCTCGACGGCTCCTTCGTTCGCTCGATCACCGACGACAGCCGCCTGCGGGCAATCGTCCGGCGCAGCATCGAACTCGCTCACGACCTTGGCATGACCGTGGTTGCAGAATGCATCGAGGATGAACACCAGTTCGAGGTCCTTAAAAGCCTTGGCTGCGACTATGGGCAGGGCTATTACTTCGCGCGCCCACAGGACCGCAGCACCACGCAGGAATGGCTCCGACACGAATCCACCAAGGCTTACTCATGAAAACTGCATTCGCGTGCCTCTGGGCCATCGTGACCCTGCATGCCGCTCCGACGCTAGCGGCTTTCGACGCCATCAGCTTTTCCGGTTTTGGCACAGTGGGTGCCATCACTCGCTCAAATGACGATCTGCAGTTTTTCCGCAATGGCAACGAGGCACCTTCGACATCCTCCGTCGTCTTCAGCCCCGACTCTGTGCTGGGCATCCAGGGCAATATCCGCATCGCCCACAACATCGAAGGGGTTGTACAGCTTGTCGCTCGCGAAACCCCTGCCGACACTTATGTCCCTCGGCCTTCGCTCGCCTTCCTGAGTATCACGCCGACGCCGGCGCTCACCCTTCGTGCGGGACGGCTGAGAATACCGTTGTTCATGTTGTCGGACTCACTCGACATCAACTACGCACATCCCTGGGTACGCCCTCCCATCGAAGTCTATGGACTGGCGCCTTTTTCCGATCTGGATGGTATTGACCTCCTCTATCGCAGCGGCCTGGGTGATGCGTACATTGAAGTTCACCCCTACTTCGGACGCAGCCAGCTCGATATCTATAAACGAGGGGAAGCGTCGCTTTCGCAAGCGATCGGCACCAACATCGCAATATCACGCGGACCCCTGACCCTCCATCTGGGATACGCACGTGCGCGAATGGATATTCGCTGGGGAGATCCTGATTTCGAACTCCTCAAGCAAGCGCTCGACACCATGCCGCATGCAGGCGCGGACATCCTGTCCCAAATGGAAGGCGATGACGCCTCTGCGTCTTTTGTCTCAGCCGGTTTTCAATGGGACGATAACCGCTGGCTGGTGATTGGCGAATACGCGGCACGCCGAGCGTCGGACTTCGTCAACAGCGCGCAGGGCTGGCAACTGACGCTTGGACACCACATCGGCCCCACCACACCTTACGTGCGTATCGCTCGCACACGTCAAGACTCACCTGTCGTGACGGACATACCCGGCGGTGCCCTGAACCCGTTCCATGAGGCGGTGAGTGTCTTTAACGCCACGCGCAACGGCAGCCAACGCACGTTCGCGGCCGGTCTGCGCTGGGATCTGCGCGACGACACTGCGTTCAAGATGGAACTGGCACACTCACGTGTTCCACGTGATGCTTGGGGCTCGTTTTTCCCCACCGTCGATGCTGCGACGTTTCATGTCAGCAATCGCATCGTCAACACGTTGAGTGTCTCAGTCGATGTGGTCTTTTGATCAGCTCATCGCTCTGCGCCACTGGATCGTCCTTGCGTCGATCCTGTTCATCTTTGCCGCCCCCGGCGCACACGCCCAAATCGTGATCGTGACCGCCAACGACAGCAAGGTCGAGCAACTCAGCCGTGACGAAGCTGAGCAACTGTACCTCGGACGGCGCACGGCACTCTCCAACCGTACGCCCCTGATGCTGATCGACCTGCCGCCGGGAGAGTCGCGAAACCAGTTCTATCACTTGCTGACGGGCAAAAATCCCAGCCAGATTCGCGCCTACTGGTCGCGCATGGTCTTCACCGGACGCGCGCAACCACCGAAAGAAGCCGCCGACACCAACGACGCGCGACGCCTTCTGCTCGAAAACCCCGGCACCCTCGGCTACTTGCCCGCGAGCTTCGCGACGGACCCCAGCCTCCGCGTTCTTTTGCGGCTCGAATAAAGCCTTTCCACCTCGGTGGCCACTTTTTCACGTTCCTGCCCAGCCTCGTCTTCATCCTGGCCGGCACGCCGCTGGTGAAGTCGACACACGGCGACCTGAAGTTCACCGCGCCACTGACGGAAATACAAGCAGGACATGATGAAAGTGCTGGCGGCGTGCGCAGCCCTCGTCCTTATCCATACGTACATCGCGTGAATCATTCGAGGGCCACGATGGTGTCCCTTGAGTCGGATTGGTACACTCCGCGTCTTTGCGCCCGGCTCCGGCTTGGCAACCTGTGCCGTGATCAGAATCGAACAACTCAGCAAGACCTATCGTGTCGATGGGCGCGAGGTCAGCGCGCTGAACGACATCAACCTGGAGATTGGCAAGGGCGAAGTGTTCGGCATCATCGGCCGCTCCGGCGCCGGCAAGAGCACGCTGTTGCGCAGCCTCAACCTGCTCGAACGCCCCAGCGCCGGCCGCGTGCTGATCGACGGCGAGGACATCACCGGCTTCGACCGCAACCGCCTGCATGCCCTGCGCCAGCGCGTCGGCATGATTTTCCAGCATTTCAACCTGCTCAACGCCAAGACCGTTGCCGACAACATCGACTGGCCGCTACGCTGCACCAGCGGGCTGGACCGCAGCCAGCGCGCTGAACGCGTCGCCGAGCTGCTGGCCCTGGTGGGGCTGAGCGATCACGCCCACAAATATCCGTCGCAGCTGTCGGGCGGCCAAAAGCAGCGTGTCGGCATCGCACGTGCGCTGGCCAACCGGCCGCAGTTGTTGCTGTGCGACGAAGCCACGTCGGCGCTCGACCCGGAAACCACCCAGTCCATCCTGCGCCTGCTGCTCGACATCAACCGCAAATTCGGGCTGACCATCGTGCTGATCACGCACGAGATGCAGGTCATCCGCACGCTGTGCGACCGTGTCGCAGTAATCGATGGCGGGCTTATCGTCGAAAGCGGCAAGGTGGCGGACGTGTTCCTGCATCCGCAGCATCCGGTCACGCGCGGCATGGTGGCGCAAAGCGATCCGCTCACCGCGGCGATGCTCGACCCCACCCATGCCTTCGCCAAGGACAAGCTGCGCGGCACGCTGCTGCGACTGACCTACCTCGGCGACGTCACCTACCAGCCCATCCTCAGCCACATCGCAGCGGCCACGCCGGCGCGCTTCACCATCCTGCAAGGCGAGGTCTCCAGCATCAAGGACCTGCCTTTCGGCCAGCTGCTACTCGAACTCGAGGGCAGCGAAGAGGACCTGCGCAAGCTGTTCGCCGAACTCGACCGCTTCGAGATCCATCACGAGGTGCTGCAATGATCGACCTGTCGATGATCGAATGGGGCGACATCGCCTTTGCGACCTGGGAAACGCTGGTGATGACCGGCGTGTCGCTGTTCTTCACGATCGTGCTCGGCTTGCCGCTGGGCATTCTGCTGTTCGTCACCGCCAACGGGCAGTTGCTGGAGCAGCGCGGGCTGTACCGCGTGCTGTCCTTCATCGTCAATGTGCTGCGCTCGGTGCCTTTCCTGATCCTGCTGATCGTGATGATTCCGGTAACCGTGATCCTGATCGGCACCTCGCTCGGCGTCGAAGGCGCGATTCCGCCGCTGGTGGTGGGCACTGCACCTTTCTTCGCCCGCCTGGTCGAAAACGTGTTGCGCGAAATCGACCGTGGCGTCATCGAGGCCTGCCAGGCGATGGGCATCCGCACTCACCGCATCATCTTCGGTGCGCTGCTGCCCGAGGCCCTGCCCGGGCTGGTGGCGGCAACCACCGTCACCGCCATCACGCTGATGTCCTACGCTGCCATGTCGGGCGTGATTGGTGGCGGCGGTCTGGGCGACCTGGCCATCCGGTTCGGCTACCAGCGCTTCCAGACCGAGGTGATGGTCATCACCGTCGCGCTGCTGGTCGTGCTGGTGCAACTCATCCAGTACACCGGCGACCGCCTGGTGCTGTACTTCACCCGCAAATAATCATCTAACCCCGGAGCCTTTCATGAGCCTTACCCTCCGCAAACTGCTGTGTGCCGCCCTGGGCACCCTTGCCTTCGCCGCCACTACCCACGCCGCCGACAAGCTCGTCATCGCCGCCACACCGGTGCCGCACGCCGAACTGCTCGAGTTCGTCAAGCCGATGCTGGCCAAGGACGGCGTCGATCTGGACGTGAAGGTGTTCACCGACTACGTGCAGCCTTCGATGCAGACCAACGAAAAGCGCGTTGATGGCAACTTCTTCCTGCACCAGCCCTACCTGGATGAGTTCAAGAAGAAGCATGGCAACGACATCCAGACTGTGGTGACCAAGGTGCACGTCGAGCCCTTCGCCGGCTACTCGGCCAAGCACAAGACCCTCGCCGATCTGCCCGAGGGCGGCACCGTCGCCCTGCCGAACGACCCGTCCAACTCGGGCCGTGCGCTGCTGCTGCTGGCCAGGCAGGGCGTGATCACGCTCAAGGACCCGAGCAACGTCGTCGCCACCACGCGCGACATCACCGCCAACCCGAAGAAGCTGAAGTTCCGCGAACTCGAGGCCGCCACCCTGCCGCGCATCCTCAACCAGGTCGACCTTGCGCTGATCAACACGAACTACGCCATCCAGGCGAAGCTCAACCCGATCAAGGATTCGCTGTTCATCGAGGACGCCAGCTCGCCCTACGCCAACCTTCTGGTCGGGCGTGACGACAATGCCAACAGCCCGGCAATGAAAAAGCTCGCCGCCGCGCTGACCTCGCCCGAAGTGAAGCAGTTCATCGCCGACAAGTATCAGGGCGCGGTCGTGCCGGCGTTCTGATCACCAGGCGAAGCGATCAAGAACCTAGCGCTCAGCGCGCGTCATCGCCGCGCGCTGAGCCAGATCAGCAACACCCCCACCCCCAGCAACGCGCCCGCTGCCATGCCGGCCCAACTGCTCACCGGCACGGGATTGCTGATGACGATGTAAAGCAGCGCCGCGGGCAAGGCGAAAGCAAAGACCCTGTTCCCCCCATCACCGCTGCGCACCAACAACGCGCAGATGGCATAGAGCGCGCGGAGCAGCACGACCAGCAGCAGTGCCAGCAGGAAATTGCCAAAAAAATCGGTCACCGATGGCTCCTTGAATGGGCAAAGCATTGTACCCATCGATCGGAACCGCATAAATCTGCAAACGACTTCATCGTCACGATGATAAGCAAAGCGGATTTTGCTGGTTCGGTGGGTAAGGGAACGCATCGTTCAATGCGCTCCGACCAGCAGATCGGCAGGACGCCCTTCCAAGCCTGGCGCTGAGCCGTCTAGTTAGCAGAAAAGTGAATAAGCAACGCGCTTTTTATTATTTTTTTGCTCTGCAGCACCTCGATAGACTCCAGTACATCAACCTTTACTGGCGTCCATCATGGCCACCCCCCAAACCTTCCGCGTGCTGCCAGGCTTCAACCTGACACTTGGCTACACGCTCGGCTACCTGTCGCTGATCGTGCTGATCCCGCTCGCGGCGGTGTTCCTGAAGACGGCGCAGCTGAGCTTTGCCGAGTTCTGGGACGTCGTCACCGCGCCGCGGGTGGTCGCCTCCTACAAGCTGTCCTTCGGCATGTCGCTGCTCGCCGCCGCCATCAATGCGGTGTTCGGGCTGATGCTGGCGTGGGCGCTGGTGCGCTATTCCTTCCCTGGCAAGAAGCTGATCGATGCGCTGGTCGATCTGCCTTTCGCGCTGCCCACCGCGGTGGCCGGCATTTCGCTGACCGCGCTGTATGCGAAGAACGGCTGGATCGGCCAGTTCCTCGAACCGCTCGGCATCCAGGTGGCATTCAAGCCGCTGGGCGTGCTGGTGGCGCTGGTGTTCATCGGCCTACCCTTCGTGGTGCGCACGGTGCAGCCGATCCTGGAAGACCTCGACACCGAACTGGAAGAGGCCGCCACCAGCCTGGGCGCGCAGCGCTGGCAGGCCTTCCGCCACGTGATCCTGCCGATCCTGTTCCCGGCGCTACTGACCGGCTTTGCCCTGGCCTTTGCCCGTGCGGTGGGCGAATACGGCTCGGTCATCTTCATCGCCGGCAACATCCCGATGGTGTCGGAGATCACCCCGTTGATGATCATCACCAAGCTCGAGCAGTACGACTACACCGGCGCCACCGCGATTGCGACCGTGATGCTGATCCTGTCCTTCACCCTGCTGCTGATCATCAACGGGCTGCAGGCCTGGACCGCCAAACGTACCGGAAGGGACCGCTGACATGGCTGGCACAACCACACTCCGCCTGGGCGCGGCCACCGACTTCGGTCAGACGCGCTTCGAGGCCCGCGCGGCGACGCGCGAAACACCGCTGGTGAAATGGCTGATCCTGGGCACGGCCCTCACCTTCTTCGCCGTGTTCCTGCTGATGCCGCTGATTGCGGTGTTCGTCGAGGCGTTGAGGAAGGGCTGGGAGACCTATGCGACCGCGCTGATCGACCCCGACGCACTCTCGGCACTGCGCCTGACCTTGCTTGCGGCGGCGATCGCGCTGCCGCTGAATCTGGTGTTCGGCGTGGCCGCGGCATGGGCGATCGCCAAGTTCGAGTTCCGTGGCAAGCACTTCCTGATCACGCTGATCGACCTGCCGTTCTCGGTGTCGCCGGTGATCGCGGGCCTGGTCTATGTGCTGCTGTTCGGTGCCCAGGGCTGGTTCGGGCCGTGGCTGGCGGAGCACGACCTCAAGATCATCTTCGCCGTGCCGGGCATCGTGCTCGCCACCGTGTTCGTGACCTTCCCCTTCATCGCCCGCGAGCTGATCCCGCTGATGCAGGCGCAGGGCAAGGAGGAAGAGGAAGCGGCGATCGTGCTCGGCGCCAACGGCTTGCAGACCTTCTGGCACGTCACCCTGCCCAACATCAAGTGGGGCCTGCTGTACGGCGTGATCCTGACCAACGCCCGTGCGATGGGCGAGTTCGGTGCGGTGTCGGTGGTGTCCGGCCACATCCGCGGCGAGACCAACACGCTGCCGCTGCACGTCGAGATTCTCTACAACGAATACCAGTTCGCGGCCGCCTTCGCGGTGGCCTCGCTGCTGGCCCTGCTGGCACTGCTGACCCTGGGCATCAAGACCTGGATCGAGCACCGTGCCGCCGCGGCCCACCGCCATTCACAGGACGACGCATCATGAGCATCCAGGTTCGCAACATCCACAAGCAATTCGGCGCCTTCACCGCGCTTGACGACATCTCGCTCGACTTCCCCACCGGCGAGCTGGTGGCGCTGCTCGGCCCCTCGGGCTGCGGCAAGACCACGCTGCTGCGCATCATCGCCGGACTGGAGCAGGCCGATGCCGGCCAGGTGCTGCTCGACGGCGCGGATGCCTCGGGCACCCATGTGCGCGATCGCCAGGTCGGCTTCGTGTTCCAGCACTACGCGCTGTTCCGCCACATGACTGTGTTCGACAACGTGGCTTTCGGCATGCGCATGAAGCCGCGCGGCCAGCGCCCGTCGGAGAAGCAGATCAAGGACAAGGTGCATGAGCTGCTGAACCTGGTACAGCTCGACTGGTTGGCCGACCGCTTTCCGTCACAGCTTTCCGGCGGCCAGCGCCAGCGCATTGCGCTCGCCCGCGCGCTGGCGGTGGAGCCGCGCGTGCTGCTGCTCGACGAGCCCTTCGGCGCGCTCGACGCCAAGGTGCGCAAGGAGCTGCGGCGCTGGTTGCGCAAGCTGCACGACGATCTGCACATCACCTCGATCTTCGTCACCCACGACCAGGAGGAGGCGCTTGAAGTCGCCGACCGCGTGGTGCTGATGAACCAGGGCCATGTCGAGCAGATCGGCACCCCGGAAGAGGTCTATCGCCACCCGGCGACCCCCTTCGTGTATGGCTTCCTGGGCGCGGTGAACTTCTTCCATGGCCGGGTCGACGGTGAAGGGCTGCGTGTGGGAGACGACCATCTGCGGCATGGCGCAAGCAACCTGGGCCAGGGGGCCGAGGTGGTGGCGTTCGCCCGTCCGCACGAGCTCGAGATCGTGGTCGATGGCGCGGCGGGCCAGGGGATCGCTGCCCGCATCAGCCGTATCCTGGCCTTCGGGGTCACCGCCCGCGTCGAACTCGATGGCGTCAATGGCGCAAGCGGGCAACACTTCGAGGTCGAGCTCACCCGCGAGCGGGTCGCCCAACTCGCGCTGGCCGAGGGCCAGTCCGTTCGCTTGCAGCCCTCGCGCCTCAGCGTTTTTGAACACCACCAGGCCGCATCATGAACTTCCAGCAACTGCGCATCATCCGCGAGACCGTCCGCCGCGGCTTCAACCTGACCGAGGTGGCGAACGCGCTGTTCACCTCGCAGTCGGGCGTCTCCAAACACATCAAGGATCTGGAGGACGAGCTCGGCGTCGAGCTGTTCACCCGCAAGGGCAAGCGCCTGCTCGGCCTGACGGCACCGGGCAAGGAGCTGGTGGTGATGGTCGAGCGCATGCTGCTCGACGCCGGTAACATCAAGCGCCTGGCCGAGCAGTACAGCAATGTCGACGAAGGCCAGCTGACGGTCGTCACCACCCACACCCAGGCGCGCTATGCACTGCCCAAGGTGGTGGCAGCCTTCAAGCGTGCCTATCCGAAGGTTTATCTGAAGCTGCACCAAGGCAGCCCCGCCGAGATCGTGCAGATGCTGCTCGACGGCGAGGCGGACATCGGCGTCGCCACCGAGGCGCTGGCGGACGTACCCGAGCTGGCGTCCTTCCCCTATTACGGCTGGCAGCATGCCGTCGTCGTGCCCGCCGGGCATCCACTGGAGTCGGTCCAACCGCTGACGCTGGACGCCATCGCCCAGCACCCTGTCATCACTTATCACGAGGGCTTCACCGGGCGTACCCGCATCGACAAGACCTTTGCCGCCGCAGGCCTGCACCCCGAAATCGTAATGTCCGCGCTCGACGCCGATGTGATCAAGACCTACGTCGAGCTTGGGCTGGGTGTTGGCATCCTGGCGTCGATGGCTTTCAGCCCGGAGCGCGATCCCGAGCTTCGACAGCTCGACAGCCACCACCTCTTCACCGAAAACGTCACCCGCATCGCCGTACGGCGTGGGCACTACCTGCGCGGCTTCGCCTATCGGTTCATCGAACTGTGCTCGCCGGAGCTGACTGAAGCGGCCGTGGCCAATGCGGTGAACGGCAACAACGAATAGGCGCCGTACCCGTCGATCTGGAGCAACAGGATTGACGCACACCAGACCTGCATGCTGTAATGCGAATCGTTATTATTTTCGTAATCGCCCGATGCATCCTCATCCGGATCAGTGCGCCACGACGGCCCAACCTGCCGAAGCCTGTGACCCCGCACATCGTGTCGCCACGTCGTCTGCGGGTCTTCTTCTGTCGACCGACGTCCTGCTCGCTGGCAGAAATGCGGTGACGATCGAGCATCAGGGCGTGCATTACGTGCTGCGCGCGACGCGTTCCGGCAAGTTGATCCTGACCAAGTAAGTCGCCCATTCGTCCGGGCAGAATTGAGCTGCGAGGCTAAACTATGTACGTCTGTGTGTGTAACGCCGTGACCGAACGCCATATCGTTGCTGCCGTGCGCGAAGGGGCGACAAACCTTCGTCATCTGCGGCGCGATCTGGGTGTGGCGGCCGAATGCGGACGCTGTGCGCGATGCGCACACGACTGCCTGCGGTCGGCACTGGCAGAGCACACGAGCAGGCCCGGCGCCAGCACCCCGGTGTTTGCCCGGCCCACATTCCCGCTCGCTCTGGAGGCGATATGAAAGGCGACAAGAAGGTCATCCAGTTTCTCAACAAGCAGCTCACCATCGAGCTGACCGCGATCAACCAGTATTTCCTGCATGCCCGCATGTACAAGAACTGGGGCTTCACCCGCCTCGGCAAGCATGAATACGACGAATCGATCGAGGAGATGAAGCACGCCGACATGCTCATCGAGCGTGTGCTGTTCCTCGAAGGCCTGCCCAACCTGCAGAACCTCGAAAAGCTGTTGATCGGCGAAACCGTGCCCGAGTGCATGCAGGGCGACCTCAAGCTTGAGCTGGGCGGCCGCACCAACCTCATCGAAGCCATTGCCTACTGCGAATCCTGTAAGGACTACGTGTCGCGCGAGTTGTTCGAACACATCCTCGAAGACACCGAAGAACACATCGACTACCTCGAAACCCAGCTCGGCCTCGTCGACAGCGTCGGCTTGCAGAACTACCTCCAGTCGCAGATGGACGCCAGCGCTTCCTGATCGCGGCTTTCCACGCCTTGACGACATGCGCCTTCAACGGGCGCATGTCCCCGAACAATGACCTCTGCTGCCCACGCGCTCCCGCCGTTGCCACGCTACCCCGCCCCTGATCCACGCAAGCTCCGGCTCGAAGCCGTCGACAGGCCTGCCCAGGCACCGCGGGCACTCGTACGCCTGACGCGTGGCAGCCGTCCCCAGCGTGCCGGCGTCGCCGCCTTGGTCATGGCGGCACACTTTGCAGGTCTGGCCACGCTGGCTCATCTGGCGACGCGCCCTGTCGTCGTTCCCGAACTGAGTAGCATCACCCTCGCGCTGATCCCGGCGGAGCCTGCCATTCAACCGGTGGCGCCCGTACCGATCGAGCCGCCTGCACCGCAACAACCCAAGCTGGAAAAAGTCGAGCCGACACCTCTGCCACCCAAGGTCGCACCGCCTCCCAAGCCGAAACCCCAGCCCCAGCCCAAACCCAAGCCCACACCCAAACTCACCGAGTCACCCAGTGCGCTGACACCTGCCGAACCCACGCCAGCGCCGAGCGCGGCTGCACCTGCGGAACAGCCCGTCACCGAGACCCCGGCCGTGCCGCCTCCAGCGGCCTCCGCTGCACCCGCACCGATCACGGCAGCCCGCTTCGATGCGGCTTATCTGAACAATCCGGCGCCCGCCTACCCGATGCTGTCGCGCCGCCTGCGCGAAGAAGGCCAGGTCATGCTGCGCGTGCGGGTATCACCCGACGGCCAACCGAACCGGATCGAACTGCGCACCAGTTCCGGCTCGGACCGTCTCGACCGCGCGGCCGAGGAAGCCGTCTCCCGCTGGCGTTTCGTGCCCGCACGTCAGGGCGACACCGCCGTCGAGGCCTGGGTGCTGGTGCCGATCGTCTTCAAACTCAAAGGAAACTGAACGATGGAAACAACGCAGGCCTTCGGCCTTGCTCATCTGTGGGCGCAATCCGACGCGGTCATCCGCGCGGTGGCACTGATGCTGCTGGTGATGTCGATCACCAGTTGGTACCTGATCCTCGCCCGCGCCCTGCGCCAGCTGCGCGCCCGTCGTCATGAAGGCGCAGTTGAAGCCTTCTGGACCGCAGCCGACCTGGACAGTGGCCTGAAACGCCTCAGCGCCCAGGCACCGGATTCCCCCTTCGAAGCCCTGGCCCAGCAAGGCGCTGCCGCTGCGCAACACATCCGTCGCCACACGGCCAGCGACACCTTGGGCGGCAAGCTCGACGCCGACGAAGTCATCACCCGCGCGCTGCGCAAATCCATCGCGCTGTCCACCGCCGGGCTGGAGTCCGGCATGACCGTGCTCGCCTCGATCGGCTCCACCGCCCCGTTCGTCGGCCTGTTCGGCACGGTGTGGGGCATCTACCATGCGTTGGTCAATATCAGCGCCTCCGGCATGGCGACGCTGGACAAGGTGGCCGGCCCGGTGGGCGAGGCGCTGATCATGACCGCCTTCGGCCTCTTCGTTGCAATCCCGGCGGTGCTGGCCTACAACGCCATCACCCGCGCCAACCGCGTCGAACTGTCCGAGCTGGACGCCTTCGCCCACGACCTGCACGCCTGGTTCTCGACCGGCGCCCGCATTGCCCCCGTCACCGCCCAGGCCGCCAATGAACGGGCGCCAGCCAAAGTGGTGGCACCGATCAACAGCGCGGCGAACGGAGCGGCGTAATGGCCTTCGGCGGCTTCAACAGCGGGGACAGCCGTCCCCTGCAAAGTGAAATCAACATGGTGCCGCTGATCGACGTCATGCTGGTGCTGCTGATCGTGTTCATGATCACCGCGCCCTTGCTGACGCATTCGGTCAAGATCGACCTGCCACAGGCCTCAAGCCAACCCACGCAGGAAAAACCGGAAACGGTTTCGCTGTCGATCAACGGCGAAGGCAAGCTGTTCTGGAACAACGACGCCCTCGAGGACAGCGCCCTGGCGGCGCGGCTGAAAGCGGCCGCCGCGCAGAAACCCCAACCGGAACTGCATTTGCGCGCCGACCGCGAGACGCGTTACCAGAAGCTGGCCGAGGTGATGTCGCTGGCGCGCGAGGCCGGCATCGAGAAGATGGGCTTCATCACCCAACCCAGCAGTGAGCCCGACGCCCGCTGAACGCCAGGCAACTCAGTTGCGCTTGCCGCGCACCCGGATGATGACGTCGACCTGCTCGAGCTCGATGCCCTCGGGCAATCGCGGCACACCGACGACCGTCAGTTCATCGGCGGCGACGTCGCGCACCTCACCGGTATCGACGTCGTAAAGGTGGTAATGCGGGTCGGTGTTCGAGTCGAACACCACCCGGTCTGGATCGACGATCAGTTCGCGTACCAAATTTTTCTCGCGGAACAAGCGCAGCGTGTTGTAGACCGTGGCTCGCGAGGTGTCGGGCGCATTCATCCGCACCCGCTCGAGCACCTGATCGGCCGACAGATGCACCGGGCGCGCAAACAACACGCGTGCAATTTCGATGCGCTGCTGAGTCACAGGGACGCCGACGCTGCGCAAGCAAGCGATCGCGTCTTCGGCGGTGTGTACGTTCATGTCTCTCTCTTTGGGCCCGTTCGGGTCTCGATCTTGTCTTCGGGACGCTGCGAAGCGCTTAAGTCTACGCCTGCCTCACCGTCCCTGCAAAAGCCCGGCCCTCCGTGAGGAAATGACCGGGCCCGTCCTGCAGCCTTACACCGATCGGCTTACTGCCAGGGGTTCGGTTTCGGCGTGTCGTTGGTCGATGGCGGCAGCAGCGGCATGACGAAGGTCGGCTGGTCGCCCGTCAGCGTCTTCAGGAAAGCGACGATGTCCGAAACCTCCTGTTCGCTGTACTTGCGGCCCAGCTGCAGGCGCCCCATCAGCTCCACGGCTTGCTCCAGTGTCGCGGCTTCGCCGTCGTGGAAGTACGGATAGGTCAGCTCCACGTTACGCAGCGTCGGCACCTTGAAGTTCATGCGGTCTTCGTCCTTGCCGGTGACGCCGGCGCGGCCTTCTGCCGGGTTGTTGGTCTTGTACGGCTCGAACAAGCCCATCTTCTGGAACGAAGTGCCCCCCACCGCCGGACCGTTGTGGCACGCCACGCAACCGCTTTCCTTGAATAGGCCATAGCCCGCCAGTTCGCGGTCGGTCAGGGCCTTGTCATCGCCCTTCAGCCACTGGTCGAACGGCGAGTTCGGGGTGACCAGGGTTTCCTCGAAGGCGGCAATCGCCTGGGTGATCTTGTCGATGCTGACGTCCGCCGAACCGAACACCGACTTGAACTCGGCCACGTAACCCGGAATGGTGCGCAGCGTACCGACCGCCAAGTCATGCGTGAAGGCCATCTCGCCCGGGTTGGCGATCGGGCCACCGGCCTGCTCCTTCAGGTTGGCCGCACGGCCATCCCAGAACTGCGCCACGGCCAGGCTCGAGTTGAGCACGGTGGGCGAGTTGATCGGGCCTTGCTGCCACTTGTCACCGATCGAGGTCTTCAGATTATCGCTGCCGCCCATCGACAGGTTGTGGCACGAATTACACGAGATGAAGCCCGAACGCGACAGGCGCGGGTCGAAGTACAGCTTCTTGCCCAGTTCGGCCATCGCCGGGTTGGTGACCTTGGCGGGCTGGATCGGCTGGATCGGTTCGTCACGAACCGTCGCGGCCCAAGCGGTACCCGCCACAGCCAATGCGGAAGCGATCGCGATTGCCTTCAACTTCATGGTGCTCTCCTTGCTCGATTGAAGTCTTGTTTTGAGACCGTTTTAGACACGATCTAAATTGGTGCTCATTAGACCCCTCGATGCAGGCCGCTTTATTGATCCAGATCAGAAGTCATGCTCAACCCACGAAGACTGCAAAACGATACAAAGCCGCCCAGCGCGAACGTCTATGCTTACCCCGCTGTCTTCCAAAGGGCATGCACGCTCCCTCGACCTCTCCACGCCCCCTCTCCACGCAACACAATGACCCCCTCCCCTCTCGACGCCCGCCCCCGCCGCCGTGGTTTGCGTGTCGGCCTCATCCTCGTCGTGCTCGGCTTCGCCGTCAGCGGCGCATGGCTGGCTTGGCCACACCTGATCGGACACAAGGATCCGCTCGCTGCCTATCAGTTTTCCGTGGTACAGCGCGGAGACGTCGAAGACCTGGTCACCGCCACCGGCACGTTGCAGCCGCGCGACTATGTCGATGTCGGCGCCCAAGTCTCAGGCCAACTCGAGAAGATCCATGTCGAGGTTGGCAGCGAAGTGAAGGAAGGTGAGCTGCTGGCCGAGATCGACCCCACCGTGTATCGCGCACGGGTCGACGCCTCGCGCGCGCAGTTGCGCAACCTGCGCGCCTCGCTGAAGGATCGCGAGGCGCAGCTGACCCTGGCGCGCATCCAGCTGCGCCGGCAACAGGCGCTGATGAAAGAGGACGCCACCACCCAGGAAAGCCTGCAGACCGCCGAGGCCAGCGCCAAATCGGCCGAGGCCCAACTCGAAGCGCTGGGTGCCCAGATCGAGCAGATCGAATCCACCTTGCGTGCCGACGAAGCCAACCTGCAGTACGCGCGCATCCTGTCGCCGATGAGCGGCACCGTGGTGTCGATCACCGCCCGCCAGGGCCAGACGCTGAACACCAACCAGCAGGCGCCCGTGATCCTGCGTGTCGCCGACCTGAGCACCATGACCGTGCAGACCCAGGTGTCGGAAGCCGACATCAGCCGGCTGAAGCTGGGCATGGAAACCTACTTCACCACCTTGGGTGGGGGTGGCAAACGCTGGCAGGGCAGACTGGAAAAGGTCGAACCGACACCGACCGTCACCAACAACGTTGTGCTCTACAACGCGCTGTTCGACGTACCCAACCCCGACGGCGCGCTGATGACGCAGATGACAGCGCAGGTGTTCTTCGTCGTCGCCCAGGCCAGGGATGCGCTGCTGGTGCCCATGGCTGCGCTGGCTCAGGGCGGCTCGCAGGCTGGCAGTGGCGCACGCCCGAATTCCGCCGCAGCGCGTGTTGGCAGCGGCACCGTCAAGGTGCTGAATCCCCGCGGCGAGCTGGAAGACCGCACGGTGCAGATCGGCGTCTCCAACCGCGTCCAGGCCCAGGTCCTGGCCGGACTGGAAGAAGGCGAGCGTGTCGTCTCCGGTCGCAGCAGCGGCGGCAACGGCAGTGCTCGTCCCTCGATGCCGCCCCGCCTATGAAGGCCGAACGACTCCCCTCCGCCGACCCGAGCGTGACGACACCTGCGCCCACCCCCGCCACGCCGCTGATTGCGCTGCGGGGCATCACCCGCCGTTTTCTTAACGGCGACGTCGAAACCCAGGTGCTGCACGGCATCGACCTGCAGATCTACCCCGGCGAATTCGTCGCCATCGTCGGCGCCTCGGGCTCGGGCAAATCGACGCTGATGAACATCCTCGGCTGCCTCGACCGCCCCACCGGCGGCACCTACCGCTTCATGGGCGAAGATGTCGCCGGCTTCGACCGTGACGAACTGGCACGCGTACGGCGCGAGGCTTTCGGCTTCGTGTTCCAGAGCTACAACCTGATCGGCGGCGCCACTGCGCGCGATAACGTCGAAGTGCCGGCGGTGTATTCCGGCATGCCGCCTGACGAACGTCACGCGCGTGCCAGCGAACTGCTGTCGACCCTGGGCCTGGCCGAGCGCATCCACCACCGCCCCAACCAGCTCTCCGGCGGCCAGCAGCAGCGGGTGTCGATCGCGCGCGCGCTGATGAACGGCGGGCGCATCATCCTCGCCGACGAGCCCACCGGCGCGCTCGACAGCAAGAGCGGCGCCGAAGTGATGAAGCTGCTGCACGAGCTATCCGCCGCCGGCCACACTATCGTGCTCATCACCCACGAACGCGAGGTCGCCGAACAGGCACAGCGCATCATCGAGATCCGCGACGGCCGCATCGTGTCCGACCCCGGCCCGCGCCTGCCACAGGGGCCCGAGCCCGACTTCGCCCCGCACATCGACCGCACGTCGTCGCTGTCCGACGTGGTCGAAGCCACCCGCACCGCCTTGCGCGCGCTGCGCGCCAACCTGTTCCGCGCCATCCTGACGCTGCTCGGCATCGTCATCGGCGTGGCCTCGGTGATCGCCATGCTGGCGATCGGCGACGGTGCCAAGCAGAAGGTCATCGACCAGGTCAGCGCGATGGGCACCAACCTGCTCACCGTGCGTCCCGGCTCGCCCAACACCCGCGGCCGCGACGCCCCGGCGACGCTGGTCATCGAGGACGTGCGGGCGATCGCCGAATTGCCCAACGTGCTGGCGTCCGTGCCGGAACAGGGCGGCACGATCACCGTCCGCGCCGGCAACGTCGATCACCGCACCAGCGTCAATGGCACCTCGGCGGACTACGTCGTCGCACGCAACTGGGCACCGGCCAGCGGCACCTTCTTCAGTGCCGAGGACGAGGCGCGCTACGCCACCGTCGCCGTGCTCGGACAAACGGTCGCCAACGCCCTGTTCCCGGCGGGCGATGCCATCGGCCAGTTCGTGCTGGTGAACAACATCCCCTTTCAGGTCGTCGGCACGATGACGCCCAAGGGCGCCACACCCTGGGGCCAGGACCAGGACGACATCGTGTTCGTGCCCTACACCACCGGCAGCCTGCGCATCACCGGCCAGCGCTTCCTGCGCAACGTCACCGTGGCGGTGGAGGACGTCGCCCGCATCGACGACACCCAGGCCGAGGTCACGAGCCTGCTGCTGGCGCGCCACGGCGTGGAGGACTTCCAGATCCGCAACATGGCGTCGGTAATCGACACCGTGTCGGAGACGCAGAACACGCTCACCATTCTGCTCGGCACCGTGGCGGCGATCTCTCTGCTGGTGGGGGGCATCGGCGTCATGAACATCATGCTGGTGTCGGTGACCGAGCGCACGCGCGAGATCGGCATCCGCATGGCCACCGGCGCACGCATGAAGAACATCCTGCAGCAGTTCCTGATCGAGGCGCTGGTGGTGTCCGCCGTGGGCGGGCTGATCGGGGTGGCGGTCGGGCTGGGCAGTGCCGCGATCATCGAACGCTTCGGCACCGCGGTGCAGTACTCGCTGACACCGGTGGTGCTGGCCTTCAGCTGCGCCTTCCTCACCGGCTTGATCTTCGGTTACCTGCCGGCACGCAAGGCGGCCCGGCTCGACCCGGTGGTCGCACTGGCCTCGGAATGAAAGCGACTTTACTGATCATGCAAACCCGTTCCCTGCGCCGCACCGCGACCGACAAGCGCCCAGCCCGGCACCTCACCCTGTCCCTCCTCGTCGCCGGCGTCCTCAGCGGCTGCGCGATGACCGAACCGATCGTGCGTCCAGACATCGACGTACCGACCACGTGGCGCGAACGCGCCCCCGGCACGCCGGCAAGCGTGCCCGACACGTGGTGGCAGGGCTTCGCCTCGCCGCAACTCGATGCGCTGGTCGCCGAAGCGATGCTGTCCGCACCCGACCTGCTGATCCAGGCCGAACGCGTCGTGCAGGCCGAACTGGCACTGCGCCAGGCGGGCGCGTCCTTGCTGCCCTCGCTGACGTTCGGTGGCGGCAGTGGCGTACAAAACGCCGACGGCGCAGAAGCGGGCTCGACCAGCGCCAGCCTGGCCGCCCGCTATGAAATCGACCTGTGGGGCCGCCTGGCCGCCAGCCGCGACGCCAGCCGCGCCAGCCTGGCCGCCACCCGCTTCGACCACGATGCCGCGCGCCTGTCGCTGACGGCGAACGTTGCCGCGCTGTGGTTCCAGTCCCTGGCACAGGAAGAACGCATCGACATCGCGCGCCAGAACCTGGCCATCGCCGAACGTGTGCTGCGCGTGGTGCAGTCACGCTACGAGAACGGCGTGGCCTCCGCGCTGGAGTTGAGCCAGCAACGCAGCACCGTGCTGAACCAGCGCAAGGCCATCGAACCGCTGGAAGTCAGCCTGCGCCAGACACGCTCGGCGCTGGCCATCCTGCTCGGGCGTAACCCGCAGGCCGACTTCATCGCGGGCGAGCGCCTCGCCACGCTGCACGTCCCGGCCATCGAAGTCGGGCTGCCATCCGACCTGCTGCTGCGCCGTCCGGACATTGCCGCAAGCGAAGCCGACCTTGCTGCCGCCGCCGCCAATATCGCCGCCGCACGTGCTGCCCTGCTGCCCAGCATCAGCCTGACAGCCGGTGCCAGCGCCAGCAATGCCGAGCTGCTGTCACTGGTCGGGCGCAACAACGTGCTGTCGCTGTCCGCCTCACTGCTGCAGACGATCTTCGACGGCGCTCGCCTGGCCGCGGACGTCGACATCCAGCGCTCGCGCCAGCGCGAACTGCTGGAGGCCCACCGCCGCACCGTGCTGGCCGCGCTGAAGGAGGTCGAGGACGCGCTGGCCGACAGCGCCCGCGACACCAATCAGGAGGCCGTGCAACGCGAAATCCTGACCGAAGCCCAACGCAGCCTGCGTCTGGCTGAACTGCGCTACCGCGAGGGGGCCGACAGCCTGCTGACGGTCCTCGACGCACAGCGCACGCTGTTCGCAGCCCAAGACCAACTGGCGCAACTGCGCCTGGCGCGGCTGACGGATGCGGTCAATCTGTACAAGGCGCTGGGCGGCGGGTGGCTGCCAGCGGTCGTCGGGCTCGACTCACATCCCATGCAGAACACAGCCGGCAATCACCCAACCCGCTGAGCGGACTGTTGCGCAAATAGGAATCCATCTCAATTCATTGACCTTTTCTCGGTCTTTAAATGATAATAATACTCATCCACGAAAGCAGTTAGCCAGCCACTCCGCGACATCGGATCAGCCAGCCAAGCCCGCCTCGTATTGCTTGTCTCGCAACCCCTGATCAGGAAGACCCGATGTCCATGAAAACCCCGCCCGCCTCGCTGCGTCAGCGCCCCATCGCCTTGGCCCTTGGCCTGTTGCTGCCGATGGCGGCCTTTGCGCAGGAACAGAAGCCCGCCGACGAATCCAAGCTGGAGACCGTGAACGTCGTCAGCACCGCGCTCGAAGCCAACCCCAACGCCGAGCCGGGCGTGCCCTACAAGGCCAAGTATTCGGGCGATGAGCGTCACAAGCGTGCCCTGGCCGAAACCGCGCAGACCATTCAGGTGCTGACCAAGGCCCAGATCGAAGACTCCGGCTATACCGACCTGCGCGAGATCCTCGACGCCCAACCCGGCATCACCCTGGGCACTGGCGAAAACGGCAACGCCTTCGGCGACCGCTACATCATCCGCGGCCAGGAAGCGCGCAGCGACGTCTTCGTCGACGGCCTGCGCGACCCCGGCATGACCATCCGCGAGAGCTTCGCCACCGAGCAAGTCGAGATCTCCAAGGGCCCGAACTCCAGCTTCGCCGGCCGGGGCACCTCGGGCGGCGCGGTGAACTCGGTGACCAAGCAGGCCACCACCGACTATTCCTACACCCGCCTGTCCACCGGCTTCGGCACCGACGAGCACACCCGCCTGACGCTGGACAGCAACAAGGTCATCAATGAAGACCTCGCTGTGCGCGCCAACATCCTGTACGGCTACGAGGAAGTGCCCGATCGCGCCCCGGCCGACCGCGAGCGCAAAGGCCTGGCGCTGTCCACCTTCTGGACGCCCACCGACAAGCTGGACGTGACGCTCGACTACTACGGCCTCGAAGCTGACGACAACCCGGACATGGGCGGCTTCCTGGTGGGCACGGTGCCCAATCGCAAGCCGGCCAAGAACGTGCCGGTCTATGCCCAGGATGACGACTTCCTCAGCTCCGACGTCGACATCGTCACCGCCCGCCTGCGCTATCAGTTCGACCAGGACACCCGCATCACCAACCTGACGCGCGTGGGCCAGGCCGACAACGGCTATGTGGTGACCGGCGCACGACAGTCGAGCGTGTATGCAAGCGCAGCGGATGCGACGGCCAACCCCACCGGAACAGCTGGCACGAATGCCTACAACGCAATCACCCTCAGCGCGCACCACGGCTGGCAAGAAGTGGAGTACTTCGTCAATCAGACCAACCTGCACCTGGACCGCGTGATCGGTGGGCTGAAGCACGAAATGATCTTCGGCCTCGAGTACTCGGACCACAAGGTCAAGAACGGCGTTTATACCGGTGTCGCCTCCAACGGTGCCAACTGCTTCACGCGTACGAACGCCAACCTGACCGACACCAACCCCAATAACGACATTGCAAGCGCAAACAACGCAACCTGCGGCACGACGGCCACCGGCAGCGTCATCAACGGTCTCAACAGCGTCATGAACCGCCAGATTGCCAAAGGCAACTGGGACAGCGACTGGAACGTCAAGACCGTGTCGCTGTCCGCGATGGACACCGTCGACCTCAACGACAAGTGGACCGCCTTTGCCGGCCTGCGCTGGGACCGCTTCGACTACGAACTCGGCACGCAAAACGTCACAACCCTGGCGCAAACCACCTACACCACGTCCGACAGCATGTGGAACGGCCACATCGGCCTGACTTACAAATTCCGCCCGGACGCCAACGTCTATGTCAGCTATGCCACGGCCAGCGACGTGAACGGCGGCGAATCCGACGTCGGCACCAACGCCGGCTACGGTGGCTTCATCCCGGGTTCGGCCAAGCCGGAAAAGACCCAGCTCGTCGAACTGGGCACCAAGTGGAACCTGATGGGCGAGCGGCTGCTGGCCACCGCCTCGGTGTTCCAGATCACCAAGTCCGACGTCATGGAAGGCAACGGCTATGAAGCCACCGGCACCTTCAACTCCAGCAAGAACCGCGTCCGCGGCATCGAGCTGGGCCTGACCGGCCTGATTACCGACAGGCTGACCGGGCAAGCGGGCGTGGCCTTGATGGGTGCCGAGGTGCTCGAGTCCGCCACCCCGGCGCGCGTTGGCAAGACGCTGAGCAACTTCGCCGACGAAACCGCTTACGTACAGCTCAAGTACCAGGTCACCGACAAGTTCTCCTTCGGCGGCGCAGTCAAGTACGAAAGCGAGAAGTACGCCGGCCAGCCCGACACCGCTGCCGGCTTCAATGCCGCCGGTCAGTACACCAATCCGATCCCGGCCTACACCGTGCTCGACCTGTTCGCGAACTACCGCATCAACAAGAACATGGACGTGCGCCTGAACGTGGGCAACGCAACGGACAAGGACTACTACACCGCCGCTTACCAGTCGGGCTCCTTCCTGTACAAGGGCGACGCACGCAACACCCGGGTGACCCTGAACTATGATTTCTAAGCATTACTCTCGTCGTCGCACCCTGCAGGCACTGGCAGCTGGCATGGCGGGCACCGCCCTGCCGCCCCTGGCGCGCGCTCGGACCGCTCCGGTCGGTACCCGCGCTGTCGTAGGGGCCGCCTGGCGCGGACCGCGCGAAGGCGACCCCAACTTCGCCGGCACCCTGGTGGCAGACTGGGACGCACGTACCCTGCGTTTCGGCTACAGCGTGCCCCTGCCCAGCCGGCCGCACGGCCTGATGGCCGAACCGGACGGCGGGCTGCTGGTCTGCAGCGCCCGCCCGGGCATCTGGATGCTACGTTGCGACGCGCAAGGCAAGGTCGTGCAGCAGATCGACGTGCAGGAAGAAGGCCTGTGCCGCCTCGGCGGACATGTCATTGCCTCGGCCGACGGCGAGCGCCTCTACACCACCGAAACGGATTTTCGCAGCGGCAAAGGCAAGATCGGCGTACGCGACCGCCGCAGCCTGCGCAAACTGGCCGAATGGGATACACACGGCCTCGACCCGCACCAGCTGCTGCTCGACGCCCAAGGCCATCTATTCGTCGCCAACGGCGGCATTCCGCGCACCCTGAGCGACAAAAAGGTCGACATCCATCGCATGGACGCCTCGCTGGTGCGCATCGACACCACCAACGGCACGCTACTGGGCCACTGGCGCGTCAACGACCCGCGGCTGAGCCTGCGCCACATGGCCTGGAGCCGCCCGCCGCAAGACGGTGACGCCCTGCTCGGCATCGCCATGCAGGCCGAGCACGACCTCGAAGCCGACCGCCGCCGCGCCCCGATCCTGGCCGTGTTCGACGGCGAACAGCTCAGCATTCCGACACAGGAAAACGACGGCATCGGCTACGCCGGCGACATCGCGCCGGCCCTGCACGACGGCTTTGCGCTCTCAAGCCACCAGGCCGACGTCGCCAACCTGTGGCATCCCGGCCTGCCGGACAAGATGCGCCCCATAGTGCAACTGAAAGCCCCTTATGCGCTGGCGGGCTGGCACGGCCCGCAGAACGGCGGTGGCATCGTCGTCGCCACCGCCTACGGCATGGGCCGCTGGCACCCTGACGCGCAAGCCAACCTGCTTGCGTGGCCGGAACCGATGGCGCTCGACAATCACTGGATTCTCATCGAGGAAACTTGAGATAAATCAGTATTTGGCAAGATGCGAGCAATTATCATTAGCAGAACATCCTGCAGGCTCCGCCTCACGCCATGAACCACGCTGCTTCGCTTGCCGCACCCCACCGTGCCTTACGCACCCTGGCCCTCGTCGGCCACCCCAACGTCGGCAAGTCGGTGCTGTTCCACCGGCTCACTGGCACCTACGTCACGGTGTCGAACTACCCCGGCACCACGGTCGAGGTGTCGCGCGCTGCGCCGCGCTTCGATCGTGAGGCTTCACTGCTCGACACCCCGGGGGTACTCGCCCTGCCCTCACGCAGCGACGACGAGCGCGCCACCATGCGCGCGCTGCTCAATGAGGACATGCGCACGCTGATCCAGGTCGGCGACGCCAAGAACCTGCGCCGCACGCTCAATCTCACCGCGCTGCTGGCCGAACTGGGCGTGCCCATGGTGATGGCGCTGAACATGACCGACGAAGCCAAGGCGCGCGGCGTGACGGTCGACACGACTGCCCTGGGCGAGGCGCTCGGCGTCCCCGTGGTGGCGACCATCGCCACCGGCGGCGAGGGTGTCGGGACGCTGACCGAAGCCTTGCCGCGGGCTGCGGTGCCGGCGCCACTGTTGCGCTACGACCCGGTGCTCGAACGCGACATCGCCCGCATCGAGCACTTGATCACCGCCCACTGCCTGCACCCGAGGCTGACCGCGCGCGGACTGGCCATTCTCGCCATCGGCCGCGACCCGGAGGTCGACGCGTGGCTGAGCGCGCAACCGGGCAGCGAACCGGTGTGCGACGCACTGGCCGAACTGACGGCCGCCATCGGCCGCGACTCCCTGCCCGCTCGTCTGGCGCGCGAACGCGGCGGTGCGGCAGAGGCACTGGCCCGCACCGTCACCCAGCAAGCCGGAGGCAAGGACCGCACGCTGTCGATGCTGCTGGGGCGGGTAGCCGTGCATCGGCTGTGGGGCTGGCCGATGCTGCTGGGCGTGTTGTATCTCGTCTACCTGTTCGTCGGCGATTTCGGCGCCAGTACGCTGGTCGGGCTACTGGAAGAAGACTTCTTCGGCGAGGTGCTGAATCCGGCGGTCACGGATTTCGTGCGCAGCCACATCGCCACCCCCTGGCTGGCCGATCTGTTCGTCGGCGAGTACGGCCTGTGGACCATGGGCATGACCTACGCGCTGGCATTGATCCTGCCCATCGTCACCACCTTTTTCCTTGCCTTTGGCGTGCTGGAAGATTCGGGCTATTTCTCGCGCCTGTCGGTGATTGCCAACCGCATGTTCGCCGCCATCGGCCTCAACGGCCGCGCAGTACTGCCGATGGTGCTGGGCCTGGGCTGCGTGACCATGGCCACGCTCACCACCCGCATCCTGCACACCCCGCGCGAGCGCCTGATCACCATCTACCTGATGGCGCTGGCTATTCCGTGCTCGGCACAACTGGGCGTGGTGCTGGGGCTGCTGGGCGGCATTTCGTTCGGTGCGACGGTGATCTGGGTCGCAGCGATCGTGCTCGTGCTGTTGTTCACCGGCTGGCTGGCGAGCAAGGTCGTGCCCGGTCGGCGCGTGCCCTTGATCACCGAACTGCCACCGATGCGCATGCCGGTGCTAGGCAACGTGCTGAAGAAAACCGGCGGTCGGCTGAAGTGGTACCTGATCGAAGTCATCCCGCTCTTCCTCATCGGAACGCTGATCATGTTCGCTCTCGACCGTACCGGCGCGCTGCCGTGGATCATCAAGGTCGGCGAACCGCTGGTCGTGGGCTGGCTTGGCCTGCCGCCGGAAGCGAGCGCCGCCTTCGTGATGGGCTTTCTGCGCCGCGATTTCGGTGCCAGCGGACTGTTCGCGTTGCAAGCCGAGCTGTCGATGGTGCAGGCGGTGGTCGGCATGGTGACCATCACCCTGTTCGTGCCCTGCATCGCCAGCCTGATGATGATCATCAAGGAGCAGGGCATGAAGGTTGCCGCGCTGATGCTGGCGATGATCATCCCCACCGCTTTCCTGGTCGGCGGCCTGCTCAACCACGGCCTGCGGCTGTTCTTCTGAAGGAATCCAAACTATGAACGCCACCCGCGGCCCGGCGCACGAACGCATCCGCCTCACCGGCACCCCGGTCGGGCGCATGGTGCGCATCACCGACTTTGGCGACGAAATCGACCCCTTGCAGCGCGAACAACTGCACGCCTACGGCCTGTCAGCCGCCCATGCGGTGAAGGTGCTGCAGCAGACACCAATGACCGTGCTGCTGTGCGAGCACGTCGAACTCGCCATCGAACACGCAGTGGCCCACGAAATCTGGGCAGAACCCACCTGAGTGATCGGAGCAGCTACGCTGAGACAGACCCTGTTCGCGGCATAGCCGCTCCCACCAGACAGAAACCAAGGTTCATCGCCACAAAGCGGAGGCCCGCGCTCAACTCCAGCCCACCGTTGCCGCCAGCAGGTAACCCGCGCCATACACCGTCTTGATGAACTTGCCGCTGTGCCCGCCCTGCTCGAAGCGTTTGCGCAGGCGCGACACGCGCAGGTCGATGCTGCGGTCGAGCGCACTGACATCGCGCCCCGACAGCAGTTGCTCACGCGACAGAATCTGGTTGGGGCGCTCGAGAAAGGCCGTCAGCAGTTGAGACTCGGCCAGGCTGAGCGTGTCTTCGACCCCGTCGGGCGAGACCAGGCGATGGGTGGCGCACTCGAAACGCCAACCGGCGAAGGCCGCCACCCGCAGGCTGCTGTCTTCAAGCTGCGGCTCGGGCTGATAGCGGCGCAGGATGCTGCGCACGCGGGCGATCAGTTCGCGCGGCTCGAACGGTTTGACCACGTAATCGTCGGCGCCCAGCTCCAGTCCCATCACGCGGTCGTAGGTATCAACACGGCCGGTGGCGATCAGCAGCCCGAAACGGTAGCGGTTGCGCAACTGCTGCAGCACCTCCATGCCATCCATGTCGGGCAGGCCGAGGTCGAGAATCGCAAGGTCCGGCGCCTGCACCCGCAACTGGCGTAAAAAATCGCCGCCTGACGAAAATACCGCATGGCGATAGCCGAACCGCTCGAGCGTGCCGGCGATCAGGCGCGCCACATTGGCATCGTCCTCGACGACATGAATCAGGGCCTGTGCTTTGTCGTTCAATCCCTTCCCCCGGATGGTCAGGCGATCGCAGCGTGCAGGACCTCGACCAGGCGCTCCTGGGTGAATGGCTTGTCCAGCATCGGCACCTCGGCATCCTCGCGGCCCGTCTCGGTCCGCTCGGCATAGCCGCTCATCAGCACCACCGGCAGTTCAGGCCGGAAACGGCGCACAAAACGCGCCAAAGCACGTCCGTCCATACCGCCCGGCATGACGATGTCCGACAGCACCAGTGCGATCGCAGGGATATTCTCGATCATGTCAGCGGCTTCGTGGCCACTTTCGGCCTCGAGCACCGCACAGCCCAGGGACGACAACTGCTTGCGCACCACATCGCGCACCTTGTCATCGTCCTCGACCAGCAACACCAGCCGGCCATCCAGCCGCCTGGCCGGCTGAGCATCGGCCACCGGCGCGGCCGGGCGGGCCAGGGCCGCGCGCGGCGCGCACGGCAGCAACAAGGACACCGTCGTCCCCACCGCCTGCCGGCTGCGGATACGCACGCCGCCACCCGACTGCTTGATGAAGCCATACACCATCGCCATGCCCAAGCCGCTGCCCAGGCCGAACTTCTTGGTGGTGAAGAAGGGCTCGAAAACGTGAGTGAGCGTGGCGCTGTCCATGCCCGTGCCGTTGTCGCTGACCGCGATCTGCACGTAGCAGCCCGACGCCAGCTCCAGATCGGCCGCAGCGGCGCCGTCGATGCAGTCGAGTGAGCACTCGATGCGCAGTTCTCCGCCGTTGGGCATGGCGTCGCGCGCATTCAACGCCAGGTTGAGCAAGGCACTTTCGAGCTGATTGGGGTCAACCAGCGCATGCAGCTCCACATCGCGCGAGGCGGTGGCGATGTTGATGGTGTTGGGCAGAGAGCGTCGGATCAGCCGCGCCATGCCGAGCACGAGTTCATTGACCTCGACCACCACCGGCACGATCGGTTGCTGGCGCGAGAAAGCCAGCAAGCGACGAACCAAACCCGCGCCGCCTTCGGCCGCGGCCAGCGCAGGCTCGACGTATTCGGACACCACGGCGGCGGCCTCGGGGTGATCGGCCAGCGCCTCGGCGAGGCCCTGCAGATTGCCCATCACGACCGTCAACATGTTGTTGAAGTCGTGCGCCAGCCCGCCGGTGAGCTGTCCGATCGCCTCCATCTTTTGCGCCTGCGCCAGGGCGCTTTGGGTGCGACGCTGCTCGGTGATGTCGACCGCATGCACGTAACACCCCACCACCTCGCCCTCGGGGCTGAAATCCGGCACCAGCGTGCTGCGCGCATGCAAGGTGCCGCCGTCGCGGCCAGGCATGCTGTACTCGTAACTCACTTCTTCTCCGGCCAAGGCGCGCCGCACCTTGTCCTCCACCTGGTCGAACACATGCTGGCCGATCACCTCCAGGATGGAGCGATCTTCCATGCCTTCGCTGGTCGTGCCGAACCACTGTGCGTAGCGCTTGTTGCCGTAGCGGAACACCCAGTCGTGGTCGAAGTAGCCCACATGGGCGGGGATGGTGTCGGTGATCTGGCGCAGGCGCAGTTCGCTGTGGCTGAAGCGCTCCTCGCCCGACAGGTTTTGATCCCGACTCATCGTTGCCGCAGCTCCACATCAACCCGCTGTCGCAGGCACAAAACATCCGATTCTATGTCCGCAGCAAGCATGGGAAAGCACCGGACAAGATTCAGTACATTCCCGCGTAATTACCGACAAGATTTTTTGTCATTCTCCATACTCGACGGTACGGGTGTGCAGATTCAGTCTGCGTAAGCCCGTCCGATCGTCAACCTGTTGCACCTCTGGGAGTGGAGAAGGATGTCGAAAACTGCATACGAACAAGGACTGGACAAGAATCCGGCGAACTACGTCGCACTGTCGCCGCTGAGCTTCATCGAGCGCACCGCGATGGTGTATCCCCATCGCACCAGCGTCGTGCATGGCCCGCGCAGCTACACCTGGAGCGAAACCTACGCCCGCTGCCGTCGCCTGGCGAGCGCGCTGGTCGCCCACGGCGTCGGCAAGGGCGACACCGTGGCGGTGATGCTGCCCAACGTGCCGTCGATGTTCGAGGCCCACTTCGGTGTGCCGATGACCGGCGCCGTGCTCAACACGCTCAACACCCGCCTGGATGCCGAAGCCATCGCCTTCATGCTCAAGCATGGCGAGGCCAAGGTGCTGATCACCGACCCCGAGTTCGCCGCCGTGGTCCGCCCCGCGCTCGAACTGCTCGACGGCGACAAACCGCTGGTCATCGACGCCCTCGACGAGGAATACCCGGGCACCGAGCGCGTCGGCACCCTGCTGTACGAAGACTTCATCGCCGGCGGCAACCCCGACTACGCGTGGAGCCTGCCGGCCGACGAGTGGGACGCGATCGCGCTCAACTACACCTCCGGCACGACCGGCAACCCGAAGGGCGTGGTCTATCACCACCGCGGCGCGTATCTGAATGCTGCCTCCAACATCATCAGCTGGGGCATGCCGCAGCACTCGGTCTACCTGTGGACGCTGCCGATGTTCCACTGCAACGGCTGGTGCTTCCCATGGACGATGGCGGCCAACGCTGGCGTCAACGTCTGCCTGCGCAAGGTCGACCCGGCGCTGATCTACGAGCTGATCCGCCGCCACAAGGTCACCCACATGTGCGGCGCGCCTATTGTCTACGGCATGTTGATCAACGCCCCCGACGGCCTGCGCGCCGGCATCGAGCACAGCGTGGCCGGCCTCATCGCCGGTGCCGCGCCCCCGGCCGCGATCATCGAAGGCGCCGAGAAGATCGGCTTCGACATCACTCACGTCTATGGCCTGACCGAAACCTATGGCCCGGCCTCGGTGTGCGCCAAGCATCCGGAATGGAACGAACTGCCGATCGACCGCCGCGCCGAGCGCAACGGCCGTCAGGGCGTGCGTTATCACATGCAGGAAGCGATCACCGTGCTCGATCCGCTGACGATGGAGCCGGTGCCCGCAGACGGCGAGACCATGGGCGAGATCATGTTCCGCGGCAACCTCGTCATGAAGGGTTACCTCAAGAACGACAAGGCCACCCACGAGGCCTTCGCCGGCGGCTGGTTTCACACCGGCGACCTCGCGGTCATGCACCCGGACGGCTACGTCAAGATCAAGGACCGCTCCAAGGACGTGATCATCTCCGGCGGCGAGAACATCTCCTCGCTGGAAGTGGAAGAGGTGCTCTATCGCCACCCGGCGGTGATGACCGCCGCCGTGGTCGCCAAGCCCGACGAAAAATGGGGTGAAGTGCCCGCGGCCTACATCGAGGTCAAGGACGGTGCCGGCGTCACTGCCGACGACATCATCGCCCACTGCCGCGAACACCTGGCGCGCTACAAGGTGCCCAAGCACATCGAGTTCTGCGTCCTGCCCAAGACCTCGACCGGCAAGATCCAGAAGTTCGCCCTGCGCGAGATGGCGAAGTCGGCCTCCGCGATCGAGTAAGCCCCCTTCCCGGCCAACCCACCTGGCCCGGCCCGCTGTCGTACGACACGGGCCGGTGGGGTGGTTTTGCCCTGACATAACAACAACACCCGGAGTCCTGCATGCCCATTCAACGCCAACACGGCGCCGAGCATCCTTACTGGCCGCTCGGTCCGCTCAAGGTTCGCCTGCCTTTCATCCATTACCGCTGGGAATTTGCGGAGATGGTGCAAGGCCTGTTCATGTTCGTCGTCAGCCTCGGCATGATCCCGCTGCTGATGAAATATCTCGGCATGCCCTATGAAGCCGCGCTCGCATTTTGCGTCATCGCCGGCATCGGCTACCTGCTGCCTGCGCTGTTCGGCGTGCCGCTGGTGCCAGGCTGGATCACGCCAGCGATTCCGGTGGTGCTGCTTTTCCTGCAGAACTTCGAACCCGGCCCGGAGGCAGTCAAGGCGATGTTCGCGCTGCAGGTGGAAGTGTTCATCATCTTCCTGTTCCTCGGCCTGACCGGGCTGGGCAACAAGCTGGTGACGGTGATCCCGAACTCGCTCAAGAGCGGCATCATCATCGGCGCCGGCATCGCCGCGATGATGGGCGAACTCAAGACCGGCGGCCGCATCGACAGCACGCCGATCTCGCTGCTGATCGGCTCGATCGTGTCGGCCTACATCCTGTTCTCGCTGTCCTTCAAGCACATCGTCGAGACCAGCAAGGTGGCCAAGGCGATCTCCAACTTCGGCATGATCCCCGGCATGTTCATCGCCATGGCCGTGGGTTGGGTCGTGGGCGAGTACCCCCTGCCCGACATCCAGTGGGGCATCACCCAGCCGGACTTCGGCGGCATGATGAACTACCTGGTGTTCAACACCGGCATGCCGACGGCGGACATGTTCCTGCTCGCCATCCCGACTGCAATCATCGCCTACGTCATTGCTTTCGGCGACATCCTGGTCGGCTTCACGCTGTGCAAGCGCGTCGATCATCTGCGCCCGGACGAGAAGATCGAGCTCGACGTCACCCGCGTTCACCTGGTGACCGCGATGCGTAATGGTCTGCATGCAGTGCTCGCCCCCTGGCCCGGCCTCGCCGGCCCGCTGTGGACCGCCGCGCACGCCACCGTGGCCGAACGCTACGCGCTGGGTCGTAAAGCGATGGACTCGATCTATTCCGGTGGTGGCACCTTCTGGATCACCGGCCTGATCGCCGTATTCATCCTGCCGCTGGTGTCGGTGTTCAAGCCGGTGCTCCCGATCGCGCTGTCGCTCACCTTGGTGCTGACCGCCTACATCTGCATCATGGTGGGGATGGAAGAGCTGAAAAACTCGACCGAACGCGGCGTCGCCGGCATCGTCGCAGTGACCTTGGCCATGCCCGACCCGAAAGCGACCGTGTACGCGGTGGTGATCGGTCTGGTGCTTTACTGGCTGATCGAACGCCCGAACGCCGCCCAGCGCGCCAAGACCGATCTGTCGATCATCGGCGACAACACCGCTGACATCGAAGCCGGCGACGAACACGGCGTGGCGCAGAAACGCTAAGCCTTGCGCCGGATACGGCGAACCGCCGAGGTTCGCCGCAAGGCCGGAGATGGGGCTGTGCCGGTGGCTGACGCTACCAGCCCAGCCCCTTTCTCATCAGCAACAACACGCCCATGCCGCACAGGAAAGGCAGCCAGGGGTTGCGCCAACGCAGCGCAACGGCAATCACCACCAGACCCGCCGCAAATTTGGGATTGAAAGGCGACACTTCGCCACCGTCGATCAACAGGTCCGGCATCACCAGCGCCGACAAGGCCGCCGCCGGCGCGTAACGCAAGGTCCGCTGCAATACCGGCGGCAGTCGCCCCTTTTCGCCCAGCAGGATGAAGCTGCCGCGGGTGCCGACCGTGGTCATCGACATCAGTGCAAAAGCCAGCCAAAGCCACACACCTTCGATCATGCGGCCTCCTTGCGCGCCTGCCAGCGCTCGGCCGCGAAGCCGGCCGCAATCCCGATCGCAATGCCCGCGACCACCCCGAGGCGCAGGGGCAGGCCGCGCAACAGCACCGCCCCCAGGCCGCCCGCCAGCGCGGCGATCAGCATGGGTCGGGTACGCACCATCGGCAACACCATGACCATCAGCGCGATCGTCACCATGAACTCGAGCGACCAATCGCGTGGCACGAACTCCGCGCCGAAGATACCGAGTGCCGTGCAGCTCTGCCAGACGCACCAGTTGAACAGCGACGGAACGATGTAATAGCCCCAGCGCCAATGCGGATCATCCGCCTTCAGCAGCTTGTCGGCACCGATCGCGAACACGCCATCGACCAGCAGGTAGCTCGATGCCAGGCGCCGCGCGAACGGCTGGCCATGGAAGACCGGCGCGATCGCTGCACTGAAGATCACAAAACGCAGGTTGAGCGCGAGCGCTGTGAGCATGACCAGCCACAGCGGCGCGCCGGCCGCGATCAAGGGCAGGGAGCCGAGCTGCGCAGTGCCGGCATAGACCAGCAGGTTCATGCCCAGCGCTTCGATTTCGGACAGGCCGATCGAGCGCATCGCAATGCCGGTCACCACCGCCCACGGCAGCAGGCCGACCGACAACGGGAGAAAATCGCGGAGCCCTTCGCGGGCCCCGCGGCGGAAGGCAGATTCCATCGGGGTACGATCGCAAAAGCGATCAAGCATACCAGCCAGGACGGAAAAACTTCAGCCTTCTGATCGGGTCCCGCTCACACGCCGAGCGACTCTCCCGCCCCCAACAGGGTGGCAATACCCAGCAGCGCAAAAATCGCTGCCGCAATACTGTGCACCAGCTTGACCGGCATGCGCTGTGCGATGCGATCCCCCAGCAGCACCGCCGGCACATTGGCAATCATCATGCCCAGCGTCGTCCCCGCCACCACCGCGATCAACACCTGATACTGCGCGGCCAGCGCTACGGTGGCCACCTGCGTCTTGTCACCCATCTCGGCGAGGAAGAACGCGATCAAGGTCGCCCCGAACACGCCAAAGCGCGGCAGCTTGGCATCGTCCTCGTCGAGCTTGTCCGGAATCAGGGTCCACACCGCCATCGCGATGAAGGACAGGCCCAGCACCCAGCGCAGGGTCTGTGGCCCCATCAGCGTGGTCAGCCAGGTGCCGACCGCCGCGGCAAAGGCGTGGTTCGCCAAGGTCGCGACCAGAATGCCGATGACGATTGGCAACGGGCGGCGGAATTTGGCAGCGAGGATGAAGGCGAGCAACTGCGTCTTGTCGCCGATTTCGGCGAGCGCGACGATGGCGGTAGAAACGAGGAAGGCGTCCATGAGTCAGGTTCCTGGCCGGTACATACCGATGACCCCGTGCGCGCCCCGGCCATACATGGCGGCGACAGGGTCAAAGGTCTTGCCAGGCTTGCAAACCCGTGGGCGCCACGGCCAGACGGCCGAGCATGTTGACGCGCACCCCTCCCGAACGCCGGAGGGCGGCTACTCCCCAATGACGGCGCGGATTCTAACCGAGCGTCGGGGCGTGGTCAAAGCAAGGGACAACACGCAACGAACAACCGCTCAAGGGCTCATCCTCATCGACCCGCGGTTTCGCATCGCCATCCGATAGATCAGCGGCACGGCAAACAGCGTCAGCACGGTCGAGAATCCCAGACCCCATACGATGCTGGCCGCCACCGGACCCCACATCAAGGATTTTCCGCCCAACCCCACCGCCAGCGAAAACAGGCCACCGATCGTGGTCGTCGAGGTGATCAGGATCGGCACCACGCGCCGCCGCGCAGCGTAGATCACCGCATGCTGCACACTCATGCCCGCCGCAAGGCGCTCGTTGGCCGCATCGATCAGCACGATGGCCGAATTCACCGCGATCCCGGTCAGCGCAATCACGCCATACAAGGTGTACAAGGACAGCGGATTGCCCGATACCAGCAGACCCAGGACCACCCCGGTGAAGGCCAGCGGCACGGTGACGAGAATCATCAGGGGCTGCCAGTAGCTGCGGAACTGCGCCGCCAGAATCAGATAGATCAGCCCCACGCCCAACGAAAACAACTGCCCCATCGCGTTCAGGCTTTCGTTGATGTCCTCCAGCTCGCCGGAAAAATCCAGCTCCACGCCCGGAAAGCGCGGCTGCAACCCGGCCCAGGCCGCCTTGAGCTGATCATTGGCGGCCACCGTGTCGATGACCGCGCGATCTAGCTCGGCTTCGACCGTGATCGCCCGCGTCAATTGATAGTGGCGGATATAGCCTTTCGACAGACGTAGTTCATGATCGACCAGTTCGCCAAGCTGCACTTGGCGGCCATCGGCAAGCCGCACCGTGCGCTGCAGCAGTTCGGTGACGTCGACATACGCTTCGGGCCGCGCGCGCACCACGACCTCGATTTTTTCCCCGGCGGCACGCGTGGTCGCAACGACTTCGCCCTCGCCATAAAGCCGCAGCAGGCGCGACACTTCGCCCGGCGGAACCCCGGCACGCGCGAGCTTTTCGCGGTTCAACGCCAGGCGTAATTCATTGCGCCCGGGCACATCGTCATCCGTGATGTCCTTCACGCCGGGCACGCGTGCCACCTCGGCCAGCAGCGCGTCCGCGGCCGCCCGCAATTGCGGATAATCGTCGGACTTGACCTTGATGCTGATCGGCCTGGACGTCGGCGGCCCCCCCTTGAGCTCGAGAAAAGAAAATTTGGCCTCACCCTCGAGTGCCGCGATCTGTGGCCGCAACGCAGCGATGATCTCACCCGTGTCGCGCATACCGTCCCCACGCGGTAGCAGCGACACCAGCACCTGGGCGTACTGGTCGCCATACACCGGCTCGGTATCGGTGAACTTCAGGCCCGCATAGGCCGCAACGGCGCGCAGTTCGGTGGCCGGCAAGTCACGCTCGACCACCGCGACGGCGCGCTCGGCCTCACGCAGCGCGCGCTCCAGCGTCACCCCGGCCGGCATGTCGACGCTGACGTAGAACAAACGCATCGAATCGAAGGCGAAGAACTCCATCCGCACCAGGCCCGATGCGATCGCGCCACCCGCCGCCGTCATCACCAGCACCAGCGCCGCCAACCCCAGACGCGGGCGGCGCATCGCCGCAACCAGCAAGCGCGCGTACTTCACCCGCACGGCGTGGGTGAAACGCTCGCGCAGCGGCTGCAAACGGCTGCGACGCGTACCCAGGCCCAAGGTCAGGATGTGCGTCGGCATGATCCAGTACGCCTCGAGCAAACTGACCAGCAAACCCACAGTGACGACGAAAGGCACGATGAACATGAAGTCGCCGAGGATGCCCGGCAGCAGCATCAGCGGCAGGAAAGCGGCAATCGTCGTCAGTACCGAGGCCAGCACCGGCAGGCCCACTTCCTCAATACCGCTGATCACCGCATCGCGCGGCAACTCGCCACGCTGCAAGCGGTAGTACACCGCCTCGACGATCACCACCGCATCATCCACCAGCATGCCCAAGGCGATGACCACGCCCAGCAGTACGGTCAGATTCAAGGTATTGCCGACCAAGCCCACCGCGATGAAGGTCCCCGCCAGCGCGAAGGGCACACCCAAGCCGATCAGCAGCGCGAGGCGCGAGCCGAGAAACACCCAGCACATGCCGAGCACGGCCAGCAAACCAAAAACCGCGTTCGACTCCATGATCGAGATCGCATTGCGCGTCGCATGGGTCTGATCGTCGACCAGCGTCAGGCGCAGGCCTTGCGGCGCGAACAGCGTGTTGCGCGCGTCGGCGTAATCCTGCAGGCGCTCGACCAACTGCAAGGTGTTGGCGCCCGGCTGTTTGGTGATCGACAGCATCACCGCCGGTTGCCCGTTGTAACTGACGAGTTGCCCCGAGCGCTCATGGCCACGCGCCACCGCGGCCACCTCATCCAGCGCCACCCGCCCGTTGGCCGTGACGATCGCGGCCTGCGCCAACGTCTCCGGATCGGCCGTCTTGCCCTCGAGCCGTGCCAGCCATTCGCGGTCCTGCACGCGCACACGCCCGCCCAAGGTGTTGCGGAACCACGCTGCCACGCCGTCCGACAACTGGGTCGGCGACAGACCCGCGGCGGCCAGGCGAGCCGGGTCGAAATCCACCTGAAGTTCGGGCTCATCGAAGCCCGCCGTGATGACCTGATCGACGCCGGCCAGGCCTTCGAGATCCTTCTTCAGCGCAAAAGCCTGCGCCCGCAACGACTCTCCGGCCACGCCATGCAGCACGAGAATCGCGGTGGGAAAGCCATTCGAACTGGTGATCTCGATCACCTGCGGATCGGTCGCATCGGGCGGCAACTCGGCCGACGCCTTGTTCTGGATCTCGCGCCGCAGGTCATTGACGCGTTTGTCGAACTGCCGCTCGGAGATTTCCTCGAAACGCACCAGGATCGAAGACACATTCTCCCGGCTCGACGACGACACGAAACGGATGTCCTTGACCTGCCGGATCGCATCCTCCAGCGGGCCAGTCAGGTCGCGCTCGACGTCCTCGGCCGAGGCACCGGGCAACGTGGTGATGATGCTGACCCAGTTGAAGTTGATCTCGGGATCCTGCGCACGCGGCAGGCCGAGATAGGCGAACACCCCACCCAGCAGCACGATCAGGAAGGCGATGTTGGCAAGCGGGTGATTGTCGATCAGCCTGCCGTATAGCTCTCTCATCGCTCAGTCTGCCGCGGCAGCGTGAAACGCCCCACATCGATGAGACGCGTCTCCAGCGGCCAATCGACCGTCACCGGCCGTCCAGCCTGCGCCGCGGGCAAGGCGACGAACACCGGCACGCCTTCGCGCTCGACCCAGGCACCCAACAGGCCGTCGCGCTGTTGCACGTAGGCAGGCGGTAGCTGCGGCGTCGGGTTGCGCCAACGCAATTCACCGCCCAGACCCGGTGGCAAAGGCACGGGAGAATCAAGAACGACCTCACGCACTTGTCCGGCAGCATCGAGCAGAGGTGAGGCCCGGCGTAACTTCAAGGTTTGCGACACCCCGTCGGCTTCCAACGTCAGTTCGCGTGCGGCTTGCAGGCTGGAGATCTGGCGGGCGGGCACCTGCGCACGGACCTCTGCGTCAGCACGAGCGGCAAAACCGATCAGCGGCGTTCCTGGCACCGCCAAATCACCGACCGCGGCCCTTCGCTCGCGCACCACGCCGGCATAGGGCGCACGAATCACGCAGCGTGCCAACGCCAGTTCAGCCACACCGATCGCAGCCCGAGCGGCATCACGCTCGGCCCGCAGCACACCCAGCTCGGTTTCACGAATGCGCAGTCCATCCGCACTGATGAAACCGCGCCCCGCAAGCGCACGGGATTGCTCGAGTTGCGCCTGAGCCAGCGCGATGCGGCGGTCGATCAATTGCAGCTGGGCTTGGGCGCGCTGCAGCTCGAGTCGGTAGCTGGCGTCGTCCAGCCGCAGCAACTCTGCGCCCTTCGCCACGCTTTCCCCCTCGCGTACGGGCATGGCGACGATACGCGCTCCAACCTCGGCGGCGAGTTGTGCTTCGTCACGAGCGACCACTGTCGCCGGTGCCCGGAAAACGGCAAACACGGCCACATCGGCCAGCGCTCGCGTCGTCCATTCGGCCGCTTGGGCCGCCAGCGGGCAGGCAAGAAGAACAACGAGAAAAAGTCGCATCGGAGCCGCCGTAAGTGAGTTGGCTGACGCCACCGGCAAGGTCGCCTGGGTCAGCCCTCGTCGATGACGTGGAAGCTCAGCGTCGGTGCGGTGAAGTCGTCAAGTTGCGCACCCAGGCCGATCTCGCCTTCGCCATACAAGGTACAGCTGTCACGACGCAAAACGACGGGCGCTGCCGAACCCGAAAACCGGATCCAGCTGCCGTTGCTACTGAAATCCGTAAACGAGCATTGTCCGCCCGACCATTCGATACGTGCATGCCGACGCGACACGCGCGGATCATCGACGGCAAAGCCCACCCCTTCACCACGCCCGATGATGAGTGGACCATCGCTGGGGTGCAGCTCGACCTGCTGGTCCAGGCGCTGAATGTCGAGACGCTGGGTCGGCCGATCGCCTTCGACCAATTGCCGGAAATCCAGCATCGAGGTGACGGTGGATTCCGCGGTACGCGCCCAGTCCACTCGCCAGACCCGCATCGGCTCGGCCTTGCCCTTGATCGTGATACGGTCAAGGCTCTGGCAAGCCAGTCGCTGGGCTTCGGGCAGGCAATCGAAGGCGGCCTCGCCGATCAGGGTCTCGCCCGCCTGGGCTCGGTCACTGAGGCGTGCGGCGACATTCACGGCATCGCCATAGCAGTCACCATCGTGCTCGACGATCGGACCACGCTCGACCCCGGTCTTGATCCCAAGCACCCCGCCCCGCGGCAGCCCGGGCACTTGCTCCTTGAGCACGTCCTGGATACGCGAGGCCGCTTCGACCGCGGCAAGCGTGTTGTCGAACAGCACCAGCACACCATCGCCGAGATACTTCACCAATTGCCCACCTGCATTGACGAGGTGACGGCCAATAGTATGCGTGCAACGGGTGACGATCCGCGTGGCAACGACATTGCCCGCCGACTCGAAAAGACCGGTGCTACCCGTTAGGTCGGCAAATACCACGGTCCTTACCGATTGCTTCACGCCTCTCCCCGCAATGGATCATCGAAATCCCGCGCAACCGCACGCATCGCGTCGACATGACGAATGCGCCAGCTTGCACGGGAAGACGCGATGCTAGCATTAAGACTCCTGATCGTCATCGGGCCACTGCACAAGCCATCTGCGCACCCGGCACAATGGCGGACCCACAGCGACCGGTATCGGGACAAACAGGACTACGGGCGGAGAAGGCTAAACGACCTGGATCGCGTGCAAGGCCTCGGCAAGGCGAGGGGCAATACAAACCGCATTGCTCGGGTGGGTGATGCAATCGGTACTCCAGATCTCACCCACCCCCGCTGCCTTCAGCAAGCTCAGCGCATCATCCGCAAACAGCGCATGCGTCACGGCCACGTCGACACTCGCAGCCCCTGCGGCACGCAAGCGTGTCGCTGCCTCGGCAAGCGTATGCCCGGAACTGGCCACATCGTCGAGCAACACCACGCTGCGCCCAGCCACCTGAAGCCCCTCGGGCAAGCTGATCTCGACCGCGCGGTCACCCTGGCGGACCTTGCTGCAGACGGCGAAATCCAAGCCATGCCGCTCGGCCGCTGCTCGCACCCATTGCACGGACTCGGCATCCGGCCCCACCAACAGCGCCCCCGGGCGCTGCGCGCCGACGATGTCGGCCAGCAAGGGCGCACCGGACAAGGCCAGGGCATGCGCTACCGGCACTGCTTCAGCCAGCGAGGACACCCGATGCAGATGAGGATCGACCGTCACCACGGCATCGAACAAGCCGGCGAGGAATTCGCCGACGATGCGCTGACTGACCGCCTCGCCCGGCGTGAACGCGAAGTCCTGCCGCATGTAGGCCAGATAGGGTGCAACCAAGGTCAGATGCTCTGCGCCCAGCTTGCCGGCGGTACGTGCCACCAACAGCAACTCGAGCAGCTTTTCGTTTGGCCGATGCAGGCTGCGATAGACGATCACCCGACGCGGCATCGCCTCGGGCAAACGCAAATGCAGTTCATCGTCGGGGAAACGATGGCGCTCGATGACGGCACGCTTGACGCCGGCCGCTTGCGCCAGGCGCTCCGCTTCCGCAGTTTCGTCGTCAAAGTGCAACAGCAGGGTATCCATCAGAACTCCACGAACAAGTGCGGCAATGCGTCTGCCGGGCCGATGCCATAGGCCGTGGCGCGCATCGCCGCCTGGCGGGCAAACTCCAGATCTGCCGGATAGTCGGCATAGACGCGATACAAGATGTCACCGCGCGCGACCGTGTCACCCAGCTTGCGCAGCAGATCGACGCCTGCACCCTGCACTTTCGGCGCGCCGGCCAAGCGGGCAATGCGGGCGAGCTGGAGGTTGTCGATCACGGTGACGACGCCATCCGCATCGGCCGCAACCTCGAAGCTCAGGCGGGCGAGCTGCGGTGCGTTGTGATCGAAGGCTTTGCCGCCCTGCGCACGGATGATCGCGTCCATCTTCGCCAGCGCGCGACCTGAATCCAGAATGTCGCGTGCAATCGAAAAACCGTCGCCCCCGCGCACGTCGGGATCGAACTCCAGCATGCGGCCCGCCAGGCGCAAGGCTTTCTGGCGCAGGTCGTTCGGCGCACGCGGGTCGTTCTCGAGCACACGCATCACATCACGCGCCTCGAGCACCGGACCGATGCCGCTGCCGATCGGCTGCCGGCCATCGGTGATGACGACATCGAGGGTCAGGTTCATGCGTCCGGCAACGAATTCGAACAACTTGCGCAGACGCTGCGCCTCGGGCATCGAGCGGACCTTGGCAGTGGGGCCGACCGGAATGTCGAGCAAGAGGTGCGTCGAGCCGGCGGCCACTTTTTTCGACAGGATCGACGCCACCATCTGGCCGGGCGAATCGATCGACAGCGGTCGCTCAACCGAAATCAGGATGTCATCGGCCGGCGACAGCTTGGCCGTGCCGCCCCAGGCCAGGCAGCCACGGTGCTCGCGAACGATGTCCGACAGGTGCTCCATCGGCAGCTCGACATTGGCGAGCACCTCCATGGTGTCGGCCGTGCCGGCGGGCGAGGTGATCGCGCGCGAGGACGTCTTGGGGCACAACATACCGTGCGCGGCAACGATGGGCACCACCAGCATCGAAGTGCGATTGCCGGGGATACCGCCGATGCAGTGTTTGTCCACCACCGGGCGCTCATGCCAGTCGAGACGCTGCCCGACCGCGGCCATCGCCTCGGTGAGGAAATAGACCTCCTCGCGGTCGAGTTCGCCCTGGTTCGAGGCGACAACGAAAGCGGTGAGTTCGATCTTGGAATACCGATGCTCGGCGATGTCACGCACGATCGCGCGGAAGTCATCACGATCAAGCCGCTCACCGGCGATCTTGCGGTGCAGCGCCGGGATCGACGTCGGCGGCTCGGCCTGGGCGACCTGGGCCGGATGGCCATTGTCGACACCGAGTTGCGCAAAGGCGTCGAGGCTCAGGCCGATCTCATTGCAACGAACGATGCGCGGATCGTCGACGACATTCAGCGTTGCCAGCACCCGCCGGCCGTTGGCACGCACCTCGACCTTCGCCAAGGCCTGGAAACCCTCGGCACGGTAGATGGCGCAGTCGCGGTGCAGATAGGCGACGTTCTCGCGATAGGTATCGATCGCCACGCGGCGCAACGCGAGCGGAAAAGCCTGCTCGTGATGGGCATTTTCGGGCGACGTCTGATCGATGTTTTCCATCTTCTGCAGGGTACACTCGCGCTCCGCCGGGATGAAGAATCAAATGCGCCGGTGCGAGAAACATGCCACGGTCCCGACCATCTCCTCGGCGCTAAAGTCCATTGGCGCAACGTCGTTATTCGACACATCAACGTCGCATTCCCAAACAACAAGGACGCTGGACACGGCAGGAACGCCCTGGCGTCAGACGGAGCTGCATTCATGGCCTGGTGGAACAACAACAAAGAAACCGAAGCACTGCGCCAAAAGCTGGCCGAGCGCGAACGCGAACTCGCCGACGCCCGCGCACACGCGGCGCGCCTCGAAAATGAACTGGCACGACAGCAGGCCGAATGCGACGAAGTTCGCAAGCACGACGCCCTGAACGATGCCCTGTTCGGCAATTTGAGCACCTATGCCGAAACCCTGGGTTCGGTTCAGCATTCGTTCTCACATCTTGCCGAACAGCTTGCCACGCAGGAATCGGCCGCAGCAGATTCGACCCGCGCCGCCGATGAAAGCAGTAAGGCGATTGCCGGGGTCTCGGGGCATCTCGGCACACTGGCGACCGAAACGGGCAAAACCACCGATTCGGTACGGCAATTGACCGCACGGGCCGCGCAGATCGACGGCATCGTGCAACTGATTCGCGAGATCGCCGACCAGACCAATCTGCTCGCGCTCAATGCCGCCATCGAAGCCGCACGCGCCGGCGAGCAAGGGCGCGGCTTCGCCGTGGTCGCGGACGAAGTGCGCAAACTCGCCGAACGCACCGCCGGCGCCACCAACGAAATCTCCGAACTGGTCAGCGCCATCCAGGGCGAAACCGGCCAGGTCGAGCAGGTAATCGGCGACCTGTCGAGCAAGGCCGCCAGCGCCGCCGACGAAGGCGGCAGCGCACGCACCAGCATGGACGAACTGTGCAGCCTGGCGCGCAACATGGCCGAGACGATGAAGCAGGCCTCACTGCGCAGTTTTGCCGAGCTTGCCAAGCTGGATCATCTGGTCTTCAAGCTCGACGTGTACCAAGCATTGACGGGACACTCGCGCACCTCGGCCGAGTCGCTGTCCTCCCACACCAACTGCCGCCTCGGCCGCTGGTATTTGGGCGAAGGACGTCAATTCGCCAGCCTGCCCGCCTACCGTCAGCTCGAAACGCCACACGCACGCGTGCACCAAAGCGGGAAATACGCCCTGGAGCGCATCGCAAGCGGCGACATCCAAGGCGCAGTGACTGCGGTGACGGACATGGAAGCCGCCAGCGTCCAGGTGCTGGAAAACCTGCAACGCATCGCCGACAGCGCGGGGAACTGACCCGTCGCTGATTACGGATCGGACGAGCCGGACGGCACGCTGCGCACGCGAAAGCGCAGCGTGCCAATCATCTGCTCGTCGCCCGTCAACACCCTGACTTGCCAGCGCCCCTCGGGCTTCTGCGGAAAATTCTCCTTGCGCGTCCAGGCGCGGTAACCCTCTTCACGTCCGCCACGGATATCGAGCACGATGCGGTCGATTTCGCGCCCATCGTGAATCCAAACGTGCTGGATACGCTCCTGCAATCCCAGCGGTGCCTGGATGGCGGTGTAGGCGTATAGCCCATGCTCGATCAACTGGCGAGCCTCGATATCCACCAGGCTGTTTTGCGGCGCGCGTTGGGCGTCGTCGATGGCTGTGGCCAAGGCCACCTCGGTCAAGCGCAAGGTGGCAGGCGGCACCCACAGCCGCGCCCACCAGCCTGTCGCCGCAAGCGCCAGCAGCAGGCCGACGACAATCACGCCACGCCACCAGCCAGGCACCGTGATCGAGCCCAACAGGCTGGGGAACGCGAGCAACACGGCGATGCCCAGCGCCAGCTCATAACTACGCGCCGTCGGCAACTGCAGGATCAGCGGCATGGCGACCAGCAGCACCGCAAACAACGCCAGCGTGTGATAGGTCAGGAACAACCAGCGGCGCGGGGCAAGCCGCTTGTAATAGACCGGATCGATCAAGGCCACCAGTGCTGCAACGATCAAGCCACCGGTAAACACCGCCTGCCCGCTATTCCAGGACGTGCTTGCCAGAAAAAAAGGCAGCGCAAAGAACAGACTCTCTTGATGAATCATCTGCGTTGCATAGCGCGACAGCGTCGGTGGCAGGCGGAAGCCGAAGCGATCGGCCAGCATCTCGCTCAACACCCGCTCCAGCACCAGCCACACCCAACCGAGCAGCATCAGCACGGCGATGACCTGGGCAAAGCTCTCGTGACGTTCGACCAGGAAGAAGCTCGCGACGCCCGACACGAAACCGAAGGCCGCAATCACACCCGGATAGCGGCGAACCCAGGCCACGAGACGTAGCAGACGAAGCTTCAGGATAGGCATTGGAAAATGTTTAGATAAACATACTGACAAACACGGAGCGGAATCGAATGCGGTAAAGTCTCGCCCCTCAAGCGGGTACCTCCCCCTGCGAGACAGGGGGCGAAAAATACAATACTCCTTTCCCAAACGCGCACGATGTCAGAAATTCTCGCCATTATCGGCCCCGTCTTCATCATCATCACCATCGGCTTCATCGCCGTGCGCAGCGAGGTCGTGACCAAGGCGGAATGCCGCGGACTGGGCAAATTCGTCATCACCTTCGCCCTGCCGGCGATGATGTTCAAGGCCTTGTCAGAACGCTCGTTCGCCGAGGTGATGAACACCAATTACCTCATCGCCTATGCGCTCGGCTCGCTGGTGGCCTTTGGTTTCGGGCTCGGCTGGGCGCGCTGGAAACAGGGCGAAAGCCTGCAGGCCAGCGCCATTCGCGGTCTGGGCACCTCGGTGTCGAACGGCTTCATCGGCTACGCGATGCTGCTGCAGTTCCTCGGCCCGGCCAGCGTGGTGGCACTGGCGCTGTCCTTCATCGTCGAGAACATCCTGATGATTCCGCTGGTGCTGGCCCTGGCTGAAGGCAGCGGCAGCAGCGGGCAGAAGATCCACCGCATCGTGCTGCAGACGCTCGGCCGGCTGGTGAAAAACCCACTGATCCTGTCGATCGCCGCCGGCGTGAGCTGCGCCGTGCTGGAGGTGAAGCTGCCCGGCCCGCTGGCCAAGGTGGTGGAACTGTTTGCGCTGGGCGCAGTGTCGGTGGCGCTGTTCGTGATCGGCGGCACCCTGGTCGGACAAAAAGTGGAAGGCATGGTCGGCAAGATCGGTGTCATCACCGTCGGCAAGCTGATCGTGCATCCGCTGGCGGTGTTCGGCGCCTTCATGCTGGTGCCGGCGGTCGACCCGCTGCTGATGGCGGCGGCACTGACCATCTCGAGCATTCCGATGCTGAGCATCTACCCCATTCTGGGGCAAAAATATGGACAGGAAGGCCTTTGCGCCGCGGCCTTGGTGGTGACGACGACTGCGGCTTTCTTCACCATCAGCACGGTGATCTGGCTGATCCGCTCGAGTATTGCCGTGCCGGGATTCGGCTGAGGCCCGGCCTCCAAAAACTTCACGCCCGGCCGCAGCGCAGACGCTGCAGGAATCCCGCGATCGGCGCACAATCAGCCGCATGACATGTCGTCACGGGAGGCGAAAATGAGCACAACGGTGAGCAACACCGCGCTGAAACTTCGCGGCGTCAACCTGGGCAGCTGGCTGGTGCTGGAAAAATGGATGGTGCCCAGCCTGTTCGAAGGCCTGCAGGCCACCGACGAAACTACTTGGTGCGCCGAGATGGGCCCGCGTGCCGCCGAACGCCTGCGCGCGCACTGGAACAGTTTCATCACCCGTGAGGATTTCCGCTGGATTGCGGAGCACGGCCTGAATGCGGTGCGTATCCCGCTCGGGCACTGGATCTTCGGCCCCGACTACCCCTACCACCCCAAATACGGCGACAACCCTCACCCCTTCGTCACTGGCGGCATCGAGGTGCTGGACCGCGCGATGAACTGGGCGCAGGAATTCGGGCTGCATGTGGTGCTCGACCTGCATGCTGCGCCGGGCTGCCAGAACGGCTTCGACAACGGCGGCATCAAGGACGTGTGCGAATGGCACACCAAGCCCGAGTACCTCGAACATTCGCTGTCGGTGCTCGAACGCCTGGCCGAACGCTATCGCGAGCACCCCGCGCTGCACGCCATCGAGGTGCTCAATGAACCGCGCTGGGACGTGCCGACCGAGACCATCAAGGCCTATTACCTCGACGCCTACGACCGCATTCGCCGTCACTGCCCCCCCGAGCGCGTGGCGGTGATCTTCCACGACGGCTTCCGCTCCTTCCGCGAATTTCTCGGCTTCATGCAGCCACCGCATTACCAGAACGTCATCTTCGACATCCACCGCTACCAGTGCTTCGAGCGCTGCGACATCGATGCCGACATCCACGCCCACCTGCGCAAGTCGGCCGGCGAGTGGAAGGATGAGGCCGACGCCATCATCACCGAGCTGAAGCTGCCGACGATCTGTGGCGAATGGAGCCTGGGGCTGGACCTGAAAGTGGTGTCGCTGTGGGCAGAAGGGCCGTTCAACCATGCGCTGGAACACATGGACGACTTCCAGCAGAACGTCGCCAGTCGCGGCTATGCGGATGCACAGTTGCTGACGTTCGAAAAATACCAGGGCTGGTTCTTCTGGAGCTATCGCACCGAGACCACACCGGCCTGGAGTCTGCGCAGCAGCGTTGAGCGCGGCTGGCTGCCATCAAGCTTCGCCTGAGTTAACGGGAGGAACATCGAGGGGAAGGTATTTCTCCTCGTGCACCCGATTCACCACCAGCTTATGGGTGAACTGGTGTGACATGCCGTTGTGAAAGCTGATCAGCAACAGGGTGGAGTCGGGCAGCTCGCGATGGAGGAGCTCGATCATCAGCAACTCGGTCTCGGGATCGAGTGCATTGGTCGCCTCCTCCAGGAACACCCAGGCCGGACACTGCAGCAGGACCCGAGCAATCGCCAGGCGCTGACGCGCCCGCAGCGGCAGGGTGTGGTCCCAGCTGTCGCTCTCGTCCAGCCTCGGCGCCAGCCAGGCCACGCCGGCACATTCGAGCACATGCAGCATGTCACCCCGCGTGAATTCAGTTTCTGCATGCGGATAACTGAGCGCAGCTTTCAGGCTGCCATCCGGAATGTAGGGTCGCTGCGGCAGGAAGACGAGCCCTTGATCGGCCGGCAGCACGATTTCGCCCCGTCCCCAGGGCCATAGCCCGGCCACCGCCTTGAACAGACAGATCGCAACAGAAGTATCGCCACCGATCAACACCCGCTCGCCGCGGCGGATCACCGTATCGATGTTCTCGGCCAGTACCCGACCATCCGGATTGGCAAGGGTCAAGCCGCGCAATACCAGTTTGCGCTCGGTGCCGGTTTGCAGTTCGACACGGTTGTGCGACGACGAGGTCTCTTGCTGCTCGAGCGCCTTGAGGTCGTCATAGAGGCTCACGATACGGTCGGTCGAAGCCCGGCAGCGGGCCAGCTCGGCAAGGTTGTCCACCGGCCACGACAAGGCCGAAGTCAGGCGCTGGAAGGCTTGAGCCGCCTGCATCAACACGCCCAAAGTCATCACGCCGGCGATGTACTGTGGCGCAGCCACCAGAATCGGAAACACGGGCAGCAAGGTGCCATACGCGGTCGAGAAGGACACGATGCCGAGGTAGCCCAGGGTCTGCCGGTTCCAGCCGCGGCCGACGTCGTCGAACAGCGCATCGGCATGGCGCCGCTCGACCGCCTCACCGCGCATCAAGGCGATGGATTCGGCATGCTCGCGCTCGCGTGCCAGCCCGTAGCGCAGATTGGCCTCGAAGGTTTGCAGGTGGTTGGTCGCTTTCACCAGCGGCCGGCCAAGCAGCGCCCCCAGCACCGTACCGACGCCCGCATACAGGAAGGCCAGCCACACCAGATAGCCCGGTACCACCAGCCCGAGGCCAGGCAGCGCCATGCTGCCCGACACATCGAGCAGGATGTCGGCAAAACCGCCGAGAATCAGCACCGAAAACAGCAAGGAGTGCGCCAGCCCGATCGCGGACTCGGTCGCAATCCGGATGTCCTCGGCAATGCGCCCGTCCGGGTTATCGTGATCCCCCACGGTGAAACGCAGTTGATACAAGTGGCGATCGGCCAGCCAGGCATCGAGCAGGCGCCGCGTCAGCCACTGACGCCAGTCCAGTTGCAGCCAGCGCTTGACGTGCATATGCACTGCGGTGACGGCGATCGTCAGCACGAAGATCAGCGCAAACACCGCAGCCTGCACCAGTACCTCGCGCATCGAGCGTGCTTCAAGCGCATCGAACAGCGCACGATGCCAGTAGCTGATCCACATCGCCAACATGACCTGAACCACCGTCAGCAGCACCAGCAACAAGGTTGCAATGCCAGCCTTCCATTTGCGGTCGCCACTCCAATAGGGCATGGCCAAGCGCAGGAAGCGCCTGATCGAGTTGCCGCTGGAGGGCGAGGAGGCAGCGGGTTGCAAGGAAAAAGCTCCGTGACGATGAAAGGAGACGAAAATCAGAAGACCTCATTTTGCGCGAAGGCCCCGCGCCGCACCATGACGGAAGTGGCATTGCACGGGCAATGCCGGCAGAACACCGTAGAATGCGCAGCCTGCCCAACACCCTGCGAACTGCCATGTCAGCCTGCCGGCACGTCCTGTTCGATCTCGACGGCACCTTGATCGACTCCGCCCCCGCCATCCTCGCCAGCTACCGCGACGCTTTTGCCGCTGCAGGCCGCAGGCCGGTACGCGTCATCGACGCATCCATCGTCGGCCCACCGCTGACCGAAACCCTGCAAATGCTGACCGGCAGTAATGAACCCGCCCTGATTGCCGAACTGGCAGACCACTTCAAGGCCAGCTATGACACCACCGGCTACCAGCAGACCGCTGCCTACGCCGGCGTAGGTGACATGCTCGCGCACCTGGCCGCCAGTGGCCGGCGCCTGGCCATCGCCACCAACAAGCGTCTGCATCCGACCCTGCTGATCCTGAAGCACCTGGGCTGGGACCACCATTTCGACGCAATTTATGCACTGGATATGTTTGAGCCGCGTTTGCACGACAAGGCCGCAATGATCGCGCGCCTGCTCGCCGACCGTGGCATCGCCTGCGACGACGCACTGTATGTGGGCGACCGTGCGGAAGACGGCGAATCCGCCGACGCCAATCACCTGCCTTTCATTGCCGCCACCTGGGGCTATGGCAGCCTGGCGGCCGGCGACATGGCACCACACTGGCGCGCTGCAGCCAGTCCGGCAGACCTGACAGCCGCCATCCTCTCAGCCTGACGCAGGCAGTTCAGTGCTCACCCACACAGGGTGCAGGCGGCGGAAACATGCACCAGCGGTTGCCACCGGCCCGCTTGGCGGCATAAAGCGCCTTGTCGGCGCGCTCTTCGAGACATACCCGGTCGCAACCGTGCGCGGGGGACAGCGCAATACCGACAGAACCCGCTACCCGCGCCTCGCCCTGCGGCAACGCAAATGGCATCGCCAGCGAATCGCAGATGCGCTGCGCGACCTCTTCCGCCTCTGCGGCACCGCCCACGTCGGTCAGGACCACCGCGAACTCGTCACCACCGAAGCGCGCCACGGTATCGGATTCGCGGACGCATTCGCCGATCCGTGACCCGACCTCGATCAGCAGCGCGTCACCGGCCGGATGTCCCAAGCGGTCATTCACCGACTTGAACAAATCGAGATCAATGAACAGCACCGCAAAAGGCTGACCATGCCGATGCGAGGCGGCCAGCGCAGCCTCCAGCCGATCCTGGAACAAAGCCCTGTTCGGCAAGCCCGTCAAGGCATCGTGGTCGGCGCGATACTGCATGCGCTGCTCGGCCTCCTTGCGCTGCGTGATGTCGGTCAGCGTTGCGACGAAAGCGCCCGCCTCGCCCGGCAGGCTGGCACGGGTGATCGACATCCACTGCACATAGGCGTCACCGCTCTTGCGCCGGTTCCAGACCTCGCCCTGCCAGCGGCCGGCGCTGGCCAAGGTGCGGCGTAAACTGTCGAAAAAGACCTGGTCGTGACGCCCCGCGCCCAGCAATTCCAGGCCGTGGCCACGCACCTCATCCTCGTCGTATCCGGTAATCCCGGTAAATGCCGGATTGACGCGCACGATTCGCGCCTCGTCGTCGATCAACATCAGGCCTTCCGCCGTGCTGTCGAAGATTGCGCGATAACGCGCTTCGCTCGCCGCAAGGCGGTGCTGGTCCAGCAAGCGTTGCTCCACCTCGCGTGCCAGAACGGAATTACTCTCGGCAAGTTCGCGGGTGCGCTGCGCGATGAGTTGCTCCTGCTCGGCGTTGATCCGCGCAATCGCCCGCACATGGCGCCGCGTGGCGGCAAGCAGGTAATACAGCGCACCGGTCGCCAGCGCGAAAGCCACGAAGAAGATGCCCATGACGCGCCAGCGCTGGGCATCGCGCAACACCAGCAGCGGCTCGGCCGGCATCGTGACGGAAATGCCGCCACGAATGTCACCCAACTTGTAGCCATAAGCACCATGGCACTGCAGGCAAGGCGGCGTCACGCGCAAGGGCGCCATGTAACGATGTACCGTGCCTTCCGCTTCGCGGACCAGGCCGACCCGCTCGGCTGCACCTTGCTCGAATGCCTTCAGCGCCTCGGCCTCCCAGGGATCAGGCTGGTTCGCCGGACGGATCGGCTTGAGACTGGTGATATGCAACCGAACCCCTTCGGCCTGCTCGGCGAGTTCGGCGATCTGCCGCGTCATGAAAGCCGGATTCACCATCGTCATCGGCGTGCCGTCCGCGGTGACGATGTCACGCAAGGGGTGCGCGAGATAGGGGTTCGGCTGCGTTTCCGGCGTCACCGGGACATAGACGCCACCGTGGCGGGCATTCCAGTCGCGTGTGATCTCGATCAGGCGGAACAAGGCTGCACCGCGCTCGCGTGCAGCCGCCATCGAAGCCTGATCGATGCGCAGCAACTCGACCCACAACAAACTTCCGAACAGCAAAGCCGCCACCACATAAACGAGGATCACGCTGCGGCGGTGCCGAGCGTCATCCGCAGTGGCAGGAAGATCGCGTGAGGGGAACATGATCGAATTCTAGTCAGCCACGGCGGCGAATGCTCCGGACGGTTTCACGCTAGCGTAAACAATTCCTTTGGCAAGTCAGGGCTACTCAAGCTGGGGCCACCTCGAAGCCTTCGGGGTCCTCATCCTCGACGGCCTCGCCGATGAAACCACCGCTCTGGCGCGCCCACAGCCGCGCATAAAGCCCCCCGCGCGCCAGCAGGCTGCGATGGTCGCCCTCCTCGACAATACGCCCCTTGTCCATCACCACCAAGCGGTCCATGGCCGCGATCGTCGACAGCCGGTGTGCGATTGCAACCACCGTCTTGCCTTCCATCAAGCGGTAAAGGCTAGCCTGGATCGCTGCCTCGACCTCGGAATCGAGCGCGCTGGTGGCCTCGTCGAGCAACAAGATGGGCGCGTCCTTCAGCATCACTCGCGCAATCGCGATGCGCTGGCGCTGGCCGCCGGAAAGCTTCACGCCACGCTCACCCACATGGGCGTCGTAGCCATGGCGCCCCTTCGGGTCGGTCAGACCGAGGATGAAATCGTGGGCTTCGGCACGCCTGGCGGCGGACATCATGTCGGCATCGGTGGCGTCCGGCCGACCGTACAAGATGTTGTCCCGGACCGAGCGGTGCAACAGCGACGTATCCTGCGTCACCATGCCGATCTGCGCGCGCAAGCTGTCCTGTGTCACCGCGGCGATATCCTGGCCATCGATCAGGATGCGCCCCTGCTCGAGGTCGTAGAAACGCAGCAACAGATTGACCAGTGTCGACTTACCGGCACCGGAGCGCCCAACCACACCGATCTTTTCGCCCGGGCGGATGGTCAGCGAGAAATCATCGATGACACGCTTCGCATCCGGCCCGGTCGCACCGTAGGCGAAACCCAGGCGCTCGAAACGGACTTCCCCGCGGCTGACCCCCAGCGGCTTGGCATCCAGCCGGTCGACCACGGTATGCGGCCGTGACAAGGTGTTGATGCCGTCCTGCACCGTGCCGACGTTCTCGAACAGCGACGCCATTTCCCACATCACCCAGTGCGACATGCCATTGAGGCGCAGCGCCATCGCCGTGGCCGCGGCCACCGCACCGACACCGATCTGGCCCTGGCTCCACAGCCACAACGCAACGCCTCCGGTCGACAGGATCAACAGCATCGACAGGCTGTGATTGACGATCTCGATGCTGCTCACCAGCCGCATCTGCGCATGCACGGTGTGCATGAACTCCTGCATCGCACCGCGCGCGTAGCCCGCCTCGCGGCCGGCATGGGAGAACAGCTTGACGGTGGCGATGTTGGTGTAGGCGTCGGTGATGCGGCCGGTCATCAGCGAGCGCGCATCGGCCTGCGCCCGCGACACCTTCGACAGCCGTGGCACGAACCAGCGCAGCGAGGCCGCATACAGGGTGAGCCAGCCGAGGAAGGGCGCGAGCATCCACAGGTCGAAGCTCGCCACCACCGCAGTCAGCGTGACGAAGTAGATCACGACGAAGACCAGGATGTCGGTCATGATCAGGCAGGTATCACGCACGGCCAGCGCGGTTTGCATGACCTTGGCCGATACACGGCCGGCGAATTCGTCCTGGTAGAAACCCATGCTCTGGCCGAGCATCAGGCGGTGGAAATTCCAGCGCAGACGCATCGGAAAATTGCCAGCCAGAGCCTGGTGCTTGAGCAGGGTCTGCACCGCCACCAGCGCGATGCTGCCAAGCACGATGGCTGCCAGGAGCAACAGCTTGCCGCCCTCGTCGGCCCACAGCCGCGCCGGCTCGACCGCCGCCAGCCAATCGACGACCTTGCCCAGCATGGCGAACAACATCGCCTCGAACGCGCCGATGGTCGCCGTCAGCAACATCATGCCGAGGATGAAGGGGCGCATGCCCTCAGTCCCGGCCCACAAAAAGGCAAAGAAGGCGCGCGGCGCGGGGCCGGGGGCGGCGTCGGGATAGGGGTCGACCCGGCGTTCGAACCAGTTAAAAAGCACAGGCGCTCTCCATGATGATTCCGGCCTATGACAGGCGGAGTGTGCCGCGGGTGCCCGCAACAAGCAAAAGCCCCGCTCGAGGCGGGGCAGGACCACAGGCGCCGCAATCGCGCCTGTAAAGTACGCGCAAACGGATCAGGCCGGAGCGCTGGTGCGGATCAGGTGATCGAAAGCCGACAACGAAGCCTTGGCCCCTTCGCCCATGGCGATGATGATCTGCTTGTACGGCACGGTGGTGCAGTCGCCGGCAGCGAACACGCCCGGCGCCGAGGTCTGGCCCTTGGCATCGACGATGATCTCGCCGAAACGGCTCAACTCCAGCGAGCCCTTCAGGAAGTCGGTGTTCGGCAACAGACCGATCTGCACGAAGATGCCTTCCAGATCGATGCGGTGCGTCTCGTCGGTCTTGCGGTCCTTGTACATCAGACCATTGACCTTGTCGGTACCGGTGACTTCGGTGGTCTGCGCGCTCTTGATCACGGTGACGTTGGGCAGGCTGTAGAGCTTCTTCTGCAGCACGGCGTCGGCACGCAGGTCATCGGCGAACTCCAGCAGCGTGACATGGGCCACCACGCCGGCGAGGTCGATCGCGGCCTCGACACCGGAGTTGCCGCCGCCGATCACCGCCACGCGCTTGCCCTTGAACAAGGGGCCATCGCAGTGCGGGCAGTAAGCCACGCCCTTGCCACGGAATTCCTGCTCGCCGGGCACGTTCATTTCACGCCAGCGTGCGCCGGTCGCCACGATCACGGCCCGCGATTTCAGCGTCGCGCCGTTCTCGAGCCGGACTTCGGCCAAGGTCGTGCCATCTTCGCTGCCCGGCACGACCTTGGCGACGCGCTGCAGGTTCATCACATCGACTTCATATTCCTTGACATGCTCTTCCAGGCTGGCAACCAGCTTCGGGCCTTCGGTGTACTTCACCGAGATGAAGTTCTCGATCGCCATCGTGTCCATCACCTGGCCGCCAAAACGCTCGGCGACGATGCCGGTGCGAATGCCCTTGCGCGCGGCATAGATCGCAGCCGCTGCACCGGCCGGACCACCGCCCACCACCAGCACGTCGAACGCGGCCTTATCGGACAGTTTCTTCGCGTCGCGCTCGGCGGCACCGGTATCCACCTTGGCAAGGATCTGACCGAGTTCCAGGCGACCCTGGTCGAATTCCTGGCCGTTCAGGAACACCGTCGGCACGGCCATGATCTGGCGCTCTTCCACTTCCTTCTGGAACAGCGCGCCATCGATCATCGTGTGGCGGATGTTGGGGTTGAGGATCGCCATCAGGTTCAGCGCCTGCACCACGTCCGGGCAGTTGTGGCAGGACAGCGAGATGTAGGTCTCGAAGTTGAACTCGCCTTCGAGGTTCTTGATCTGCTCGATCACGTCCGCCTCGACCTTGGGCGGGTAGCCAGCCGACTGCAGCAGAGCGAGGATCAGCGAGGTGAATTCGTGTCCCATCGGCAGGCCGGCAAAGCGCACGCGGCCTTCGCCGCCCTTGGGGCCGACCGAGAAGGACGGCTTGCGCTCATCGTCATCACGGCGCTCGATGAGGGTGATCAGGCTGGACTGCTCGGCGACATCGCGCAGCAGTTCCTGCATTTCATGCGACTTGGGACCATCGTCCAGCGACGCCACGATCTCGATCGGCTGCGTCACCCGCTCCAGGTAGGCTTTCAGTTGAGTCTTGATGTTGGCGTCCAGCATGACGGGTCTTCCTTGATTGAGTGCGACCGCCGCGGTTTTCAGCGGTCCTGATGCGACACAGCCGGCACTTGGCCGGCTGCGGAGTCTGCGGCCCGGGCCGGGTAGGCCCGGGCAGATACAGCAACCTGCTTAGATCTTGCCGACCAGGTCGATCGACGGGGCCAGCGTGGCTTCGCCTTCCTTCCACTTGGCCGGGCAGACTTCGTTCGGGTGCGAGGCGACGTACTGGGCAGCCTTCAGCTTGCGCACGGTCTCGGTCACGTCACGGGCGATGGCGTTGTCGTGCACTTCCATCGTCTTGATCACGCCTTCCGGGTTGATGATGAAGGTGCCGCGCAGCGCCAGGCCTTCTTCAGCGATATGCACGTCGAAGGCGTTGGTCAGGGCGTGGGTCGGGTCGCCGACCAGCGCGAACTGGGCCTTGCCGACGGCCGGCGAGGTTTCGTGCCAGACCTTGTGCGAGAAGTGGGTGTCGGTGGTGACGATGTAGACTTCAGCGCCCGCCTTCTGGAACTCGGCGTAGTGCTCGGCCGCGTCTTCGATCTCGGTCGGGCAGTTGAAGGTGAAGGCGGCCGGCATGAAAATCAGCACGGACCACTTGCCCTTCAGGTCAGCATCGGTGACTTCGATGAACTTGCCGTTCTTGTAGGCTTGAGCTTTGAACGGTTGAACCTGGGTGTTGATCAGCGACATCTGTAATCCTCCAGAAGGGTTGGTGGAGCGGTGTGTTGAAACTCGATGGAATGAAGTTTAGACCCGTTCCATGAATTGCTCTAATTGATAATCGAGATGCTCTCGATTGGATTTCCCTATCAATCTCATCCTAAGGGATAGATCATCACTGATCACGCCACAAGCAAACCACTGCGACACCCGGGCGCGATCAGCAATCCCATTTAGCTGGGGACAGATGACAGGAAATCAAGCCCCCGCGAGATGTCGCCGCACCGAAATCACTGCGCCCAGCCAACCCAGGAAAGCCGCAAACGCAACAATCGCGACGGACGCGCGCCAGTCCGGCCCGCTCAGCAGGAACACCGCGCCGTATGTTTCCGCCAGACGCGCAACCGGTTGCCCCAGCGCCTGCACACCCAGCCACACCGTCCCCAGCGCGACCAGACCGCCAAGCGCCCCCTGCAGGCCACCGAACCAGTAGAACGGGCGACGGATGAAAGGATCGGTTGCGCCCAACAGACGGCTGACCTCGATCTCCTGGCGCTGGGTGAGGATCTGCAGGCGGATGGTGTTGAAGGTGACGATCACCAGCGCAAAGCCCAGCAAGCCGGCCAGCATCAGCACCGCCGAGCGCCCCAGCTCAAGTAGTGCATGCAGGCGCTTGACCCAGGCCGAATCGACCTGCACATGGGCAACCCGCGGCCAGTTGCCGATGTCTGCCGCCATGCGTTCGAACAATTCCGGATCTTCGCTGCGCGGCGTCAGGACAAAAGCATCGGGCAAGGGATTCTTGCCGAGTCCGCCCAGCACATCACCCAGACCACTGGCCGCCAGTTGCTTGAGTGCCTCGTCACGCGCGACGAAGCGGTAGCTGGCCAGCTCAGGCAAGGCCTTCAAGCGCGCCTCCAGCGCATCCGCTTCGGCCTTCTGTGCCTGGGTGTCGAGAAAAACGCTGATCTCCGGCGTCCCCGACACACCGCGGGCAAGCGAAGCCACGTTGTCGAGCAACAGATAGCCGCCGCCCGGCAGGGACAAAGCAATCCCCACCACCAGCGCCGACAGCAGAGTGCCAACGGGTTGGCCAACAAGACGGCTCAGAGCCTGGGCAATCGCCCGTACATGCAAATACAGCCAATGACTCATACGGCCAGCTCCTGCGCGGCGCGGCCGGCGGGACGGGTGTCTTCGGTCAGCAGGCCCTTCGCCAGCACCAGTCGGCGCGGACGACTGGCCGCGAACAGTGCCGCGTCGTGAGTGCTGACCAGCACGGTGACACCCGCGTCGTTGAAGGAGCGAAACAGGTCGGCAATATCCGCTGCGTAAGCCGGATCAAGATGAGCCGTCGGTTCGTCGGCAAGCAGGATGGAAGGGCGATTCACGATCGCACGTGCAATCGCCACACGCTGCTGCTCGCCGCCGGACAAGCCTGCCGGCATCTCCTTGCCCCGCCCGTCCAGGCCAACGCGCTCGAGCGCCACCGCCACGCGCTTGGCGGCATCGCCTGGCGGATGACCGGTGATGACCAGCGGCAACATCACGTTGTCGAACACCGTGCGGTCGAACAGCAGGCGGCTTTCCTGCAGCACAAGCCCGAGATTGCGGCGCAAATAGGGAATCGCCGCCTTGGGCAGGTGCGACACATCCTGGCCATTGATCAACACGCGCCCCGCCGTGGGGCGCTCAATGACCGGAATCAACTTCAGCAGCGTGCTCTTGCCCGCACCCGAATGCCCGGACAACACCACCAGCTCGCCATGGCGAATCTCGAAACTGACGCCGGCCAGCGCCGTGTAGCCCCCCGCATAGCGTTTGGCCACGTCCTCGAAGACGATCATGCGCGCTCGCCCGCTCCGTGCTTGACCGCGCCAGCGCCCGGCTCGAACAGCGCATCGACGAACTCGCGCGCCTTGAAGGGCTGCAGGTCGTCGATGCCTTCGCCCACGCCGATGAAGCGCAGCGGTTTCGGGCACTGCCGCGCGATCGCCGCCAGCACGCCACCCTTGGCCGTGCCGTCGAGCTTGGTCACGACTAGGCCGGTGACACCGATCGCCTTGTCGAAGGCCTTCACCTGCGTCAGCGCGTTCTGGCCGATGTTGGCGTCGAGCACCAGCAACACCTCGTGCGGACCCGATGCATCGGCCTTGGTAATGACGCGCCGGACCTTGGCGATTTCCTCCATCAGGTGGAGCTGGGTCGGCAGACGGCCGGCGGTGTCGGCCAGCACGACGTCGATCTTGCGCGCGCGCGCCGCGCTGATCGCATCGAAGATCACTGCGGCGGCGTCACCGCCATCCTGCGCCACCACGGTCACGTTGTTGCGTTCGCCCCAGGTCATCAACTGCTCGCGCGCCGCAGCACGGAAGGTGTCGCCGGCCGCCAGCAGCACGCTCTTGCCCTGGGCCTGGAAGTACTTGGCCAGCTTGCCGATCGAGGTCGTCTTGCCCGAGCCGTTGACGCCGGCAATCATGATGATGAAGGGCTGATGACCTGCGACCTCCAGCGGCTGTTCTAGCGGCGCGATGATCTGGTGCAAACCGTCGGCCAGCGCCTTCTGTAATTGATCGGCGGTTTCCAGCCGATCGCGCTTCCAGCGCAGACGCAGATCGTCGATCAGGTGCTGGGTGGCGTCGACACCGCAGTCGGCCATCAGCAAGGTCGATTCCAGCTCTTCGAGCAGATCCTCATCGATCTTGCGCAGACCGAACAGGTTCGCCAGCCCACCGCCCAGTTGCTGTCGGGTCCGCGCCAGACCGGCTTTCAGACGCTCGGTCCACGACCGCTTGACGGGCGCTTCGGGCTGGGGTGCGGCAATCACGGCTGCGACCGGCGGCGCGGCTTCGACCTCCTTGACGGACTCAACGACCGGCGCAGGCGCTACCGGCACCCACTCCGCCTCAGCAGCCGCTGCAGCCTCGACAACCGGCTCGGCGACGACGGTCGCGTCCGCCATGGGCGGCACAACATCGGAGGTGGCCGATTCGACGACTTCTTCGGCCGACGGCTGGCCGGATTCGGCCTGCTCGGTCTTGCCGAACTTTTTCTTCAGGAAACCAAACATGAAACGCTCGGGTCAGAGGGGACGTTTCGCGTCGGCACGGCCCCACGCCAGCCGTGGGCACCCGTCACCGATCACGTTAAGATGCGGCTCCCCGTCCGACCGGTGCGTGGAGCACCGACCCTCGCGGAGCGCCGCGAATTCTAACAGATGCAGGACATCCCCATGTTTCTCCAGACGTTTGCCCGCGCCCTCACCGCCGGTGGCGTGCTGGCCGCCGCGCTGGCCACGCCCGCAACCACCTTCGCCAATCCCTTCGAGACCACCCTGACCAATGGCATGAAGGTCATCGTCAAGGAAGACCGTCGCGCGCCATCCGCCGTGCATATGGTGTGGTACCGCAGCGGCGCGATGGACGAGCCCGACGGTGTCTCCGGCGTGGCCCATGTGCTCGAGCACATGATGTTCAAGGGCACCAAGAACGTCGGCCCGGGCGAGTTCAACAAGCGCGTGGCCGCAGTGGGCGGGCGCGACAACGCCTTCACCGGCAAGGACTACACCGCCTATTTCCAGCAGATCCCGCCCGACCGCCTGGGCGAGATGATGGCGCTCGAAGCCGATCGCATGCAGCACCTGGTGCTGGATGACGAGGCCTTCCGGCGCGAAATCGAAGTAGTGAAGGAAGAACGCCGCCTGCGCACCGACGATCAGCCGCGCGCGCTGGTTTATGAACAGTTGATGGCAACCGCCTTCAAGGCCCACCCCTATCGCCGCCCGGTGATCGGCTGGATGCCCGACCTCGAGGCCATGCAGCCCGAGGATGCGCGCGAGTGGTACCGACGCTGGTACACCCCATCCAACGCCTATCTGGTCGTGGTCGGCGATGTCGATCATCGTCGCGTGTTCCGCGACGCCGAACGCCATTACGGCCCGATCGTCGCGCGCGAACTGCCGGCGCGGCGCATCACGCCCGAGCCCGCGCAACAAGGCCCGCGCTCTGCCGTGGTCAAAGCCCCGGCCGAGCTCCCCTACCTCAGCATGGCCTGGCACGTCCCGGCGCTGCGCGACCCGGCGCAGGACCGGGACGCCTACGCACTGCAGGTGCTGTCGGCCGTGCTGGACGGCTACGATGGCGCCCGCCTCACCCGCCGCCTGGTGCGCGACAGCGGCCTGGCGCTTTCTGCCGGCGCCGGCTACGACGGCAGTGGGCGCGGCCCGGCGCTGTTCTACCTCGACGGCGTCCCCGCACCCGGTCGCTCGGTCGACGAACTCGAAGCCGCCCTGCGTGCCGAACTGCAACGCATTCGCGACGAAGGCATCAGCGACACCGAGCTCGCTCGCGTCAAGACCCAGGCCGTCGCCAGCCGGGTGTACAAGCGCGACTCGCTGATGGGCCAGGCCATGGAGATCGGCTATCTCGAATCCGCGGGCCTGTCGTGGCGCGACGAAGAGCGCCTGCTCGAGGGCCTGCGCAGCGTCACCGCCGCCGAAGTGCAAAGCGTGGCACAGCGCTATTTCAGCGATGACAGCCTGAACATCGCCCGCCTCGACCCGCAGCCACCCGGCACGCCGCGTCCGCGCTCGCCTTTTGCACAAGCCCGGCATTGATCACGCCCGGCCCTCCCCCGCCCGCACCGACGACTGCCATGCCCCTCATGCCCCGTTTTATCTCCTCCGCACTCGCCAGCCTCGCCCTGCTCGCCGCTGGCCCGGCGCTGGCCGGCCCGAAGATCGAGCAATGGACTGCCACGACCGGCGCCCGCGTGCTGTACGTGGAAAGCCGCGCCTTGCCCTTGGTCGACATCCAGGTCGACTTCGCCGCGGGCTCGGCCTACGAACCCGCGGCGAAAGCCGGCCTCGCCAGCCTCACGCGCAGCCTGCTCGACGCGGGCACGACCATGCTCGATGAACAACAGATCGCTGACCGTATCGCGGACATCGGCGCGCAGATCGGCGGCGGCACCGACAATGACCGCGCGAGTCTGTCGATCCGCAGCCTGTCTGCAGCCGCTGAACGCGATGCCGCGGTCACACTGGCAGCCAACCTACTCTCCGAGCCAGCCTTTCCGGCCGACATTCTGGAGCGTGAGCGCAAGCGCGCCATCGCCGGCCTGCGCGAAGCGCTGACGAAACCCGCCACGCTGGCCGCCCGCCGCTTCAATGAAGTGCTGTATGCCGACCATCCTTACGGCACCAGCACCACACCCGAATCACTCGAGGCCATCAGCCGCGACGATCTGATCGACTTCCACCGCCGCCACTTCGGCGCGCATCGCGCCTCGGTCACCATCGTCGGCGACGTGGATCGCGCCACCGCCGAGCGCATCGCCGTCCACCTCACCGAGCGCCTGCCGGCCGTCGAAGCTGCAACACCGCTGCCCAGCCCGGCCGTGACGCGTGCCGAAGTGCTGCGCATTCCCAACCCCTCGGCCCAAGCCCACATCCTCGTCGGCCAGCCCGGCATGGCGCGCGAGGATGCGGACTATTTCCCGCTGCTGGTCGGCAACTACGTGCTCGGCGGCGGCGGTTTCGTGTCGCGCCTGACCAAGGAAGTCCGTGAAAAACGCGGCTTCGCATACAGCGTGTACAGCTATTTTGCGCCACAGCAAGTCGCCGGCCCGTTCCAGATTGGCCTGCAAACCCGCGGCAGCCAGGCCGACGAAGCACTCGGCGTGGTACGCGAAACCCTGGCCCGCTTCATCACCGAAGGGCCGAGCGCTGAGGAGCTGCAGGCGGCGAAAGACAACCTCATCAACGGTTTCGGCCTGCGCCTGGACTCGAACGCGAAGATCCTCGATTACGTGGCGATGATCGGCTTCTACCGGCTGCCGCTCGACTGGCTCGACACCTACCCGCAGCACGTCGCCGCGGTGAGCGCCGAGCAGGTGCGCGACGCCTTCACCCGCCGCATCCGCACTGAGCAATTGATTACCGTGATTGCCGGCGGCGATGGCGACACCGCGCCAACGACCGCAGCGCCTGCGGCAGATGCCGCACAATGAGCCGGGTACGCATCGTCGGCGGACAGTGGCGCTCGCGCCAGCTGGAAGTCACTCAAGCCCAGGGCCTGCGCCCGACGCCCGACCGCGTGCGCGAGACCCTGTTCAACTGGCTCGGGCAAGACCTCGATGGCCAGCACTGCCTCGACCTCTTCGCCGGCAGCGGCATCCTCGGCTTCGAGGCCGCGTCACGCGGCGCCGCGTCGGTCGTGCTGGTCGAACGCGACGCCCGTGCGCTCGACGCACTGCACAAGGCGGCAAAAACCCTACAGGCGTCGCAAGTAGAGATCGTGCGCGGCGATGCGGTAAGATTCGCGCAAACGACGCCGCGGCAGTTCGACGGCGTGTTTCTCGACCCACCTTACAACCAGGGTTGGATCGAGCGTGTGCAACCCTGGCTGGACAGGCTGATGAAGCCGGACGGATGGATCTACGTCGAGTCCGAAGCCGCGGTGGCAGACCTGGGCGACTGGCAGACGGTAAAACAGGGCCGTGCCGGACAGGTCCATTTCCATCTGATGCGCAGGAGCCAGGCATGAGGCAAGCGGTGGCGGTCTACCCGGGGACCTTCGACCCCTTCACCCGCGGGCACGAAGACCTCGTGCGGCGTGCGGCTGAACTGTTCGACCGTGTCGTCGTCGCCGTTGCCCGCAGCAACAGCAAGGGGCCGATCTTCGCGCTGGACGAGCGGGTGGACATCGCCCGCGAAGCGACCACCACGTACCCGAACGTGAGCGTGGTTGGCTTCGACTGCCTGCTGATGGAATTCCTCAAGCAGCAGGATGCGCGCGTGATCCTGCGCGGGCTGCGCGCGGTATCGGACTTCGAATACGAATTCCAGATGGCGGGAATGAACCGCAAGCTCTATCCGGACGTCGAAACGGTTTTCCTGACGCCGGGTGAAGAGTTCATGTTCATCTCCGCCACGATGGTGCGGGAAATCGCCCGCCTCGGCGGCGATGTAAGCAAGTTCGTGCAGCCTCAGGTGCTGGCACGGCTGCAAGACAAACTGAACTCAAAGCGATAGCAAGGAAGCGAACACCATGGCTCTGATGATTACCGACGAGTGCATCAACTGCGACGTCTGCGAACCGGAATGCCCCAACGGCGCCATCTCCCAGGGCGATGAGATCTACGTCATCGACCCGAACAAGTGCACCGAGTGCGTCGGCCACTTCGACGAGCCGCAATGCCAGCAAGTCTGCCCGGTCGACTGTATCCCGCTCGACCCGAGCCACTCGGAGTCGAAAGACCAGTTGATGGACAAATTCCTGAAACTGACCAACAAGGCCTGAGCGCCCGCTCGCCTCTCGCGATGCCGCCCGCAGCGCACCGCTGCCGGCGGCTTCGCGCGTTTTGCATGTGCGCTTTCAGGCCGCTGCGCGCACCTCCCCTCCCGCGCAGGCAACCTCGGCACCCAACGTTTCGGCGATTTCGCGTTGCAGCGCCTCAAGCTGCTCCAGCATCGCCAGCAGGCTGTCTTCACCCTGCTTCAACTCTTCCACCCGGTCTTCCAGCGTATCGGTCGCCTGGTGGATGCGCTTGACACTTTCAAGCCGGCGCTTGAGCTGGATCTGGTACTCACGCACTTGGGTCTCGAGCGGAGACATCACCGCACGCAGCCACTGCTCGACGTCGCGGTTCGCCACCTCGAAAGTGCGCCGCGCCTGCACAGCAACGGTTTCGAAGAATTTTTGTGTCAGCGCATGCTTTTCGGTGGTCACTAGCGTCAAGGTCGTATTGAGCTGGCGGTCGAAAGCCGACTGCAGACGGTCGATTTCCTTTTCGTAGCGCAATGTGGAAAAGGTTTCCGGCGGAGTCAGCTTGAGTCCGTGCTCGACGCTGAAACGCTTGTACATCGTATCGAGCATGCGGGTGATTTCGCCGATCTCGTTCGTCGAGCGCTGCAGATTGGCCCGCAGGTGCTCGAAGAAGCCCTCCATCGCATCGCGCAAGCCCTTGGTGAAGGTCGACTCCAGCATCGCCTCGCGCGTACGCCGCGTTTCGTCACGGAGAGCATCCATTCCGATGTTGGCCAGCAGGCTGTTGGTGAGGTTCGAGAACACCGAACGCACCGCGTAGTACTTCTGCAGCCCTTGCTCGAAGTCTTCCTTCTCGCTGCGGATCTTGCGCATCATGTATTCGATGACGCTCTGGTTCTTGCCGCGCAGGTCGGTCAGCTCCTGCAACTGCTCGCGTAGGCCCGACAACCGCGCTTCGAGCAGAGCCCGGGTCTGCGTCACCACTTCGCGGGTCTCGGCCAGGGTGTCGTCGCGCACGATGTCCTGCTTGGCCGGCAGCAGGTCGCCGGTCAGCGCCCGCTCCAGCGCCGTCATCCGGCTACGCTCGAGCAGCGCCTCATCGCCTGTCACCCGCGCCACCAGCGCCTTCTGCGCTGATACAGGAAACACGGCGGCGCGCTCAACTTCCAGTGTTTCAGCGACTGAGCTGACCTGCTTGGTGATTTCGGCCTCGATGCTGATCTCGTCACGCAAGCCGTCCCACAAGCCATCGATCTTGTTCAGCACCACCAGACGACCGCGCTGACGCGCCCCCCCCCCCTGCACATAGTCGCGCCACACCGCGAGGTCGCTCTGCGTCACACCCGTGTCTGCAGCGAGGATGAACAAAACGGCGTGCGCGCTCGGCAACATCGACAAAGTCAGCTCGGGTTCAGCACCGATCGCGTTCAAGCCCGGCGTATCGAGCACCACCAAGCCCTGCTCGAGCAGGGGATGCGGAAACTGGATCACCGCGTGACGCCAGCTCGGAATTTCGACCAAACCGTCAGCGCCAGGCTTGAGCCCCTGCTCGCCATTGGCATCGATCGCAAAGCCGAGGCGGCTGGCTTCGTCCTGCGGCACGCGCTCGGTTTCACCCACACGCGACAGCGCTGCCTGCAAGCTGCCCGCATCCAGCGTCTGCAGCGAAACGACCTGCCACTCCTCGGGATAGCGCTTAAGCTCGCTGACCGGGGTCTGGCGCTCGCGGGAGCGGATCGGCAGCAGGCGCAACTCTGGCCGGGCGCCCTTGTTCCACTGCAGCTCGGTCGGGCACATCGTCGTACGCCCCGCGCTGGAGGGCAGAATGCGGTCGCCGTAGTCGGCAAAAAAGATGGCGTTGATCAGCTCGGATTTGCCGCGTGAAAACTCGGCCACGAAAGCCACCGTCAGCTTGTCGTCGCGCAGGCGCTCGAGCAGGTACTGCAGGCGCAGGTCAGACTGCGCGTCGCCGACTTCATTGCGCGACAACCATGCACGCAGCCGCGTCACGGATTCAGCCGCGGAGGCACGCCACTGGGCGTAGGCGGAAAACTGGTCGATCAGTTGGGTCATCGGCTCGCTCATCGGGAGGAGTGCGGCGCATGTGCGCGAGGATGGATCAGATAGTTGCAGCATAGCGGCGAACGCGGGCGGCTGCCATCCTCGCAGGTGCTGCCGCATTTGCCTGAGCAAGACGATGTGCGCTCAAGTGCGACGCTGGCAGCGGGGGCAAAAGTAGGTCGCACGCTGGCCACTGACGATGCGCTTCACCGGCGTACCGCACTGCCGGCAGGGTTCCTCATCACGACCGTAGACACAATACTGCTGCTGGAAATAGCCCGGCTGTCCATCGCCGCCGACAAAGTCGCGCAAAGTGCTGCCGCCCGCAGCAATAGCGGCAACCAGGGTTTCGCGCACAGCCCGCACCAGTCGTTCGCAACGCCGCGGCCCGAGCGTGCCGGCGGGCTGCAGCGGATGAATCCGCGCGCGAAACAGGCTTTCGGACGCATAGATATTGCCCACCCCGACCACTCGATGACTGTCCATCAGCACGTGTTTTATCGGCGCGCGCAGGCCACGCGTGACGGCATGGAGCCACTCTGCATCGAAGGCTTCGCCCAAGGGCTCGGGCCCCAAGCGTGCAAGCAGCGGATGCTGCGCGGCGTCACCGGCTTGCCACACCACCATGCCGAAACGGCGTGGGTCCCGCAGGCGCAGGGTCTCGGCGCCAAACACCAGGTCGACATGGTCGTGTGCGGCGGGCGGCGTCGTGGCTTCGACCACACGCAAACTGCCAGACATACCGAGATGTACGATCAGGCTGCCGTGACCGAAATCGAACAGCAAGTATTTCGCACGCCGCGACACCCCGCGCAGCCGATGACCGACGAGCGTATCCGCAAGATCCGACGCGATCGGCACACGCAAGCGCGGATTGCGCACTATCAGCCCGCTCAACACGCGGCCATCGACATGCGGCCGCACGCCGCGGCAGGTGGTTTCGACTTCGGGCAATTCAGGCATGAGCGACGTCGGGACGGAGACAGTGTCTTGACGACCCTCGTCCGTCCGTCTTGCGGGCGGGGCGTCGATCTGCATACCATGGAGCGAACCGAATTCTAGTGCAGCGCTCCAAATCGCGTTGGCGCCCTTTGCCCTGCTTCCGGAACACTCAGAACCGCCGTCGCAAGCCCGAATGCCGGCCTTGCGCCCCCCTTGCTGCGAGCGCCCTATCAGGCTCCGCGCAAACTGTTGCAGCATGCTGGACCATCACCATGAAAATTCGCCCCGTCCACTCCATTCGAATCCTGTGCCTCGCCTTGGGCCTTGGCACCGCGGGCATCGTCGGCGCAGCCGACAGAGACAGCGCGGGTGGACAACTGCCAGCCCAAGAACTGACACCACGCACGGTCTATCAGTTCTTGCTCGCCGAAATCGCCGGTGCACGCGGCCAAATCAGCCTGTCGGCGCAACTCTATGTCGACCTCGCACGCGCCACCCGCGACCCACGCATCGCCCGCCGTGCGACCGAAATCGCGATGTATTCGCGCAATCCGCAGATGGCGGGCGAAGCCGCACGGCTGTGGATGGAAACCGCACCCGACTCCGAAGAGGCCCGCCGCGTGTTCGCCAGCGTGGGCGGCGGTGGCAGCACGGGCAACCTTGAACAGATCCAGACCCAGCTCGCGCGGGCGCTGGCGCAATCGAACGGGCGCATCGGGCAGAACCTGCTGAGCCTGAACCGGGCACTCGCAGGCATTCCCGACAAGAACGCGGTGCAGCGCATCGTACAGCGGCTGACCGAGCCCTATCTTGAGCTTCCTGAAGCCCACGTCGCACGTGCCCAAGCCGCGATGGTGGCGGAAGAGCCCATGCAGGCACTAGGCGCGATCGACACCGCCTTGCAGCTGAAGCCGGGCTGGGAGCCCGCCATCCAGCTCAAGGCGCAGATCCTGCAGCACACCGGCGCCGCAGCTGAAGCGGCACGTCAGCTCGAAGCCGAAGTCGCGCGCAACCCTGACAGTGCCACGCTGCGCCTGGCCTATGCCCGCGCCCTGGTCAGCGCACAACGCTTCGAAGATGCACGCAATGCCTTTCGCCAACTGCTCGCCGCCAGTCCGAACGATGCCGAGCTGCTCTACGCCGTCGGCCTGCTGTCGATGCAACTCAACGACGCCATCGAAGCCGAATCCCACTATTTGCGTGCGCTCGAAGCGGGCCACCCGCAGCCCGACCTGATTCGCCTGCAACTCGGCCAGATCGCCGACAGCCGCGGCGAGGGCGTGCAGGCACGCAAATGGTTCGGTGAGGTTGGGGACGACCGCCACCGCCCCGAAGCCCTCATCCGCAGCGCGCAAAGCCTCGCCCGCGAAGGCGCCATTGACGAAGCACGCGCGCTGCTGAAGGCACAGTCCGGCAACGACGAAGCCAGGCGCCGTTACCTGCTCGCCGAGTCACAGGTTCTGCGCGACGCCAATCGCAGTGCCGAAGCCCTCGCAGTGCTGGACGAAGCCTTGCGTGTCACACCGGACGACAGCGACCTGCTGTACGAAAGCGCAATGCTGGCCGAACGACTGAACCGCATCGACCTGATGGAAACCCGGCTCAAGCGGGTCATCGAGCTCAAGCCCGACCACGCCCATGCTTACAACGCACTCGGCTATTCACTGGCTGACCGCGGACTGCGCCTGGAAGAGGCCGAAGCGCTGATCGTGCGTGCGCTAGAACTGGCGCCAGACGACCCCTTCATCCTCGACAGCCTGGGCTGGGTGCGCTTCCGCCGCGGTGACGCCAGCACTGCGCTCACCCACCTCGAGCGTGCTTACACGATCCGCCGCGACGCCGAGATCGCGGCCCATCTGGGTGAAGTGCTCTGGACACTAGAGCGCCGCGATGACGCCAAGCGCATCCTTGACGAAGCACTCGCGACGCATCCCGGCAACACCTTATTGACCAACACCATTCGTCGCCTGCGTGGCCAGTGAGCATGTTTCACCCCTTCGCCCAGGCCACGCTCCTCTGCGCCGCATTGCTTAGCCTGTCGGCCTGCGTGCCGCTGCCTGCCCGTGCGCCGGAAACCGTGGCCACGCGCGCAATCGCGCCGGTCTTCGAACTGTACGGCCGCCTGTCCGCCAGTGACGGCAAGCAGGCCGCCAGTGGCCAGCTCGAATGGCGGCATGCTCACGCCACGGACAGTTTCACGCTGCTGACCCCGTTGGGCCAGATCGTCGCACAGCTTGACGCCGACGCACTCGGCGCACGCCTGCACACCGCCGACGGCCAGGTAGTGACGGCCGAGAGCACCGCAATCCTGCTGCCGCGCGTACTTGGCATCGACGTTCCCGCTGTCCGTCTGAGCCACTGGGTACAAGCTGCACCCGACACGTCGGCGGAGGTTCGCCAGCGTGACACTCGCGGCCGCCCGACCCTCGTCATCGATCAGGGCTGGCGCATCGAATATCTCGACTACCGCAGCACCGACGCCGACGCCCCGCCGACCCGGCTCGACATTTCCCGCGGTGACGCCCACATTCGCCTCATCATCGATTCATGGACCAGCCAGCCCTGACCACACCGGACACCTCCGATCCGCGGCACCTCCTCGCCTGCCCCGCCCCGGCCAAGCTCAACCTGTTCCTGCACGTCGTCGGCCGCCGCGCCGATGGCTATCATCTGCTGCAAACGGCCTTCCGCCTGCTCGACTGGGGCGACACGCTGGATTTCCACCTGCGCGACGATGGGGAGATTCGGCGCATCACCGATGTTTCCGGCGTGCCGGCCGAGCAGGATCTGGTGGTGCGCGCGGCAAGGCTGCTCAAGACGCACACCGGCAGCCGGTACGGTGCCGATATTGCAGTGCACAAGGAGCTACCGATGGGCGGCGGTATCGGCGGCGGCAGTTCGGACGCCGCCACGACGCTGATCGCACTCAACCGTTTGTGGGGCACCGGTCTCGATCGCGCCGAATTGCAGGCGCTGGGGCTGCAACTGGGCGCCGACGTGCCGGTTTTCATCTTCGGGCGCGACGCCTTTGCCGAAGGCGTTGGCGAAGCACTGCAGCCGCTCGACCTTGAGCCAGCCTGGTACGTCATCGTGTCGCCTGGCGTTTCGGTGCCGACCGCAGAAATTTTTTGCGCGGAGGACTTGACGAGGAACACACCCCTGATCAAAATAGCGGACTTCGTTGCAAGCACTACACGAAACGACCTGCAGCCAGTAGCGTGCAAGCGTTACCCGGAAGTGCAAAGCGCGATCGACTGGTTGGGGCAGTATGCTCCAACACGGATGACAGGTTCAGGTGCCTGCGTGTTTACCGAAGTCAATTCGGCGCAAGACGCAGAACGTATCGGAGCCAGCTGCCCAGCAAAATGGACAGCTTGGAAAGTGCGATCAAGCTCTCGCCATCCGCTGTTTGAGTGGCTATAATCGCGGCCGCTTCGTCAGTCGATACGCAACGCAGACGAAACAAGTTTTTGGGGAGTCGCCAAGTCGGTTAAGGCACCGGATTTTGATTCCGGCATTCGAGGGTTCGAATCCTTCCTCCCCAGCCATACAACGACGGGCAGACCACGGGTCTGCCCGAGTCGTTTTTACGCGCCGAATATTCGCGCGTCGTTTCTTACGGCACTCGGAGTAGCAGAAATGCCCCACGGCAGCCTGATGGTCTTCACCGGCAACGCCAACCCCAAGCTTGGCGCAGACGTGACGCGACGTCTGGGTATCTCCCTCGGCTCGGCCACCGTCGGCCGGTTTTCGGATGGCGAGGTCAACGTCGAACTGCTCGAGAACGTGCGCGGCAAGGATGTCTTCGTCCTGCAGCCCACCTGTTCGCCGACCAACGACAACCTGATGGAACTGCTGGTGCTGGTCGATGCGTTGAAGCGCGCTTCCGCTGGCCGCATCACCGCTGCCATCCCCTATTTCGGCTACGCCCGCCAGGACCGCCGCCCGCGCTCGGCGCGCGTGCCGATCACGGCCAAGGTCGTCGCCAACATGCTGCAGGCTGTGGGTGTCCAGCGCCTGCTGACGATGGACCTGCACGCCGACCAGATCCAGGGCTTCTTCGACATCGCGGTCGATAACGTCTATGCCGCGCCGGTGCTGCTAAACGATCTCGACAAGCAAAAGTACGACGACCTGCTGGTCGTGTCGCCCGACGTCGGCGGCGTGGTGCGCGCGCGCGCCTTCGCCAAGCGTATGGAGTGCGATCTGGCGATCATCGACAAGCGCCGTCCCAAGGCCAACGTGTCCGAAGTCATGAACATCATCGGTGAGGTCGAAGGCCGCACTTGCGTGATCATGGACGACATCGTCGACACCGCCGGTACCCTGTGCAAGGCCGCGGCCGCGCTCAAGGAACACGGCGCCAAGCGCGTGCTGTCCTACTGCACCCACGCCGTGCTGTCGGGCGCCGCCGTGTCGCGCATCAACGACTCCGCGCTGGATGAGCTGGTCGTCACCGACACCATCCCGCTGCGCGAAGATGCCAAGGCGAGCTCGCGCATCCGCCAGGTCTCGGTCGCCTCGCTGCTGGCAGACACCATCCTGCGCATCAGCAACGAAGAGTCCGTTTCCTCGCTGTTCATGGAATAAGTCTTCCGGCCGGAGCCTTCTTTGGAGGCACCGGCCTTTCACGTTTTCGCCTGGTCGCGGGCGAGGACATCATCACTAGGAGCAACACATGCAGATCCAATTCAAGGCCACCAAGCGTGACGCTCAGGGTACGGGTGCGAGCCGCCGCCTGCGTCGTGCCGGTCAACTGCCGGGCATCATCTACGGTGGCGCGGGCGAAGCCCTGCCGATCACGCTCGATCACAACGAGCTGTACCACCTGCTGAAGAAGGAAGTGTTCCACTCGTCCGTGCTGACCATCGACGTCGACGGCCAGAAGGAAACCGCCGTCCTGCGCGACACCCAGTGGCACGCCTTCAAGCAGCAAGTCCTGCACATCGATTTCCAGCGCGTGGCCGCTGACCAGAAGATGCACCTGAAGGTGCCGCTGCACTTCGTCGGCGACGACGTCAGCCCCGCCGTCAAGCTGGGCGGCTGCATGATCTCGCACGTCGTCAATGAACTCGACGTCCAGTGCCTGCCGAAGGATCTGCCCGAGTTCGTCGAAGTCGACCTGTCCGGCCTGGAAGCCGGCCAGTCGGTGCACGTTTCGCAGGTCAAGCTTCCGGCCGGCGTCGAGCTGGTTCTTCATGGCGAAGGCGACCCGGTGGTTGCCAGCGCGCTGAAGGTCAAGGGCGCAGCAGACGCTGAAGGCGAAGCGGCTTAAGCCACTGCCCTGCACGCCAACGGATGCTGGAGACCGAACCATGAGCGCCGCGCCTTCGCGCCCCCTGCGCCTCATCGTCGGTCTCGGCAATCCGGGGGCTGAATACGCTGAAACCCGGCACAACGCCGGGTTTTGGCTTTGTGAGCGGCTCGCCGACACGCTCGGCGTGCGCTTCTCGCACGAATCCCGTTTCCACGGCCTGGTCGCCAATGCGCGCGAAGCGGGTGTGTGGCTGCTGATGCCACACACCTTCATGAACCGCTCGGGTCAGGCCATCGGCGCACTTGCGCGCTTCTACCGTATCGAACCATCCGAGATTCTCGTCGTGCATGACGAGCTCGATATCCCGCCCGGCCAGCTACGGCTGAAGTTCGGCGGCGGCCTCGGCGGTCACAACGGCCTGAAAGACACCTCCGCCCATCTCGGCACCAACGACTACTGGCGCTTGCGCATCGGCATCGGCCACCCCGGTGATCGCAACGAGGTGGTGAACTTCGTGCTCAAGCCGGCCCGGCGCGAAGAGCAGCAGCAAATCGACGAAGCCATCGACAAGGCGCTCGCGGTCTGGCCGCAGCTCGCACGCGGCGAACTCAACGCCACCGCGACCAAGCTCAACGCCCGCCCTCCGGCACCCAAGCCGCCAAAGCCCGCCAAGCCGGCGCCCCCTGCGGCGACCGACTCCAGCGTTCAGTAAGCGTTAGCAGCCTACCGCGGCCAACGCTCGCAAGGGCCCCACGCGCCGAATGGACTCGATCTGCTCGCGCTGACGCGTGTACAGGGTGCCGCCGAAGCAGACGGCGCTCATCGAAATCCCCTCGAAGCACTCCTGGCTGCGCGGCAACATCAGCAGCCACTCCTCGCCGACCAGCAGATTGCACGGTGGCAACAATCCGTCTTCGCCCGGCACCAAGCCGAGCGTCTCACACGCGAGGCGATAGGCCTCGAGCAAACCGTCCGCAGCTTCGTCAACGGCCACCCCACGCCCGCAGCGCACACGCACGAAGCAATGCTTCATCCTCAACGCCGGATGGACTGCCACCCCAAGCTCGGCCATGTCGGCCGGCAACCCGTCCGCATAGATGCGGAGGCTGGCATTGCCCTCCGCCTCGGGCATCCATTGCACATGCTTGTGGCGCTGGCTCGCCCCAGCGGCCGTACCTCCGTTGTACAGCCCGATACCGCCTGCCTCCGCCATGAGGGTGGCGAGCGCAGCAAAGTCGCTGCGCGCCAGGGGCTGCAACTGCTCTTCGAATTCACGTCGGGCCAGCACCAGATGGCGCTCGCAAAGGGGAAATTTGTTCAGGATCAAGACGTGGGCATCGCCGAGCGCACCGACCGTCAACGCCGGGTCGGGGTTGAGGAAGGGATTGAAGTTCGGGTCGCGCGGACCACCCGGAATCGCCACCTTGGCGGCATCCTTCACCGCCAGCGACGACACCCAGCGCACGATGAAGCGCATGCCATCCTCTTGCATCTCGACCTGTTCGGCCTGCACCGGCTGCAGCGCCCCTGTTGCAAGCGCACTTGCGCTACGCGCATCGACCGCGTCGATCCAATTGCCTGCCATGTCCTCTCCTCATCAATCGGTTTGTGGCAATACAGCGCGGTCATTGTAGGCACGCCGGGAGCGTTTTGTTGCGACCCCACTGCGCGCCTTTGGAGCGACTCCCTCCGACACGGTACAATTCCGCGTTTTACACACCGGATCAAGGCGATAGCAAGTCCACGCAGCGCCGCCCGGAACGACAAGGATTCACATGAGCCTGAAATGCGGAATCGTCGGCCTGCCTAACGTCGGCAAGTCGACCCTCTTCAACGCCCTCACCAAGGCCGGCATCCAGGCCGAAAACTATCCCTTCTGCACCATCGAGCCCAACGTCGGCATCGTCGAAGTGCCCGACCCCCGGCTGGCTGCGCTGTCCGAGATCGTCAAGCCGCAGAAGATCCAGCCCGCCATCGTCGAGTTCGTCGACATCGCCGGCCTGGTCGCCGGCGCCTCGAAGGGTGAAGGCCTGGGCAACCAGTTCCTGGCCAACATCCGCGAGACCGACGCCATCGTGCATGTGGTGCGCTGCTTTGCCGACGACAACGTGATCCACGTCTCCGGCAGTGTCGATCCAATCCGCGACATCGAGGTCATCGACACCGAACTCGCACTCGCCGACATGGCCACGGTCGAGAAGGCGCTCAACCGCTACAAGCGCCCCGCCGCCTCGGGTGACAAGGAAGCCAAGATCCTCGTCGCCGTGCTGGAGAAGTGCTTCGCCCAACTCGACCAGGGCAAGGCGGTGCGCGCGCTCGATCTGTCGAAGGAAGAATGGGCCAGCCTCAAGCCCTTCTGCCTGATCACGGCCAAGCCGGTGCTGTACGCGGCCAACGTCGCTGAGGACGGCTTCACCGACAACCCGCATCTCGACGCCGTACGCGCCCACGCCGCCGCCGAAGGCGCCGAAGTCGTCGCGCTGTGCGCCGCGATCGAAGCCGAGATCGCCGACCTTGAGGACGCCGACAAGAAGGAATTCCTCGAGACCATGGGCCTGGAAGAGCCTGGCCTCGACCGCCTGATCCGCGCCGGCTACACGCTGCTCGGCCTGCAGACCTACTTCACCGCAGGGGTGAAGGAAGTACGCGCATGGACCATCCACGTCGGCGACACCGCACCGCAGGCCGCCGGCGTCATCCACACCGACTTCGAGCGCGGCTTCATCCGCGCCCAGACCATCGCCTTCGACGATTTCATCCAGTACAAGGGCGAGGCCGGCGCCAAGGAAGCGGGCAAGATGCGTGCAGAAGGCAAGGAGTACGTGGTCAAGGACGGCGACGTGCTCAATTTCCTCTTTAACGTCTAAACCACAAGTCGCAGCACACCCACGCCCTGCCCGGGCGTGGATTCACCGCCTCAAGATCGCCTTCAGCACATCCCGCAGCACCCGCCAGCGGCTCAGCACCAGCGCGGAAAAAATCAGCGCGCAGCCGACGAACTGCAGCTGGGTCATGCGCTCGCCGTACCACCATGCGGCCAGCATCGCGGTCCACATCGGCTCCAGCATCAGGATGACGGCCGCGTGGCTGGGGGTGGTCAGGCTCTGACCGTAGAGCTGGGTGAAGAAGCGTAGCGTGGTGGCGATCAGCGCACTGGCCAGCACCCAGCCCAGCACCGGCGTCGCCACCGCCTCGGGCCAGGTCTCGAGCACGGCCGACAGCGGCAGCATCAACAGGCCGACCATCATCACCTGCACCGTGCTCAGCGCCAGCGGCGACACATTGCGCACCACTCGGCCATTAAGGTTGATCAGCACCGCAAACACCAGCGCCGCCGCAAGGAAAAACCACTGGCTGGGCTCGAAGCGAAAGCCGTGCTCGAGCGACAAACAGGCAAAACCCGTCAGCGCCAGCGGCATCGCCACCCAGGCGATACGCGGCGGATGCTCCTTGAAGAACACGCGGGCCACTACGGGCACCAACACCACCCCCAGGGCGGAGATGAACGCGCCCTCGCCCAGATGGGTGGCGTACTGCAGGCCGCTGATCCACAACGCCATCGCCAGCGCAAACAGCGCGCCCACGACGAGTGATCCGTGCCAGCCGACGCGGTCGAGCACACGCAGCTGCGTCCAGCTGAACGCCGCCAACACCACCCCCGCCAGCAGGAAGCGGATACCCACGAACAACAAGGGCGGCAGACCGGCGAGCGATTCCTTGGAAAAAATCCAGCCCGCGGCCGCAACCAGCGTGGCGAAGACGAGCAGGAGGTCCGCCTTGAGTGGATGACGCATCTCGGACATCGCGTTCAGACTCCGCCAGGCGGGCGCGCAAGCTTGCGCTGCAGGGTGCGGCGGTGCATCTGCAGCGCCCGTGCCGTGGCGGAGATATTGCCATCGTGCTCGGCCAGCACGCGCTGGATGTGCTCCCACTCGAGGCGGTCCACCGACATCGGCGCATCGGGCGCATGCTCGTCGATGACGACGTCCTCGGCACGCAGCGCCTTGATGATGGCGTCGACCTCGGCCGGCTTGGCGAGATACTGGATGGCCCCCAGCTTGACCGCATCCACTGCGGTGGCGATGCTGGCGTACCCCGTCAGCACCAGGATGCGCGCGCCGGGACTGACCTCGAGCAACGGGCGAATGAGCTTCAGGCCGGATTCACCGCCGATGTTGAGATCGAGCACGATGAACTCGGGCGAGTGGTCCTGCGCCAACTCCAGCGCACCCTCGCTGTCGGTGGCGCCATAGGTGTCGAAGCCGCGCTGTGCCAGCGCACGCACCAGCACACGGTTGAAAGCGGGGTCGTCATCGACGACGAGCAAGGTGGGAGCCGGTTCGACGGTCATGCGGTATGCAGGCGGAGCGGGAGGACAAGGCGTGCAATGGTGCCACCGCCTGGACGCGAATGGAACGACAGCAGCCCACCATGATGCTCGACTGCGGCATGCGCCAGCATCAAGCCCACACCCATGCCGGCCGAATGACTGCCCAGCGGCGCATGGCGCGCAGCCGCCACCCGTTCGGCCGAGAGTCCGCCGCCCCGATCCGCGACCTCGATGCTCAGCGTCGCTTCCCTGACCCAGGCGCTGACCTCGACCTCATCCGCTGCACGCCCCACGGCGGCATTGGCATTGGCGGCGTTGTCGATCAAGTTCTGCAACGCTTCGGCCAGACTGGCATCGGCCACGATACCGTGCAGGGCGAGCTCGGGCGCAAGGTCCAAGCGCAGCAAGACCGCCGGCCGCATGCGCTGCCAGCGGGCGACCGCGTCGCGCAGCCAGGCGGCGGCTGGCATCAGGCCACCGCCTTCGGCGCGCTGGGTGCCGGCCTCTTGCGTCAGGCGGTTGAGCATGTCGCGGCAGTGGTCGAGTTGCTCGCGCATCAAGGCCACGTCCTCCTGCACCTCAGCGGGCAAGTCCCGCCGTCGCGCGAGCTCGTCCGCCAGGATGCGCAGCGTGCCCAGTGGCGTCCCCAGGCGATGGGCCGCCCCCGCGGCCAGATTGCCCAAGCCGACGACATGGGCGTCCCGCGCCCGCGCCGCCTGCGCTTCAGCCAGCGCCGCCTCGCCTTTAGCGATCGCAGCATTCAGACGCACGATGAACCAGACGACCGTCAATGCCGCCAGTGCGAAGCTGAACCACATCCCGGCGAGATGCCAGTGCATGGCGGAGTCTGCATCGGCAAGGCGCACCGGATGATGGAACTCCCACAGCAGCGTGTAGACCGCCACCGCCATCGCCGCCAAGGACCAAGCCTGGCGCGCCGACAGGATGGAGGCCCCCACCGCCACCACCGGCAGCAGCAAGGAGATCGCGGGATTGGTCACACCGCCGCCAAAATAGAGAAAGGCGCCCCACGCCAGCAGGTCGATGGTCAGTTGGGTGAATGCACCGTTCCAGCCCGCCAGATTGCGGGCCGGACGCGCCTGCAAGGCCAGGTTGACCGCCGCCAGCACCAGCGTGACGCCCAGCAAGGGCTGCACGGGATGCGCGGGCGCAAGCAGGGGAAAGGCAACCACCGCCATCGCCACCATGACTACGACCGACAGCCAGCGTAATTGCAGCAGGCGGGCGCGATCGGTTCGCACCGCGGTGAGTGCAGGACTGGCGGCAGGATTCGTCTCGTCTGGCGTCATCGGCATCCGCAAGCATCAGAAAGTGACATGAACGTTCGCGCCAAGCATTCGATCCTTAAGCTAAATCAAGGTTTGTGGCTATCGGCCTGCCTACAGTGCACCTGCGACAAAACGCCACAGGACATTTTGTCACAGGCTATCCGCCCTCCCCTGCAGCAGCGGGCGCGAGTCCAGGATGACTGAACGAACACACCGATCACGTGAGCAACGGGAGCGACAAGACAATGAAAGACGAAGCCAAGATGAACACGGTCGACGCCATGCCCGACCCGAGCCGCCGCAAATTCTTCAATACGGCCGCACTGGCAGGCCTGGCGGGCGCGGGCCTGTCGGTCGGCCTGTCGGCCTGCAACAAGGAATCGGCACCGACCGCCGCCGCGCCGGCGGCTGCACCTGCCGCTGCTGCCGCACCGGCCGCTGCACACAACTCCGTTCACCTCAAGCCGGGCGAGCTCGACACCTACTACGGCCTCTGGAGCGGCGGCCACACCGGCGACTTCCGCGTGCTGGGGCTGCCTTCGGGTCGCGAACTGCACCGCGTGCCCTGCTTCGTCCCCGACGCCCTGGTCGGCTGGGGCATCACCAACGAATCCAAGGCGATCATGGGCACCAAGCCCGATGGCAGCCTGCGCTACACCGTCGGTGACACCCACCACACCCATGCCTCGTACAAGGACGGCAACTACGACGGTCGCTATGCCTGGATCAACGACAAGATCAACAGCCGCATCGCCCGTATCCGTCTCGACTACCTGATCTGCGACAAGATCACCGAACTCCCCAACGTACAGGGCTTCCACGGCATTTTCCCGGACAAACGCGACCCGGTCGACCCCGCAATCAACTACACCACGCGCGTGTTCTGCGGCGCCGAATTCCACATCCCGCTGCCCAACGATGGCCGTGATGTCGACTCTCCGGAGAAGTACCGCACCCTCTTCAGCTGCGTCGACGCCGAAACCATGGAAGTGCGCTGGCAAGTGCTGATCGATGGCAACTGCGACCTTGCCGCGTCGTCCTATGACGGCAAGCTCGCCGCCACCAACCAGTACAACACCGAAGGCGGCTTCCATTACGAAGGCATGATGTCGGCCGAACGCGACGCCTGCCTGTTCTTCAACATCGCCCGTATCGAGCAGGCGGTGAAGGACGGCAAGTTCACCACCTACGGCACGTCCAAGGTGCCGGTGGTCGATGGCACCAAGGCCGCCAACACCGATCCGAAGACCGCGCTGACCGCCTACGTGTCGGTGCCGAAGAACCCGCACGGCGTGAATGCCAGCCCGGACGGCAAGTACTTCATCTGCGCCGGCAAGCTGTCGCCCACCGCCACCGTCATCGAACTGGCCAAGGTGCTGGAATGGTTCGACGGCAAGCTGCCCGAACTGGACAAGGCGATCGTCGCCGAAGTCGAAATCGGTCTCGGCCCGCTGCACACCGCCTTCGACGGCCGCGGCAACGCCTACACCACGCTGTTCCTCGACAGCCAGATCGTGAAGTGGAACGTTGACGCCGCCATCAAGTTCCACGCCGGCGACAAGAATGCGCAGTACGTGGTCGACCGCCTCGACGTGCATTACCAGCCGGGCCACATCAACGCCTCGCAGTCGGAAACCATGTTCGCCGACGGCAAGTGGCTGTGCGTGGGCTGCAAGTTCTCGAAGGACCGCTTCCTGCCGGTCGGCCCGCTTCACGCCGAAACCGAGCAGCTGGTCGACATTTCGGGCGACAAGATGGTGCTGATGGCCGACCACCCGGTCCGCCCCGAGCCGCACGATTTCATCATCTTCAAGCGCGAACTGCTGCAACCCAAGCAGGTGTACAACCTCAACGACTTCCCGAACGCGATCAAGGATCCGAAGGAAGCCGGCGTGTTCCGCGACGGCAACAAGGTCACGGTCAAGATCACCTCGATGGCTCCGGCCTTCGAGCCGCGCGAGTTCAAGCTCAAGCTCGGCGACGAAGTCACCCTCATCCTGACCAACCTGGACAAGATCGAAGACTTGACGCATGGCTTCGCCATCCCGAAGTACAACGTCAACTTCATCTGCAACCCGCAGGAAACCAAGTCCGTCACGTTCAAGGCCGACAAGCCGGGCGTGTTCTGGTGCTACTGCACGCACTTCTGCCATGCGCTGCACCTCGAAATGCGCAGCCGCATGATCGTCGAGGCGTGAGTCCAACGAAGTAGCACCGCATGACGACAGGGGGCGACACGCCCCCTGTTGCTTTTTGGGCGGATGACATTGCCGACTACGGCAAATTGATTCGAAACAAATACATCACCGCCTGGCTTTCCTAGACTCCATCGTAATTTCCTTATGGAGCGCGCCATGAAGTTGTTGTCCGCACTGTGCGGCGCCCTGTCCTCGCTGATCCTTGCCGCCACCCTCGCAAGCACGGCGATCCCAGCCCAGGCGCAAACCGCCTACGAGGCCGCACTACCGGCCGAACTGAACACCACGCCTTCGATGTGCAACTACGTACCCTGTGCCGAAGTGCTGCCGGGTGCGACGTCCTTCTCCGATCGGAAAGGACAGCCGCCCTACGTCGAGGGCTATGCCGAGGAAAACGGCCAGCGCAAGCGGGTCGGCTATGTGATGTTGTCCACCGACATCACCGACACCCCGGCGTATTCCGGCAAACCGGTCGTCACGCTGATCGGCATGAACACCGAAGGCCGCTTCGTCGGCGTCAAGATCCTCAAGCATTCCGAACCGATCCTGCTGCTGGGCATCCCGGAAAGCGCGCTGATCGCCTTCAACAACCAGTACCTGGGCAAGTTCGTCGGCGACAACATCGAGATCGGCCGCTCCCGCCCCGAAGAGGAGATCATCGGTCTCGACGCCATTTCCGGCGCTACGGTGACCGTGATCGCGCAGAATCAGGTGATGATGACCTCGGGCGCCGCGGTGGCACGCCAGGTGGGCATTCTCGAACCGACCATCCGGCCACAGGCGAAGTTTGTCGATTCCAGCCGTACCCTCGACTGGGCAACGCTGATCGCCGAAGGCGCCGTGCGCAACCTGAAGGTGATGCCCGAGCAAGTCGGCCTGCAGCGCAGCGGCACCCCGTTCATCGACCTGTGGTTCGGCTACCTCAACCATCCCGAGATCGGCCGCGCCATCCTCGGCGAAGCGGGCTGGCGTTCGCTGATGGGCCGGCTGCACGAGGGTGAGCATGCCCTGTTCGTGATCCGCACCGGGGGCGATGAATCCTTCAAGGGCTCCGGTTTCGTGCGCGGTGGCATCTACGACCGCGTGCAGATCCGCCAGGGACAGGACGCCTTCACCTTCCGCGACCTCGATTACCTGAACCTGTATGGCATCAACGCCGCAGGTGCGCCGGGGTTCAACGAATCGGCCATCTTCATCGTGCGCTCGCCTGCATTCTCCGGCGCCTTTCCGTGGAAATTCATCTTCCTCGGCAACCGGGTGGACCGCGAAACCGGCGCCCGCACCTTCGTAAACTTCGACACCGAATACTGGCTGGCGGACCGCCATCTGGACGGCGGCCGGCCGAAGGTGGTCAAGCCCGATGCGCCGTGGGTGAAGGTGTGGAAGGCGCGCGCGGTGGAGATCGGCCTGTTTGCGGCGCTGCTCGTGGCGGTCGCCGTGGTCTACGCCAAGCGCGACGCGCTGACGCGGCGCTCGACGCGCAAGAACAAGTGGCCGGTCAATGCCTTCAAGTACAGCGCCTGGGTCATCAGCATCGGCTTCGTCGGTTTCGGCCTGCTCGCCCAGCCCTCGATCACGCAGGTGCTGACGTGGTTTCACTCGCTGTTGTTCCAGTGGCAGTGGGAGCTGTTCCTGACCGACCCGTTCATCTTCCTGTTCTGGATCTTCATCATCGTCACCGTGTTCGTCTGGGGCCGCGGCCTGTTCTGCGGCTGGCTGTGCCCCTTCGGCTCGTTGTCGGAGCTGCTGTACAAGGTCGGTCGCGCCTTGGGGCTGAAGCGTCTGCAGTTCGCGCTGCCGATGAAGTGGCACAACCGCCTCAAGTGGGTGAAGTACGCGGTGTTCTTCGGCCTGCTGGCGGTGTCGATGTTCTCGATGGGCTTGGCTGAGAAGCTGGCCGAAGTGGAACCGTTCAAGACCACGTTCCTCGTCGGCCTGTTCAACCGCAGTTGGCCGTACACACTATTCGCCGCCGGCCTGCTGGGGCTGTCGATCTTCACGGAACGGCCGTTTTGCAAGTACCTGTGTCCGCTCGGTGCTGCGCTCGCCATGCCCTCGACCTTCCGCTGGTTCGGCCTGCGCCGCAAACAGGAGTGCGATAGCTGCAAGGCCTGCGCGACAGGCTGCGGCTCGCTGGCGATCGACGACAAAGGCCGCATCGACCATCGCGAATGCATGCTGTGCCTGGACTGCATGGTGCTGTACACCGACGAGCACGCCTGCCCGCCGCTGGCACAGGAACGCAAGCGGCGTACCAAGGCCGGTCTGGCGCTGACGCCGATCGGCAAGGACGGCTACTACATCCCGATCAAACCGGTGGCCACCGCCACCCCCAAGGCGTGAAGCAGGAGGACATGATCATGGTCGATCCGCGCATCCTGACCGAGGCGGTACAACCGCCCTACGCTGGCGGCGGTGCCGCCCGCCGTCTGCTGGCCGAGGTCTGGGACCACCTGTGGCCCTGGAGCCGCAACAGCTTCCAGCGCCAGCGCTTCATTCAGGCCGCCGGCCTGGCACTGGCGGCTGCCGCCAGCGTGGCCTGGGTGCTGGCTGCGATGGGCGACATGACGCCAGGCGCCATCATCGGCTGGTGGTTCGGCTGGAGCGTATTCGAGGTGGTCGTGCGCCTCGGCTCCAAGCCTTATGTGAAAGACGGCCCGTGGTGGGGCAGCCGCTACCGCCGGGCCAGCATCATGGACATGATCTGCTACGTCGGCTTCAAGAACCTGCTGATCGGAGCCACGCTGTTTCTGGCGCTGAAGAGCCTGGGGCTGGTACACGTCTGAACCCCGCTGCTGCTTGTCCCACGCGCCGCCCCAGGGCGGCGCAGTGCTTTCATCCGGCCTGCTCAGCGCCTGCTGCACTTCACCAAGATCAAGTACCGATGCGACATTGCGTCGCATACTGTGCGCCAATGTCAAACGCCTGTCGCGCAATGCACCGCTCCTTCCGCCTTCTTCGCACCCTTGCCGCCGCAGTGCTGACTGCGGCGCTGGCCAGTCCGGTTGCGGCGGCGGTGTGGCAGGTCAAGGCGGGCGAATCCATTCAGGCGGCCATCAACCGCGCCGAACCGGGCGACACCCTCGAGATCGCGCGTGCGCGCTACGTCGAAAACCTGCTGATCACCAAGCCGCTGACCCTGCGCGGCATCGACCGTCCGACTATTTCCGGCGGCCTGCGCGGCGACACGATCCGCATCAAGGCCGAGCATGTGACGATCGAGGGCCTGATCATCGCCGATTCGGGCGCCAGCCTGCGCGAGCAGAACGCCGGCGTGTATGTCTGGCCGGGCTCGCACCATACGACGGTGCGCAACTGCGACTTTTCCTACACCCTGTTCGGGCTGTGGATCGAACAGTCGAACGACGTCCTGATCGAAGGCAACCTGATCACCGGCAAGCGCGAACTGCAGTCGTCGCAGCGCGGCAACGGCATCCAGCTCTACAACACCCGGCGCGCGCGCATCATCGGCAACAATGTCAGCTTCGTGCGCGATGCGCTGTACGTCGATGTGTCGCACGACGCCCTGTTCCGCGACAACCGCCTGCACCACAGTCGCTACGGCACGCACTACATGAATGCCTACGACAACGTCTGGGAAGGCAACGACAGCTGGATGAACCGTGGCGGGCTGGCGCTGATGGAAGTGCGCCGCCTCACGGTGCGCAACAACCGCGCCTGGGCCAATTCGGACCACGGCATCATGCTGCGCACCATCCAGGACTCGGTGATCGAGAACAACGTGGTCGCCGGCAACCAGCGCGGCTTCTTCATCTACGACGCCGAATACAACGTGCTGCGCGGCAACCGTGTCATCGACAACGTGGTCGGCGTGCATCTGTGGGCGGGCTCGAAGAACAATGAAGTCGAAGGCAACGACTTCATCGCCAACCGTGAACAGGTGCGCTATGTGGGCGCACGCGACCTGCCGTGGGGCGAAAAGGAAGGCAACTACTGGAGCAATTACCTCGGCTGGGACCGCAACGGCGACGGCGCCGGCGACGTGCAGTACGAGGCCAACGACATGGTGGACCGCCTGTCCTGGCGCCACCCGATGATGAAGCTGCTGCTGGCCAGCCCGGCGGTGCAGACGCTGCGACTGGTGGGCCAGCAGTTCCCGCTGCTGCGCGCGCCCAGCATCGTCGACCCCAAGCCGCGCATGCAGCCGCACAACCCCGACTGGAGCCAATGGCGTGGCCGACATTTCCCCCGCTCCGAATAATCCCCCGCAATCCAGCGCCAACCCGGTAATCGTCGCCCGTGGCGTGCGCAAGCACTACGGCAGCATCCACGCCGTAGACGGCGTGGATCTCGAGGTGCGCGAAGGCGAGCTGTTCGGCCTCATCGGCCACAACGGCGCCGGCAAAAGTACCCTGTTCAAGATGATGCTCGGCCTCATCCCGCTCACCGCCGGCGAGATCCGCATCGACGGCGCGCCGGTGAGCGGCGCCGGCGGTGACTTCCGCGCGGTGCGGCGCAAAATCGGTTACCTGCCCGAAAACGTCGTGCTGTACGACAACCTGACCGGGCTGGAAACGCTGCACTTTTTCGCCAAACTGAAAGGGGTCTCGGTAAAGGACAACATCGCCCTGCTCGAACGTGTCGGCCTCACCAACGCCGCCAAGCGTCGGGTGCGCGAATACTCCAAAGGCATGCGCCAGCGCCTCGGCTTTGCTCAGGCATTGCTTGGCAAACCACGCATCCTGTTCCTCGACGAGCCCACCACGGGTCTCGACCCCGAAGCGATCCGCGGCTTCTACGCCATCCTGCGGCAGCTCAAGAGCGAGGGCGTGACCATGGTCATCACCTCGCACATCCTGGCCGAGATCCAGGAGCGGGTCGATCGCCTGGCCATCATGGCCGCCGGCAAGGTGCAGGCGACCGGCACGGTGCAGGCCCTGCGCGAACAGATGGACCTGCCCCTGTGGTTCAACGTACGCGTCGATCCGGCTGATTTCGAAGCCGTGCGCGCGGCGCTGGGCCACCTGCCGGTGGGCGCGATCGAGGCCCGCGACGATCATGTCGCCGTGCAGTGCCAGCGCGACGCCAAGATGGCGGTGATCGCCGCACTCGCCACGCTGGATGGCAAGGTGCGCGACCTTACCGTGCGCGAACCCTCGCTCGAAGACGTGTTCTTCGGCTTCTCGGACTAAGGGGCGGACCATGGAGTTTTCGCAGATCGCCGCCATCGCCGGCAAGGAATTCTGGGACCGCATCCGCAACCGCTGGGTGCTGGCTGTGGCCCTGGTATTTACCGCCTTCGCACTGTCGATCGCCTATTTCGGCGCGGCGCAGCAGGGCACGGTGGGCTTTCGCTCGATCGAAGTCACCATCGCCAGCCTCGTCAGCCTGGTTATCTACCTGATCCCGCTGATCGCCCTGGTACTGGGCTTCGACGCCATCGTCGGCGAACGCGAGCGCGGCTCGCTCGACCTGCTGCTGTCGATGCCGATCACCCGCGTTGAACTGCTGCTGGGCAAATACCTCGGCCTGGCCGGCGCGCTGGCCTTTTCCACCATTGCCGGCTTCGGTTTGGTCGGCGTGGTGTTGTCGGCGCAGCTCGACCTCAATGCGCTGTTTCACTACTTCGGTTTCATGCTCAGTTCGGTGCTGCTGGGCTGCGCCTTTCTCAGTCTGGCGGTGATGCTCTCGGTGTTCGCGGCCGATCGCACCCGTGCTTCGGGCCTCGCAATCGCGATGTGGTTCTTCTTCGTGCTGATCTTCGACCTGCTGCTGCTGGGCGTGCTGGTCGTCACCGCCGGCCAGTGGGGCGGCGAGACCCTGCCCTACCTGCTGCTGCTGAACCCGGCGGACGTGTTCCGCATCCTCAACATCTTTTCGCTGGAAGACGTGCGCACGCTGTATGGCCTGGCCACCGTTTTCCCGCCCGCGCTGGCCCAGCCCTGGCTGCTCGGCCTGGTGATGGCCGGCTGGATCGTCGTCCCGCTGGTGATCGCCGCCTGGCGCTTCCGCCTCGGCGCGGGCCGCGCGTAACCGAAGCGACTGGAGATTTTCCCGATGTGCTCACATCACGGCTGCACTCACCCCCCCCTGAACCGTCGTCGCTTCCTGATCGCCGGCGCGGCGACCAGCCTGCTCGCCGCCTGCGGCGCCCCCAGCGGCGGCAGTGGCTCGGTGGCTGCGCTCGAGATCGACCGCGGCACCAGCTGCGCGCTCGACGGCATGCTGCTGGCCGACTACCCCGGCCCCAAGGCACAGATCCACTACAGCGGCCTGACGCAGCCGGACTGGTTCTGCGACACGCTGGAAATGTTCAACATCTACCTCAATCCAGAGCAGGCACGCCTCGTCACCGCCATGTTCGTGCAGGACATGGGCAAGGCCGACTGGGACAAGCCGGTCGGCCACTGGATCGACGCGAAAAAGGCCTTTTACGTCTTCGGCTCGAAGCGGCTGGGTTCGATGGGCCCCACCGCCGGCGCCTTCGCCAGCGAAGCCGACGCAAAAGCCTTCGCCGCCGAGCAGGGTGGCAAGGTGCTGCGTTTCGACGAAGTCACCCCCGACATGGCCAACCTCGACGGTGGCGCCCTGCACGACCAGTCCATGTAAGGAACACACAACGACATGAATCCGATTTACGACGCTCTGCCCCCCGATGTGGCCACCGAACTGCAACCGCTGTCACGCCTGATCTACGAAACGCGGGAGAACCGCCGCCAAGTTTTGCAGGCCTTCGACGCCCAGGACGAGGCCAGCCTGTTGACGCGCATCACCGCGGGGGAGCTCGCGGAACATCCCGCCTACGAGCATTACCTCGCCGCCCGCATCCTGGCCGACACCCAGGAGGCCGCACGCGGGGTGCTGAACGAACGCCTGAAAGAGGTCAATACGCGATGAACCTGCACCAGATCATTCTCGACCACGTTGCACAAACCCAGGGCGATCTGCTGGCCACCGCGCCGCAGCTCAACCAGGACGCACTGACCATCGTGCTGCGTAACGGCGTGTTGCTGACCGTACGCTACGCCGCAACGGATGCCTACTCCCTACGCTGGCGTACCGGGCTGGACGCGGATGCGGCAGAACTCGGCATCGACACCGCGCCCACTCATCAGCAGCTGGCCACGAGACCGAACCACCTGCACCGCGCCGACGGCACGGTAGTCGCCGACCCGCTGACCTGCATCGACGCCAGCCCTGAAGCGAACGTCAGCGCGGTCGTGGCCGCACTGGCCACCGACCCACTCCTCGGCACACAGGCATGAGCCACACCGCCGCCCGCACGCTGCTGCTCGGCTCTGCCGCGGCCTGCGTCCTGGCGGCAGGTGCGCTGTTCTGGCAATACGCGATACACACGAAAAACAGCAGCGTCGAATTTTCGCCGCCGGACGAAGACATCTGCATCGTCCCGCCGGCACGCGTCTCCACTGCGCACGCCTACGATCCGGCCTCCGGCCTGGGCCTGTACGACGCCCGTCCGATACCCGTCGATGCACGTTGCCCGGTCTGCGGCATGTATCCCGCGCGTTTCCCGAAATGGGCCGCACAGATCATCTTCAGGGACGGCTCGGCTCATTTCTTCGACTCCCCAGTCGATATGTTCATGTTCCTCGACGAACCGAAACGCTTCGATGCACGGCACACGGCCGAGGACGCGGCAGCACTGTATGTCGCCGACCACCGTAGCGGCCAATGGCTTGACGCGCGCCAGGCCGCCTTCGTCATCGGCTCAGATGCCCGTGGCCCAATGCGGGGCCCCGACCTGCCGGCGTTCGCCGATCTCAACGCAGCCGAGGCCTTCGCAACGGAGCGTGGCGGACAGGCCGTCGTCTTCAGCGCAGTGGATCGCAGCGTGATGTCCCGCCTGCGCAGTTCAACCCACGCGGGCCACACCCACTGACGCACGTGGCACTCCGCCCGTCGTGGACGCAAAACGGAGGCACGCTGGCCTCCGTTTTCTTGTTCCCGGGCCGGCATCACCGGCCCCATGTCGCGCAGAGTTACTTCGACTTCGCCACCATGAAATCGACCGCCGCCTTCACATCCGCATCGCTCAAGGTCGCCGCACCACCGCGTGCCGGCATCATGCCTTTCTGGCCGGTGAAACCTTCGATCGCGTGTTTGTACAAGGTGTCGTTGCCCTGAGCAATGCGCGGCGCCCAGTCATCCTTGTTACCCGGCATGGGTGCCCCGGCAACGCCGGACGCGTGGCACAAGGCGCAGGTCTTCTTGTACACGCTTTCGCCCGCGGCGTTGACCGGTGCTGCGGCGACCGGCGCCGGCGCAGGGGCTGGCGCCGCCGCCGGGGCAGCCGCTTTGGGCGCCGAAGCAGCCGGGGTACCGGCATCCTGGCCACCGCAGGCCGCAAGCAGGCTGGCAAGAACGGCGGCGAGGATCAATGGGGTCTTTTTCATGGAAATTCTCCGTTGGCATGGGGAGGACGATAGGGCCAGCTGCCGCCGCATCGAACATGGCCGAATGCTACGCGCGCAGGGCAACACATGTGATTGATGGGCATCAATTCGTGCCAAAGCATCCATTTCAAACGGTAACGCGACCACCGCAAGCCGATGCCCCTACGCGCCGCACACCATAACGGCTTAACATTCGACACCACTCCCGGTTTCGCCCCCGCCCTCCTCGCCGCTCGATGACCGCTTTACCGCCCTCGACCTCGGCCACCTACACCGGCCGCTTTGCCCCCTCGCCCAGCGGCCCGCTGCATTTCGGCTCGCTGGTCGCAGCAGCTGGCAGCTATCTGGAAGCACGTAGCCACGGCGGTCGATGGCTATTGAGAATCGAGGATGTCGACAGCCCACGAACCGTCCCCGGCGCCGCCGAAGGTATCCTCGCCACGCTGGCCCGCTTCGGTTTCGAGTGGGACGGGGAAGTCGTCTGGCAAAGCCAGCGAACCGAGGCTTACGTCGCCGCACTCGAACGGTTGAAGGCGGCAGACCATGCTTTTCCATGCGCGTGCACACGACGCGAAATGGCGGATTCGGCCCTGGCACGGGATGGGTCGCGGCGTTACCCCGGCACCTGTCGCCCGGGTTTGCCCCCTGGCCGCAGCGCACGGGCGTGGCGGGTGCGAGCCGAAGGCACGATCCGCTTCGAAGACGCGATCCAGGGCTGGCAACAAGAAGACCTCGAGCATGATTCGGGCGATTACGTGGTGCTGCGGGCCGATGGCCTGTTCGCCTACCAGCTGGCCGTGGTGGTGGATGACGGCGAGGCCGGCATCACCCACATCGTCCGCGGTGCCGACCTGCTCGATTCCACTGCGCGCCAGATCCATCTGCAGGGACTGCTCGGGATGCCACAGCCGGCCTATGCCCATCTGCCGGTGGCGACCAACGCCGCCGGCGAAAAACTGTCGAAGCAGACCCTGGCTCAGGCGATCGATGAACAGCCGCCGGCAGCTGCATTGGTCGCGGCGCTGCGCTTTCTCGGCCAAGCGCCGCCCACAGCACTCGCACGCGCCCCCCTCGCCGAAGTCTGGCAATGGGCTCGACAATATTGGTGCCTTGCCGCCATCCCCCGCCGTCGCCATGCGCCGGCTCTCGACATCGATACCGACTGAGGTTTGCATGCACGCCAACGACATTTCTTCCGACCGTAACGCCATCCGCAGCCTGCTTGAAGGCACGCGGACGATTGCCATCGTCGGCCTCTCGCCCAATCCACATCGACCCAGCAACGAGGTCGCGAGGTCCCTGCGCGATGCGGGCTACACGATCATTCCGGTCAATCCAGCCTGCGATGAAGTGCTGGGCGAAAAGTGCTATCGCAACCTGCGTGAGGTACCGGTGCCGATCGACATGGTGGACGTGTTCCGCAAACCGGAAGACGTCGCCGCCGTGGTCGAGGACGCCATCGCGGTCGGTGCCCGCAGCCTATGGCTGCAACTGGGGGTGATGGCCCCTAAAGCGGCACAGCGCGCAGCGGAAGCCGGCTTGAAAGTGGTGATGGACCGGTGCACGAAAATCGAGCATGCGCTGCTGATCGGTCGCTGATCGCAACCGGGCTGTAGTGGAGTCAGTGCTTGCCGCGGTAGCCTGCGATACCGATCGCCAGGCGAACAAGCTGATACGAGATCCAGTTCAGCCCACGCTGCAGCAATGACAGGCGACGCCAGTCCGATGGCCGCAGTTCCTGCGCGCCGCTGCAGATCGCTCGCTCCAGGCTGGCGCGCAGCTGACGGGCAAAACTGCTGTCCTCGATCACCACATTGGCTTCACGCGCCAGCAACAGGCTGAAAGCGTCGATGTTGCTAGAGCCCACGGTCGCCCAGCGCCCGTCGACCACGGCCACTTTGGCGTGCAGATGGCTACGGTGATACTCGAACAAGCGGATACCACGCGATAAAAAATACGGGTACAACGCCCGTGTCGCATAGCGTTGCAGCGGGTGATCGGCCAAGCCTTGCAGCAGCAGGGTGATGCGCACACCCCGTGCCGCAGCCTCCACCAGCGCCTGACGAAAACGCCCACCGGGGAAAAAATACGCATTGGCGATCACGATCTCGTGCCGTGCGCGGCCGATCGCATCCAGATAGGCGTCCTCGATCGCATGACGAAAACGCAGGTTGTCGCGCAGGACAAAGGCGGCGCGGATGTCGCCCGCCACGTCGGTCTGTGGCGGCGCCAGCAGCGGCTGGTGCTCACGCCGGCGAAAACTCGCCCATGCCACCAGCCGCCAAAGGCGGTGGGCAGAGGCGACGATGGGCTCGAGAATCGGCCCCCGCACATGCACGGCATAGTCGTAGCGCGGATGCGGCGGACCGTCGGCATCCAGGTCGTCGACGATGTTGATGCCACCGACAAAGGCCTCGCGCCCATCGATGACCACGAGCTTGCGATGCAGCCGGCGCAGACGGTGACGGCGCAAGGACAACATGCGTAATTCACGACGATAGATCAGCACCTGCACGCCTTGCTCGACCAGGGAAGGCATCAGACGGGCGACGAAACTGCGTCCGCCAAAGCCATCGACCATCACCCGGACTACCACGCCACGTCCGGCGGCACGCACCAAGGCTGCAGCAATACCCTGGCCCGTTGCGTCGTCCTCGAAGATATAGCTCTGCAGGAAGATCTCGCGCTCGGCTACCTCGATCGCTGCTTGGAGTGCGGGGAAATAGTGCTCGCCGTTTTCCAGCAGGCTGACCGCGTTGCCGGGCAGGCAGGAAATCAAGCCAGCGGCTCCAGTTCAGCCGTCAGGGCTGCGTGATCCGAGATCTGCGCCCAAGGCTCACCAAAATGCACTTCGGCACGACGCACACGGAAACCCCGCACATAGATGCGATCGAGACGGAAAAAGGGTAACGCGCTCGGATAGCTGCGCGCGGGTCGGCCGCGACCGCTGCCGAAGGCTTCGACCAGCCCCAGCCGCTGGGCGAGCAGATTGTCGGCCCGGTTGCGCCAGTCGTTGAAATCGCCCGCGATGATGAGCGGCGCACCGTCGGGCGCGAGGCGCTCCATGCGCTCGGCCAAGGCTTCCATCTGCCGCCGCCGGCTACCCCCCATCAGGCCCAAGTGCACGCAGACGCAATGCACCGGCACGGCGAAACCCGGCAGTTCGATCTCGCAGTGCAGCAGGCCGCGACGCTCGAAGCGATGATCGGAAACATCCTGATTGGCCTGGCTGAGGATGACATGGCGGCTGAGGATGGCATTGCCGTGATGGCCATGGTCATACACCGCGTTGCCGCCATAGGCGGTCTGCTGCCAGGCTTCGTCGGCCAGGAACTCGTGCTGGGGCTGAGAGGGCCAGTTTGGATGACGCTCGGGGTGGCCGAGATGCAGGCCCTGCACTTCCTGCAGGAACACCAGGTCGGAATCCAGCGTCCGCAGGCGATCTCGCAGTTCATGCACCACCATGCGGCGGTTGAACTGCGAGAAGCCCTTATGGATGTTGTAGCTGCAGATTCTCAGCGTCATGGCCGCCGAGCTCCGGAGTACGGGATCAGGACACCGCCAGCATGCGATCGAGCGCGATGCGGGCCAGTTCGGCCTCGTGCTGCGGCACCTTGATCTGATTCACGACATTGCCGTCAGCGAGGTTCTCCAGCGTCCATGCCAGGTGCTGCGGGTCGATGCGCTGCATGGTCGAGCACATGCACACCGTCGGTGCCATGAACTGGATATGCTTGCCCTGCGGTTTCATCTCTTCCGCGAGACGGCTGACGAGGTTCAGTTCGGTACCGACCAGCCAGTGGGTATTGGCCGGCGCGGCGGCGATGGTGTTGATGATGTACTCGGTGGAACCGACGTAGTCGGACTTCTGGCACACCTCGAGGCTGCTTTCCGGATGCGAGATCACGAAACCCTGAGGGTTCTTCTCGCGCCAGCGGTCGATATGCACCGGCTGGAACATCTGATGCACCGAGCAATGGCCCTTCCACAGCAGGATCTTCGCCTTGCGGATCTGCTCGGGCGTGAGGCCGCCGTACTCGAGATCCGGATCCCACACCACCATCTCGTCGAGCGGGATGCCCTTCTTGTAGCCGGTCCAACGCCCGAGATGCTGGTCGGGGAAGAACAGCACCTTTTCGCGTTTGGCGAAAGCCCAATCGAGGATGGTCGGTGCGTTGGTCGAAGTACACACGATGCCGCCGTGCTCGCCGCAAAAGGCTTTCAAGTCGGCAGCCGAATTGATGTAGGTAACCGGGGTGATGATCTCATCGGGTGTATTCAGCACCTCGGCCAGTTCACGCCAGCAGCGCTCGACCTTGGCCAGGTTGGCCATGTCGGCCATGGAGCAGCCTGCGGCGAGGTCGGGCAGGATGGCGATCTGGCTCGGCTTGGACAGGATGTCGGCCACTTCGGCCATGAAATGCACACCGCAGAACACGATGAACTCGGCATCGGTTTGCGACGCCAGGCGGGCGAGCTTGAGCGAATCGCCTGTGAGGTCGGCGTGCTGATAAACATCTGCACGCTGGTAGTGGTGGCACAAAAGCACCGCACGCTCGCCCAGGCGGGCGCGGGCAGCGCGGATGCGTTCTTGCGCCTCGTTGTCGGCGAGCACATTGAAGCGGTCGAAGCTGATGGTAGCGACTTGCATGATGCGAATCCGGTTTCTCTCGGGGTTGCTTTCGTGTCTCGGACCCTGCGGCGCCCGGATAGATTCCGGCAAGGCCGCGGCCCGCGTTGTGGGAATGCGTCAGCTCTGGTGCCAGGGCAGGCCCGCATGGCGCCATCCGCCGATGCGGTTGCGGTGACTGTTGGCGTCCTTGTCACCCTCGAAGCCTTCCAGGACGTTGTAGCAATTGCTGTAGCCCGCCTCGAGTGCCGAACGCGCCGCGCCGTCGGAACGCGCACCCGACCGGCACATGAACATCACCAGTGCCTCGGTATCGACCTGATGCTTGAGTTGATTGACGAAATTGGGGTTGCGCTGCATGCCCGGCCAGGACGACCACTCGATCTCGACGGCGCCCGGCACGCGCCCGACCCAATCGAGCTCTGCACGCGAACGCACATCCACCAATTTGGCGCCGGGCGCCAGTTGCAGCGCCTGCCATGCCTCGGCCGGCGTCAACGCGCCGTGGTAGGGCAGATCGAGGTTCGCCGCGCGCTGTTGGGCCAGCGCCAGCAGATCGGACAGGGTTCCCATGCAATCATCCGTCTAGAATCATGTATCTGATGAAGTATAGCGCGTCCTTTCTGGCCTCCTGCATGAACCACCCTCACACGCCTCTCCCCCTCACCCACCGACCCAGCGCGCAGAACGACGATGCAGCGCGCAGCCGGGGCATCCAGCGTGCCACGTTGGTCGCCATCGTCACCAATGCAACGCTCTCGGTCGCGCAGGTCGTCATCGGCCTGTTCGCCAACGCATTCAGCCTTGTCGCTGATGCGGCGCACACGCTATCGGACCTTGTCACCGACCTGCTGGTGTTGCTGGCCGGTCGCCGGGGCGCCGACCCTGCCGACACCAATCACCCTTACGGCCATGGTCGCATCGAAACGGCCACGACGATGCTGCTGGGTGCAGTACTGGCTGCAGTCGGCATTGGCTTTCTGTGGAGTTCCGGACTGCGCCTTCAGAACATGGGGTCCCAACCCGACCTCCATCCCGCTGCACTCGGCATGGCCCTGCTGACGCTCGTTGCCAAGGAAGGCCTGTTCCGCTTCAGCCTCGCCGCTGCACGACGGTTGAATGCCCCAATGCTCGAGGCGAATGCCTGGCATGCCCGATCGGACGCGGCGTCGTCGCTGGTGGTGGCTGCCGGCATCGGCGGCAGCCTGGCCGGCTACCCCTTTCTCGAACCCCTTGCCGCCGCGGTGGTGGGTTTCCTGATCCTGCATATGGGCCTGCGCCTAGCCTGGAAGGCCATCGGCGAGTTGATCGACACCGGCCTGTCTGAAGATGAACTCGCCCGCATCCGTGACACTATCGAACAGACACCGGGCGTCATCGGACTGCATGAGATGCGCACCCGACGCATGGCCGGGCGTGTGCTGTGCGACGCCCACGTGCAGGTCGCGCCCAGGCTGACCGTTTCCGAAGGCCATCGCGTGTCGGACACGGTCTATCTGCGCGTGCGCTCGGCTCACCCCGAGGTGCAGGACGTACTGGTCCACATCGACCCCGAGGACGATGGCGACCTGCAAACGGTCCCCCCCGGCCCGCTGCCTACGCGCAAGGACGTCCTCGCGACAATCCGCAGCTTGCTCGGCTCCGATGCATCGGAGCCCGATCGGGTCCAGATCCATTACCTCGGCAGCCGTCTGGATGTGGAGGTGCTGCTGCATGTGCCACTTGCACAGGACGAGGAAGAAGGACTGCGGCAGCGCACCCACACGTGGCTGAAAGAGCACGCACATTACCGCTCAGTCCGCTTCTACAGCCCGATTGCACCATAACAGTGCATTCATTCACGCTAACGCACCATTATGGTGCATTCCACACATCAAGCAGGCACCGCCATTGCGCACAGCCCCTTGTGGCACAATGACTCGTGCCCGAAAACTTACCTGGCACGCTTGGTGCTTAGCCTGAATCACGAAATTTCACGCACGGGTTTTTGACCGGTGCGGGACCCGCTCAACGCAAACAACGCCTCATCTCACCAGGAGTGAAAATGAACGCTCAAGACGTTATGAAGTTGATCCAGGAAAACGAAGTTCGCTTCGTGGACCTGCGCTTCACCGATATTCGCGGCAAGGAACACCACGTCGGCCTGCCGGTTTCGGCCTTCGAGGAAGAGCACTTCGAGCACGGCCATCCGTTCGACGGTTCGTCGCTGGCCGGCTGGAAGGGCATCCAGGCCTCGGACATGATCCTGATGCCGGAACCCTCGACCGCCTATCTCGACCCCTTCTTCGACGAGACCACCCTGGTCATCAGCTGCGACGTCATCGAACCGTCCGACGGCAAGGGCTACGATCGCGACCCGCGCTCGATCGCCAAGCGCGCCGAGGCCTACCTGAAGAGCACCGGCATCGGTGACACCGCCTACTTCGGCCCGGAACCCGAGTTCTTCATCTTCGACGCGGTCGAATGGTCGGTCGACATGTCGGGCGTGTATAGCAAGATCATCTCGGAAGAGGCTGCCTGGTCCACCGCCGACAAGTTCGAAGGCGGCAACACCGGCCACCGTCCGCGCGTCAAGGGTGGCTACTTCCCGGTCCCGCCGGTCGACAGCCTGAACGACGTGCGCGCCGCCATGGTGCTCGCGCTCGAGGCGTGCGGCGTGCCGGTCGAAGTGCACCACCACGAAGTGGCCAATGCCGGCCAGTGCGAAATCGGCACCAAGTTCAGCACGCTGACCCAGCGCGCCGACTGGACGCAAGTGCTGAAGTACATCGTGCACAACGTTGCCCACCAGTACGGCAAGACCGCCACCTTCATGCCCAAGCCCATCGTCGGCGACAACGGCTCCGGCATGCACGTGCACCAGTCGATCTGGAAGGATGGCCAGAACCTGTTTGCAGGCAACGGCTACGCCGGCCTGTCCGAGACCGCGCTGTACTACATCGGCGGCATCATCAAGCACGCCCGCGCGCTGAACGCCATCACCAACCCGGGCACCAACTCGTACAAGCGCCTGGTGCCGCACTACGAAGCCCCGACCAAGCTGGCTTACTCGGCCCGCAACCGTTCGGCATCGATCCGTATCCCCTACGTCGCCAACCCGAAGGGCCGTCGCATCGAAGCGCGCTTCCCGGATCCCCTGGCCAATCCGTACATGTGCTTCGCCGCGCTGATGATGGCGGGCCTGGACGGCATCCAGAACAAGATTCACCCGGGCGACCCGGCCGACAAGAACCTGTACGACCTGCCGCCGGAAGAAGACGCGCTGATCCCGACCGTGTGCACCAGCCTCGAACAGGCGCTGGAGTATCTGGACAAGGACCGCGAGTTCCTGACCCGCGGCGGTGTGTTCTCCAACGACTTCATCGATGCCTACATCGCGCTGAAGATGGAAGACGTGGATCGCATGCGCATCACCACCCACCCGGTGGAATTCGACATGTACTACAGCCTGTAATCCCCGGATTACTGCGCACCCAGGAAAGGACGGGCATTGCCCGTCCTTTTTTTATCGGGTCTAATCCGGGCACATTCCGTCAGGATGGCGTCGGCGGGCACTTCCCGCCCGGCGCAGCGAGCCCACGGACACGAGCATGCGACTGCCGCCCCCCTTTTCCCTGATCCTGCTGCTGTGTGCAGCGCTTCCCGCACACGCCGAGGTGTACAAATGCACTGACGCCGAAGGCAAGGTGACCTACACCAACGACCGCAACCTGGCGCGGGGCTGCAAGGCGCTCGATGCCGGCCAGTCCGTATCGACCGTACCCGCCCCCGTCCGCCGCCCCGCAGCGAGTCCAAGCGCCAACCCAGGCGCCAACACCTCGCCTTCGAGCTTCCCCCGCGTCAGTCCGGGCGACCAGCGCGCGCGTGACGACAGCCGCCGGCAGGTGCTGGAATCCGAGATGGCAAACGAGGAAGCCTCGCTCGCCGCAGCTGAAAAAGCGCTGGCCGATCAAGAGGCAATCCGCCTCGGCGACGAGCGCAACTATCAAAAAGTGCTCGACCGCCTGCAACCCTTCAAGGACAAGGTCGAACTGCACAAACGCAATATCGAAGCCCTGCGCCGCGAGATCTCCGGCCTTCGCTGATTCTCTGGCGCGTATCTTGCGTGTCATCCTGAAGACAAACAGGACGCGCCCATGCCGAAGCATCCTCCCCCCATCGTCACAGGCCCCTTCGCCGGCCTGGAACTGCTGTCGTCGGCCGTCGTGCTGGTCGATGGCACGCTGATCATTCGTTATATCAATCCTGGCGCCGAGAACTTGTTCGCGATCAGCCATCGCAAGCTTGTGGGCCTGCCGCTGAGTCGTCTGCTGGGCACGCCGCCAGAGCTGGGTGCGGCCCTGGAAAACGCCCTGCACACCAACTGGAGCTACACCGGCCAGGATCTGACGATCACCCGCAGCAATGCCGACCCGATCCGACTCGACTGCACCGTCAGCCCAGTCGATACCTCCGGCGTGCGGCTACTGCTGGAATTCCGTCCGATCGATGCCCAGTTGCGCGTAGCGCGCGAGGAGCAATTACTGCAACAGCAACAGGCCAACCGCGAACTGATCCGCAACCTGGCGCACGAAATCAAGAACCCGCTCGGCGGCATCCGTGGTTCGGCCCAATTGCTGCAGCATGAGCTGGATGACCCGCAGTTGCGAGAATTCACCGAAGTCATCATTGCCGAGGCAGATCGCCTCCAGGACCTGATGAATCGGCTGCTGAGCTCGCACTGCATGATGCGCCCCGCGCCGCTGAACATCCATGACGTGCTGGAACGTGTGCGCCGACTGATCCTCGCCGAATTCCCGGCCATCGAGGTGCGGCGCGACTACGACCTCAGTCTGCCGGAACTCACCGCCGATCGCGAGCAACTGATCCAGGCCATTCTCAACATCGTACGCAACGCCGCCCAGGCCCTGGAAGGCGCCGGCGAAATCCATCTGCGCACCCGCGTGGCGCGCCAGGTCACCCTAGCCAAGCGCCGCTACAAGCTGGCACTGGAATTGCAAGTCATCGACAACGGCCCAGGCATTCCAGCGGAGATCCGCGACAAGATCTTCTATCCGCTGATCTCCGGGCGCGAAGGGGGCAGCGGCCTTGGATTGTCGCTGGCCCAAAGCTTTATCGAACAACACCAAGGCATGATCGAAGTGGACAGCCGCCCCGGGCGCACTTGTTTCACGATCCTGCTACCGATTTCCGATCGTGCGTGAGCCTTCCGGCGCGCACCAGAACAGTGCATATAAATATGAATAACGTCTGGATCATCGACGACGACCGCTCCATCCGCTGGGTTCTCGAAAAAGCACTGAGCCGCGAAGACATCCCCTATCGCAGCTTCAGTTCAGCCAGCGAGGCGCTCGACGAACTCGAGCACGCAAACCAGCCGCCAGCCGTGATGCTTTCGGACATCCGCATGCCGGGCGAATCAGGGCTGGACCTGCTGCAGAAGGTGAAGGCGCGCCACGCGCAGTTGCCGGTCATCATCATGACCGCCTATTCCGACCTCGACAGTGCCGTGTCCGCTTTCCAGGGGGGCGCGTTCGAGTACCTGCCCAAGCCCTTCGATGTCGATCAGGCGGTTGCACTGGTCCGGCGCGCACTGGAACAGGGCATGCACCAGAACAGTGCAGCCGAAGAGGCCGCGCTCGCTCCCGAGATTCTCGGCCAGGCTCCGGCCATGCAGGAAGTGTTCCGTGCCATTGGACGTCTCGCACATTCCCACGCCACCGTGCTGATCAACGGCGAATCCGGCAGCGGCAAGGAATTGGTCGCGCGTGCGCTGCACCGTCACAGCCCGCGCCGCGACGCCCCCTTCATCGCCATCAACACCGCGGCCATCCCGCGCGATCTGCTGGAATCCGAACTTTTTGGCCATGAACGCGGCGCCTTCACGGGCGCCGCCACTCAGCGCCGCGGCCGCTTCGAGCAAGCCGACGGCGGCACACTGTTTCTGGACGAAATCGGCGACATGCCCGCCGAACTGCAGACCCGGCTGCTGCGCGTGCTGTCCGACGGCCACTTCTACCGTGTCGGCGGCCAGCAGCCCATCCGTGCCAATGTGCGGGTAATCGCCGCCACCCACCAGGATCTGGAGGAGCGCGTGCGCCAGGGTCTGTTCCGCGAAGACCTTTTCCATCGCCTCAACGTCATTCGCCTGCGCCTGCCGCCACTGCGTGAGCGCCACGAAGACATCCCGCTGCTGGTGCGCCACTTCCTGCAGAAGAGCGCGCAAGAGCTGGGGGTGGAGCGCAAACGCATCTCGGATGCTGCCATCGAATACCTGCAGACGCAGCCTTTCCCGGGCAACGTCCGCCAGCTCGAAAACCTGTGTCACTGGTTGACGGTGATGGCACCGGCACAGGTGGTCGAGGTTGCCGATCTGCCACCGGAAATGCGTGACCAACCGGCACGCGAGATACCGACGAGCTGGATCGACGGTCTGGGCGCGGAAGCCGACCGCCTGATCGCCGCAGCACCGGGCGCCGTCTTCGAACAGCTCACTCATGCGTTCGAGCGCACCCTGATCCGCCGTGCCCTGGCTGCCACCGGCGGTCGCCGTATCGAAGCGGCGCAACTGCTGGGCATCGGTCGTAACACGATCAGTCGTAAGATTCACGAACTGGGCATGGAAGAGGACCGCAACGGTCCGCAACAGGGCGCAGACGACAGCAGCGACTGAAGTCGGGAAACGCCGGGCGCACGAACACCGCATCCGCCCTCATCGGATGCACCGTGCTCGTGCGCACAGCATGGTTGACGGATAATGGGGCGATATCTCCCTCCGCCCGCCAGACCGTGCCCCTGACTGCTACCTCAAACCCCGCGCGCTCATCCGAAGCACACTCGCAACTCGGCCCACTCTCCACGCGCTTCGCCATCGAATGGATCGACTGCTGCACGTCGACCAACAGCGTTCTGATGGAGCGCCCCGCGACCACGAGTGGCCCAATACCTGTGCTGGTTGCCGACCAGCAGACGGCAGGTCGTGGCCGGCGCGGACGACACTGGCAATCCTGGCCAGAGGGCAGTCTGACGTTCTCGCTACAGTGGCGGTTCGCTACCGGGTCCCCGGCACCGGCCGGACTATCGCTCGTCGCCGGACTGGCGGTCGCCCGTGCGCTCGAACAACTGGACGTGCCCGGCGTACAACTGAAGTGGCCCAACGATGTCCTGATCCACGGCGAGAAGCTGGTGGGTATTCTCGTCGAGCTGCAACCCGCACGTGACCGCTCGCTGGCCGCCGTGATCGGCATCGGCATCAATGTCTGCCTGCCCCCCGACGCACGGATCGAACGTGACACCGGCGTCACCGACCTGGCGCACGCGCTCGAAGGCACTGCGCCCACCCGCCCCGTCTTGCTTGCGCGCGTGCTCGCCGAACTTGCACACTTGCTCGACACCTATGCGACAGCTGGCTTTCCCGCCCTGAAAGGCGCCTGGGAACAACGCAACGCCTTTGCCCAGCTTCCGGTACGCATCAGCAGCGACCAAGACAGCACCGACGGCACCTGCCTCGGCGTCGATGACGACGGCGCACTGTTGCTGGAAACGGCCGGCGGCATCCAGCGCATCCTGGCTGGCGATGTGTCGCTGCGCCCGATCGGCGGAGAACGCGCGTGATCCTGTTGATCGACGCCGGCAACACCCGCATCAAGTGGCGTCTGCAGGTCGCCGCGCGCGGTGACGTCGTGGCTGAAGGCGCACTGGCCCACGACGACATCGACACCCTCGGCCACCTGCACCGGGACGAGAGCAATCCGTTCCGGGTCGTGGGCAGCAATGTGGCCGGGGTGGCCGTCGCACAGCGCATTGCCGCAGTGCTGAACGGCATTTCGATCGAGTGGCTGCGCCCGAGCCCTGAAAGCTGCGGTGTCCGCAACCTGTACGACCATCCCGCCCAACTCGGTGCCGATCGCTGGGCGGCGCTGATCGGCGCACACAACCTGCATTCCGGCGCAAGCCTGGTCGTCATGGCGGGCACGGCGACCACGGTGGACCTGCTATCGGCCGATGGTGCGTTTCTCGGCGGCCTGATCCTGCCCGGCGTCGAATTGATGCAGCAGTCGCTCGCCAGCGGTACCGCCCAGTTGCCACTGGCTGACGGCCGCTTTCGCCTGCAGCCACGCTGCACGGTCGACGCCATTCGCTCCGGCTGCCTGCAGGCCCAGGCGGGCGCCATCGAACGCATGTTCCGCCAGTTGGAGGACGAATCCGATGCGCACTGCTTGCTCGGCGGCGGCGCAGCGGAAGCATTTTCCGATCTGCTCGACATTCCGCTGAAACGTATCGACAACCTCGTGCTACATGGCCTCGACACCGTCGCCGCCGCACATCGAAACTGATCACGACGACATGAGCATGCAGCGCATCGTTCTCATCATCCTCGTCGCCCTGAATGCCATCGCCTTCGCCGGCATCGAGGGCTGGCTTGGTCGCAGCGGGCAGCACAGCGAGCCAGAGCGGCTCAGCAATCAGCTCAACCCCGAGCGCATTCGCTTGGCCACGGATGCATCCGGCCAGGGTTTGCAGGCCGATACGATGACGGCGCCAGAGGCGAGCGAATCGATACCCGAGATAGCCTTGCCACCGGTCGCCGCCCCGCAATCGGTAGAAAGCACCGACGCTGCCGCCTTACCAGACGTGGCAGCACCTCCAGCCATACCTGACACCGCTGACGGCACCACCCCAGCGGCAGTCAGTACCGCGACAGCCGAACCGCCTGAGGCCGAGCAAGCCGTCGTAATACCTTCCCCTGCGCCCCCCCCGCCGGAATACAAACGTTGTGTCGCATGGAGCGGCCTCAACCCATCCGATGCAGACACCCTGGTACGCCGACTGCGCCGCAGCGGGGCAGAACCCGAGCGCAGCAAGATTGAGACGCCAAGCTCGTGGTGGGTTCGCATACCCCCTCAAGGCAGCCGCGAACAGGCCGACCGCCGGGTGCAGGAGCTGCGTGCGCTCGGAGTGAATGACGTGTTCATCGTGCAGGAAGCGGGGCCGTCGCAGTACGCCATCTCGCTCGGGGTGTTCAAGACTGAGAGCCGTGCCCGCCAACTGCTGAATCAACTACGTAACCAGGGTGTCCGCAACGCCGGTGTAGAGCCGCGCATGAGCACCACACATCGCGTACAGGCCAGCCTCGCGGCCGATACGCTACGCGGCATCGAGAGCGGCATCCGCGGTATTGCCGCCCTACGCACCCCCTGCACGCCGTCAAACCCATGACCCCCTCTCATCCCTTCATCGTCGGCCTGACCGGCGGCATCGGTAGCGGCAAAAGCGCCGTCGCTGATCGCTTCGTCGAACGGGGTGCCCGCCTTGTGGACACCGATGCCATCGCCCACGCGCTGACCACCGCGCATGGCGCAGCGATGCCGGCCATCCGGGCTCAGTTCGGTGACAGCGTGATCGCGCCGGATGGCAGCCTGGACCGTACAGCGATGCGAGCGCTGGTCTTTGCCCAACCCGAGGCACGTCAGCACCTCGAAGCCATCCTGCACCCCATGATTCGCGAGGAAAGTGCGCGCCTGTGTGCCACTGCCGCAGGAATCTACGTCATCCTGGCCGTCCCGCTGCTGGTGGAGTCGGGTGACTATCGGGCGCGCTGCGATCGGGTGTGCGTAGTGGATTGCCCACCCGAAACACAGATCGAGCGCGTACAGACCCGCAACGGGCTCGAGGCCGCCCAGATACGCGCCATCATGGCCGCCCAAGCCAGCCGGGAGCGAAGGCTTGCCGCGGCGGACGACGTCATCGACAACAGCGGCTCGTTTGCGCAATTACACGAGCAGGTCGATGCCTTGCATTCGCGCTACGCTGAATTGGCGTCGCAACGGGCCTGAAGCACCCGTGGCGCAAGGGGTGCAGCAAACCACTGTGCTATCATCCGGCCAACTTGCGGGGGCGCAATTCTTGCGGAAAATGTGTGGTGATTAACTACGAATATCCTCTCAACGAGCGCATCCGTACCCTGCTGCGACTCGAGGACCTGTTCGTCAAGGTCGCACACTTCTCTAACCACGACGCCCCGCAGGACCATCACATCGCGCTGCAGACCATCTTCGAGACGCTCGAGGTTGCAAGCCGTGCCGATCTAAAAGTCGACCTGGTGCAGGAACTCGAACGCCAGCGCCAGATCCTGATGTCGTTTCGCAACAATCCGGACATCTCGGAAGAGGCGCTTGCCGGCGCGTTGTACGAGATCGAGCAAGCCTCGACGGGCTTGCTGGCGATGGCCGGCAAGATTGGCCAATACCTGCGGGAGAACGAGTGGCTGATGAGCATTCGCAGCCGCGCGGCCATTCCGGGTGGCGTCTGCCAGTTCGACCTGCCCTCTTATCACTACTGGCTGAACCGTGATCCAGACGCTCGCCGACGCGACCTCGAAACCTGGATGGCGCCCATGGAGCCGATCCGGGAAGGACTTGAGATCGTGCTACGACTGTTGCGTGCCAGTGGTCGGCCCGAGCCACAAATGGCGCGCTGTGGCGCCTACCAATTGACCATGGCGGGACGGACCGCACAAATGTTGCGCGTGCGCGTGCCGCGTGTGGAAACAGTCGTGCCCGAAATCAGCGCCAACAAGTACGCGCTCAACATCCGTTTCATGCTGCCCGAAACCGTCGCGCGCCCTCGGCTGGCCGAGCGTGATGTGCACTTCGAGCTGACATTCTGCAGCCTTTGATCGACCCTCATGACTGAAAGCACGCGCACCGTACGTTGTCCGACGTGCGGCAAATCCGTCACGTGGACGCCTGAAAGTCGTTACCGGCCGTTCTGCTCAGCACGCTGTCGCCAGATCGACCTGGGCGCATGGGCGTCGGAAGATTACCGAGTGCCGACCTCACCGCCAGATACCGGTGAAGGAGAAGGCTTCCTGCCTCCCGGACAGGGCCGCGACTGAAGCGACGAACCTCGCTCAGCGCATCACCAGGCTCCGCGAATCGCCGCGATGCCATGTGCGCCGACATCGCGCGCCCGCTCCATGTCGGCAAGCAGCAAGCCCCCCAGGGCAAAGATGGGCATCGGCAAACCGGCCGCCAGTTCGGCGAAGCGCTCCCAACCCAGAACCGCTTGGCCGGGATGTGTCGCCGTCTTCTGCACCGGGCCCAGCAGGCTGTAGTCCAACCCCAACGCTGCAGCCTGCTCCAGTTCGCTACGATCATGACAGGACGCGCCGACCCAAGCGCAGTCCGGTCGACGTTGCAGGCTCATCAAGCTGCGAGCAGGTAGATGCACGCCGTCGGCGGCAACCGTCTGCGCGAGTTCAAGATCGTCGTTGATCAGCACGAGTCCGCCCCAGGCATGAACTCGCGCAACCACTTCCCGCGCGAACTGTTCACGACGAAGCGGATCAAGCGCCGGCTCCCGCACCTGCACCAGTCTCAAGCCCCGCAACAGTGCGCTCTCAAGCGCCGCCAGCTGGGCTTCCGTGCCGATTTCAGCCGCCTGGGTGATGCCCATCATGCGCGGCAGGCGCAGCGCTTTCAGAATAGGACCATTCGCCGGCAGCATGGGCTCACGTGTCGCACCGTCAGGCTGAACCCAGTCAAGGGCACTGTGCACCTTGTCGTCAAGCGCCCCTTCCCAGGCCGACACCTCGAAGAAATGCAGGCGAACGTGAGCATGCTCGTAAAGATGTTCGCGCCGCAACCAGGGCCGAAGGTGAGTTACACGAATACCGAGCTCCTCATCGAGCTCCCGACACAGCGCTTGCGCCGGCGTTTCACCGGGCTCGACCTTACCGCCCGGGAACTCCCAATAGCCTGCATACACCGTGTCCGGCCCACGCTGGCCAAGCAGGTAACGCCCATCGGCTCGCAGCAGCACGCCCGCGGCCACATCCACAAGTTTTCGCGTCATCGCCAGCGCTCAATCGTTCAACTGGCCAGCATAGTCGCGGGCGAACTGCCACGCGACCCGCCCCGAACGTGATCCGCGCATCAGCGCCCACTGCAACGCATCCTGACGTGCAGTCTCGATCCGACGCTTCGGCACGCCAAACTGCGCGAGCCAATGAGCGACGATATCGAGGTATTCGTCCTGGCTGAAGGGGTAAAAGGAAATCCACAACCCAAAGCGCTCCGACAAGGAGATTTTCTCCTCCGTTGCCTCACCAGGATGGATTTCGCCATCGACATGCCGCGCCTGCAGATTCTCGTCATGGTACTCGGGCATCAGGTGACGACGGTTGGACGTGGCATACACCAGCACGTTGTCGGAAACCGCTGACACCGAGCCATCGAGCACACTCTTGAGCGCCTTGTAGGCATCCTCGCCTTCCTCGAAGGACAGGTCGTCACAAAACAGGATGAAGCGCTCCGGACGCTGATCGACCAGCTCGACAATCTCCGGCAGGTCGACGAGATCGCTCTTGTCGACCTCGATCACGCGCAAGCCCTGACCGCTGTACTCGTTGAGCAGCGCCTTGATCAACGAGGACTTACCGGTACCTCGCGCGCCCGTCAGCAAGACATTGTTGGCACGACGGCCGGCGAGGAATTGCCGAGTATTGCGGTCGATACGCGTCTTTTGTGCATCGACGTCCTGCAAGTCGCTGAGGCGGATATGGTGCGGCACGCGTACCGGCCTGAGTGCGGCACGTCCATGACGCCTCTGCCAGCGAAAAGCCACAGCGGCATTCCAATCGGGTGCAACGGCAGCACCGGGCAACAAGGTTTCGAGGCGTTCAAGAACGCGCTCGGCACGGCTCAACAGATCGGTCAGTTCAGTCATTGTGTTTCTCGTCTTCGTTGCAGTCGACGGCGCGCGTATTGTGGCGGCGCGGCCAGGTTGCCCAGACGATGATCAGCAGCAGAAAAAGCGCGAGCCCTGCTTCCAGAAAGATCACCCACATTTCAAACCTCTGGGCCGGGATGCTGCCACCGGTATACTTGTTGGTCGAATGTCTCGAAGTCTAACCGATCCCCCAACATGATTCCGGCTCCTGCCCGCATGGCGCGGTCTGCGCTACCCATCCTCTTTGCACTTCTCGGTGCTTGCGCGACACCCACCAATGCGCCTGATATCGAGGTCCAATGTCCAACGCAACGCCCCTGTCCGGCTTGCCCGACGTGTCCCGCGCCGACGACCGAACGCCCGACGTCTCCAACGCAGGCTCCGACGCCTCGCCCGGCTGACTCGGCGGCTGAACCACCGCAAGCCCTACAAGCCCACTGGACCGCAATCACGGGCTGGACTGAAGACGACCCTGCCGCAGCTTGGCCCGCCTTACTGGCGTCCTGCGCCCGACTCTCCCGCCAGCCTCAGTGGAAAGGCCCCTGCGACGCGGCAACTGCGCTCGGCAAGACGCCTAACGGCACGCAGGCGCGGCGCTACTTCGAACAGCATTTCGTCCCCTGGCAGCTTTTCAATCCAGGACCTTCAGCCGACGGACTGGTGACCGGTTACTACGAGCCCTTGATCCGCGGCAGTCGTAGCCCGTCCAGTCGCTATGCGTGGCCAATCCACGGCACCCCGTCAGATATGCTGACAATCGAACTGGGTGATGTCTATCCGGAACTGAAACATCTACGCCTGAGAGGACGGGTCGTCGGCAACAAGATCCTGCCGTACTGGACGCGGGAACAGTTGGCCGAACGTGGCACACAAGTCCCAGCCCCAGTGCTGCTTTGGGCCGATGACCCGATCGATCTGTTCTTCCTGCAGGTACAGGGCTCGGGGAGGATTCAGTTGCCGGACGGCAAGACTGTTCGCATCGGTTACGCTGACCAGAACGGTCACCCGTACCAGTCGATCGGACGCTGGCTGGTCTCGAAAGGGGAGCTCAGCCTGGACCAGGCCTCCATGGACGGCATCAAACGCTGGGCACAGGACAACCCGGACCGCCTGCGGGAAATGTTGAATGCCAACCCGAGTTATGTCTTTTTTCGGGAATTACCGACCTCAAACGACGGACCTATCGGCGCCCTTGGCGTTCCACTCAGCGAAGGCCGCAGCATTGCGATCGACCCACGCTATGTCCCGTTGGGCGCACCCGTTTTCCTTGCGACAACCTATCCCTTGAGCACGCGCCCATTGAACCGATTGGTATTAGCGCAAGACACGGGAAGTGCAATCAAGGGTGCCGTTCGGGCCGATTTCTTCTGGGGGTTTGGCGAGCAGGCGGGGCGTGAGGCTGGACGGATGCGACAGCAGGGACGGATGTGGGTGCTACTTCCCAAGGGCATGGCGCCCCCGCGCTGAAAACTGCGTGCCCGAAATCGACCGACTTCGGGCACGCAAGCTGCATCGGAAAAGGCGCGGCGCGTTACTTCGCTTTCACCCCAGCAAGCGCCTTCTCAAGTTCTGCAGCAGGCACGTAGCCGCCGATGCGGGTACCGTCAGCCAAAAAGATCGTCGGCGTACCACTGATGCGCAACTTTTGGCCAAGCTCGACGTTTTTCACCACAGCACTGACATCACAATCGACATCTGCGGGGGTCTTGCCATCCACAATCCAGCTGCTCCAAGCCTTGGAGCGGTCCTTTGCACACCAGATGTTGTTTGACTTGCTCGTCGAATCGGGGCTCAGGATCGGATAGAGAAAGGTGTAAACCGTAATGTCATCCATCCCCGCAAGCTCCTTGCCCAGCCGCTTGCAGTAGCCGCAATTCGGATCCTCGAAGGTTGCGATCACCCGCGTCCCCTTGCCCTTCACTTGCTTGACTGCCTGATCCAGTGGCAAAGATGAGAAGTCGATCGCGGATAACTCATTCATCCGCGCCTGGGTTACGTCCTTCCGGGTCTTGGTATCGATAATACTGCCATCGACGATGAAGCTAGCCTTCTCATCGGTGTAGACAAGTTGGCCATTTTTGAGCACGACTTCATACAGGCCACCGTATGGCGTACGCGTCACTGACTCAACCGCAGGAGAGCCGATAAAACTCTCCATGTTTTTCTTCACCGAATCTTCAGAGGCGTGAACAAACCCCGCCGTGGCCAAGCTCATCAACAGTACGATCGAACGAGCCACAGGCCCATGAACAGAGGATGTCATCAATATCTCCGGATAGATTCAGAAATGCCCATTCACAGCATAACGTGCAAGGGCATTGGTTAAGACAGGCAAACGGTCTGTCAGGTTCATCCCGGAGTTACGCAAGGCGGACAGCAAAGGGTTGCGCTGATTGAACAGCCGGTTCAGCCCGTGGGTCAGATATTGCATCAGAAAAGGCTCTTCTGCCCGCTCTCGAGCATAACGACGCAAGATTGAGATTTCACCAATATCTCGCCACCCGGGGATCGCCAAGAGCACATCCGCCAGCGCCTTCGCATCCTGGAAACCGAGATTGATTCCGTGCCCCGACAAAGGGTGAATTGCATGAGCCGCGTCCCCGATCAGAGCAATCCGGTCATGAACAACAGAATCAGCACGCATCAAACGCAGCGGAAACGCAGCACGCGGAGTGATCAGCTTCAACGCACCAAGACCATTCCCACCAGCGGTGGCGACACGCTCGGAGAACGCACGGTCATCGAGCGCCATCAACTCGTCAGAAATCGCGTCCGGCGCCGACCAGACAACCGATATCCGGTTGCCAGGCAAAGGAAGCCAGGCGAGTACACCATCTTCACGAAACCATTGGGAGGCTTTCGCCCGATGAGGTCGCTCACATTCGAAATTTGCGACCACCCCACGCTCGTCATATGCAGAAACGCGCGCTTCGATTCCTGCCTTCCGACGCACCCATGAGTCGCGCCCATCGGCACCCACCACGAGTTTCCCGTACAGTTTCCGACCATCCTGAAGACCAAGCACAACGGCACCATTCGACCGCTCGAATGTCTCCCCCACTGCAGGACAGTAAAGCGTAACGTTATGCTGACGCTTCAGACTTTCCCACAATTCTTGATGAATTCGGCTGGATTCACCAATCCAAGCCAACTCCGACAGACCACTTGCGTAAGCTGAAAAGCACAACGCTCCACCTGCGTCTCCAAAAATACGCATTTCAGCGACGGATTGCAGGCGATCACGCTCCAGATGCTGCCAGACACCCAAGCAATCCAGAAATCGAATGCTCGCTGGGCTATACGCATACACCCTCTGGTCCCAATCCGCAGGTACAACCGGAACGGCAGTCTCGATGAGTGCAATCTTTAATTGGGTCCGACGCAACGCAACCGCTAATGCGGCACCTGCAAGCCCCCCTCCAACCACAATCAGATCGAAATTCATCGAACGATCCATGCAATGAGCTAGGCTGTTTATTCTGCCGAACGCAGGATTATCCGTCACGTTCAAGGCGGTGTTATTTTTTGCGTATTTTTTGGTTGACGTAAAAACGCCCAGAGACGTTGTGCGCTCTGGGCGTTTTTTGTAGGGTTAGTCTGACGATGACCTACTTTCACGAGGGCGGACCTCACTATCATCGGCGCGTCTATGTTTCACGGTCCTGTTCGGGATGGGAAGGGGTGGAGCCACAGAGCT
>Ga0209066_10000096_pt1 | contig 121495 bp, 98 predicted proteins | sample All_14_2_FD_187198 | JGI IMG/M metagenome (GOLD analysis project Ga0209066, IMG submission 187198) | Freshwater microbial communities in response to fracking from Pennsylvania, USA - Allegheny Zone_MetaG_DW_15 (SPAdes) (version 2) ...
CCTCCAACCCCTCCCGCCGGCGGGAGGGGTTGGAGGTGGGCTGGAACGCAGCCCCTTAGTGCGCCGCCCCCCAAGACAGCCCCGTGCCGATCTCCACGCCCAACGGCACCGTCAGCGTCACCGAAGGCTCCGCCGCCGTAGCCATCACCCGCTCGATCACCGGCTTGGCCGCGTCCACATCCCCCGCAGGCAGTTCGAACACCAGTTCGTCATGCACTTGCAGCAGCATCCGCACATTGGGCAGCCCCGCTTCAGCCAAAGCAGGCATCATCCGCGCCATCGCACGCTTGATGATATCGGCGCTGGTGCCCTGAATCGGCGCGTTGATCGCCGCGCGCTCGCTGCCCTGCCGTTCGGCCTGGTTTTTGGAACCGATGCGCGGGAACCACGTCTTGCGGCCGAACAGCGTTTCCGAATAGCCGCGCTCACGCACGCTTTCCAAAGTCTCGTGAATATAGCGCTGGATACCCGGGAAGCGTTCGAAATAGCGGTCGATCATCGCCTGCGCCTCGTCCGCACTCACACCCAGACGCCCACCAAGGCCCCAGCGGCTGATGCCATAGAGGATCGCGAAGTTGATCGTCTTGGCCCGCCCGCGCGTATCGCGGTCCACGTGCCCGAACATCTCCATTGCCGTGCGCGCGTGGATATCCTCGCCCGCCGCAAAGGCCTCCTTCAGCGCCGGAACATCGGCCATGTGCGCGGCCAGACGCAGTTCGATCTGGCTGTAGTCCGCCGCCAGCAGCACGTTGCCGGGTTCGGCGACGAAAGCCTCGCGGATCTGGCGGCCAATCTCGGTGCGGATCGGAATGTTCTGCAGGTTGGGATCGTTGGACGACAAGCGCCCGGTCTGCGCCCCGACCAGAGAGTAGCTGGTATGCACCCGCCCGGTATCGGGATTGATCGCGGCTTGCAGAGCATCGGTGTAGGTCGATTTCAGCTTCGACAGCTGCCGCCATTCCAGCACCAGCGTGGCCACCTCGGCACCTTGCAACGCCAGCCCTTCCAGCACCGACTGGTCGGTGGAGTACTGCCCGGTCTTGCCCTTCTTCCCGCCCTTGTAGCCCAGCTTGTCGAACAGCACTTCGCCCAGCTGCTTGGGGCTGCCGATGGTGAAGGCCATGCCCGCCTTCTCGTGGATCACGCCTTCCAGCCGCGCGATCTGCGTTGCGAATTCGGCTGAGAGGCCCGCCAGACGCTCCCGGTCCACCTTGATGCCGCCTCGCTCCATCATGGCGACAACCGGCACCAGCGGACGGTCTACGCGCTGGTACACGCGCATGCCGCCTTCATCGACCAGCCGGGGCTGGAACAGGCGGTGCAAGCGCCATGTCACGTCCGCATCCTCGGCGGCATAGCGAGTGGCATCGGCCAGCGGCACTTCGGCAAACGAGATCGCCTTCTTGCCGCTGCCGCACACGTCCTTGAACGCCATCGTGGTGTGGCCCAGATGGCGTTCGGACAGCTCGTCCATGCCATGCCCGCCCACGCCCGCTTCGCTGCGGCCCGCATCAAGGCAGAAGCTCATCACCATCGTGTCATCGATAGGGCCAACGTTCACGCCATAACGCGCCAGCACGTTCAGGTCGTACTTGATGTTCTGCCCCACCTTCAGCACCGCATCGCTTTCCAGCAGCGGCTTGAGCGCGGCCAGCGCCTCGGCCCGGTTCACCTGATCGGGCTTTTCAGCGAACATGTCCGACCCGCCGTGGCCCAGCGGGATATAGCAGGCGTCGTTGGGGCCAAGCGCAAGGCTCACCCCCACCAGATCGGCGCGCATCGCATCCAATGCACTCGTTTCGGTGTCCACCGCCACTACGCGCGCGGCAAAGGCGCGGGCGACCCATTGTTCCAGCGCTTCCATCGTCTGCACGCAAGGATAGGCCTCACGGTCCACCGCCGGCCATGAAGGCAACGCTATGCGCTCACCCGCAGGCGCGGCAACCGCACCGGCAGTCTCGGGCTTGGCAGGGTTCAGCTGCGTATTCGGCCCCGGACTGCCCTTGCCGTCGTCCAGCCGCCGCAGCAGGCTGGTGAAGCCGTGGACTTCCAGAAACGCTGCCAGCGGATCGCGCGGGATCACGTCCAGCTTGAAATCCTCAATCGGCACCGGCAGCGGGCAGTCTTCCTTCAGCTGCACCAGCACGCGCGATAGCCGGGCCATGTCGGCCTGCTCGATCAGGCTCTCGCGCAGCTTGCTCGCCTTCATCGCAGGCGCAGCCGCCAGCGCTGATTCGAGATCGCCGTGTTCCTGAATCAGCTTGGTAGCCGTCTTCGGCCCGATGCCGCGAATGCCCGGCACGTTGTCGACCGAATCGCCCATCAGCGCCAGCACGTCGCCCACCTTCTCCGGCGGCACGCCAAACTTCTCGACCACTTCGGGAATGTCGATGCGCAAGTTCTTCATCGTATCGAGCATGTCGACGCAGCCGCCACCCACGCCGCATGTGCCGACAAGCTGCATCAAGTCCTTGTCCGAAGACACAATCGTCACGTCCCAGCCGCGCAGCGTGGCCGCGCGGGCATAAGACGCGATGATATCGTCCGCCTCAACTCCCTCTTCCTCGATGCAGGCCAGGCTGAACGCGCGCGTGGCATCGCGGATCAGCGGGAACTGCGGCACAAGGTCTTCGGGCGCGGGCGGGCGGTTGGCCTTGTACTGGTCGTACAGGTCGTTGCGGAAAGATGTGCCCGCCTTGTCGAGAATCACTGCAAGGTGCGTTGGCCCATCGGCCTTGTGCAGGTCTTCGGCCAGTTTCCACAGCATCGTGGTATAGCCGTAGACGGCACCCACCGGGGTTCCCTGCGGGTTCGTCAGGGGCGGCAACCGGTGATAGGCGCGGAAGATGTAGGCCGACCCATCGACCAGATAAAGGTGCTGTTTTTCGCTCATCCAGGGGTGTTAGCAGGGCAATTGGCCTGCGTCATGGGGTTGCTGCCGCAACTTTGTTGCAACATTTTACAAGGCCGAAACCCCCGGAAATCGGGCGAAAAAAAGGCAAGCCCGCCTGCACGATATGCAGGTTGCGACGGAATGCATACGTCTTGTGCTTGCAACGCGATGAATTGCCGATTAATTGGGTCGCGAAGTCTACCGGCTGAGTAGGCTTTGCGGCGGGCTGCTTGCCCGGCGCTGTTCACTTCAATCCAGGGATTGTAACGCATGCGCAAGCTCATTCTCGCCGCTGTCGCCGGCACCGCCTTCGCTCTCGCTGGCTGCTCGGAAAAGCCGGCTGAAGAAGCAACCGAAGCTGCTGTTGAAGCAACCGAAGCTGCTGCCGATGCATCGGCTGCCGCAGTTGACGCTTCGGGCGCTGCCTCGGAAGCTGCTGCTGAAGCTTCAGAAGCTGCTATGTAATTTCTGCCTTTTTGGCAGATTACATGAGATAGAAGGGGCGTGGTCTTCGGACCGCGCCCCTTTCTCTTTGCGCGGACGGTTTTGGAACGAGACTACGCGCACAACGAATCCAGCCCTCCCGTAAACGGGAGGGCCGCGAGACTTGCTGAACGTAGTGAAGTTAGTCGCAGCGGGGTGGGCCGACTATGGCACCAACCCTACCCAAATCAGCGGCGGCGCACCAGATCCTGCGTGCCATTGCCCAGCGGTGTGCTGTAGCCATCATAAATCGTGCGCATCATCCGCGCGATCAGCTTGGCATGGGCTGCATGGCCCTCAGGCCCGGTCACAAAGAACGTCACGGCCAGATGCCGGCCATCGGGCAGGCGCACGATGCCAACATCGTCGGTCACGCCCCACAGGGTGCCGGTCTTGTGCGCCACCAGCGTGCCTTCGGGCACGCCTGCACGGATGCGGGTCTTGCCGGTGCTGGTGCGGGTCATCGTATCCAGCAGAACCGCGCGGCTTTCCGGGCTGAGCACACCGCCGCGGTCAATCGCCGCCAGCAGCGCAATCATCGCGCGCGGCGTGCTGGATGTCCGGGTGTCGATCACCTTGGCTGGATCAACCTTGCCATCATCGCGCACCAGCGTGGCCATCGTATGGTCCAGCCGCTGCCCGGCAATGCCATTGCGCGTCAACCAGCGGTTCACGTTCTCAAACCCGCCAACAACCTTGATCAGCCCGTCAGTCGCCTCGTTGCTGCTGCGGGTAATCATCAGTTCCATCAGGCTCTGCGCGGTCATCACGCTGCCTGCACGCAGCGGTGCCTCAGGGCTGAACGCGCCGGCTTCGCGCACGCGCAGCATCATCGGGAACTGCTGGTCGAGCCGGTAATTGCCCTTTTCAACCTGCTCCAGAAAAGTTGCCGCTACCGCAATCTTGGCGGTGCTGGCCATCGGGAACGGCATGTCAGCATTGACGAAGATCTGGCCGCCACCATCAAGGTCCATCGCAGCAACGCCGATCCGCCCGCGCCCTTCGGCGGCGATGGCGGCAACCTGCTGCTGGATGATCTGATCGCGCTGATCGAGCAGCGTAATCGCATCACGGCTCTGCACCTGCGGAACAGTGGCAACCAGCGCGGGCACTGCAGTGAACAGTGCGGCAACGAATCGAGCGGTACGAAACTTCATGCCCTCACTTACCCCGATCCCGGTTTATGCGTCTTTAACAAAACTAACCGTTTGTGATTCAGCGGGAAAGTGCCCTTCTGATCATCTCGGCGCAGCCACAGCGCGGGTGAACCGATCTTCGGGAACCAATCGTTTCCAAGCAATCGGACAATGATTCGCTCTGGACTTTAATTGGACGGTTAAGAATAGTCTGGCCAGCGGCAAAACAGTCGCAAGCGGGAGAGGCGATGGAAAGGCTGCTGGAAGCCGTAATGCGCCGCGCAGGCGTACCGGGATCGGTGTCCGGCCTCGAACGCCTCTCAGGCGGGGCCAACATGGAATCGTGGCTCTTCGCCAGCGGGGAAGAGCGCTTCGTCCTGCGTCGCGCACCTTCGCCCGAATGGATCGCCGCGCGCCCGCTGGATATGGCGGGAGAGGCCGAAGTGATTCGCCGCGCCCACGCCGCCGGGGTCGCTGCGCCTGAAGTCATTGCTGAACTCACCGCCGAGGACAGCCTCGGCATCGGCTTCATCATGCGCTGCCTGCCCGGCACGGCCGATCCCGAATCGGCGCTTTCATCGCCGCCTGAACTGGCGGATGACCTTGCCGAGGCGATGGCGCGAATCCACGCGCTCGATACCGCCACCCTCACCGTCCTGCCCCGTCTCGACCCGGCAGAGGGCGTCGAAGCCCTCGCCTGCCAGTTCGCAGAGGCAGGCGGTGACCGTCCCCTCATCGCACTCGGCCTTGCATGGCTGCGCGCCAACCTCCCACCGCCCGCCAAACCGGTGGTGGTCCACGGCGATTTCCGCATCGGCAACCTGATGGTCCACGAAGGGCGGCTGTCGGGCGTGATCGATTGGGAATTGGCCCATCTGGGCGATGGCCACGAAGACCTCGCCTATGGCTGCATGACCGTGTGGCGTTTCGGACGGCTCGATCAACCAGCGTTCGGCCTCACCGACATCGAAACTCTGGCAGCTGCCTATCAGGCCGCCGGCGGCGAGCCATTCAGCCCCGCCCGCTTCCGCTTCTGGTTGGTCTATCGCACCGTGTGGTGGGCGCTAGGCTGCCTGTCGATGGGACAATCGTGGCGCAGCGGCACAGACCGCTCCTTGGAGCGCGTCGTCGTGGCAAGGCGCTGCGCCGAACAGGAACTGGACCTGCTGCTCCTGCTGGAAAGCGAAGCCCCCGAGGCCGAACGCGTCCGCCCGTTGCCCCCAGCCCCGCCGCCATCGCCTGCCAGCACCGGCGAACCCACAACCGCCGAAGTCCTCACTGCCGTGTCCGAATGGCTCGCCGCCACGGTGAAGGACAAGCTGGCAGGCCGCGAGCGCTGGGAATTGGCCGTCGCGCAAAACGCGTTGGGCATCGTCCGCCGTGAACTCACGTCCCGCGCAGACCCCGCCGACAAGACCTTGGCTGACGATCTGCTGGCAGGCCGCCAGACCCTCGCCACCCCCGGCCTGCTGACCGATCTGCGCCGCCGCGCGCTGTCTACCCTTTCCGCCGACATGCCCAAATACCCGGCGCTCGCCGCCGCCCGCACGCTCTGGGAGCAAACCTGATGGACTTCGACCTTCCCGAATCCCTCGTTGCCTACCTCGCCCAACTTGATGCCTTCATCGAAGCCGAGATCAAGCCGCTGGAGCAGGCGGACGACAACATCCGCTTCTTCGATCACCGCCGCGAATGGGCGCGCACCGATTTCGACAACGGCGGGTTGCCGCGCCACGAATGGGAAGAGCTGTTGATCGAAGCCACGCGCCGCGCCGATGCCGCCGGACACTGGCGCTTTTCCGCGCCCAAGAAGTACGGCGGCAAGGACGGCCAGAACCTGTGGATGGCGGTTATCCGAGAGCACTTCGCCGCCAAGGGCCTTGGCCTGCACAACGATCTGCAGAACGAACATTCCATCGTCGGGAATTTCCCCTTCGTCGCCATGTTCGAACACTTCGGCACAGACGATCAGAAGGCCGAATTCATCAACGGCGGCTTTGCCCGCACTCGCCGCACCGCCTTCGGGCTGACCGAGCCGAACCACGGATCGGACGCCACCCACATGGAAACCCGCGCCGTGCCCGAAGTGCGCGATGGCGTGGCGGGCTGGCGCATCGATGGCGAGAAGATGTGGACTACCGGCATGCACGTGGCCACCCACTGCGCCACCTTCGCCCGCACCAGCGGCGAGAATGGCGACGCACGCGGCATCACCTGCTTCCTCGTTCCCAACCCCGCGCCGGGGCTGGTGATCGAGGAGTACCTGTGGACGTTCAACATGCCGACAGACCACCCGCGCGTGTCGTTCACCAATGTCTGGGTGCCGGACAGCGCGATCCTCGGCCCCGTGGGCGGCGGCCTGTCCATCGCGCAAAGCTTCGTCCACCAGAACCGCATCCGGCAGGCAGCCTCGTCACTGGGCGCAGCCACATTCTGCGTCGAGGAATCGGTGCGCTATGCCCGCGAACGCAAGCCCTTCGGCGAGGAACTGGCGCGCAATCAGGCGATCCAGTTCCCGCTCGTCGAACTTGCCACCCAGTGCGAAATGCTGCGCCTGCTGATCCGCAAGACCGCATGGGACATGGACCGGCTGGAGGCCGAAGAGGGTGGTCACAAGCGCATCGAACGCGAACTGTCAGACAAGGTCTCGATGTGCAATTACTGGGCGAACCGGCTGGTCTGCGAGGCGGCGGACCGGGCGATGCAGGTCCACGGCGGCATCGGCTATTCCCGCCACAAACCCTTCGAACACATCTACCGCCACCACCGCCGCTACCGCATCACCGAAGGCGCCGAGGAGATTCAGATACGCAAGGTGGGGGCGTTTTTGTTCGGATACCTTGGGCCGCGGAAGGGGATGTTCGGGTAACTGACCGCTTGTCACCCCCGCGCAGGCGGGGGTCCAGCCCGCAAGAACGTCGTCGCACAGCGACGGCATTCCCGTAGCTGGATTCCCGCCTGCGCGGGAATGACGAAAGAGGGATCACTCGAATAGGCGATCAAACCACGTCTTCTTCTTGGCCACCGGAACCGGAGCGGGCGCTGGGGCATCCACAAACAACCCCTCAATCAGCCCCCGCACCTCAACCCGCTTGCCCCGCACCGGTGTGTACGAAGGCTTGGCCACGCCATAGACCAGCGCCATCCCGTCCTCGCTCCACTGCCCGTCAAAGAACAACGCCTGTTCCTTGCGCCGCCGCGCCAGCAGTTCCCTGGGCCGCGCCCAGTCGAGCATCGATTTGCGCGCGCCGTCCACGTCGCCTTTCACAAACCGCCCGATCCAGCTGGCCCGCGCAATCGCGCCGGTATTCCAGTGGAACGACAGCGCCGCGCCCAGCTCAGCCTCGCTCGGCTCATGCTTGCCAAAGGCGGCGAGGACCGGCGGAAGGTACTTTTCGCGCAGCAGCCACAGGTACACGCCGATGCAGTGCTCCAGCGGCTGCGGCTTGTCTTTGTAGCGCGGGAAGACCTTGTGCCCGCTCGCATCGGTGATCCCGACGCTCCACGTCCACACGCCGACGCTGTCCTTGTAGGCTTCGGTCACGATGCCTTCGTGGGCGATCAGTTCAAGAGCGATGCGGGGGGTGAGTTCGCGCATGAGGGTCCGACTCCGTTGCAAAAACCAGAGTCGTGCGCGCAGGGACGGCTTGTAGGAAATGCGAGATGAAACCCATCAGAAACCCACCCCCAACCCCTCCCGCCTGCGGGAGGGGAGAGGCAGGAAACATCACAACGCAAAATGGCCCGCTTCGGGGTGCGAAGCGGGCCATTGTGTGACCTTCAGGTGCGCCTAGGTGCAGTTAGGTGCATCTAGGTGCACTTCAGGATTTCAGGCCAGAGCGGCCTTCAGATCGTCCACCAGATCGGTGCGTTCCCACGGGAAGAAGTCACCATCCGGCTTGCGCCCGAAGTGGCCATAGGCCGCGGTCGGCTGATAGATCGGCTTGTTGAGGCCCAGATGCGTGCGGATGCCGCGTGGCGTCAGGCCGCCCAGCTTGGCAATGCCCTTGATCGCTTCTTCGATCTTGTCATCGCCGATCGAGCCGGTGTCGTGCGTGTCGACATAGAGCGACAGCGGCTCGGACACGCCAATGGCATAGGCGATCTGGATGGTGCAGCGCGTGGCAAGGCCAGCGGCGACCACGTTCTTGGCCAGATAGCGCGTGATGTAGGCAGCCGAACGGTCAACCTTCGTCGGATCCTTGCCCGAGAACGCGCCGCCGCCGTGCGGGCTTGCGCCGCCGTAAGTGTCAACGATGATCTTGCGGCCGGTCAGGCCGGCATCGCCATCAGGACCACCGATTTCGAACGAGCCGGTCGGGTTGATGTAGTAGGTCGTGTCGCGCAGCAGGACCGGCGGGATCACATCGGCGATCACGCGCTTCACATAATCGTGCAGCTCGGCTTCGTTCGCGCCCTCGTCATAACCCGGCGCGTGCTGGGTGGAGACGACGACCGCGGTGGCCGCAACGGGGAGCGAGCCTTCATAGCGCAGCGTAACCTGGCTCTTGGCGTCAGGCTCAAGGAACGGGGCCGCGCCGGAGTGGCGGTCAGCCGCCATGCGTTCGAGGATCTTGTGGCTGTAGTACAGCGTGGCGGGCATCAGGTCGGGCGTTTCGTCGGTCGCGTAACCGAACATGATGCCCTGATCGCCTGCGCCTTCGTCCTTGTTGTCGCCAGCATCGACGCCCTGCGCGATGTGGTCCGACTGGCCGTGCAGGCGGTTGATGAATTCGAACTTCTCCCAGTGGAAGCCGTCCTGTTCATAGCCGATGCGCTTGACCGTTTCGCGCACGGTCTTCTCGATCTCTTCCTGCGCGCCCGGTGCCCATGCGCCGTTTTCGTAAACGCCCTTGCAGCGGATTTCACCGGCGAGGACGACGAGCTGCGTGGTGGTCAGGGTTTCGCAGGCGATGCGGGCTTCGGGATCTTTCGACAGGAACAGGTCGACGATGCCGTCGCTGATCTGGTCGGAAACCTTGTCCGGGTGGCCTTCGGAGACGCTTTCGGAAGTGAACAGGTAATCGCTGCGCATTGGCGGTCCTATGCTGATGGCCGTGCCCGAAACGGGCCGAGGCGATATAAAGAAACCTTTATGTCTGCCCCCGCTTAGCGTTTCCGCGTAGCGCTTGCAACCAGTGCGATGAAAAGAAGCGCTATCCCCCACGCAAGCGCGAGCATGTTGCCGAACGTGGCAAACGGCGTGGGCGCATGGGCGGGCGGCACTTTGCCATCAAGCCGCCCTGCACGCAGCGGGGGCACGAACTGGCGGACAACGCCATCGGCATCGATCACCGCGCTGATCCCGGTGGTGGTGGAGCGCAACACTGGCAGCCCCTCCTCAATCGCGCGCATCCGCGCCTGCGCCAGATGTTGCGGCGGTCCCCACGCACCGAACCAGCCGTCGTTCGAGGGGTTGAACAGGTAGTCGGGCCGGTGGGCACGATCCACGACTTCGCCGGAAAAGATGATCTCGTAACAAATCTGGATTCCGGCCTTTCCTTGCGCGCCGAAATCCAGTGTGCGCGGCCCCGGCCCTGCGAAAAAGTCGAGGCTGCCCGCCACCAGTCGTGACAGACCGATGGGTTCCAGAATCTCGCGCATCGGCAGATATTCGCCATAAGGCACCAGATGCGCCTTGGCATAGGAGCCGCGAATCGCGCCGCCCGAATCGAGCGCAGTTACCACGTTCCACGCGCCCGCCACTTTCGGCCCCTGCATGGCAAGATCGGTTGTCCCGGTCAGCAGCAACCCGCCCTTGCCCGCCACGCGGCCCAGCCGCTCCCGCGCCAGCACCGGGTCTGCGGCATAGGTCGTTTCATCATACCAGAACTGCGCGTAGCCGGGGCGCAGGAAATCGGGCACGCCGCTTTCAGGCCAGAGCACCAGCCGCGTTTCCCCCGGCTTGCGCGGCAACGAGAGGGTGGCGGACGTCTGGAACTGGCTTTCGTAGTTGGCGGGATCGTTGAGCACATCCTGCCGCACATCGGGCTGAACGAGGGTGTAAGCGAGTGTACCTTCGCGGCGCTCTCCGTGAAGCGGCAGAACCATCAGCAGCGCAGGGGCAAGCGCATAGGCCAGCGCCGCCCACTTTTGCTCCTGCCGCCAAGACCGCAGCGCAAACAGCCACCAGCCGCTGAGCACGACAACGAGGCCCGAAAGCGCATAAGTGCCCGTCCACTGCGCGGCGAGGGCAAGGCCGGGGCGATCAAACCCGCCCAGCGTCACCATCGCCAGCGGGTTCCACGCAAAGCCGGTGAAAGCCCATGCGCGCAGCCATTCGGCAAATATCCATGATGCCGCAAAGGCGGGGAGCAGCATCGCGCGGCGCGTATTGGCGAGCCACCAGCCGAGCAGCGTGGCGATGGCCGGATAGACGGCAAGGTAAAGTGCGACCAACAGCACCGCGATCCAGCCGAGCCACGCGGGCATTTCGGCCTGATAGGTAAATGCCGTGGCGATCCACCCGTTGCCCACGGTGAAGTGCCCAAGGCCGAACAGCCAACCAGCCAGAAGCGCCTGCCGCCACGTTTTCACCACGTAAAGCCGATGGATCAGCCATGCCAGCGCAGCCAGCGTCAGCGGCCAGAGGCCGAGCGGCTGGAACCCGCAGGCGGCAAGGCCACCGGCGGCGATGGTCAACAGATTATCGCGGGGAAGCGGGCGAAAGGGGAGGCGAAAGCGGCTCATACCTGCCCGCTATGGGGTGGCGCGCTGCTGGCCGCAAGCGCGCAGGGCATTGCGCAAGGTTTGGTTATCGAATGCGGCGCTTTGCCGTTTCCCACCCCCAACCCCTCCCGCTTGCGGGAGGGGAGAACGCAAGACCAGCCCCTCCCGCTTGCGGGAAGGGCTGGGGAGGATCAAGTTAGCACCGTGCTGGTCGCAGCAGGATAGGCCAACGCCCATCCTGCAAACAATCAGCCTTCAACCGGCTCGCTGGCTTCGGTCGCAACGACCTTGCGCGGGCGGCCGCGCTTTTTGGGTGCAGGTGCGGCCTCTTCGGCAGCCACTGCAGGAGCGGGGCGAGGAGCAGGGGCAGCCTCCGGTTCTGGATCGGCCCTTACGTTGATCGAAGGCGGCAGGAACGATGCGTCGAGCGTTGCCGGAGCGTCATCATCACCCTTGGCGCCATCCCTTACCGGGCGCGGGCCGCGTTCGGTGCGCGGGCGAAGGCCGCGCGCGGGGCGCGGTTCACGAACGAAGGGATTTTCGGCCGCTTCGGTGATTGGCTCACCCTCAATCGCAGGAATGCCTTCGCCGGGCAGCGCTTCGACAGCGGCACCTTCGGCATCGCGGTTGCGATTGCGGTCAAAGCGGCGATTGCCGTCACGCCGACCTTCGTTTCGGTCTTCGCGGGGGCGATCATCACGGGGCCTGTCGTCACGCGGACGATCCTCACGGGGACGATCTTCACGGGGACGATCTTCACGATCACGCCGACCTTCCGGTCGCTCGTTGCGCTCCGGGCGGTCATTGCGCTCGGGACGTTCGGCCCGCTCGGGACGTTCTGCCCGCTCTTCGCGCTCTTCACGTTCGCGCCGGGTGGGGGGGCGATCAAAGCCGAGGAAATCGCCTTCGACGCTGAAATCACCGCCGTCATCCTCGCCGTCCTGCTCCTGCCAGCGTTCACCGCCGTTGGCACCAGCGGGGCGGGCGCGCTGTTCGTCCTGCCGGACGCGGGCGTCGGCAAGCACGCGGAAGTAGTGATCGGCGAACTGCAGATAGTATTCCGCCTGCACGCGATCGCCATTCATGTGGGCGTCCTGCGCGAGCTTGCGATACTTTTCGAGCAGTTGGGGGGCATTGCCCCGTGCGCGACTGTCGATCCGGTTTAGCTGCTGACCACCATTTTGCGGGCGACTGTTATTGCTACGCCCGCGACGGCGGTTGTTACCACGATTGTTATTCAACTCGGGCACTTCCTTAATTGAGGCGGCCTCTCGAAAACTTGGTGCAAGGGTATTGCAGCGAAACCCTCTGCCACCGGCCCACCCCACGTTTGACGATGGGCGAATCGGGGTTTCCAGCATCTGCGCTTATCCCGACCGTTTGGTCGTTCATCCCTGCAAATGGTGGAGCTGGCCGGGACGGGAAGCCTCATCCGTCCCCTGCCTGACAACACGATTAGTGATCCAAAGAGACCTTGCCAAGCAGAATATTGGCCATTTTCGCCATTTCCACTGCCCTTTCGCGCAGGGCGAGGTCTTGGTGGAGCTTTGCCGTCATGCCGGAGGCCTGTGCGAGGGCGGTAACAGCTTGCCCTTGGGTCCAGCCGATCTCGATGATGGCGATGCCGTTTTCCGCCAGAAGGCCGGGGATCTGCGGGATCAGAATGCGGTAATCATCAAGACCATCGGGACCGGAAAACAGCGCTTGTGCCGGCTCATGCGCGCGGACGGAGGGGGTGAGATCGGCGGCGTCCTCGACATAGGGCGGGTTGGACAGGACCAGATCGAACTGGCCGAGGTCTTTGGCCCATCCGTGCTGGGTCCAATCGCCGGGGAGAAAGCGTGCGGCGGGTGCGTGGCGCTGGCCGTTGGCGCGGGCGACGGCGAGGGCTTCGGGCGAACGCTCGATGGCTACGCCTTCAGCATCTGGCCAGAGCGAGAGCGCGGCGAGGAGGAGCGCGCCCGAGCCGGTGCCAAGATCGAGGATGCGGCGGGGCGCGGGGCGATGGGCGAAGGCTTGGCGGGCTGCCTCGACCAAGGTCTCCGTGTCGCCACGAGGGATCAGCACGGCGGGGCTGACGGTGAGTTCTAGGCCGTAGAATTCGGCGCTGCCGGTGATGTAGGCGACGGGTTCGTGGGTCAGGCGGCGTTCGACCAGCGGGGCAAAGGCGGCTGGCGTCTCGGCCTGCATGTGGCGCAGCAGCACGTCAGTGCGGGTGCAGCCAAGCGCATGGGCCATCAGCAGTTCGGCATCGAGCCGGGCGGTGTCGCTGGTGGCGGACAGGCGTTCGGCGGCGGCGCGGAGGGTATCTGCTATCTTCAAACGCATTGCTCCCCCGCGAAGGCGGGGGCCTCAGGCGTGTTACGGCACATCAGTGTAAACGGCCTGAGGTCCCCGCCTTCGCGGGGACGCCGTGGCGTTTGGATTGATGGGCTACCCATCCAGCGCGGCCAGCCGCTTGGACTGGTCTTCGGCGATCAGCGCGTCGATCAGTTCGGCAAGGCCGGTGCCTTCCAGCACTTCGGGCAGGCGGTGGAGCGTGAGGTTGATGCGGTGGTCGGTCACGCGGCCTTGCGGGAAGTTGTAGGTGCGGATGCGTTCGGAACGGTCGCCCGATCCGACCATCGCCTTGCGCGCCTCGGCCTCTTCACCTTGCGCGGCATCGCGCTGTGCCTCGAACAGGCGCGCGCGCAGCACTTGCATCGCCTTGTCCTTGTTCTTGTGCTGGCTGCGGCCGTCCTGGCAGGTGACGACGGTGCCGGTGGGCAAGTGGGTGATGCGCACCGCCGAATCGGTGGTGTTCACATGCTGCCCGCCCGCGCCGCTGGCGCGATAGACGTCGATCTTCAGATCCTTGTCCTCGATGCGAATGTCCACTTCGTCAGGCTCGGGCAGAACAGCGACGGTGGCGGCAGAGGTGTGGATGCGCCCGCCGGATTCTGTGACGGGCACGCGCTGCACGCGGTGAACGCCGCTTTCGAACTTTAGCTTGGCGAACACGCCGTTGCCCGCGACGTTGGCGACGATTTCCTTGTAGCCACCGATGTCGTTGGCGTTGACCGAGACGACTTCAACCCGCCAGCCCTGCTCTGCCGCATACTTTTCGTACATGCGGAACAGGTCGGCGGCGAAAAGCGCGGCTTCATCGCCCCCGGTGCCTGCGCGGATTTCCAGCATGGCCGGGCGCACGTCTGCCGAATCGCGTGGCAGCATCGCGATGGCGAGGCGGAGTTCGGCGTCGGGCAGCGCGGCGTGGATGCGGCTGAGTTCTTCATCCGCCAGTTCGCGCATGTCCGGGTCGTCAAGCGTGGCGAGGCTGACCAGTTCCTCGCGCATCGCCGCGATTTCCTGCGCGATGCGCGCAACGGGTTCGAGTTCGGCATAGTCGCGGCTGGCGGCGATGAAGTCTGCGCCTTCGAGCGTGCCCGACGCAAGCCGCGCTTCGAGTTCGGCGAAGCGGTGCGTGAGGTGGCCGAGGCGGGTGTCGGATACGCTCATGCGCTGCCCCCACACTTCGTCATCCCGGGCTTGACCCGGGATCCCGCTTGGTCGTTACCCGTCGCGAGAAGAAAAGCGGGACCCCGGGTCAAGCCCGGGGTGACGGGGGTTGAGTTGGTCACTTAAAGTCTGCAGCGATTGCTTCGAGTTGCTCCCGAAGCGATGAAGACGCAGTCTCTTCGACAAGCCTTCTGGCTGCTGGCTGACCATCTCGAATAGCAAGTGCAAGGATGGCGCTAGCGCCCATTTTCACAGCCTTATCAAAACGCTTGCGCAGCGATCCTGACGCTAAAAGCTCAGCGGAAAATCCTTCGCGGCGCAGCCTAGAGACTTGTGCAATACCCCTTGAAAGCAGCGTGTCATCTTCCACGACCACGATCACATCAGCCTTGGGCTCACCTCTATCTCCAACCAACATCGCCAACCGCTCAATCCCCGCTGCCCAGCCGACCGCAGGCGTCGCCGCGCCGCCAAGCGCTTCCATCAACCCGTCATAGCGGCCACCGCCCAGCACGGTGCCCTGTGCGCCCAGACGGTCGGTGACGAATTCGAAGGCCGTGTGGCGGTAGTAGTCCAGCCCGCGCACCAGCGACTGTGAGCGATCATACTTGACCCCGGCGGCATCCAGCCCGCTCTTCACTTTGGCGAAGAAGTCCTGTGCTTCATCGCTCAGGAAATCGTCGATCTTGGGCGCGTCGGCCATAAACACCTTGTCGCGCGGGTCTTTGCTGTCGAGGATGCGCAAGGGGTTACGTTCCAGACGGTCCTGCGAATCTTCCGAAAGATCGCCCTTCACGGCGCGGAAATAGTCGATCAATGCGGTGCGCCATGCTTCGCGGCTGGCGCCATCGCCCAGCGTGTTCAGTTGCAGCGTCACGCCGTCCTGAATGCCCAGTTCCTTGAGCAACTGGTCGGCCATCACCAGCAGTTCGACGTCGGCCTGCGGTTCGCCCGCGCCGATCACTTCGGCATCGATCTGGTGGAACTGGCGGTAGCGGCCCTTTTGCGGGCGTTCATAGCGGAACAGCGGGCCGTGGGTGGCGACTTTCAGCGGCGCGTACTGCTGCCAGCCGTCGGTGAGGTAGGCGCGCGCGATGCCGGCAGTGAATTCGGGGCGCAGGGTCAGCGATTCCCCGCCGCGATCCTCGAAGCTGTACATTTCCTTGGAGACAACATCGGTCGTCTCGCCCAGCGAGCGGCTGAACACGGCGGTCTTTTCGAACACCGGCATTTCGATGCGGCGGAAGCGGTAGAGCTTGCGAACGCGCTCGAACGTTTCGACGACGAAGGCGAAGGCTTCGGCATCGGGGCCGAAGATGTCCTGGGTGCCGCGGATTGCTTGTGGGGTCTGGGTGCTCATGCCGCGCGATTAGCCGGAAAGCGCGCAAACGGAAAGTCTTGCAAAAAAGGCGCTTGCCGATGGTTGCGATTGTGACCGCATCGCGCCATGAACTGCCCCATGCTGAAGAAACTCGCGGTCGCCCCGCTCCTCCTCGCCCTTTCCGTCTCGCAACAAGCGCTTGCTGCCAACTCCGCGCCGATGGCCGTGCCGATCACGCAGACCGTGCCCGATGCGCAGGACGTGGCCTATCCCGGCACGATGACGCTGGATATTGATGCGTCTGACACGATGCGCCGCGCCTATCGCGTGACGCAGGTGATCCCGGTGGCATCGGGCGCCAAAGAGCTGATCCTGCTGTTCCCGCAATGGCTGCCCGGCAACCACGGCCCGCGCGGTCCGCTGTCCGAGCTGGTGGGCGTGCAGTTCTTTGTCGATGGCAAGCCGGTGGAGTGGAAGCGGGACCGCGTAGAGGTATATGCCTTCCACGTAATGCTGCCCGCTGGCGCAAAGGCGGTGACCGCCAAGTTCGTCCACACCTCGCCGCTCGCCTCTGCCGAGGGGCGTGTGACGATGACGCCCGAAATGCTGAACCTGCAGTGGGAGAAGATGAGCCTTTATCCGGCGGGTCATTACGTGCGGCAGATCAAGGTGAAGCCCAGCGTAACCCTGCCGCAGGGCTGGACCGCTGCGACCGCGCTGGACGGTATGAGCCTGAACGGAAACCGCGCGACGTGGGCCGAGACGGATTACGAGACGCTGGTCGATTCGCCGATCTTTGCGGGGCGCTATTTCAAGAAGTGGGATCTGGGCCAGAAGGTCACGCTCAATGTCGTGGCGGACAAGCCCGAGCAGCTTGAGGCCAAGCCCGAACACATCGCCGCGCATTCGGCGCTGGTGGACGAGGCGAAGCTGGCGTTTGGGGCAAACCACTTCGACCACTACGAATTCCTGCTCGCGCTTTCGGACAAGATCGGCGGGATCGGGCTGGAGCACCACCGGTCGAGCGAGAACCAGTTGGAGCCGGAAGCCTTTACCGCGTGGGACAAGCAGGAGTGGGACCGCAACCTGCTGCCGCACGAATATGCGCATTCGTGGTCGGGCAAGTTCCGCCGCCCGGCGCGGCTGTGGACGCCCGATTATCGCCAGCCGATGCAGGGCGATCTGCTGTGGACCTATGAAGGGCAGGACCAGTTCTGGGGGGCCGTGCTGGCCGCGCGGTCGGGATTGCAGGGCAAGGACATCGTGCTGGGCATGCTGGCGGGCTGGGCCGGTGGTTACACGCAGCAGCCGGGGCGGGAATGGCGTTCGGTCGAGGACACCGGGTTCGATCCGGTCTTCGCATCGCGCAAGCCCAAGCCCTATCCTTCACTCGCCCGCAACGAGGACTATTACACCGAAGGCGCGCTGGTGTGGCTGGAGATTGACCAGATCCTGCGCGAAGGCACCGGCGGCAAGAAATCCATCGACGATTTCGCCAAGGCGTTTTTCGGCGTGAATCCGGGTGATTATGGCCAGATCCCGTTCGAGGTGGACGAGATCGTGACCAAGCTGAACGCGCTTTACCCCTATGACTGGGCCAAGCTGATCGACACCCGCATCAACCAGCCGGGCCAGCCCGCGCCGCTGAACGGGATCGCCAAGGGCGGCTACAAGCTGGTGTGGAAGGAAGAGCCGAACCCCTTCACCAAGGCGGCAATGGAGTTTGGCAAGGGGCTGAGCCTTGGCAATTCCATCGGCATCTCGCTGGACAAGGACGGCAAGGTCACCGGAACGCGGTGGGACAGCCCCGCCTTCAACGCCGGGATCGTGACGGGCGCCCAAGTGATGGCGGTGAACGGCGTGACGTATAGTGCGGACGACCTGAAGAAGGCCATCACTGCGGCCAAGGGGGAAAAGGGCACGCCGCTCGACCTGCTGGTCAAGCGCGGCGACCGGTTCGACACCATCCGCATCGATTACAAGGACGGCTTGCGCTACCCGTGGCTGGAGCGCGTGGCCCCTGGCAAGGCACCAACCGGGCTGGACCTGCTGCTTGAACCCAAGCGGCCCGTTACAGCCGCGAAGAAATGACTCGAAATGGTCCTCGCGCCAGTGCGGGGACCATTTCGCCATAAGTCTTGTTGCGGCGCACAAGCCGCTTCGCTAGGGCCTGCGCATTCTCTCCACCCAACGAACAGGGGCAAAGATGCGCATCGACATGATTCCCACCGGTGATAATCCGCCGGAAAGCCTGAACGTGGTCATCGAAGTTCCCATCGGCGGTGAGCCGGTGAAGTATGAGTTCGACAAGGCTTCAGGCGCATTGTTCGTGGACCGCATCCTGCACACGCCGATGCGCTATCCGGCGAACTACGGCTTTGTCCCGCACACGCTTTCGCCCGATGGCGATCCGCTGGATGCGCTGGTCATCGCGCGTTCGCCGTTCCTGGCAGGCTCGGTCGTCCGCGCTCGCCCGATTGCGGTGCTGAACCTTGAAGACGAGCATGGCGGCGATGAAAAGCTGGTCTGCGTGCCGGTCGATTCGACCTTCCCGTACTATTCGGACGTGAAGGAACGCGAAGATCTGCCCGAGATCGTGATGCAGCAGATCGAACACTTCTTCACGCACTACAAGGACCTGGAAAAGGACAAGTGGGTGCGCGTGGGCACGTGGGGCGGCGCAGAAGACGCCCGCCAGATCACGCTGGAAGCCATTGAGCGCGCCAAGAACGCCAAGGGCTGAGCGGTTTCGCCAGAGTTGAAAAGGGGGCGCGGGTTCAGCTGAACCCGCGCCCCCTTTTTTGCGTTTGCGGCTTTGCCCACCCCGCTGCGACTAACCTCGCCTTCGGCTCGCTAAGTCTCGCGGCCCTCCCGCCTGCGGGAGGGCAAAGGCAGGACTGCTTCCCCCCTCCCGCAAGCGGGAGGGGTTGGGGGTGGGCTTTCGCTCAATCCCCCGCAATGCTCATCCCGTCCACCCGCAGCGTGGGCGAATCGATGCCGCGATAGATTTCAAGGTCGTTTGCAGGCGTCAGCGCGGCGAACATTTCGATCAGGTGGCCCGCTACGGTAAACTCGGCAATCGGCCCGGCCAGTTCTCCATTCACGATGCGGAAGCCCGAAGCGCCCCGGCTGTAATCGCCGGTTACGCTGTTGACGCCGTGCCCAATCAGTTCGGTCACATAAACGCCATCGGCAATGTCAGCCATCAGTTCGGCCGGGGTCAGGCTGCCTGGTTGCAGGACCACATTGCTGGAGGTGACATGCGGCGCACCCGATGATCCGCGCGAAGCGTGGCCGGTGGGCATGGCGTCCAGTTGGCGCGCGGCGGCGGCATCCATCAGCCAGCCGGTGATGTGTCCTGCGTCGACGAGTTTGCGCGGGCCGGTAGGCAGGCCTTCGCCATCGAACGGTCGCGAGCGCATGCCGCGCTGGACGAGCGGATTGTCCGTAATGGTGATCGCCGAATCGAACAGCTTCTGGCCATCGCGATCAAGCAGAAAGCTGGCCCGGCGCGCAATGGACGCGCCCGACATTGCGCCGATCAGGTGGCCGACAAGTGAGTTGGCGACACGTGGATCGAACACCACCGGCATTGGCCCGCTTTTGACCCGCCCCGGATTGAGGCGGCGCACGGCACGTTCACCCGCCTCGCGTCCGATCACATCGGGGCTGGGCAGATCGGCGGCATGGCGGGTGCTGCGCCACGAATAGTCGCGCTGCATCGTGCTGCCTTCGCCCGCAACGACGCTGGCCGAAACGCTGTGGCTGGAGGCGGCATACGCCCCGGAAAAGCCGTGGCTGGTGGCCAGCGCGAACAGCCCGCGCCCGGCGCTGGCCCCGCCGCCTTCACTGTTGGTCACGCCCGGAATGGCGCGCGCGGCATCCTCTGCCTCCTCGGCAAGGCGGCGCAGTTCTGCCGGGCTGCGTTCGGTGGCATCGTCCAGATCAAGGTCAAGCGCTTCGCCGCGCAGCAACAGCTCTTCGGCCGCAAGCCCTGCAAACTTGTCCGCCGGAGCGAGCCGCGCCATTGCCACTGCCCGGCTGGCGAGTTCATCCAGCGCAGCATCGCCAAGGTCGGTCGATCCGATCGAGGCCGATGCGCCGCCGACAAACACGCGCAGGCCCACGCTTTCGGATTCAGAGCGTTCCACATCTTCCAGCGCACCCAGCCGGACCGACACCGATTCGGAAGCGCTGCCAACATAGACCGCATCGCCCGCCTCTGCGCCTGCGCGGCGCGCGCGCTGGATCAGCGCTTCGCAGCGTTCGCGGGCATCGGCGAGTGAAAGCATGGATTGACCTTTCGCAACAGCAAGGTCGCGCGGTCTAGAACAGGGACGGCCTGCTAGCAATCATGGGTGGAACAAGCCTGCGTCAGAAAAGCATCGATAGCCCGCGATAGACCCCGGTAATCACCAGCGGCAGGATCGCGGCGAGTAGCCACACGCGGATCTGATCGCGCCGGAATGCGGCCTTATAGGCCATGTTGTGCGCCTGTTCATCGGTCAGCGCTTCCCAGCGGCGTTCAAACTGGCGGAACAACGGGATGATCGCGGCGACGAGCACCACCAGCACGAACAGCGGCAGGATCGACGCGCTCGTCCCCTGAATTTCGTGCATGGTTACGAAGATTTGCAGGCCGGTATAGACCAGCAGGCCATAGGCGACATTGTCGCTCATCTTCTTGCGCCAATCTACCTTGGCCGACGAGGCGGCCTGTACTGATGCGACCTGTGCACTTTGCGAGTTTAAGGCCTTGTTCATGGCTCTTTGCCTCTGTTGTCCTGCTCCGTATCGAATAAATCATGCACAGACGCGCCCTGCAAGGCCTATTGCAATTCAAGTGTCCTTCACCGGGATTTAATGTGGACGCGTTACACCGGCCTAGACACCGGCATGCATAAATCCTGCCAAACTTGCAGCGCGGGGTTTGAACTGCGGGGCCGACCCGCTAATGGTTGCACCCCAAGCTGTTGAAACTGCCGAGCTGATTGATGACCACGATCGAAGAAACCGCAGCCCCTGCCAACGCGGCCCCCCCGATTCCGCAGGGCGGGCTGGAGGTCGTGTCCATCGCCAAAAGCTATGACAAGCGGGCGGTCCTGACCGATATTTCGCTGTCGGTGGGCAAAGGCGAAGTGCTGGGCCTGCTTGGCCCCAACGGCGCGGGCAAGACCACGTGCTTCTATTCGATCATGGGACTTGTCCGCCCGGATTCGGGGCGCATCCTGCTCGATGGCGTGGATATTACCAAGCTGCCGATGTACCGCCGCGCGATCCTGGGTCTCGGCTATCTGCCACAGGAAACCTCGATTTTCCGGGGGATGACGGTCGAGCAGAACATCTCCACCGTGCTCGAACTGATCGAACCGGACAAGGCCACGCGTGAGGCGGAGCTGGAGCGGCTGCTTGACGAATTCGGCCTGACCCGGCTGCGCGCCAGCCCGGCGATGGCGCTTTCAGGCGGCGAACGCCGCCGCTGCGAGATTGCCCGCGCGCTTGCCGCACGGCCTTCGATCATCCTGCTCGACGAACCTTTTGCAGGCATCGATCCGCTATCGATCAACGATATCCGCCATCTGGTGAAAGACCTGTCGGAGCGCGGGATCGGTGTGCTTATCACCGATCATAACGTGCGCGAAACGCTGGACATCGTGGACCGCGCCTGCATCATTTATGGCGGGCAGGTGCTGTTTGCCGGCAGCCCCGAGGCGCTGGTGGCCGATGCCAACGTGCGGCGCCTCTACCTTGGCGAGGGCTTTACGCTGTAATGCAGGTCTCGGGGGGGATCTAGATTATGGCTTTGGGGCCAAGGCTGGATATCCGGCAAACCCAGTCGCTGGTGATGACGCCGCAGTTGCAGCAGGCGATCAAGCTTCTGGCGCTGTCCAACCTTGAGGTTGAGACGTTCATAGGTGAGGCGCTGGACGCCAATCCGCTGCTGGATGTGGGCGATTCCGCGCCGGTCGAAATCGGGGAAGGCATCCCTGAGGAATTGCGCCGCACGCATCTGGAATCCTCGCCGGTGGATCAGCTCGTGTCCGAAGGGCGCGTGGCAGAGGACCGACCGCTTGATATCGACGCGTCGGCGCTCGACCGGGACCGCGATACCGGGGACGGTGCGCGGCTTGAACTGTCTTCTGCACGCGAAAGCACCGGCAGTGGCGGCGAAGGGCCGGATATCGATGAACACGGCCATTTTGACCTAACGCTCGCCGAACACCTCCACGGCCAGATCGGTGCGGCCACGTCTGACCAGCAACTGCTGTTCGTGGCGCGGTGGCTGATCGACCAGTTGGACGAGACCGGATATTTGCGCATCAGCCTTGGCGAAGTGGCCGACGCGCTGGGGCTTTCCGCCGTGGTGGTGGAACGCGCGCTGGGGCTGGTGCAATCGCTTGATCCGACGGGCATCGGCGCACGCAATCTGGCCGAATGCATTGCGCTGCAGGCCAAGGAAGCGGACCGATACGACCCGTGCATGGCGCGGCTGATCGCCAATCTGGAACTGGTGGCGCGCGGGGAAATCGCGCGGCTGAAGCGGTTGTGCCAGGTGGATGACGAAGACTTTGCCGACATGCTGGCCGAACTGCGCAGCTATGATCCGCGCCCCGGCCTGCGCTTTGGCGGGGGCGCGGCGGAATCGGTGGTGCCCGATATCCTGATCCGCAGCACCGCAGGCGGTGGCTGGGACATTGCGATCAATCAGGCCACGCTGCCGCGCCTGATCGTCAACCGCAGCTATTACGTAGAAATGCGCGGGGCCTGCGTGGGCAAGGAGGCCAAGGCGTGGTTGGGCGAGAAGCTGGCCGATGCCAACTGGTTGCTGAAGGCGCTGGACCAGCGGCAGAAGACCATCCTGAAAGTGGCAGCGGAAATCGTGAAGCAGCAGGACGGTTTTTTCCGCCACGGCGTGGCCCATCTGCGCCCGCTGACGCTGCGGCAAGTGGCCGAGGCTATCGAGATGCACGAATCGACCGTCAGCCGCGTGACTTCAAACAAGTATCTGCACTGCAATCGCGGCACGTTTGAACTGAAGTATTTCTTCACCTCTGGCGTCGGCTCATCCGATGGCGAGGGTGCTTCGGCAGAGGCGGTGAAAGCGGCGATCCGCACGCTGATCGATGCAGAAGATCCCAAGGCAATCCTTTCTGACGATGCGCTGGTCGATCTGCTGAAGGCCAAGGGCTTCGATCTCGCCCGGCGCACGGTGGCGAAGTATCGAGAGGCGATCGGGCTTGGCAGTTCGGTGCAGCGGCGGCGGCAGAAGGCGCTGGCCGGGGTGCGTTAGAGGAGCGTGCGTTAAAACGCGCCGGGACGCTCGGATAGCATTTCGCGCACCATGTCGGTCAAGTTGGCATCAAACTTTGCCAGCACCTGATGATCCTCTGCCGTGTCCCAGTGGGTCACCAGTTCGCGCCCGTTGAACCAGTGCAGCGCATAGCCCGGGGGATCGGCGACGATCAGGTTGCGCTCGTCCGGCTGGTCCGGGTCAATGGGCCGCAGATCGAGCGCCACTTGCGGCGCGGTGGACGGGCAGGTGGCGACAATCGTGCCTTCCCACGCGGTAGCGATGGCGCGGTGGATGTGGCCACAAACCAGCCCTACGATATTGCTCCGCCCGCGTACGCAGGCACCAAGCCGTTCGACCCACGGTTCAGCCGGATCGGTGTTCATCCACGGGATACCCGCTTCGAACGGCGGGTGATGCAGCACGATCAGGTTGCGCGCATCGGGCGCAGCATCAAGCTGTGCGTTCAGCCATGCAGCGCGCGCGTCGCAGAAGGCTCCGCCATGGCGGCCTTCTTCCAGGGTATCGAGCACGATCAGCCGCAGCGGCCCTGCTTCGACCACATATTGCAGGAAGCCACCATCGAACACCGCCTCGGGAAAGACTTCAGCGAAGGTTGAGCGGGCATCGTGGTTGCCCAGCGCATAGTGGACCGGAAACGGCAGTTCCGAAAATGCTTCGCGCAGGCGTTCGTAGCTTTCCCTGTCACCCCGGTCGATCAGGTCTCCGGTGGCGACAAGCATGTCCGGCCGAGGCTGCATCGCCGCAAGTTCATCCAGCACGCGATCAAGCCGTTGCCGGTTGAATTCACCGGGGGAATCGGGTTCGAATCCCAGGTGAATATCGGTGACCTGCGCTATCAGCATCGTCCCCCCGGGTGCCTCCTAGTGCAGTTTCACGGGGAAGCGCGGACGCTCCGCAATCGCCACCGTTTGCCCCGCTGCCTTCTTGCGATCATTCTTCGGCACCCACGGAGCGCCTGCATCCATGTGATAGGAGTGACACATTGCGCAGGAAGAATCGACCGGGTCTTTCACGGATACGGATGCAAGCTTCGCGCCCTCTCCGCCAACGTGGCAGGTACGGCAGCCGCCCTTGCCATCGATACCGGGGACCAGCAGATCGGTCGCCTTGTTCGATGTAGCGGCACCGGTGTGGCATTCCGCGCAATCGGCTTGCACGTGGGCCTTGTGATCGAACCAGCCCTTGCGGAAATAGCGATCGTTCTGGGCCACCGGCTGAATCGCAAAGCCCGCCGTCTGTGTCGTTCCACCGCGCGTGACGACGTGGCAATCGTTGCACATGCCGCCCTTCGAGAAGACCTGATTGATCGCCTGATCCGCCCCGCCCGGATAGAACCGCACTGCCCGCGCATAATCTGCCGCGGTTGAGCGCAGGGCCGCATCGCCCGGCACGCGCCGCGCCATGCCCGAAAGGTTGGCCGGGCGCGCAGGCGCGGTGCCGCGATAGAACGCGCGCAGATCGGCCACGACCATCGCCGGTTCGCCGTGGCGCAGCGTGCGGGTGGTGCCGCCGATCTGATCAAAGCTTAGCGAATGGCACGACTGGCAGGATTCCTCCATCTTCACCGGCTGGAACCGCGTGCCGCTGGAATCCGTCGCGTGGCAATCGGCGCATTGCAGCGCGTCTTTGCCAGTGAACTGGCCGGGCATGCGACGCACCATCTGGGCGATGCCATTGGTTTTGGACAGGTGCTGGCCGTGGGTGAATTTCAGGCCGTTGTCCTCTTGCAGATCCGCGCTCCACGCCACGCGCTTCAACAACGGCTTGTCCCCGTCCATGCCACTGATGATCATGGGCCTGAACTGGGGGTGGGCCGTTCCGAAATCGGCGGCATCAGCGATCTTGGTGTCTGGCAAGCGCCCCTTCATCCCGTTATGGCAATCCGCGCAGAACTGCTGTTGCGTGGCAGGCATAGCACCGGCACCTTCATGCTCGGTGTGACAATCGACACAGCGCCCTGCCGGACGGTTGAAAGCCCCTGCCACCGCGCGCTGCATCGCCGCCATGCCGGTCGGCTCCCCGCGCGATTGCACCAGCCGCGCCTTGTCCGAAATGTGGTCGTGCGCGTCCTTGGTGTGGCAGGTGAGGCATGCCTTGTCGGTCACCGCGACAAAGGCCTGCGTGTGACAGGCCTGGCAATCATCATTCAGCGCCTTGTGCGACACACTCAAGGGGCCAGACGTCCACGTCTCATCAGCGTGAAAGCCATCGGCCCGGCGCGCATCGGCCTGCATCGCCAGCGGTTTTGCCGACATATAACTGTAAAGCGGCAGGGCAAGAAACGCGAACAGCACCAGCAGCGAGAAGCCCCATGCCGAAAGCCGCTTTCCCGGCAACAGCCCTTTGAGCGAATAGGCCGCGCCAATATCGCGGTCCTCGGCGGAATCCGACACGGCCTCCACGCGGCGCACGGTGAGCACTGGCGTTGCGCCATCCTCATCCTGCGACACGGCGATGCGGTGGCCACCAAACGCCAGTTCACCGCCAACGGCAGGATCAACCTCGGCCTGCCGTGTGCTGCGTCCGTTTACTTCAAACGGCTGCTCGGTAGTGGCGGTAACGGTCAACAGACCGTCTGCACCCAACGCGATGCGCGCGTGGACCGGGTTCACTGCAAGGTCGGGCAAATGGATCGCGCAGGCCGAATCTCGGCCAACGGTCATCTCGCGCATGCCGTAGTTGGAGGAGCGGACAATCTCCTCACCGCTGGATTTGAGCGCGATCTGGCGGACAACAAAGCTCATCGTTCGCTCACCAGTAGAAGAAGACGCTGACGACATGCGCAGAGAGCGCGGCGATCAACGCAAAAGTGACGGGGACGTGGATGTAGAGCCACGCTTGCAACCAGGACTTCAGCTTGAGATGCTGTCGCAACCGTTCGAGCATGGATTCCTTGCGCGTCAGCTGCGCATCGATCTTGCCGAGCAGGTCTTCCTTGGTGCGCTGGCGCGAGGCGCGGATTGCGCGGAGTTCGTTGATCGCATGGCGCGTGGCGCAATTGGGATAATTGCCGGTCACGCGGTTCCAGAAGCTGCCGCCGAACGGGTCTTGCTCAAGGCTTTGCCCCACCAGCACGGCAGCCTGCGCGTCGAGTGGCTGCGCCGCATCGTGGATCTGCCGGTCGAGCGAGCGCAGAGCCTCGATCATCTGCTTTTCCGTGATCGCGCCCTCTTCGTCATAGCGGTTGGCCGACAGCGCGCGGGGCAGCGTGGCATAGGCATAGATGCCAAAAATCCCCGATCCCACCACCAGCAGCATCAGCGCCCAGGCCAGCGTGTGGACGTTCCAGCCGAAGTAGAAGCCCGAATGCAGCGTGCCGACTACCGTGACCAGCAGGCCAAGATAGACATGCGCGCTGGTCCACGCCTTCAGGCTCCACCGCCCCGGCGTGATCGCGCGTTTGCGCATACCCAGCATGGTCAGCCACAGGATCAGCAACGCGCCGATGGTGCCCAAGGTATAACCCAGCCAGCTTGATCCGAAATGCGTGCCCGGCAGTGGCACGAAGATGTAGAGCAGGATCAAAGCCAGCGCGAGCGCGCCCGAAAGCTTGGCCCAGTACATGCGGTTGTGGGTCAGGAACCCTTCGTGCGTGTTCTGGCGCTTGCGTGAAGAGCCGGTCTTCTTGCCCGGCGCAGGCTTGTTTGCGGTCGATGCCATCGCTCAGGCCCCCTCGTTCTCAAGCCGGGCGACGGTCAGGAACTCGTCGGGCGATACGCGGATGGCGGCACCGGTGGGGCAGGCACGCACGCAGCTTGGCCCGCCTTCGATGCCTGAACACATATCGCACTTGATCGCCTTCTTGCGGTCAAGCGCTTCATCGATTGCCGGATCGCCGGTGTATTTGGTGTTCTTCTTCGACCATTTATAGGGCGGCTCGCCCGGTCCCGGCCCGGCACCAAAGAACAGCCACGAAAGCAGCGACGGCTTCTTCGGCGGCACCTTGTCCATGCGGATCACGCCGTAGGGGCAATTTCGCTGGCAATTGCCGCAGCCGATGCAGGTATCGTTGATCTTCACTTCGCCGTCCGGCCCGCGCTGGATCGCGTTGGGCGGGCAATCGGCCATGCAATGCGGATGTTCGCAGTGGCGGCACGATGTCGGCACGTGGAGGTTGGCAAAGCTCTTCCCGGCCTCGCGGTCCAGCCGCGAAAGCCCGTCATGGCTGTCGGCGCAGGCCTTTTCGCAGTTGTCGCAGCCCACGCACAGCCGTTCATCGATCAGCAGAACGTCGGTCGCCTCACCCAGCCCTTGTGAAACGAGGAACTTGGCCTGCTCTGAATAGAGATCGACGATCCCCGAGAACGTGTCCTTCTTTGTTTCGATGAAGGCATTCGTCGCGCGTCGCACTTCCATTTCCTTGCGCGCGCGGTCCAGCAGCGCAGGCTTGGCCGCCAGCACGCGGCGGAAGGCCTTGCCATCGATGCGGATGACTTCGCTCTTGATCGCGGCGCGCACCGTGGCAGTGCGGGTGCCGCCATCGATCACCGCCATTTCGCCCACGTAGGAACCGGCGGGCAGGTAGGACAGGAACACCGGCTTTCCGCCGACTTCCTTTTCGACGATCATCGACCCGACACGAATCACATAGATGTCGCGGTCATCATCGCCTTCCTTGATGATCGCATCGCCTGCGCGCACCTGCACGATCTTCGATCCGTCGACCACTTCGATGATGTCCGCCGGAGTCAGGCCCGATCCGAACATCTGCAGGATCTGCCGCTCGGTAGAGATACGCTCGATCGCGCGCTTGGCGGTCGGCACCTGGCTTTGCAGTTTCAGCGCGGCGTTGCGGCTGATTTCGACGCAGACCGTTTCCTGTGCAGCTACAACGGTCGCCCCGCGCTTGCGCCCGGAGATCAGACCCACTTCTCCAAAGATCGACCCCGAAGGAATCGGCACGATCTTCGACGGATCCTTGGGATCGAGCCGCACGTTGACCCCGCCCGATGCGATGGCAAACAGCGACGAACCCGGATCATTCTTTTCGAAGATCACGTCGCCCGCCTTGTAGGCGCGCGCTTCGGAATCGAGCATGAATTCGCGCAGCTGCAGCGTGGTCATGCCTTCAAGGATTGCGACGTTCGCCCGCAGGAATTCCAGCCATTCGTTGACCGAACGCCTGCCCGGAAGGCCTGCGAACTTGGCCTCCAGCAGCGGCTCGTCCGCCGGTTTCAGCGCGGTGTTGCCGTTGATGAATTCAACAACGTCATAACCCTGATTCATGCAGTGCTTGATCAGCGGGTAGCCCGCCAGCGCACCGATCACGAAAATGCCCGGCGCGGTCGATTCGAACTGCGGCGACAGTGTCGGGAAGGCCAGCCGGTCGGCGCTGGCAAATTCGATACCGCACCCTTCAACGAAGGCGCGTGGCGGGGCAGACCCGATTCGCGCGATGATCCGGTCACACCGGATGCGCTCCTCGCCATCGCGCGTGGAAAGCGTGATCCAGCCCGGCTCTACTGATTTGGTCTCGGTCTCGTAACGGATCGCCAGCTTGCCCGCCGCATCATCTTCGATCAGCGCCTTGGCATTCGGCTCCTTGGCCGTGGCAAAGCTTTCGCGCACGTTGGTTGATTTCGGGCTGCGGTTCAGCACGGTCACCGTGTTGCCCTGCGCCTGATCCTCCACCAACCCGCGCGCATTCTCGATCCCGGCGTCGCCCGTGCCGATCACGATGATGTGCTGATCGAGCACGGCATAGGGATCATCAAGCTGATAGGTCACGTGCGGCAGATCGCCGCCGGGGCAGCGCATCAGGTTGGGGTTGCCCTGCGTGCCGATGGCCAGAACGACGTTTTCCGCCATCACCGTCTCACCATTGGTCAGCGTGATGGCATAGGGCGGGGCGTGGCGCTGCAGTTCGGTGGTGGTGGTCGATCCATCGCGCGCGCGGGAAACGATCTTCTGGACTGATCCGGCAATCGCCTCGCCGGTGCCTTTGATCGCCTTCACATCGGCGTTGTACATCACATTGACGCCGAGTTCGGCCGTGCGTCCGTTCCACCGGTCCAGAATGTCTTCGCGCTTGCCAGCGTCGAATTCCTGATCGGACCGCAGGACCAGTTGCGATGGCGTGGCCATCACATGCTTGCCCTTCTGGTATTTGAAGATCGTGTCGGAAAGGTGGTCCGTCTTTTCCAGCAGCACATGGCTGAGGCCAAGCTGCGCCGCACGGCTGGCCGCGCTCATCCCCGCAGGGCCTGAACCAATGATTGCAACCTTGAAAATCTCGCCCACCGGTGTGCGTCCCCCGCATCGCCGACCGACGGCGCATGTCCCTGCGCCTGCCTGTCTCCCGTACCGATTTGCGACCCCTGTTGACTGACATTAACCGATGCACCGCGCATTGCCAGAAACAAATTGCAACCATGCCTCCTGCAGTCACACATTACTGCCACCCTTGTTGTTGCCGCAGGCCCCCACACGTTGTTGCAGCAACGCCTTGCGCGCTCCCCGTTCGGCGCGATATGCGCATGAAGACCGGAAGCCTTGCCCTCGCCCAAGGGGTGCAGTTGTGATCCGGCAGGAGTTGATGATGACCGAGCCGAAGCCAGCCCCTGAACCCCGCGACAAGGCGGACGGTTCATCGCGCCTTGGCCGGTTTGCCCTTATCGGTGCAGGGTTGATCGCACTTGGCGCAGGCGGCGTGGCGATGATGCGCGGGCCGGAGACGCCGCCCCCAGCGGTCGAACCGCCCCCCGCCGCGCCCAGCCAGCAGCCCTCGGTCGATGATGTGATTGCCAAGCTTGAAGCAAAGCTGGCGGAAAAGCCCGATGACGCCGAAGGCTGGCGCATGCTTGGCTGGTCCTATTTCCAGACCGAACGTTATGCAGAAGCGGCCACCGCCCTGAAAAAGGCGACCACGCTCGATCCCGAAAACGCACAGTCATGGTCATTTCTGGGCGAATCGCTGGTTCTGGCCAGCAAGGAAGAAGGCCGCATGCCGCGCGATGCGCGCGCCGCGTTCGACAAGGCGATCAAGCTTGATCCCAAAGATGCGCGCGCCCGCTATTTCCAGGCCGTGGCGATGGACCTGTCCGGGCGGCACCGTCAGGCAATCAACGCGTGGTTCGGCCTGCTCGAAGATACGCCCGCCGATGCGCCCTATGCCGAAGACATCCGTTCTGTGATCCGCGCGGTGGGGGAAAAGCACAAGATCGAGGTGGAAAAGCGGCTGGCCGAAGCACAGTTTGCCGCCCCCGCAGGCGGCGCAGTCACGGATGGGCCGCTCAAGGCTGCCGCCGGCATTCCCGGTCCCACGTCCGAACAGATGAAAGCCGCTGCCGGTCTGCCCAAGGGTCAGCAGGAAGCGATGATCCGGGGCATGGTCGATGGGCTTGAGGCAAAGCTTGACGCAAATCCGGCAAATGCCGACGGCTGGATCATGCTTTTGCGCAGCCGGATGCAACTGGGCGAGCCGAAAAAGGCCGCCGCATCTTTGCAAAAAGGCCTCACCGCCTTGCGCAATGACAGTGCAGGGGCACGCAAACTGCGTGAAGCGGCGTCGAGCCTGGGCATTGCAGGGGCCTGATTCGATAGGCGCGAATCGGCATTCGCTCGGATTTGGGTAGCTCTGCGTTAACCTGCCACCAATATGGATGAGATCGTTGCACCCCGGTGATTCATTCCGAGACTCTTGGAATCCCGAACTTTTCTGCCCCGTTCTGAATCACTTCGCCCCCGAACCGATTCATTTCCGCCCCTGTCGGTGGTTAACCGCGCGCTGAGTATCGGCCGCCTTTACAACAAATTAACCTTTCATGTTCATTCCTCCTATGGTTAATGGCGATCAACTCGAATTGAAGACGGGTTAATTGCCATCGGAAACCCTACTGGGGCATGGCAAACAAGGGGCGATCAATGCGTGTACTGCTGATCGAGGACGAACCGACCACGGCCAAGGCGATCGAGCTTATGCTCACGACCGAAGGCTTCAACGTCTATTCTACAGATCTTGGAGAAGAAGGCCTCGATCTGGGCAAGCTGTATGATTACGACATCATCCTGCTTGATCTCAACTTGCCGGACATGCACGGCTATGATGTGCTCAAGAAGCTGCGCGTCGCCAAAGTGCAAACCCCTGTCCTGATCCTTTCCGGCATTTCCGAAATGGATTCCAAGGTCCGCTCGTTCGGCTTCGGTGCCGACGATTACGTGACCAAGCCCTTCCACCGCGAAGAGCTGATCGCCCGCATCCACGCCGTTGTGCGCCGGTCAAAGGGCCACTCGTAGTCGGTCATCCGCACCGGCAAGCTTTCGGTCAATCTCGATGCCAAGACCGTCGAAGTTGACAGCGCCCGCGTGCATCTGACCGGCAAGGAATATGCGATGCTGGAACTGCTCAGCTTGCGCAAGGGCACCACGCTGACCAAGGAAATGTTCCTGAACCACCTTTATGGCGGGATGGACGAACCCGAACTCAAGATCATCGACGTGTTCATCTGCAAGCTGCGCAAGAAGCTGGCGCATGCCTGCGGCGGTGAAAACTATATCGAAACCGTCTGGGGACGCGGCTATGTGCTGCGCGACCCGGATGACATGAGCGCAACCGAAGCGGCCTGATTCTTCCCGGCCCTGATCGCATCCCGATGAAACGGCCCGCCCTCCCCGGCGGGCCGTTTTCGTTTGTGCCCGTTTTCGTTGACGGTTCGCTTGGCTCCTGCCATCGGCGCGCCCTATGACTGCGTACAAATCCGGCGATCCCACCACGATCAACCGCCTCTATGGCCGCGCCAAGGGCAAGCCCTTGCGGCAGGGCCAGCAGGGCTTGGTCGATGACCTTCTGCCCAAGATTGCCATGCCTGCCGAAGGGCCGATCACGGCAGAGGCACTGTTCGGTGAAGCCCGCCCGCTGCATTTCGAGATCGGCTTTGGCGGGGGTGAACATATGGCCTTCCGCGCCGACATGCTCCCCGATCACGGCTTCATCGGGGCCGAACCGTTCCTCAACGGCGTGGCACAGGCACTGACGCATGTATCGGGTGACAACGGCGCATCCACCCCGCTCGGCAACGTCCGCATCCATCACGGCGATGCACTGGAAGTGCTGCGCCGCATCCCCGATGGCGCGCTGTCCTTCGTCTACCTGCTCCACCCCGATCCCTGGCCCAAGGCCCGCCATGCCAAACGCCGCATGATGAACGACGGCCCGCTGGATCTGATCGCCGCCAAGCTGCGCCCCGGCGGCGAGTTCCGCTTCGGCACCGATCACGACGTCTATCTGCGCCATGCGCTGATGGTGATGCGCCGCCACAAGCACCAGTTTGATTGGCTGGCCGGTGAGGCCAAGGACTTTCAGGTCCGCCCCGGCGGCTGGCCCGAAACCCGCTACGAACACAAGGCGCGCACTGTCTACGGCCACGAAGTCTGGTACTTCCGCTACCGCCGCAAAGCCTCGTAACGGCCCGCGCAACGGTTCGTCGCAAAAAACTCTCCCTTTATGGTAGAGTTTAAATTCTTCCTTTCCGGTAGAGATTCCCTCACGCTACCTCACTGCGCCGCCACGAGGCGGACAACAGGGTGGGATTCGCGATGGATTTTTTGGCTGGGTTTGATCTGAACGCGCTGCTGCCGTTCATCGCGATCGGCTTTGCCGCGCAGATGATCGATGGCGCGCTGGGCATGGCTTTCGGGGTTATCTCAAACACGCTGATGGTCGGCGTTCTGGGCATTCCGCCAGCGCTGGCCTCGCAGCGGGTACATATCGTCGAATGCTTCACTACCGCCACGTCAGGTGTGAGCCATCTGATCCACGGCAATATCGACAAGAAACTGTTCTTCCGCCTGCTGCTGCCCGGGATGGCAGGCGGTATTCTGGGAGCCTATGCGCTCACTTCGGTCGATGCCTCGGTGGTCAAACCGTGGGTGCTGCTCTATCTTTCGGGCATCGGCATCTACCTGCTCACACGCGGCATTCTCTATCCACCCAAGATCAAGGAAGCCAAGCACGTCGCCCCGCTCGGCCTGATCGGCGGTTTCCTTGATGCTGCTGGCGGCGGCGGCTGGGGACCGGTGGTTACGTCCAACCTGCTGATCCAGGGTGCCGATCCGCGCAAGGTTGTGGGCACGGTCAACACCGTCGAATTCTTCCTCACGCTGACCATTTCGGCCACGTTTATCTGGCAGATCGGTATAGCTGACCTTGCGGGCGCAACGCTCGGCTTCCTGATTGGCGGCGTGGCGGCGGCTCCGTTCGGGGCATGGGCGGCAAAGCACATCCCTGCCAAGGCCATGCTGATCATGGTGGGCATCGTGCTCACGCTGACCAGCCTCTACGGAGCCTACAGCGCGTTTTCATGACCGTTACCGCCGCGTGAGTGCTCACGCAGGCGGCAATGGTTACGCACCGTTAACCACGATCTGTCATTATCCTCCTGCCGCAAGGGTTGAATTCTCCACCGCGCGGCAGGAGGGCAAGACGATGGCTCGGTATGACGCAAGCGGCATGACCATTTCCGAAATGCGCGAATTCGCCAGCTTCGCAGCCTGCGAACAGCGCTACATCCGCCGCAGTCTGGACATCGCGCTGGGCCGGGGCGATGCACAGCAGCGTTGGGCACGCACGGGCGATGAAGTCATGTCGATCTGCCAGCAGGCCGCGCTCTATGCCGAAATCCCGATGCTGCGCCAGTTGCTCCCCCACGTCGAAGGGCTGGACACCCTCGAACCCTTCATGGGACCGCTGATCCGCCTCTCCGCCTTCGATCTGGCGCAAGGCCGCATCACCGGCTTTTCGGCCTACCGCTTCCTCTACGAACGCCTGCTCGGAGCCGACGCACGTCCCTGGCTGCCCGGTGCCTTCTGCGGAGCCGCTGCGCTGCCGATGATCCGGCCTGACCGCCGCCGCCACCTGCTCCAGTCCATCAGCGAAGCCGCCGCCACTGCGCACGGCTGGTCCACACGCCCGCCGGTGTTCTACCCTGAATTCGTGGAAGCCGAAGCCGCGTAGTTTGCTGAGCCCAAACTGACGTTTCGGCAGGCGACACCGGCCAGGAACGCCAAAGGCGTTCCGGTCCAGACATCAAGGCACCAATACGGTGTCTTTCGCCTCAGTATCGGTCTGCGGATAGTCCAGCGTATAGTGCAATCCCCGGCTCTCATGCCGCGCGCGCGCTGATCGCACGATCAGCTCTGCGCTCTGCAACAGGTTGCGCAGTTCGATCAGGTCCGTCGTCACGCGGAAGTGCCCGTAATAGTCGGCCACCTCGTCAGTCAGCATGGCGATGCGGTGCGCCGCCCGTTCCAGCCGCTTGTCAGTCCGCACGATCCCCACATAGTTCCACATGAAGCGGCGGATTTCGGTCCAGTTCTGTTTGATCACCACTTCCTCATCGGAATCGGTAACCCGGCTTTCGTCCCAGCCGCGCACGGCGGGCGGCGCATCGAAACTGTCCCAGCGCCGCAGAATATCACGCGCCGCCGCATCGCCGAACACAAAGCATTCCAGCAGCGAATTGGACGCAAGCCGGTTCGCCCCGTGCAGCCCGCTCTCGGTGCATTCCCCGGCGGCATAAAGCCCCGGCAGATCGGTCCGCCCGTCCAGATCGATCAGCACCCCGCCACAGGTATAATGCTGCGCGGGCACCACGGGGATCGGGCCGGTGGTCATGTCGATCCCGAGGCCCATCAGCTTTTCATAGATATTGGGGAAATGCCCCCGCACAAAGTCCGGCGGCATATGGCTGATGTCCAGATGCACGTAATCAAGTCCGAACTTCTTGATTTCGGCATCAATCGCACGCGCCACCACATCGCGCGGGGCCAGTTCCATGCGCTCTGCATCATACCGTGTCATAAAGCGCTTGCCGGTGCGCGGATTGATCAGCCGCCCACCCTCGCCGCGCACCGCCTCGGTAATCAGGAAGTTCTTGACCTCAAGATGGTAAAGGCACGTCGGGTGGAACTGCATCATCTCCATGTTGGAAACGCGCGCCCCTGCCCGCCACGCCATCGCAATGCCATCGCCCGTCGCGCCGCGCGGCGCAGTGCTGAACTGGTAGACGCGGCCTGCCCCGCCTGTGGCAAGGATCGTGGCGCGCGCGGTATGCGCCGCCACCTTGCCGCTCGCCTCGTCCAGCGCATAAACGCCCCACACCCGGCCTGACCCGGAATAGCGTGCCGCTTCATGCCGCCCGGTAATCAGGTCGATGCAGGTCTGTCCCGGCAGCAATGTGATATTCGGGTGCTCACGCGCAGCCTTCAGCAACGCCTGTTGCACTGCCGCCCCGGTGGCATCGTCAACATGCACGATGCGCCGGTGCGAATGCCCGCCCTCGCGCGTCAGGTGCAGCGATCCCGCCTCGGCATTGAACGGCACGCCCAGCTCTTCCAGCCGGTGGATTGCTTGCGGCGCGTTCTCGACCACGAATTCCACCGTTTCGCGCCGGTTAAGACCTGCGCCTGCGATCATCGTGTCGCGGATGTGATCGTCAAAAGTATCGCCCGCATCGAGCACGGCGGCGATCCCGCCCTGCGCCCAATTGGTCGATCCGCCATCCAGCCCGCCCTTGGCCAGCACCAGCACGCGGCATTTTTCGGCCAGCACCAGCGCGGCGGTCAGCCCCGCCGCGCCCGAACCGATGATCAGGACGTCATAGCCCGCCTCTTCTGGCCCCGGAGTCTCGTTCACTGTTCCGTCCGTCCTTTCGCCGCGCAAAAGGCAGGCTGCTTTGGCCCGCTTGCTTTGGCCCTAGCGGTTGCCCGGCAAAGTGGAAAGTGCGGCGCTATGCCCACAAGGACCGCCCGTCACATTTTGCGCATAGAAAGTGCAGGCCAATTTTAATCCATGTTAACAACGCTGCACCTGTTCTTCGCAGCCGCAGCATGATAAGTATTATCACTTACAAACCACCTGCTCGAACGGAGGGCCAATGCTCGGCTCAAGACTATTGTGTCTGTTCAACCGGCATCGTCCGGCGCGGGAGACCGTTGCATGGAACGGTCATGCTTTCGTCGGGAAGTGCAAGCGTTGCGACGCTGAAATCCGTCGGCGCGATGAGGGTGGCTGGCGTCGCCAGACTGCGACTGAAGAGCCAATCTTCAAGGTGCAATAAGCGCTTGCAGCACCAATCAAGCCTTCAACACGCGCGCAAGGTCAGCTCTCAAGCGGTCTCGCGCGGCTGGCTGGTCAGCGTCACGAACACGTCCTCAAGGTCAGCCTCGCGGGTTGAAACGTCGACAATGGCATAGCCCTGCCCCTGCACCAGGCTCATCACTTCGCCTGCGGTCATCTTGTCCTTGTCATATCCGATCTCAACCTGCCGCTCGCCCGAAACAATGCTCTTCAGGAACACCGGATGTTGCGGCGCAACATCGACATCGCGGTCCAGCGTCAGCACCACGATTTTCTCGCGCGCCATGTCTACCAACTCGCGCGTCGGCTTGTTCGCGATCAGCTTGCCGTGGTTGATGATGGCGATGCGGTCACAAAGTTCTTCCGCTTCCTCAAGGTAATGCGTGGTCAGCACCACGGTCACCCCGTCGCGGTTCATCTCGCCCACCAGTTCCCACAGTTGCCGCCGCAGTTCCACGTCCACGCCTGCGGTCGGCTCGTCCAGCACCAGCACCGGCGGGGCATGGACCATTGCCTTGGCAATCAGCAGACGCCGCTTCATCCCGCCCGAAAGTGATCGGGCATAGGCATCGGCCTTGTCGGAAAGATGCACCGCGCGCAGCAGTTCCATCGTGCGCCGCATCGATTTGGGCACGCCGTAAAGGCCCGCCTGAATCTCCAGCACTTCGGCAGGGGTAAAGAACGGATCGAACACGATTTCCTGCGGCACGATGCCGATGGACGCCTTGGCGTTGCGCACATCGCGGTCAATATCGTGGCCCCAGATCTCCACTGTGCCCGACGTTTTCATGACAAGACCCGCCAGGGTATTGATCAGCGTCGATTTTCCCGCGCCGTTCGGCCCCAGAAGCCCGAATATCTGCCCCTGCGGCACATCAAAGCTCACGCCATCCAGCGCCAGCTTGCCACCAGATTTTCCAGTGGGCGCATAGCGCTTTACCAGATCTTTGATACGGATGGCGGGGGCGGGATTTTCAGCGGAAGACATGCCCCGCTGCCTGCACCACCACGCGCCAAAACGCAATTGTCTGAACGCCGCAGATTTGCTAGCCGCTTGCCCCATGATGCAGGCACCAGAAACCGTTCTTACCGATCACCACCGCGTCAAATGCGATGGCGCTTCCGATATTCGGGGCGGCGTGGCACTCGGCCACCCCCGCGTCTGGCTCGAAATTGACGAGCGCGGTTATGTCGAATGCGGCTATTGCGACAAGCGCTTCGTGCTCAAGGGCGGCCCGGCGGATACTGCACAGGCTGCCTGAACAGGCCGCTATGGCCTTTGCTGGATGAGCGCTTATATCGGTGCCATGACCGATATCGACACCCGCTCGCTGCTCTACCGCTCCGGCCTGCTCACGCCCGCTGAAGCGCAGACCCTCACCGCCAACGCGCTGAAATCATGCGACGATGGTGAGCTTTACCTGCAGTTCATCGCCAGCGAGAGCTTCGGCTTCGATGACGGTCGCCTGAAGACCGCCGATTATTCGCGCGATGCCGGGTTCGGCCTGCGCGGCGTTTCGGGTGAGATGACCGGCTTTGCCCACGCCAACGAGATTTCCGCCGCCGCCATCGCGCGGGCCGGGGAAACGCTCAAGCTGCTCGATCCGGCGCAGGGCCAGCCCGCACCCGCCCCGCGCAACAGCAACCGCCACCTCTATACCGAAGCCTCACCGCTCGATGCGGTGCCGTTCGAGGCCAAGGTCAAGCTGCTCGAATCGATCGACGCCGCCGCCCGCGCCCGCGATCCGCGCGTGGCGCAAGTCTCGGCCTCGCTGGCGGCATCGTGGTCGGTGGTGGAAATCGTCCGCGCCGATGGCTTCGTCGCGCATGATGTGCGCCCGCTGGTCCGGCTCAACGTGTCCATCGTGGCAGAACAGAACGGGCGGCGCGAAACCGGCTCGTTCGGCATCGGCGGCCGCCGCCTTTATGACGATCTGTTCGCGCCCGAAACCTGGAACCGCGCGATTGACGAGGCGCTGGCGCAGGCGCTGGTGAACCTCGAATCGGTTGCCGCTCCGGCGGGCGAAATGACCGTCCTGCTCGGCCCCGGCTGGCCCGGCGTGCTGCTGCACGAAGCGGTCGGCCACGGGCTGGAAGGCGATTTCAACCGCAAGGGCACCAGCGCCTTTTCAGGCCGCATTGGTGAACGCGTGGCCGCGCCGGGCGTCACCGTGGTCGATGATGGCACCTTGCTCGGCGTAAACGGTCAAGGCCGTCGCGGTTCGCTCTCCATCGACGATGAAGGCACGCCCACGCAGGAAAACGTGCTGATCGAAGACGGCATCCTCAAGGGCTATATCCATGACCGGTTGAACGCGCGGCTGATGGGCGTGGCTCCCACCGGCAACGGACGGCGTGAAAACTTTGCCCACGCCCCGATGCCGCGCATGACCAACACCTTCATGCGCGCCGGGAACGATGATCCCGCCGAACTGCTCAGCCGCGTCAAGAACGGCATCTTCGCCAAATCCTTCGGCGGCGGGCAGGTAGACATCACCAGCGGCAAGTTCGTGTTCTCCTGCACCGAGGCCTATCGCATCGAAAACGGCAAGCTGGGCGCCCCCATCAAGGGCGCCACGCTGATCGGCGACGGTCCCACCTGCCTCACCAAAGTCACCGGCATCGGCAACGATCTGGCGATTGACGAAGGCGTGGGCGTTTGCGGCAAAGGCGGGCAAAGCGTGCCTGCAGGCGTTGGCCAGCCGACTTTGCTGGTCGAAGGGCTGACGGTGGGCGGCACCGGCTGATTTTTCAGCGCTGGTTCAGCCGAATCGGCGCATCGATCACAGATCGAACGAAAGGAAGTGCCAGTCATGATGAAAACCGCCAGCACCATCGCTGCGGCACTGGCCGCCGGATCGCTACTCCTTGTCGGAGTCGCCGCCGACGCCAAGCCGCGTCTTACCCCCGAACAACAGCTTGAAAAGTCGCTGGAAGGCCGCGTCGCCGGGGAACCGGTCAGCTGCATCTACCTCCCCCGCGTCAACACCACGCGCATCTACGACAAGACCGCGATTGCTTATGAAGCGGGCAACACGATCTGGGTTAATCGCCCGGAATCAGGTGCTTCCTCGTTGGATGACAGCAACATCATGGTCACCACGCCGTGGGGATCGCAACTGTGCAATGTCGATATCGTGCGCATGATCGATCGCAATGTCGGCTTCTGGCGCGGCTCGGTCGGCCTCGGCCAGTTTGTGCCTTATACCAAGGTGAAGGCGCAAAAGGCGGGCTGACGGGGTTGGAATTGCCCACATTGGCGGTGTAAGGCGGAGCCATGACGCTCCGCACTGCTGCTCCCGCCGATGTCCCCGCCCTGTCCGATCTTGGCCGCCGCGCCTTCATCGCCAAGTTTGGGCATCTGTATAGTGCTGAAAACCTTGCGCAATTCCTTGACGATTCGCACTCGGAAGCGACGGTAACGGCGCAACTCGCCAATCCCGAAATGCAAATCGCGGTGATCGAGGAAGACGGCAAACTCGCCAGCTTCTGCAAGATCGTGCGCACCAGCACCTTGCCCGCCCACACCGCCGCCAAATCTCCGATGGAGTTGAAGCAGCTCTACACCGACCCCGACCTGATCGGACGCGGCCACGGCGCGCGGTTGATGGATTGGGCGTTGGCGGAGGCGCGCGGGTGGCAGGCCGATGAAATGCAGCTTTCGGTCTATGCGCACAATCCGGAAGCCCAGCGATTCTACCGGCGCTACGGATTGGAGAAAGTCGCCGAGATTACATTCGCGGTTGGCGACCATATTGACCCCGAATTCATGTTCGCAGGGCCACTTTAAACGCACTTAGGTGCTGCTAGGTGCATCTAGGTGCCTTTCAGGATTCACGGTTAGCGCCTATAGCAGGGCCATGTCCTCAATCCGTCCCTGGCGCGATATCGCGCGTCGCAAGAGCCGCCAGATCATGGTTGGCGCGGTTCCCGTTGGCGGCGATGCGCCGATCACCGTGCAGACCATGACCAACACCCTCACGTCCGACCCGGTCGCCACGATCAACCAGATCCGCCGGTGCGAGGATGCAGGCGCTGACCTGATTCGCGTGTCCTGCCCCGATGTTGAAAGCACGGCGGCGCTCGGCAAGATCGTCAAGGCAGCGCGCATCCCGATCATCGCGGACATCCATTTCCACTACAAACGGGCACTCGAAGCCGCAGATGCTGGCGCGGCGTGCCTTCGCATCAATCCCGGCAACATCGGCAGCAGCGACCGCGTGGCCGAAGTGGTCCGCGCCGCCAAGGCCAACGGCTGCGCCATCCGCATCGGCGTGAACGCGGGCAGCCTTGAGAAAGACCTGCTGGAAAAGTACGGCGAGCCTTGCCCCGAAGCCTTGGTGGAGAGCGCGCTCGACCATATCAAGCTGCTGCAGGACCACGATTTTCACGAATACAAGGTGGCAGTCAAAGCCTCCGACGTATTCCTCGCCGTCGCCGCCTACATGGGCCTTGCCGACGCGGTCGATTGCCCGCTGCACCTTGGCATTACCGAGGCAGGCGGGCTGATCGGCGGCACGGTCAAATCCTCCATCGGCATCGGCAACCTGCTGTGGGCGGGCATTGGCGATACGGTGCGCGTCTCGCTTTCGGCCGAGCCGGAAGAGGAAGTGCGCGTCGGCTTCGAAATCCTGAAATCGCTGGGCCTGCGCACGCGCGGCGTCCGCGTGGTTTCGTGCCCAAGCTGCGCGCGGCAGGGCTTTGACGTGATCCGCACCGTGGAAGCGCTCGAAAGCCGCCTTTCCCACATCAAGACCCCGCTTTCGCTCTCGGTCCTGGGTTGCGTGGTCAACGGCCCCGGCGAAGCGCGCGAGACCGATATCGGGTTGACCGGCGGCGGCAATGGCAAGCACATGGTCTACCTCTCGGGCGTGACGGACCACACCGTGCAGTCCGAAGAAATGTTGGAACACATCGTGGCGCTGGTAGAAAAGAAAGCCGCCGAGATGGAAGCGGCGACGAGCGACGCGGGGAACGTGACCGAGGCAGCGGAATAATTGGCTGAACGGCAGGGGCTTCCCGCCCTTCACATCACGCTTGCCATCGCCATCATGGCGGTGTGGGGCAGCAACTTCACCGTGATCAAGCTGGGTCTGGCGCACCTTCCGCCATTGACCTTTGCGCTGCTGCGCTTTGTTTTCGTTGCCTTTCCTTTGATCTTTTTCCTGCCGCGCCCCAAGGTTTCATGGGGCAACCTTGCTGCCTATGGCCTGCTGATCGGTGCCGGGCAGTTCGGGCTGCTGTTCACCGCAATGCGGGCCGACATCACGCCCGGTATCGCCAGCCTGATCCTGCAAATGCAGGTGTTCTTCACCATCGGCCTGTCAATGTGGCTGACCGCCGAACGGCTCGCCAAAGCGCAGGTCATCGCACTGCTGCTGGCCAGTGCAGGCCTTGTGATCATCCTTGCCCACACCGACGGAAGCGCCACGCCGCTGGGCCTTGGCCTGTGCATTACGGCTGCGTTTTCATGGGGTTGCGGGAATATCGTGGCGCGCAACGCGGTGCGGGCCGATCCGACCTTGAACATGCTGGCCTATGTCGTTTGGGCAGCGATCTTTGCCGCGCCGCCTCTGCTGGTCTTCGCCCTGGTGCTGGAGGGTCCGCAGGCAATGCTATCGGGCATTGCGGCGGCCGATGCGTCAACCTGGGGCGCGGTGGCATGGCAATCGGTGGGCAACACCATGTTCGGCTATGCCGCATGGGGCTGGCTGCTGGGCAAGCATCCCGCCGCGCAAGTGGCACCAATGGCGCTGATGGTGCCGGTGTTCGGGCTGGCAACGTCGGCGCTGGCGTTGGGCGAACCGGTGCAAGGATGGAAGATTGGAGCCTTCGCGCTGGTGATGTCAGGGCTGGCGCTGGGGATGCTTTTCCCGCTGATAAGACAGAGGTTTTCGCGATGACGCTTTCCATCCGCCCCGCCATTGCCGACGATGTGCCCCTGATCGCCAGCCTGATCCGTGCGCTGGCTGAGTATGAGAAGCTGGCCCACGAAGTGCGGTTCGATGAAGCCGTGCTGCGCGAAAAGCTGTTCGGCCAGAATAACGGTCATGGGCCCTATGCCGAAGTGGTGATTGGTGAGGTTGAGGGCGTGGCGCAGGGGTTTGCCTTGTTCTTCCACAATTTCTCGACCTTCGAAGGCAAGCCGGGGATCTATCTGGAAGACCTGTTCGTGCAGCCAGAGGCACGCGGATCAGGCCTTGGCAAGGCGCTGCTTTCACACCTTGCCGCGCTGGCGGTGGAGCGCGATTGTGCGCGGCTGGAATGGTCGGTGCTCGATTGGAACGAGCCTGCCATCGGGTTTTACAAATCGCTCGGCGCACGATTCATGGATGAGTGGACGGTGATGCGTGTGGATGGACCCGCTTTGGTCCGCCTTGGGGCCCAGCTTGGCGCGCAGGCTGGAAATTCTGGCGCAATTGGGTAGACTGCCCGCTGTTCACGCCCGAGAAGGGGGCGGCGTGGTACGGGACTGTTTATGAGCATCAAGGCAGAAAACCTGAAAGTTGACCGGCGGACGGTTCTGGCAGGCGTGGCAGCAAGTGCCGTTGCTGCTGTTGTGCCAGCGCGTGTGGCGGCTGCGGTCTACTATCCGAACGACCAGCACCGCCGCGTTCTGGAACTGGCCAAGGAAAAGGTCGAGCAGCATCGCGCCGCGCTGTGGCGCACCGACATTGTCGGGATTGCCGATTTTGCCATGCCTTCGTCATTGCCGCGCTTCCACTTTGCCAATCTGGAAAGCGGCAGCGTGCGGTCATTCCTCGTCGCGCATGGTCGCGGGTCTGACCCGGAGCATGACGGGTTCCTCAAGACCTTTTCCAACGAAGTGGGCAGCCTTGCCACATCGCGCGGGGCCTATGTCACCTACGAATGGTACAAGGGCAAATACGGCACCTCGATCCGGCTGGGCGGGTTGATGCCCGACAATTCCAACGCGCTGGACCGCGCCATCGTGATGCACCCGGCATGGTATGCAAACGAGGACATGCTGACCAAATGGGGCAAGCTGGGCCGGTCAGATGGCTGCCTGGCGATGGGCGAGGCAGACTTCAACGAGGCGCTGTGGCATCTGTCCGGCGGGCGGTTGATTTACGCGGACCGGCTGGGGTTGGGGTAGTTTAGCGCCCTCCCCGACTGTCCCGCTCCCCCGCGCAGGCGGGGGCCTCGGTGTTGTTATGGAAAGCTTGCCTAAACGGCCTGAGGCCCCCGCCTGCGCGGGGGAGCGGCAGTCTGTGTGAATCTCAGGGGTGCGCGATCCGCCGCCCCTTGGTGCGGCTGGTCAGGTGCCAGCGAAAGCAGCGGTCACAGTGGTAGGGGTGGAGGACAAGGCCGCTCTTTATCGCGGCCTCGCTGGCGTCCTCACGGCTTACATAGCGCGCCTTGCGCTGGCAGACGCTGAGCCTCGTTCTCAGAGCGGATTGTCCAGCTTCACGACCTCTTCAGTGCTCTTGCGCTGGGTCGTGTGCGCCTCGCGCGGCTTGGCCATGCTGGCGAGAACCGGCGCATCGCGACCGTAGACGTCGGTGAACGACCGCAACATGCCGGTTACATCGCGCGCGACCGTGAAATAGGTGATGTAGACCGGGAAGGTCTTGGTCATCGGCACCTTGGTATAGACCTTGGACGTATGCGCCAGCGCGGCATCCTCGGGCGTCATGGCAGCGCCGAGAATGCCCATCGTCATGGCCAGTTCCACCGCGCCCTGCACGCGGATGCAGCCGTGGCTGAGGGCGCGGACGGGCTGGTTGAACGCGGCCTTGCTGGGCGTATCGTGCAGGAAGATCGCGTGTTCGTTGGGCATGTCGAGCTTCATGCGACCCAGCGAATTGTTGTCTCCGGGCTGCTGCACGACATAGATCGTGCCGTCCGCCGCCTTCGTCACCTTGTAGCCTTCACGCTCGGCCTGTTTGGGATTGTTGACCAGACGCGCGCCAAGGCCTTCGCCTGCGACGATGGACTGTGGCACGGTCCAGGTGGGGTTGAAGATCACCCCTTCGACCGTTTCGGCCAGTTGCGGCGTGGCGGTGCGGCCGGGTTTGCCGACGACGACCTTGTAGCTCTTGATGATCCGATTGCGCACGGTCAGCCGCAGCATCTGTTCGGGCACGTTGGTGAGCAGGTATTGCGAGCCGAGATCCCGCGCCAGCCAGCGCCAGCGGTCCATGTTGGCGCGGATCTGCGCGGTCTGCTTGGGCGTGGTGGCCTTGGGCAGGGCTTCCTTAAGCGCGGCGTAATCGGGGTGGGTGGGCAGCAGTGCGGTCAGCGCGCCCTTGATGTCATGCTTTTCCAGCGCCGATGCGACGATCAACTGGGTGGGGTTCATATCCTGATCGGGGTCTACCGCGAACCACTGGACGCGCGCCGTCATGGGTGTGCGCCCATCGCGCAGGTCTTCGATCAGCCAGCTGAACAGGCGCGTGGCGATCTTGTCGAGATCCTCGCCCTCACCCTTCACAATCGCGGCGGAGAGCGCTTCAGGCTGATAGTCCTTGGGGAACAGGCCTTCGCTGCCGACGGCCTTGATCGCCACGAGCAGTGCCTGCGCATCGGCCTGCGTCCAGTGCGGCGTGGGCACGGGTGTGGGCGCGATCGGGGCGGTGACCACCGGCGCAACCGGCGTGGGGGCAGGAGGCGTTACGGGCTGGACCTGCTTGGTCAGATCAACCGGCGCGGCGGCGCGTTGTGCAAGGGCCGGGACAGGGGCAAGCAGAGCGGCGGCGGCGGCCAGAGTGACGCCCATCTTGCCGGAAAGGCCGGTGCCTTCGATTTCACGCTTCACGTTCGCAATTTCCCTGTTCGCCTTGTCGGCGCTAAAATTGTAGGCATTCGGTCGGCAAGGACCGGTTCGCCTGTGCGTTGCTGTCCTGCCCCAAGCCTATCTCACGATCAAGCATCCTGCCTTTCTACAGGCTGAATTGCTGTGAAGGGGCGAGAAGGCAGTTTCACGTTGCAACCCGTTTGCCTATGGCTCGTGCCATGAACGACAAACCCGCCGCTTTGGTCCCGAGCCTGCTGCTGCCGATCCTTGCAGCCATGCTGGGGCTTGCGCTTTTTTCGTTGATGGACGGGGTGATGAAGGCCGCCTCGATTGCCGTGGGTGCCTATGCCGCGATGTGCTGGCGCGGGCTGGCGGGGGCGGCGATGATGTTTCCCCTGTGGCTGTGGCGCGGGCAGGGCTGGCCAGCGCCCGCCGTGCTGAAGGTCCATGTGCTGCGCGGGGTGGTGGCATCCGTCATGGCAACGCTGTTCTTCTACGGCATCGTGCGGTTGCCGCTGGCCGAGGGAATCGCACTGTCATTTATCGCGCCGCTGATTGCGCTCTATCTGGCAGCGCTGCTGCTGGGTGAGAAAGTGCGGCCCGCTGCCATTGGCGGATCGGTGCTGGCGCTGCTGGGCGTGGCGGTGATTGCGGGCGGGAAGTTTGATGGCCCCGCCGATGCCGAAGCGGTCAAAGGCTTGGTCGCCACGCTGGTATCCGCTGTGCTCTATGCGTGGAATCTGGTGCTGCAACGGCAGCAGGCGCTGCTTGCGCGGCCCGAGGAAGTGGCGTTTTTTCAGGCGCTGGTGACGTTCCTGTTTCTTGGCCTTGGCGCGTGGTGGTTCGCGCCGTTCCCGACGGGTGCGGTGTGGTGGCTGCTGGTTGCCTCGGCAGCGCTTTCCGCCGTTTCCATCATGCTGCTGAGCTGGGCCTATGGACGGGCCGAGGCACAAGTGCTGGTGCCGCTGGAATATACCGCCTTCATCTGGGCCGCCATCGTCGGCTGGATCGCCTTTGCAGAGCCGGTGACGATGCCGATGCTGGCGGGTGTGGCGCTGATCGTGGCAGGGTGTCTTTATGCCACGCGGGGCGGTGCAGCAGCGTCGTGAACCCCTGTTATTGCTATTGAAAATCAATACGGCGAATTGCGGCGCAAATTGTGCTGCACCTGCGCAAAATGGCGGCTTCCCGCCCTTGACGCGTGGCGGCTTTACGCGCATCGCGCACAGGCTTTCAGGCCGTAAACCGCCGCGCAGCCATCGGGCTTGACGCCCTGGCTATTCCCCGCGTGGCACTTTCGCGCTGCGGCCGCGACACAGAGGGAAGACGCACAGCCATGACCCAGGTCGGACAGGATACACTCGGCACCCGCAGCACGATGAGCGTGGGCGGCAAGGATTTCGCTTACTACTCGCTCAGCAAGGCCGCAGCAAAGTATGGCGATATTTCGCGCCTGCCCTTCTCGATGAAGGTGCTGCTGGAAAACCTCCTGCGCTTTGAGGACGGCGGCTTCACCGTTTCAACAGACGATGTGAAGGCGGTGATCGACTGGCAGCAGAACCCGACCGATACGAACAAGGAAATCCAGTACCGCCCCGCGCGCGTGTTGCTGCAGGATTTCACCGGCGTTCCTTGCGTGGTCGATCTGGCCGCGATGCGCGATGCCATTGCCACGCTGGGCGGAGATACCTCGCGCATCAACCCGCTGGTGCCGGTCAATCTGGTGATCGACCACTCGGTGATGGTGGACGAATTCGGCCACCCCAAGGCCGCCGAACAGAACATGGAGATCGAGTACGAGCGCAACATGGAGCGCTACGACTTCCTCAAGTGGGGCTCGAAGAGCCTCAACAACTTCTACGCCGTGCCCCCGGGCACCGGCATCTGCCATCAGGTGAACCTCGAAAACATCGCGCAGACGGTGTGGACCTCGACCGATCAGGATGGCGTCACGGTTGCCTATCCCGACACCTGCGTCGGCACCGACAGCCACACCACGATGGTCAACGGCCTTGGCGTGCTGGGCTGGGGCGTTGGCGGGATCGAGGCTGAGGCCGCGATGCTGGGCCAGCCCGTATCGATGCTCATTCCCGAAGTGGTCGGCTTCAAGTTCACGGGTGAGTTGAAGGAAGGCGTGACCGCGACCGACCTCGTGCTGACCTGCACCAACCTGCTGCGCAAGCATGGCGTGGTGGGCCGGTTCGTCGAATACTTCGGCCCCGGCCTAGCCGCGCTGAGCCTTGCCGACCGTGCGACGCTGGCCAACATGGCACCGGAATATGGCGCGACCTGCGGCTTCTTTGGCATCGACGACAAGACGCTGGATTACCTGCGCCTGACGGGCCGCGAAGAAGCGCAGATCGCGCTGGTCGAAGCCTATGCCCGCGAACAGGGCTTCTGGATCGACCCTGCGGTCGAGCCGATCTTCTCCTCGACGCTGGAACTGGACCTTGGCACCGTGGTGCCGTCGCTTGCCGGACCCAAGCGCCCGCAGGACCGCGTATCGCTTCCCGAAGTGGACGACGTGTTCAACGCCGACATGGCCAACACCTACAAGAAGGCGCAGCAGCGCGTTCCGGTGGCAGGCATGGACTTTGACATCGGCGATGGCGACGTGACGATTGCGGCCATCACATCGTGCACCAACACGTCGAACCCCAGCGTGCTGGTGGCTGCGGGTCTGGTGGCCAAGAAGGCCAACGAACTGGGCCTCAAGCCCAAGCCGTGGGTCAAGACCTCGCTCGCCCCCGGCAGCCAGGTGGTGACCGACTACCTCGTGCGTGCAGGCCTGCAGGAGCATCTCGATGCGGTGGGCTTCAACCTCGTGGGTTATGGCTGCACCACCTGCATCGGCAACTCCGGCCCGCTGGCCGAGCCGATCAGCAAGGCGATCAACGACAACGGCCTTGTTGCCGCCGCCGTGATCTCGGGCAACCGCAACTTCGAAGGGCGCGTTTCGCCCGACGTGCGTGCGAACTTCCTCGCCAGCCCGCCGCTGGTGGTTGCCTATGCGCTCAAAGGCACGGTGATCGAAGACTTCACCACCACCCCGATCGGCAAGAGCAAGGACGGCGTTGACGTCTACCTGAAGGACATCTGGCCTTCGAACAGCGAAGTCGCCACCACGATGGCAGGCTGTATGGATCGCGCGATGTTCCAGGCGCGCTATGCCGACGTCTACAAGGGCGATGCGCACTGGCAGGCGATCAATGTTACCGGCTCGGAAACCTACTCGTGGCGTGCCGGGTCGACTTATGTCGCCAACCCGCCGTACTTCGAAGGCATGAGCATGACGCCAGCCCCGGTGAACGACATCATCGAGGCCAAGCCGCTGCTGATCCTGGGCGATTCGATCACCACCGACCACATCAGCCCGGCCGGGTCGATCAAGGCCGACAGCCCGGCGGGCAAGTGGCTGATGGAGCATCAGGTCGCCAAGTCGGACTTCAACTCCTATGGCGCGCGCCGTGGCCACCATGAAGTGATGATGCGCGGCACTTTTGCCAACATCCGCATCAAGAACGAAATGGTCCCCGGCACCGAAGGCGGCTTCTCGCGCTATGGCGCCGAGGCCGGCTCGGTTTACGACGTGGCCATGAAGCACAAGGCCGACGGCACGCCGACGGTGGTGATAGCAGGCAAGGAATACGGCACCGGTTCATCGCGCGACTGGGCGGCCAAGGGCACCAACCTGCTGGGCGTGCGCGCGGTCATCGTCGAAAGCTTCGAGCGCATCCACCGCTCGAACCTCGTCGGCATGGGCGTGCTGCCGCTGCAGTTCAAGGAAGGCCAGAACCGCTCCTCGCTGGGCCTGACCGGTGACGATACCTTCACGATCAAGGGCGTGGCCGGCCTGCAGCCGCGTCAGGACGTGGAAGTGGAAGTCACGCGCCCCGATGGCACCAAGCTGACCTTCACCGCGCTGTGCCGCATCGATACCGCCAACGAAGTCGAATACTTCATGAACGGCGGCATCCTGCACTACGTGCTGCGCAAGCTCGCTTCGTAAGGAGCGGCGTTAGGCCAAAGACAAAAGCCCGCCGGATCATTTCCGGCGGGCTTTTTGTTGTGCAGCCGTTGCGTGTGGGATTGCCCACCCCCAACCCCTCCCGCTCATCCTGAGCCTGTCGAAGGGGGGAGGGGGGGGAAGCCGGTTTATGCCCTCCCGCAGGCGGGAGGGCCGCGAGACTTGGCGAGCCGAAGGCGAAGTTAGTCGCAGCGGGGTGGGCCGCTCACGCCGTGTCAGTGGCGCGACCCACACCCGCTGCATTCCGGGTCACGCGCAATGCGCATCGTACGCAGCGAGGGCTTGAGGCCGTCCAGCACGTGCAACTGGCCCCATTGCGGATCGCCCAGTGTCGAGACGCCTTCCAGCAGCACGCGCATCGCCGCCATAGCGCCAAACGCGCCGACCATGCCCACCATCGCACCCAGTACGCCCAGATCGGCGCAGCTGTCGCAATCCTCGGCGTCGAAGGCATCGCCGACAAAGCAGCGGTAGCAGGCGTGGTCCTGACGATGCCCGGCAAAGTTGGCCACCTGCCCCTGAAAGCGCCCCAGCGCCGCGCTGGTGAGCGGCACGCCCGCCTGCACACAGGCGTCCGAGACGGCAAGGCGCGTGGCGAAGTTGTCGCAGCCATCCAGCACCGCATCGGCCCTGGCGATCAGCTCAGGCGCGTTCTCACGCGTGATCCGGGTGACGTGGGCAGTGACGGCCAAAGCAGGGTCAAACTCTGCCAGCCAAGCCGCCGCAGCCTCGGCCTTGGGCTTGCCGATATCGGCCTGTGTGTAGATCGTCTGGCGTTGAAGGTTGCTTGCCTCAACCATGTCATCGTCGATCAGAGTGAGGCGCCCTACACCTGCGCCCGCAAGGTACTGCAAGGCGGGGCTGCCGATGCCGCCCATACCGACAAGCACAACATGTGACGCCGCCAGTCTTGCCTGCCCCATCGCGCCGACTTCGGGCAGGACGATGTGGCGGGCGAAGCGGTCGAGGCGGTCTGGCGTCATGCGACGCAATTAGGGAAGAAAAAGGGGAAATGCGAGGGTCATAACCCTCGCGCTCCCATTAGTTGGCGCTTCCTTTCGAGGCACAGCGCCAATCCGCGAAGCGGTTTCAATATTCCGGCTTCGCCGGGGCGCAACTTGCGCGGTCACGCACCAATTCCCGGGAGCGCGAGGGCTATGACCCTCGCACCTATCCTTCTCAGTCTTCCAACTGCCGCAACAACGTACGCACATCGCCGTCCATATCGGCATCGCGCGTGCGCAGTTCCTCGATCAGGCGCACGGCGTGAATCACGGTCGAGTGATCGCGTCCGCCGAACTTGCGGCCGATTTCGGGGTAGGAGCGCGGGGTCAGCACTTTGGCGAGGTACATCGCCACCTGACGCGGGCGCACGACGGCGCGGGCGCGGCGCTTTGAGGCCATCTCGGTGCGGTCGACGCGGTAGAACTGGCAGACCGTGCGCTGGATTTCATCGATGGTGATGCGGCGACGGTTGGCCGAGAGGATGTCGGTCAGCTGTTCTTCGGCCAATTGCAGCGACACCGGCTGACCGGTGAGCTGGGCATAGGCGATCAGCTTGTTGAGGCCGCCGACCAGTTCACGCACGTTGCGATTGATGGTGCGCGCGAGAAACTCGATCACGTCTGCGGGCACTTGCGTGCTGTTGAAACGGGCAAGGCGGTGTTCGAGGATCTTGCGGCGCAGTTCGATGTCTGCGGGCTGGATGTCGGCGACAAGGCCCATCGACAGGCGCGAGAGCAGGCGCTGTTCGACGCCGTCCAGTGCCTGCGGCGCGCGGTCTGCGGCCACAATCAGGCGCTTGCCCGCGCTCATCAGTGCATCGATGGTGTGGAGGAATTCCTCCTGCGTGCTGGCCTTGCCGATGATGAACTGGATGTCATCGACCAGCAGCATGTCAAAGCCGCGCAGACGGGCCTTGAACTCGATCATCTCGTTCGAGCGCATGGCCTGCACGAATTCGATCATGAAGCGTTCGGCCGAGCAGTAGAAGATCCGCGCGCCGGGCTTGTTGGCGGCAAAGGCGTGGCCGATGGCGTGCAGCAGGTGGGTTTTGCCCTGCCCGGTCGAGCCTTTGAGGTACAGCGGCGAAAACTGCGGCGTTTCAATAGCCGCCATGCGCTGCGCAGCGTTTACCGCCAGCACATTGGCCGATCCGGAAACGAATTCGGCAAAAGTCAGCGAGGGATCGAGACCGGACAGCGCTGTGTCCATCATCGCCGGGCCGGAATTGTGATGTGCAGTGACGCGTACCGGGGCGGAGACATCTGCACCGACGCGCAGTTCGGGCATCGAACGGCGGCGTGGGTGGACGGTGATGCGCACCTGACGCACTTCTGAACGCGCGATCTTCCACGCAAGACTGAGGCGATCAGCAAAGCGATCAGCGACCCAGTTGGCGGAGAATTCGGTGGGCAGGAACAGATCCAGCGTGCCGGTTTCCTTGCAGAACGCACCGAGTTGAATCGGCTTGATCCACTGGGCGTGCAACTGCGATCCGAGATCCTTCTTCAGCCCTTGGCTGATGTCGGCCCAGTCTGCTGCCAGATCCAGCGCTTCCTGGTCCTCGATCATCGTGTTGTCTTTGCCTTTCTTGCCCGCTGTATTGTTGCCTGCGTTAACAGCAGCTGTCGTGTTGCGATCGTTGCCGACCGGGGAGAGGTTTGCCGAACTGCTCACGCTGCCCCCTGAGAAATCGTCCATCTTCACTCGTCGTTGCCCCGACTGTCTGTTCTGCGCGCGCCCACGTTGCGCAGGCACAAATTACCCCGCCCTGCCGCGCCACGCGTAGCAGGCCATGTTCGAAAGATTTCCAGTGACACCGGCTGGCAGTGATTCCCGCTTCCGGTCCGCTCTGTCTATTGGCCCGGAGGCCTATCGCGCAAGCGGGGACATCGCAAAAAAACTGAAATAAATGCCCTTGACTCCCGCTAACCCGCAGAGATGCATCAAGATACTGTTTTATAACGGTTTTTACTTATGCGTAACCCTTAGATCATGCGAATCGCGTAGTTTCCGTGACTTGCTGCGACTGCACACTGTAACAATGCAGTGTTGTCACATTTACAAGCGGCACAAATGAAAAAGGCCGGCGAAGCAATCGCCGGCCACATTCCATTTTTGTGCTCGCCCAACCCTCAAATCACAACCACTGTGGTCCGTGATTCGTCAGATTGGTCCGAATAGGGCGAATCAGAGAGCGGCGACGCGCTTCGTCAGACGCGACATTTTGCGCGCAACGGTGTTCTTGTGCAGCACGCCACGGGCAACGCCACGAGCCAGTTCAGGCTGTGCAGCCTTCAGCGCTTCCGATGCAGCCGTCTTATCACCACCTTCGAGCGCGGATTCGACCTTCTTGACGAAAGTGCGGATGCGCGAGAGGCGGTTGCCGTTGATTTCGGCGCGGCGATCATTGCGACGGATACGCTTACGGGCTTGCGGCGTGTTGGCCATGATTTTCCTGTTTCTCGTGCCTTAGCGGGCGCACAGGGCGGCCGCGTGAATTCCTGTGGGGTGGTGGGATGTCCCACCGGAAAGCGCGGCCCTTAACCGTGACTGGGCGAATCGTCAACAGATTCGGCACATCAGATGATCGGGCGCAGCTCCACGCGCAGGCCATCGCGCGGCTTGGGGATCGGCCACGCCTGCCATTGCGGCTCTGCACCCGGCTGCATGACGATTTCAAAGCGCGTGAGGATGTGATTGGCCAGCAGTTTGACCTGCATATAGGCAAAGTGCAGACCAAGGCACATATGCGCGCCGCCGCCAAAGGGCACCCAGGCATATTTGTGCCGCGCGGCCACTTTATCGGGCGTGAAGCGCAGGGGATCGAACACCTGCGGCGCTTCCCAGTGCGCCGGATCAACGTGAACGGCGGCGGGGCTGATGCCGATAGGGGTGCCTGCGGGAATATCGTATCCGCCAAAGCGGAAATCGCGCAACGCCCGGCGCGGCATGTTGGGCACCGGCGGCATGAAGCGCAGCGCTTCCTTGAAGGCCATTTCGGTCAGGTCCATCCGGCCAAGATCTTCATATGCCAGCGGCAAACCATCTCCGCCGGTCACCGCGCGGGCTTCGGCGCGCAGCTTCTCCTGCCATTCGGGGTTCTTCGCCAGTTGCCAGAACAGCACCGTGGCCGAAGAGGTGATCGTATCGTGCGCGGCCATCATCAGGAAGATCATGTGATCGACCACCACGTCTTCGGGCAGAAGCGAGCCATCGTCACGAGTCGCCAGCGCGAACTGGCTGAACATATCCTGCCCCGGGCTGGCCCGGCGTTCGCGCACCAGACGCCCGAAGTATTCGACCATCAGTCGCCGCCCGGCCACGCCCTTGCCCATCTTGGTGAAGGGGAGCGGTTTGCGCACCACGCCGACCGAGGCCTGCACCATATCGACAAACGCCTTGTTGAGCCGGTCGGCCTCTGGCCCCAGCGGCAGGCCGAGGAAGCTGGAGGCGGCGGTATCGAGCGTCAGCGCCTTGATCGCATCATAGAACTGCATCTTCCCGCCCCAGCCGCTCATGGCCGAGGCGATGCCGGTATTGAGCACCGAGCAATAGGCGCGCATCGGTTCGGGCTTGAAGGCGATGGACAGCGCGCGTCGGTCCACCCGGTGCGCGTCGAAGTCCATCAGCATCAGCCCGCGCGGGAACAGCAGGTTCAGCACCGGCCCCCAGCCCTGTTCGTTCGAGAACAGCTTGTCGCGATCGAACAGCACAAGTTCGTTGGCATCCGCACCGATCAGGTTCACCCCGCGCCGCCCAAAGCTGCGCGTGCGGAACACCGGGCCGTAAGTATCGACCATGCGCTTCTGGAAGCCCAAGGGATCGGCCAATTGCATCATCGTGGTGCCAAGCACCGGCCAGCCGTCCTCGCCGGGGATGTGGTCGAGCTTGCTGTCATCGCCCAGACGCACCCAGTGCGGGTTGGCGCGGTCTGTGTGCAGGTTCGTGCCGACGTCCGGCGCCAAGCTGGCCATAGTATCTCCCGGTTTACGATTTAACCGGTCAATTAACATAGCTGTCAGCAGGGGCCAAGCCTGTTGTTCAGATCCAGCCCGAAAGCTCGCGCCGGGTCAGGGCTTCGAGCATGTCCACGCCCTCAGGCCCGGCGTTGAGGCAGGTGAGCGTGGCAAAGTGGGTACCGCCTGCTTCGAAGAAGTCTTCCTTCCCGCGAATCGCCAGTTCTTCCAGCGTTTCGAGGCAATCGGCGGAGAACGCAGGCGCGGCGATGGCGATGCTGCGCGTGCCCTTGGCGGCTTCTTCGAGCAGCACCGTGTCAGTCGCGGGTTCGAGCCACTTGGCGCGGCCGAAGCGTGACTGGAACGTGGTTTCGATACGCAGGCCGGGATGGCTCTGGGCAAAGCGTTCAGCCAGCAGGCGCGAGGTCTTGCGGCAATGGCAGTGGTAGGGATCGCCCAGAAACAGCGTGCGCTCGGGCATGCCGTGGTAGCTCAACAGCAACAGTTCAGGCGTGAAGGGTAGCGCCGCCATCTCGCGCGCCATCTGCGTGTGCAACGCGCCGATATAGGCCGGATCATCGTGATAGGGCGGCAGGGTGCGCAGCGCGGGCAGGCGGCGGCGGGCCTTGATCCAGTCTGCCACGGCGTCCAGCGCGGAGGCTGTGGTTGCGCCAGAATAGTGCGGATAGAGTGGGGCAACCAGAATGCGTTCGCACCCGGCGGCCAGCAGCGCATCGAGTTCCTGCGCCATTGCGGGCGATTGATAACGCATGGCGTGGCGCACGATCACCGCATCGCCCAGCCGCTCCTGCAGCGCACGGGCCTGCGCCTTGGTGATGGCGGCCAAAGGCGAGCCGTCCTCGCTCCATACCTGTGAATAGGCATGGGCCGACTTCTTGGGCCGGGTGTTGAGGATGATGCCGCGCAGGATCGGCTGCCAGATCAGCTTGGGGATCTCGACCACGCGCGAGTCCGACAGGAACTCCTTGAGGTAGCGCTTCACCGCCGGAACATCGGGCGAATCGGGCGTGCCGAGGTTGACGACGAGAACGCCGACCTTGCCGGTAAGCACATTGGGGTGATCGGCAGGGCGCTGCATCGGAGTCCTTAGCGGAGAGGCTCAAAGGCCTTCGGAAATCAGTGGCAAACGTCGGAAGCGCACGCCCGTAGCGGAAAACAGGGCATTGGCAATGGCAGGCGCCACCGCGACCATGCCCAGTTCGCCGGGATCGAACGGGTCTTCGTTGCTGTCGGCAAAGGCAATATCAACCTTGGGGCAATCGGCAAGCAGGGGTAGCCCCAATTGCCCAAGTCTGCCCGCAACGGGCCGCCCTTTGGCATAGCTGCTGGCCCCGCCGACCGCATGGGCAAGGCCGAACATCAGCCCGCCTTCGATCTGCTGGCGCGCAAGGCTCATGTTCACGATGCGGCCAATGTCGACATAGGCGCTGAGCCGCTCAACCCGCACCACGCCCGCCTCCTGCCGCGCGGTTGCGACGACGGCGATCACGCCTTTGCGGACTGCGCCGCTGCCGGTGGGCAATTCCATCTGGTGGCAGGCAATGCCCTGCCCCGAAGCCTCAATCCCGCCACCCCATTGCGCCAGACGGCCTGCCCCTTGCAGGCAGGCGACAAGGCGCGGCTCGCCCTCAAGCATGGCGACGCGGAATGACAGCGGCTCCTTGCCCGCCGCATCGGCCAGCTCGTCGATGAAGCTTTCGGTGAAGAAGGCTGTGTAGCCATGTGCCTGCCCCCGGAACCGCGCAGTCGGCTGGCGCAGGGCGAGCGGGACGTGATCCACCGCCTTTTCGGGGATGTGGTAGAGCGGCATCGCCCCTTCGCAGGCCATCGGGTCGGCCTGGTCCTGCAGATCGAGCGCGGCTTTCACACCCCAGCCATCAAGCAGGCGCGCGCCCGATTCGAACGCCGTGGCCGGAACCGCCAGCCGCGCCCGCCAGCCCAGCACGCGCGTTTTGTCCATGCTCAGCGCGCCATCCAGTTGCGCCGAAAGCGCGGTGCGAGGGATGCCTGTTAGCGCTTCCTGCCAGCGCGAGTAGGTCAGTTGCACCGGCTTGCCGACGATCTTGCAGATCGTGGCGACTTGCGCCGCAATGCGGGTATCGAGCCGCGCATCGAAACTGCCGCCCGCGTGCATGGGGTAGACGACCACATCGGCCCGCGCGACATCTGCCGCCCTTGCTGCTGCGCGCCGCGCGCGTTCCGGGGCTTGGGTCGCGATCCACAGTTCCAGTTTACCGTGCCGCATCCGCGCTGTGGCGCTGGCGGTTTCGAGCGAGGCGTGGAAGGCGGCTTCCACATCGTAGCGCGCCGTGAGCGAAGGTTTGGCGAGCAGCGCATCGGGATCACCTTCGCTGAACAGGCGCGTTGGTTCCCCCTTGGTCAGCGCCTTGTCGAGCGCGACGAGTACCTTTTCGCTATCGGCAATCGGGCCGTCCGCCTTGAAGCGCGGCTCCATTGCGCGCACGGCCTTGTCCGCGGCGTGCCAGCCGGTGGCGACAGCGGCGAGCCAGCGCTTGGCTTTGACCACGGTGACAAGTCCGCGCACACCGGCGGCGGCCTGCTTGTCATAGCTGGACAAAACGCTCGCGCCTTGCGGCCCGTGCGCGATGGCGGCGAAGACCATGCCGGGCAGGCGCACATCGCCCGCAAAGGTGAAGCTGCCATCGACTTTGGCCGGAAGATCAAGCCGGGGATGGCGGGACGGCGCGCCTTCGGGAAACTGGCCGGGCGCCTCACGCGGCGGTTCGGCGCGCAGAACCGGGACCGAGGGCGGATCGTAGTCCACCGCCGTATCGAGCAGTTCGGCAAAGGACAGGCGCTTCTTCCCATGCGTCACGAAGCTGTCCTTCGTATCGCACTCTTCCCAGCCGACGCCCCACTTGTCCGCCGCCGCCTGCGCCATCATCGCGCGCAATGCCGCGCCTGCCTCGCGCAAGGGAGCCTCGAAAGCGGCCAGCGCAGTGCCATCGGCGGTGACCATCAGCGGGCCGCGCTCGGCATGAAGCCGCGCCAGAGTGCCATCTGCGTCCGCACCCAGCGAAGCGAAGGCTGGCATCCACAGCGGTGCCCATTTGGCGGACAGCACCGGATCGGCATAGGCCGGGCTGATCGGCGCGGCCTCGACCGCCACTTTGCGCCAGTCCGCACCCGCCTCGTCCGCCACGATCTGCGCGACGAGGGTGGTTATCCCCTGCCCCATCTCGCACAGAGGCACGGCGACCGTCAGAGTGCAGTCCTTACCGCCCCTGATCCGTCCCACTTTAAGGAACGCATCGACGACATGCTCACCCTTGCCCGCCACCAATGGCACGGGATGGCGGCGCGGCAGCAGCGGGAAGGCGATGAGCAATGCGCCCCCCACCCCTGCTCCTACCAGCAGCCCTCGCCGCGTCAGCCGCATGGGTCTCAGCGCTTCCCGTCAAGCCAGGCAAGCACCCCGCGCGCGATGCTCAGGAATGCTTCGGCCTGCGGGCTGTCTCCGGCGGCAGGCGGGTTGCCCGCGTCGCTTTCGCGCCGGATCGCCATGTCCAATGGCACGCGGCCGAGGAAGGGCAGCTTCATGACCTTGGCCGCAGCTTCCGCGCCGCCCACGCCGAAAGGATCGCTCTCCTCGCCGCAGTGCGGGCAGATGTAGCCTGCCATGTTCTCGACCATGCCGATCAGCGGCACTTGCCCCTGCTCGAACAGGCCGATGGCGCGGGTGGCGTCCATCAGGGCCAGATCCTGCGGGGTGGAGACGATGACTGCGCCCGCAGGCTTGTGCTTGGCCAGCATGGTCAGCTGCACGTCGCCGGTGCCCGGCGGCAGGTCCACCACCAGAATCTCGGTATCGCCCCAGTGCGCATCGATCAGCTGGTTCAGCGCATTGCCCGCCATCGGCCCGCGCCACGCGATCGCCTGCCCCGGCTGCACCAGATGCCCCATCGACAGCATCGGCACGCCATAGGGCGAGGCAATCGGGATCATCTTGTTGCCCTCAGCCTCGGGCTTGCGGCCTTCGGTTGAAAGCAGGCGCGGCTGCGATGGGCCATAGATGTCGGCATCGACCAGCCCCACCTTGCGCCCCAAGCGCGCCATCGCGACCGCCAGATTGGCCGAGAGCGTGGATTTGCCCACGCCGCCCTTGCCCGACCCGACCGCGATGATGACGCGCGCCTTGCGCTCTGCCGTCATGCCCAGCCGCAGATCGGCCACGCCCGCTTTGCGCGCCGCATCGCGCACGGCCATTTCCAGCTTGTCCCGGTCGAGCCGCTCCAACCCGCCCACTTCAAGCATGACGGTGGCCACATCGCCCGCCAGTTTCAGCGATTGCAGCCGGTCTGCAGCCACCTGTTCAAGCGCTTCACGCAGCGCCGTTTCCTCAATGCTCACGCCAATTCCCTGCTTTGCTCGGCAACCGAGCGGTTTGACTGCCCCTAGCAGATGAATTTTCGGGAATGGACACTGTTTTTCGCCGCAAGGGTTCCTATAACGAAGGCATGACAGATTTGGGTGGACTAATCGCGCGTATTGGCCGGGAGAAGGGCCTTTTCATGACCGGGAAGAAAAGCCCGTGGGGTTCGGGGGGCGGCAACGATGCCGCGCCTCCGGGTGAAGGCGGCTCTGGTGAAGCGCCCGAAGCGCAGCCGCCTGCTGGAACCCCGCCTTCAAAGGATGGCCCGCGCAACCCGTGGTTGCCGCCACAATCGGGCGCACCCGGCAAGGACGCCCCCGGCGCAGGTCAGCGCCGTGGCCCCAACATCGAAGACATCTTCCGCAACCGCAAGGGTGGCGGCGGAGGCGGTGGCGGCCGTGGTCCCACCATGCCCCGCCTGCCGCAGCGGCCCGATGGCAAATCATGGCTCCCGGTGGGCATCGCAGTGGTCGTGGTGCTGTGGCTTGCCACATCGATGGTTCACCTGATCTCGCCGCAGGAAAAGGGCGTGGTCACCACGTTCGGCGCGTACAGCCGCACGCTCGATTCGGGCACCGCGCTCACGCTGCCTTGGCCGATCCAATCAGTCACGCTGGATGACGTCACCTCGGTGCGCAGCGAATCCATCCCCGAAGGCGATGGCGAAAAGCTGATGCTGACCGGCGATCAGAACCTTGTCGACCTGACCTATCTTGTCCGCTGGAACATCAAGGACTTGAAGCAGTACATGTTCCAGCTGGCCGAACCGCAGCAGACCGTGCGCGAAGTGGCCGAGGCCGCAATGCGCCAGTCGATTGCCGAAGTGACGCTGAACGATGCAATGGGTTCGGGCCGCCAGCAGATCGAACAGAACGTGCGTGAACGGATGCAGGCCGTGCTCGACGCTTATCGTTCGGGCGTGATCATCCAGGGCGTTGACATCAAGAAGACCGACCCACCGACCAAGGTGGTCGATGCCTTCAAGGAAGTGCTGGCCGCGCAGCAGGATGCGCAGAGCGAAGTGAACCGCGCACAGGCTTGGGCGCAGCAGCTTACCGCTCGCGCTGGTGGCGAGGCGACCGCGTTCGACAAGGTCTACGAGCAGTACCGGCTCGCCCCTGAAGTCACCCGCCGCCGCATGTATTACGAAACGATGGAGCGTGTGCTGAGCCAGACCGACAAGGTCGTGCTCGAAGCGCCCGGCGTGCAGACCTACCTGCCGTTGCCCGCATTGAAGCGCACCGAACCAGCAGCCCCCGCCGCCGCCGCAGGAGGGCAGTAAGATGACCGCTTTGCAAACTTTCTGGCAGGAACAGAAGGCCGTTATCATCGCGGCGATCATCGCCCTGCTGGCCGCCGCCAGCTGCCTCAAGGTGGTGGACGAATCGACGCAGGCGGTGATCGTGCGGCTCGGCCAGCCCGATCGCGTGGTCAACCGCTTCAAGCCGGACGCCGATTTCGGCCAGACCGGCGCGGGCGTGATCTGGCGCATCCCGTTCATGGAACAGGTGGTCGAGGTCGACAAACGCATCCTCGATCTGGACATGGAACGCCAACAGGTGCTTTCAGCCGACCAGCGCCGCCTTGAAGTGGACGCTTTCGCGCGTTTCCGCATCATCGATCCGGTGCGCATGGTGCAAACCGCCGGAACGACCGAACGTGTGGCCTTGCAGCTTCAGCCGATCATGAACTCGGCGCTGCGGCAGGAACTGGGCAAGCGCACGTTCGGCTCGCTGCTGACCGCAGACCGTGGCCGCGCGATGGAGCAGATCCGTCAAGGGCTTGATCGTGAAGCGCGCGAATATGGCGCGCAGATCATCGATGTGCGCATCAAGCGCGCCGATCTTCCCGAAGGCACGCCGCTTGAATCCGCGTTCACCCGCATGGCAACGGCACGCCAGCAGGAAGCCGCCACGATCCGCGCGCAGGGCCAGAAGCAGGCGCAGATCATCCGCGCCACGGCAGAAGCTACCGCTGCCAAGACGTATGCCGACGCCTTCAACAAAGACCCGGCGTTCTACGATTTCTACCGCGCGATGCAGAGCTATGACACGACCTTCGCGCAGAAGGGTTCAAGCACTTCGATCGTGCTTTCGCCCGACAACGAGTACCTGAAGCAGTTCAAGGGCAAGTAGGGACCGCCCCAACCCTTTTGCTGAACAAAATGGAACAGCGTCATTCAAAGTCCGTTCATCGCAAAACCGCTGAATCGATTTCGAGTGACTCAAACACCGCCGCCCCCGGCGCACATTGATACAAAGAGGACCAGGCCACGTGCGATACGCTTATGGTGTGACTTCGGCGCTGCTGCTTGCAGGCAGCGCACTGACCCTGGTGACAGGCCTTCCCGCTGGCGCACAAGTTGCGCAGAATGACCAGTCCGAGATGCGGACTGTCGTGCCGCGCGCGGGCGCGCCGTCCAGCTTTGCCGATCTGACGCAGCAATTGCAGCCTGCGGTGGTGAACATCTCCACCCGCCAGCGCGTGAAGGTGCAGAACAACAACCCGTTCGCCGGAACGCCATTTGGCGATCTGTTCGGTGGCGGGCAGGGCGGCGGACCACAGACGCGTGAGGCGCAGTCGCTGGGTTCGGGCTTCATCATCTCGGCCGATGGCTATGTCGTCACCAACAACCACGTCATCACCGCCGATGGACAGGGCGAGGTCGAATCGATCACCGTCACCACGCCCGATGGTACCGAATATCCAGCCAAGCTGGTAGGCAAGGACGCCGCATCGGATCTTGCCGTGCTGAAGATCAGCGCACCCAAGGCCTTCCCCTTCGTCAAGTTCGGCGATTCGCGTCAGGCGCGCGTGGGTGACTGGGTCATCGCCATCGGCAACCCGTTCGGCCTTGGCGGCACGGTGACGCAGGGGATCGTTTCGGCGGTCTATCGCAACACCGGGTCGGGTTCGGCCTATGACCGTTATCTGCAGACCGATGCTTCGATCAACCGGGGCAACTCGGGCGGTCCGATGTTCGACATGGCAGGCAATGTCATCGGCATCAACAACGCTATCTTCTCGCCCACCGGCGGCTCAGTCGGCATCGGCTTTGCCATCCCGGCGGAAATCGCCGCGCCAATCGTGGATAAGCTGCGTGCGGGTCAGGCGATCGAACGCGGCTACCTCGGCGTGCGCATTCAGGCACTGTCCGATGATCTTGCCGCATCGCTGGGCCTGCCCAAGAAGCGCGGTGAGTTCATTCAGGCGGTTGAGCCGAATCAGGCCGCAGCCAAGGCCGGAATCCAAGCGGGCGACGTTGTGGTGAAGGTCGATGGCAAGGATGTGACGCCGGATCAGACGCTGTCGTTCATCGTGGCCAACGCCATGCCCGGAAAGCGCATTCCGGTGGAACTGCTGCGCAACGGGCAGCGACTGACGGTGCAGGCCGTGGTGGGCAAGCGCCCGACCGAAGAGGAACTCGCCCAGCAGAGCTTCGATCCCGATGCCGCGCCGGACGAAGACAGCTTCGCCGAAAACCAGCCGCAACAGCAGCAGGGTCCGGGCGCGCTTCAAGCCAACCTTGGCATCGCCGCAATCCCGCTGAACGCACAGATCGCGCGCCAGCTTGGCGTGGGTGAAGATACCAAGGGTGTGGTGATCTCCGCGGTCAGCGCATCTTCCGATGCTGCGGCCAAGGGCCTGCAACGCGGCGATATCGTGCTTTCGGCCAATTACATCGCGGTGGCCAGCGTGGCGGACTTCGAAAAGATCGTCCGCACAGCCAAGACCGAGGGCCGCGAAGCCGTGCTGCTGCGCATCCAGCGTCGTGGCCAGCAGCCGATCTACACGCCGGTGCGCATCCGCTAAACGGGCGTTGATCGGGCGCCGCAGCGCAACGAAAAAGGGCCGCTCCTTCCGGGGCGGCCCTTTTTTGTTTGGTTCAATACGTCGAAGGTGGGTCGCTGGCCGGGAAGCTTTCGTCCGAGGCTTCGTCAACCTTGTCCCAGCGCTTTGGATTTGACCGCATGCCTTCAACCCCGGCTGAGCGAACTTGCGAGAAATTCCCGCCCGAATTTTCGCCCTCAGCAAAGGCAGCGGGGGAATGTTCCTCCTTCTGCTTTTGCATCACACGCCAGATTCCATATCCCGCCGCACCCGCGACAGCCCATTGCAACAAGCCCATTGCCCGTCTCCTCTCGGCGAAGGCCCCGCCGTCATTGGCGATGCCTTCATCAGGAGTCCCAACGAACGAGTGCCTGAAAAGGTTCAGGGATTCGTGTTCGACGGCGGCCGTTGCGGCGGAACCGGGCGCACGCGCGGGACGTTCACCGATGGTGCGGTCTCGTTGTCCCGCCGACCAGTGGCGCGGCTGAGAAAATCGTCATTGGCGGCCTGTGGAACGTCCAGTTGCGGGTCTTCAGGCAGGGCATCGGGATTGAAGACATTGTCTTCCTCTTCGCCGCCCCGCCGCCGTGCCGGATCGACCAGATTGCCCTGCTCGTCGACATAGAAATAGTCGTCGGGATTGCCCAGCATCGCCTCGTCATCAGGCTCAAGCTGCCATTGCGGCAGCTTCAATTCGGTATCGAACTTTTCGACCGGTCGCTTGGCCGTGGCAACCTTCATATAAGCGGCAAAGGCGCGCGCGGGGGCCGCACCGCCCTGCAGGCCGGGCACGGCCTTGGCATCGTCACGCCCCATCCACACCCCGGTGGTAATCCCGCTGGAAAAGCCCAAGAACCAGCCGTCTTTGTTGGACGAGGTCGTCCCGGTCTTTCCGGCCACCGGTCGCCCGATCTGCGCCGCACGGCCCGTGCCGATGTTGACCGCCGTCTGCATCAGATCGGTCATGCCCGCCGCAACATAACTCGGCACCAGTTGCTGCGACGATTCGGGCCGGTATTGATAAAGCAGCTCGCCCTCGGTCGTCGTTACCTTGCGAATGCCATAGGGCATGACCGACATGCCTTTGGCCTGAACCGATGCGAAAGCGCGCACCATGTCGATCACGCGCGCCTCGGACGATCCCAGAACCATCGAGGGCAGTGTGTTGATCGGGGTGGTGATGCCAAACCGCCGCGCCATGTTGGCCACTTGGCCAAAGCCCACCTCGTTGCCCAGCTGGGCCGCCACGGTATTCTTGGAATAGGCAAAGGCAGTGCGCAGATCGATTTCGCCGGCATAGCGCCCGCCATCGTTGCGCGGGGTCCAGCCCTCGATCGTCACCGGCTCATCCACCACGCGGTCGTCCGGCGTGTAGCCGGCTTCCAGCGCAGTGAGATAGACGAACAACTTCCAAGCCGATCCCGGCTGGCGCACGGCATTTACCGCGCGGTTGTAGTTCGATGAGAGGTAGTCAGTGCCGCCGACCATCGCCAGCACCGCGCCATCACGGTCGAGCGAAACCAGTGCGCCCTGTGCGCCCTTGGGGGCAAACCCGGCAATCGCGCTGGTCGCCGCTTTCTGCATCACTGGATCGAGCGTGGTCCACACTTCGATGGGCTGGTCGTTTTCGGGCAGGATGATGTCCAGCTGCGGCAAGGCCCAATCGGTGAAGTAGCGCGCGGAGTTCTGCCCGGCCCGGTCCTCCACCATCTTGACCTTCTTCAGGTCCACGCCTTGCGCTTCCTGCGCGGTCAGGTAGCCGTTGGACTCCATCGTCTGCAGCACCACGCCCGCGCGGCCAACAGCGGCCTTGGCATCGGCCGTCGGCGAATAGCGTGAGGGGGCCTTGACCAAACCTGCAATGATCGCAGCTTCGGGCAGGGTGATTTCCTCGCCCGAATGGCCAAAGAATTTTCGCGCGGCGCTGTCGATGCCATAAGCCCCGCCGCCGAAATAGACCTTGTTCAGGTAAAGCTCGAGGATCTGGTCCTTCGAGAACTTCTGCTCCAGTGCCAGCGCCAGCACCCATTCCCGCGCCTTGCGAGCGAAGGTCTTGGTGTTGTTCAGGAAGATGTTGCGCGCCAACTGCTGCGTGATCGTTGATCCGCCCTGCTTCCAGCTGCCGCTTTCCACGCGCACCATCAGTGATCGCACGATACCGATGGGATCGACGCCCCAATGGCTGCGATAGCGCCGGTCCTCGACCGAAATCATCGCTTCGCGCATCGGCTGCGGAATGCGCTCATACGGCACCCACTTGCCGTAACTCGGCCCGAGCGTGACGATTTCCGTGCCATCGGCGGCGCGCACCACGATCATCTGCCCGGTCTGGCTGGACTTCAGTTCCTGGTAGCCCGGCAGCGACCGCATGGTAACCGCCACGGCCACCACCAGCGTGATGATCCCCAGCAGCGCAAAGCCGGTGCCCCACATCAACAGACTGCGCAGCCAGCGCATCAGTCTGGAGCCACTTTTGGGTTGCGGATCGGACCGGCCGCCATCGGGGCGGCGGGGAATATCCCGTCTGGCCATCAGTCTTTTACCGCTTCCCTCAATTCACAGGGGGCGGCCAATCGCCCCGGCACAAATTTGCGGCTCATTGCATAGGCCAAACGGAACACAGCGTTAACCGCTAATCGCCGAGATGCGTTTCTCAGTCGTCGGGCGTAAAGTCGAGCGAGGCGCTGTTCATGCAATACCGCAGCCCGGTGGGGTTCGGGCCATCGGGAAACACGTGCCCCAGATGCCCGTCACAGCGGGCGCAGCGCACTTCGGTGCGGACCATGCCGTGCGTCACGTCGGAGTGCTCGTCCACCGCCGATGCATCGATCGGGGCATAGAAGCTGGGCCAGCCCGATCCGCTGTCATACTTGGTGCCCGACGTGAACAGCGGCGCGCCGCACCCGGCGCAGTGGTATTCGCCTTGGGCCTTGTTCTTTTCATAAGCGCCGGTGAACGCACGTTCAGTCCCGCCTTGGCGCAGCACTTGGTACTGCTCGGGCGAAAGCCGTTCACGCCATTCGGCCTCGGTCAGGTTCAGCTTGTCGGGCATGGGGAATCTCCTTTGCCGCCCAATATGGGTTGCAGACCGGCGCTGCTCAATAGTGCGTCTTTTCTTCCGGCTTGGCGAGTTCATAGCAGTGCGCGATATCGAACTGGTCGATTGCACCTTCGGCCGTGATTGCCGTGCGCCCTTCGGCAATCGAACGGTCGGCCGCTTCGCCACTGCCGCCCGCGCCGGTCACTGCCTTGCGCTGCCGGTCGGCCAGCACCATTGCCAAGGTCTTCATGTCGCGCGCCGCCGCGCTCATCCCCTCGCGCGCGTGGATTTCCTCATAGGCAAGGTCGAGGATCGCAGCGCATTGCGCCAGACTTGGCGTCTTCAGCGGCGGCACCGTCGCATCAAGCCTTGCCACGCACGGCCCCGCCAAAGCCGCCAAGGCCACATCGGGATCGGGGGCAGCCTGCAACGCTTGCACTTCGCCTGCGATCTGCGCCCGCACGGCCTCACGCTTAAGCCCGGCTTCGCGCATCACGCGCTCGCCGGTATCAGCAAAGAAGGTTTTGCCCCGCAGCGCCAGCTGCGGCCACCCCGGCAGCGCGTCACCGCCCGCCTGCTCCATCGCGACGATGGCGAACGCGGCAGAACAACGCAGGTCCGTGCGATGATCCTCGCTCAAGGCAGGCGCAGCGGGCTGGGCCAGAACCGGCGAAGCGGCAATAAGCGCGGATGCAAGAAACTGGGCGGGCAAAAGGGCAAGAAATCGCATGCGTCCGCCATTGCCGCAAAAAAGGGGCCGCGAACAGGGTTTCCCGTTCGCGGCCCTTGACCATGACGGTCAGTTTCGGCGTGTTCTACAGGGTATCGGGTAGAGCACGCGCTGGAGACTCTGGAACAATCAGCCAGCCGCAGCTTCATTGCAGCGGGCAAGGTCTTCGGCGGCAAGTTCACCTTGCGGCGTGGTAAAGCGTGCTACCGGGCCAACTTTCTGGACCAGCCGGGCGCAAACGATCACCGGGCGCGACGTATCGCGGCCTGCCGAACATTGCGCGCCTTCGCACTTCCACAGCAGGCCCTTCTGGACCAGCTTCTGCTGGCCATCCATCGGGCGGGTCAGCGTGGCGGAATAGAACGGGCCACTGGCTGCGCGCACGGGCGCGGCGGTCAAGGCGAAGCTGGCGGCCGTGCCAACAAGCGCGAGGGCAGCCGGAAGGATTTGGCGAAATGCGCCATCGGATTTTGCGAACATCGTGTTTCCCCTGGATCAACTAGTGTTTGGGGCTTCGGAAACGTGCGTTTGGAGAGGATGCTATTTCCGTTGCGAATCACTACTTATCCGAGTAGGTTTTAGGTTGCAACTAGAAACTTAAATAGGTGCCGCAGATGGGTTATGCTGAAGACGATATGGAAAAGCCTAACGCCCATCACATGCGCGAACCACTTTGCGAAATCGCCCAGTGCGGCCTTCCCCTCGCGCTTGAAGCGATGGGGGAGCGCTGGTCGTTCATGATCCTGCGCGCCGCATTCAATGGTGTTCGCCACTTCGAAGATTTCCTCGAAGCGCTGGGCATCGCCCGGAACATCCTTTCCAACCGCCTGTCAAGGCTGGTCGAGGCGGGCATCCTCAAGCGTGAACATTGCGCCAATGATCGCCGCCGCATCGAATATCGCCTCACGCCCAAGGGGCTGGACCTGCTGCCTGCCATGCTCGCCCTGCGCCAATGGGGCGAAAAGTGGGAGCTTGGCGTGCCAGCCAACCCGGTGATGTGCGACAGTCGTGATGGCCAGCCGATCGCAACAATCAGCATCGTCGCGCACGATGGCCGCGTCCTTGCACCCGAAGACCTGACGTGGCGCGATCTCAGCGAGCTTCAGGCCGATCCTGCGCCCGCCGCACTGCGCAAAGTTCCTTAATCCTGCTTCCTGGATGAAGAAGGGGCCACCGGTTGCAGCGGTGGCCCCTTTAGTTTGGCCCGGGGGGGACTGATTTCCTCCGGGCGGGTTGGGCTGGCGCACTATCGCTCCAGCTCAATCGGGTAAGGCCGATCAGCGCGCCCCAATCACTTCGCCATGACAGTGCGCGGGCGCAGGTCATTCTTGGCGCGGCGCGCATCGGCCAGCGACTTGAAGTAGCACTGGCGGGCGGATTCGAATTCCACCTGCGGCAGATCCTTGCGGTCGAATTCACAGGCCTGCTTGGCGGCGATGCGCAGGCGGCTGTCCAGGCTGGACTGGCCTTCCTTGGTCGACAGGTCGAGGTCGGCGTAACCGACGACGCGCGTGCCGGCAAACGCGGGCTGGCTGGCAGAAAGGGCAAGGCCGAAGAGGCCAACGGCGATCATGGGCTTGGTGAACATGGCTACATCCTTCGACATGGGTGCCGGAAGATGTCCGGCCGGTGTTTGTTGCTGCGGTGACCTCAAGGCATCTCGCCGGGGGTTCGGGGTCTGGTCAGAGGGCCTTGCCAGTCACCGCATGCATTCTCCCTACGCCTGCGCCCTGCCCGAAGCGCGCCTCCCTCGACCAGAATTCCGCTACGTCCGACAAAGGTTTACATCCTCCGACGAACGACAGTGGTGGGTCCATGAACTGCAGGTGTGACAATCACGCGGCGTTTCCATAAGCTGCACGCAACGCATGGCGATTCTGATCATCTTCCTTCTCGGTGTGGGCAACTTCGCGCTCCATCATGCGGTCATGGCCAGCGGCCACCCGCTGCTTGGACGTGTGCCGTGGCTGGCCCACTCGCTTGGCGGGCGGGTGACGCTGGTGGTCGAATTCCTGCTGCTCTTCGCCGCCCTCATGTTTGCATCGGAAGGCAACGCCGGTGGCCCGATTGCCTATGTCATCTACTCGGTGCTCAACAGCTTCTCAGCCTGGCTGATTCTGACCGACAGAGTGTGAGACCGCACGATGAGGAACCGCGTATGAGGAACTACCGGGCCTTTTGCCGGTTAGGCGAGGCATGACCCATTCTCCGATCTCGGCACTGGCACCGATCTGGCTGGTGACCAACCCCGCCAGCGGCAGCAACACCCCTGCGACCGTCGAGACGCTTTGCGCCGCGCTGGCACCTGCACGCACCATTGCCTTCCCCCACGATCCGCTGCCCACCCGCGCCGATCTCGACGCTGCCGGGGTCGGCACACTCGCCGTGTTCACTGGCGATGGCACGATCAATTCTGCCGCTGCCGCGTTGGAAGGTTGGGACGGTGCCCTGCTGGTACTGCCGGGCGGCACGCAGAACCTGCTGTCAAAGGCGCTCCACGGGGATCGCCCGCTCGATGCGATCCTTGCAGACCTTCTGCATGCCCACCGCACCCGCCGCCGTGGTATCCGCACATCGCAGGGCATGTCCTTGATCGAAGTGCTGGCCGGTCCCGGCGCGATGTGGGCCGACGTGCGCGAAAGCGTGCGCGACCTTGATCTTGGCGCGATGGCCGAAACGTTTGGCAATGCCCTGCGCGAAACCCGCGAAGGCCCCGCCGTCCACCTCGCCGATCCACAGGCGGGCAAGGCCGAAGGCTACCGCGCCGTGCTGCTCGCGCCCGATAACAACGGCGTATTGGTTGAGGGTTACGACTTTGCAGACCTTGGCGAATTTGCCGCGCAAGGCTTTGCCATGCTCGTCAAACGCAATTTCCGCGAAGGCCCGCACGACGATATCGGCGTTTTTCCCAAAGTCGCCGTGCGCAGCAACGCTCCAATCGCGCTGATGATTGATGGCGAGCGGCGGACTGGCGAAACCGAGGAAACCTTCGTGTGCGAGGAATTCGGCCTCGACTTCCTCAGCACCTGCCCCCCTCCAAAAGCTTGACCATCGGCATCCCAACGTCGATCACGCCACCATTATGACCCGTCTGTTCCACATCAGCGATATTCACTTCGGCCTTGAAGATCGCGACGCGCTCGATTGGGTGGCGCAATGCATCGCGCGCGAAAAGCCCGATGTGGTGGCGATCACCGGCGATCTGACGATGCGCGCGCGCCACCGCGAATTCACCGCTGCTTGCCAGTGGATCATGGCGCTGGATGTGCCCGTCACGGTTGAGGTCGGCAATCACGACCTGCCCTATTTCAACCTGATAGAGCGGTTCACCGATCCCTACCGCCGGTTCCGCGCGATAGAATCGGTGCTGGAACGCGAGATCGATCTGCCCGGAGTCGCCGTGGTCCCGCTGAAAACCACCGCCCGCGCACAATTGCGGCTCAACTGGTCAAAGGGCAATGTCGGCGCGGCCGCCCTGCGCCACACCCTTGCGGCAATAGACGCCCTGCCCCCCGGCACCCGCGCCGTCGTTACCTGCCACCACCCGCTGGTGGAAGCAGGCACGCGCGGCAAGGCCCTGACGCGCGGCGGGAACAAGGCACTCGCCGAACTCGCCAAACGCAACGTCCTCGCCGTCCTGTCCGGCCATGTCCATGATCCGTTCGATCTGATCCACCCGACCAAGAACGGTCCCGTGCGCATGATCGGCGCGGGCACGCTCAGCCAGCGCGTCCGCTCCACGCCGCCCAGCTTCAACGAACTGACGCTGCACGATGGCCAGATCACGGTCCGCGTCCGCAACCTCGAACACGTGTCCAGCCGCGACATGATGATTGAGGATGTGCCCGAGAATGCGCTTCCGCCAAGGGCCGAAGGCGAGCCGGTCGCCCCGATCGGGGCTGTGCCCAAGTTTGATCCGCCAGTCTATTGAATGGCAAACTATAATTGGTTGACCCGGCGCACACGTGCTACAGCCCAACAACTGGTTGGATAGCGGCGTGAATACTTCCAGCGCCTGATCCTGCGAACAAAAGACGCAGGTCATTGCTCCATTGTTTGACCACCCGGTTTATGGCTTGCGCTGCGCAGGTCTCCGGGCACCCTAAGGCCGCAGGGCATGGATATCTCGAAGCCCGGCGCTCCCTCCTCGGCTGCAAACAGCCTTGGCATGGCGCTGGTCATGTCATCCAGCACACCCTTGCTGCTGCTGGATGAAGGTCTTCTGGTGCTGGCGGCCAGCGGGTCGTTCTGCCGCGCCTTTGCGCTCGATGCTTCCACAGTGGTAGGCCAATCGATGTTTGCGCTTGGCGCAGGTGAATGGAACTTGCCCCAGTTACGCTCGCTTTTGCAGACGACAGTGGCCGGCCGGGCCGCAGTCGAAGCCTATGAGATCGACCTTGTGCGGCCAGGCAGGACGCCATGCCAGTTGATCATCAGCGCGCACCTGCTGGGCATGCCCGAAGGCGAAGGAACCTACCTCGTGCTCGGCGCAACAGACGTGACCGAGGTTCGGCATACCCAGCGGGTCAACGACGATCTTGTCCGGGACAAGCATTTGCTGCTGCAGGAACTGCAGCACCGCGTTGCCAACAGCCTGCAGATCATCGCCAGCATCCTGATGCAAAGCGTGCGCCGGGTGCAGTCCGAAGAAACCCGCACGCATCTGCGCGATGCGCACCGCCGGGTCATGTCCATCGCCACGCTCCAGCATCAGCTGGCCCTCAGCAGTGCCGACGAAGTTGCGCTTGGCCCCTATTTTACCGATCTGTGCAACAGCATAGGGGCATCGATGATCAGCGATGCCGTGCCGATCAGCCTGACGGTGAAAGCCGATGCTACGGTCACCAGCAGCGCGATTTCGGTCAGCCTTGGCCTGATCGTGACCGAACTGGTCATCAACAGCCTGAAACACGCCTTCCCCGAAGGCGCAAAGGACTGTGCCATCGCGGTCGAATATGGCTCGTCATCTGATGGATGGAGCCTGTCGGTCGCGGACAACGGCATAGGCATGGACAGCGAACCGGACCCGGCAGATGCGGGTCTGGGAACGGGCATCATCCATGCTCTGGCAAAGCAGCTTCACAGCAAAATCGTGATCACCGACAACGGCCCGGGGACAAAAGTCACGATCATCAGCGAGAGTTGTGCCGAGAAGGCCTGAAACCGCCGGTCCTTAATCGGAGCCGACGAGCGCCACCTCGATGTTGAGCGGGACGCCACGCGCAATGACATCCAGCAATCGGTCGATATTCGGATGGGCACCCGGTCTGGCCTTGGCGTCTGCGGTATGCTCGCCGAAAATCGCAAGCCCGTGTTCGGCAGCTTCCGGCGTCAGCGCGCCGAAGTGCTGGCCAAGATATTGATAGACCGACAGCGAGCCTTGCTTGCCCGCTTCATTGGGAATGCGCGCCACCACCGCGCCACTTGCGTCGCTCAGGTCGATGCGCGCCACGCCTTCGATCGAAGGAAGTTGCGCAAGGTTGTCCTTGAACGACGCACTTGGTTGAATAATCGCCATAAAATCAGCCCACACCCATGTTGTCTATCAATCGCGCCGCACCAATCCGCGCAGCAACAAGGAGGCGCGCGTTGCGCCCGTCCCATGCGAACAGGTTTTCCAGCGTAGCCGCATCACGCAGATCGCCGTAATCGACCGAGTTGAACCCGGCGGCGAGGATTTCGGCCTTCATCGTATCGAGGCTTTCGTCCACATCCGCCCCGCTTTCGATTGCGGCAATGGCGCGGCGCATGGCGGACGAAAGCTGCGCGGCTTGCTCGCGCTCGGTCTCGGTCAGGTACTGGTTGCGGCTGCTCAGGGCGAGGCCGCTGGCTTCACGCACCGTTTCCACGCCGATGATGTTGCCTGCGTGCGGCTGCGTCAGGTCCAGATCGCGGGCCATGCGGCGGATCACCGCCAGTTGCTGCCAGTCCTTCTCACCAAACAGCGCCACATCGGGCCGCACCTGGTTGAAAAGCTTGCACACCACCGTGGCCACGCCATCGAAATGGCCGGGCCGCGCGGCGCCACATGCCACTTCACTCACGCCCGAAACGCTGATGTTTGTGGCATAGCCATCCGGGTACATCTGATCGACGGTGGGTGCCCACAGAATGGCAACGCCTTCTGCCTCAAGCAGCGCGGCATCGGCGGCCATGCGGCGCGGATAGGCGTCCAGATCCTCGGTCGGGCCGAACTGGCGCGGGTTGACGAAGATCGAGGCGATCACGTGGTCTGCGGCGCGGCGGGCCTCGCGCACAAGCGTCAGGTGGCCTTCGTGCAACGCGCCCATTGTGGGCACGAAGGAGATGGTTTTTCCCCCGATTTTAAGCGCGTCGACCGCGTTGCGCAGGTCTTCCAGCCGGTTGATCGTTTGCACCTTGGCACCCACTCCACTAAGTCGGAACAGATGGGCGATAGGGGGGCAGGCAGCCTCTCGCAAGCCCGCCTGATCTGCACAACAGAGAGTATCCAGCCTTGCCCACCGGTCCGCATCGCATCGTCTTCGCCAACGAAAAGGGCGGAACCGGCAAATCCACCACGGCGGTCCACGTCGCCATCGCACTGGCCTGTCAGGGCGCGCGGGTGGCGGCGATCGATCTCGATTCCCGCCAGCGCACGATGCACCGCTATTTTGAAAACCGCGCCGAAACCATGCGCCGCCGCGACATTTCGCTGCCAACCGCCACGTTCGAGGTCTATGCGGGCGACAATATCGAAGAACTGGACGCAATGACCGCGCGGCTTTCCGAGTCCCACGATTTCCTGATTTTCGACACGCCGGGCCGCGATGACCCCCTCGCCCGCCACGTCGCCACCCGCGCCGATACGCTCGTCACTCCGCTGAACGACAGCTTTGTGGACTTCGATCTGATCGGGCAGGTGGACGCCGAAACCTTCAAGGTCCGCCGCCTGTCCTTCTACGCCGAACTGATCTGGGAAGCGCGCAAGAAGCGGGCGATGGCAACGATCAAAGATGCACGCAGGGAGATGGATTGGGTGGTCGTGCGCAACCGCACCGGCTTTACCGAAGCGCGCAACCAGAAGCGCATCGACACCGCGCTGACCGAGCTTTCCAAGCGTGTAGGTTTCCGTGTGGCCAGCGGCCTTTCGGAGCGCGTGATCTACCGCGAACTGTTCCCCAGTGGCCTGACTTTGCTGGATAAAGGCCACTTGGGAGAGCTGGGCACCAGCCACCTCGTCGCACGGCAGGAACTGCGCACATTGGTCGGCGGATTGAACCTTCCGAAGCTTAATCCTGAACTGCCTCTAGATGCACCTAGGAGCACCAAGATCGCACTTGAGAGCGCAGCCTGATGATCAAACTGCTCACGATTGTCGCCTTGGCGTGCGTTGCCTGCAAGCTGCTCGCCGGGCGATGGCCGTGGGAACTTCTGGCTGGCGATCCGCGCGACCGGAACGAGAAGAAGGCACGCAATCTGCTCAGCCTGAACGCGGATGCAGCCTACGATGATGTGATCGAAGCGCACCGCCGCCTGATCCAGAAAGTCCACCCCGACCGTGGCGGCACCAACGAGGCGGTTCACGAAGCCAACGCCGCGCGCGATCTGCTGCTCGCCCGCCTGTCCGACCGGCGCGGCTCCTGATCCCGCATGACGGGGCATAAATTCCACCCCTCGATCCTGCGCGAATACGACATTCGCGGCGTTTTTGGCGAGACGCTGTCAGTCGAAGATGCCCATGCGGTGGGCCGCAGCTTTGGCAGCGTGGTGCGCCAGCGCGGCGGCAATCGGGTGGCTGTTGGCTATGACGGGCGGCTCAGCTCACCGGTCCTGGAACACGCGCTGGTCGAAGGGCTGACGGCGAGTGGCGTGGATGTGGTGCGGATCGGGTTGGGGCCAAGCCCGATGCTGTATTTTGCGGCGACACCTGCCGCAAACGCGCTATTTCCAGATGTGCAGGGCGGCGTTCACGTAACCGGCAGCCACAATCCCGCCAATCACAATGGCTTCAAGATGGTACTTGAAGGCGCTCCGTTCTTTGGGTCCGACATAATCGATCTCGGGCGCATCGCTGATGAAGCCGCATGGGTGAGCGGGAACGGCAGCGTCCAATGCGCCGACATTGCTGCAGCCTATGTCGATTGCTTGCTCGGCGCTTTGGATGGGATCGATCGCGAAGCCCTCAACGCTTTGCGCATCGGCTGGGATGCCGGAAACGGCGCGGCTGGTCCCATCATCGACGCGCTGACCGCGCGCCTGCCGGGATACCATGTCCTTCTTTATACGAGCGTGGACGGCCATTTTCCCAACCATCATCCTGATCCAACGATTGAGGGCAACCTCACCGATCTTTGCGCCGCTGTCGCGGAGCAATGCCTCGACTTTGGAGTGGCATTTGACGGCGATGGCGACAGGATAGGAGCGGTGGACAGCAAGGGGCGGGTGATCTGGGGTGATCAGTTGCTGGGCATCTACGCCGAAGACTTGCTGCGGAATGCCCCGGAATCAATGGTTATCGCCGATGTAAAGGCCAGTTCCACGCTGTTTGAGCGCATCGCAGAGCTGGGTGGAAAACCACTGATGTGGAAGACCGGGCACTCACCGCTAAAGTCCAAAATGAAGGAGACTGGTGCCCCGCTCGCCGGTGAAATGAGCGGGCATATGTTCTTTGCCGACAAATACTTCGGCTACGATGACGCGCTTTATGCTGCCGTCCGCCTGATTGCGGCCACGGTCCGAATCGGAATGAGCCTCACCGCGCTGCGCGATGCGATGCCTGAAAGGATCGCTACGCCCGAGCTTCGCTTTCAGGTGGACGAAGCGCGCAAGTTTGCGGTTGTGGACGAAGTGCTGGGCCAACTGATCGCCGATGGCGTGCCCGACGGGGTCCAGGTACACCAGATTGATGGTGTGCGCGTGGAAACGCCCGATGGCTGGTGGCTGCTGCGCGCATCGAACACGCAGGATGTGCTGGTGGTGCGCGCCGAAAGCACCAGCGACGAGGGTTTGGCGGGCCTGCTGGCCGAAGTGGACGCGCGTCTTGCCGCTGTCGGCCTCAAACGCGGCTGACCCGCCGCTTTGCGCTTGCCAAATCCGCAGCCGCTGACGCATCACGCTCTGCCTTGAAAGCGCGGGAAGACGAATGCTCATCGGGATCGATCTGGGGACCACCAACAGCGCGGTGGCCCTGTGGCAGAACAATGAAAACGGCGGCGAGGCCGTCCTTGTGCCAAACGCGTTGGGCGCGCTGCTGACGCCGTCTGCAGTTTCGGTCCTGCCCGATGGCAATACGCTGGTCGGCGCCGCCGCGCTGGAGCGTGTGGGCCTGAAAGACGGGGCGACCGCGACCAGTTTCAAGCGCCTGATGGGCACGGACCGCAAGCAGAAGCTGGGCAAAAAGGAATTCTCTGCCGAAGAATTGTCCGCGCTGGTGCTGATGTCCCTGCGCGATGACGTAACCGCGCACACCGGCACGCGCCCGACCGAGGCGGTGATTACCGTGCCTGCCTATTTCAACGACCGCCAGCGCAAGGCGACGCGCCGGGCGGGCGAGCTGGCGGGGCTGACGGTACGCCGCCTGATCAACGAGCCGACGGCTGCCGCGCTGGCCTTTGGCCTGCAGGACAAGGAAGAGCGCGAGCCGTTTCTGGTGTTCGATCTGGGCGGGGGCACGTTCGATGTGTCCATCGTCGAGATGTTCGAAGGCATTGTCGAAGTGCGCGCCTCTGCCGGGGACAACCGGCTGGGCGGCGACGATTTCAACAGCGCCATTGCCACAGCGGTGCGCGGGCGGCTCGATCCCGATGGCCTGCTGCGCAAGATCGACGAGCGCCGCGCCGAAGCGCTGCTGCTGCAGGCGGCCGAGCGCACCAAGCGGGGGTTGAGCGACGGGCAGGACGCGGAGTTTGCACTGACCGTGGAGGGCGCGCGGCTTTCGACCACCGTCACCGCCAGCGAATTTGAAGCGCAGGCCGAAGGGCTGATCCGGCGTTTACGCGATCCGGTGGTGCGGGCCTTGCGCGACAGCCAGATCGACGCTGCGAGTTTGAGCGAAGTGGTGCTGGTGGGCGGGGCGACGCGCATGCCGCTGGTGCGCAAGGCCATCACGCGGCTGTTCGGGCGCTTTCCCAACTCGTCGGTCCACCCCGACCACGCCGTGGCGCTTGGCGCGGCAATTCAGGGCGGTCTGATCGCACGCGATAGCGGTCTTGAGGAAATCCGCATCACCGATGTCTGCCCGTTCACGCTGGGCATTGAAACGGCAGAGCATTCAGCGCGGGGCACGGTGCAGCAGGGGCTGTTTTCCCCGATTATAGAGCGCAACACGCCGGTGCCGGTCAGCCGATCGGGCGTGTTCAGCACGATGGGTGATGGGCAGAAACAGATCGAGGTGAAGATCTATCAGGGCGAGGCGCGCGAGGTTTCGGGCAATGTCCATCTGGGCCAGCTGAAAGTGCCGGTGCCGCCGCGCCCTGCGGGGGAAGTGGCCATCGATGTGCGCTTTTCCTATGACAGTTCGGGGCTGCTGGAAGTGGACGTGGAAGTGCCACTGACCGGCGCGAAGCACAATCTGGTGATCATCGACGAGGAAGATCGCAAGGCCGCCAGCGATCTGGAATCGCGGCGCAAGGCGCTGGCCGCGCTGAAGCACCATCCGCGCGAAGAGGCGACCAACCAGATGCTGCTGGCGCGGGCAGAGCGGTGTTACGAGGAGTTTCTGGGCGATGTGCGCGCGGTGGTGGGTGACCGCACGCGCATGTTCGTGACCGCTCTCGACAGCCAGGACCCGCGCCGGATTGCCGATGCAGCGGCGGACCTTAGCGGGCTGCTCGACATGCTGGAAGCGAACCCGCCGCTTTGACACCGACTCAGGCCTGGCAAGTCCTCGGGATCAAAAAGACGCCCGACGTGGCGGCAATACGTCGCGCCTATGCCGAGCGGCTGAAGGCAATGGACATCGACAAGGACGTCGATGGCTATGCCCGCCTGCGCGAGGCACGTGATGCGGCGCTGCGCTGGGCAAGGATGCAGGCAAAGCCGGCGGTGCAGGATGAATTTGATTCCTTCGCCGGGGTGACGCCAATGGACGCGTTCGAACCGGACCCACAACCGGCCAAGGCTTTGGAATCGCATCAAGAATCCGAAGCCTCAAGTTGGCTTTATGCTGCACCTTCCGCGCGGGGTGAAGCCGATCCGAGCCTGACGACGCGGCTGGGCGATAACGCGCCCAAGCTGGACGTGACGACGGGCTTTTCGGCAGCGCAGGCGCCGGCGGAACAGGCCATCGGGGTGGGGCGCGATCCCTTTGCGCGGCCCGTCCTGCTGGGGCTGGAAGCCACGTCCGATGCGGTCATGCCTGCGTGGGCGCACGAGCAAGCGCTGCACCGGCTGCTCTATGTGGACGAGCCGCAGGATGCCAGAGACGCCACGCCACCCCCGCTGGAAGGGTGGGAAGAGGCGATGGCGCTGGGCCATCTGAAAGCGGTGCTGCGCAATGCCGAAACGGTAAGCGTGACCGCCTTTGACGAGATCGACAACTGGCTGGCGCGCCTGCTGACCGGGGCGTGGCCACGTTCCGCCCCGTTGCTGGAGCCTGCGGCGGCAGTGTTCGGCTGGGAAAGCGAGCGCGGGCAGGTATCAGAGCGGCCATCGGTGGCATTCCTGAATGCGCGGCTGCGGGGATTGCGGTTCCGCGAGAAAGTGCTGGAACCGAAGCATCCGCTGCACAAGGCGTGGGTGGAATTGACCGCGCCGGCGCAGCAGGGCAGTCGCAAGGGCTGGTTCGTGAAGCGCGCCGATGTGGAGCAATTGCTGGCGGGCGTGCGCAAGAACTTTCCCGAAATCGAACATCACTTTGATCCGTGGCGTGTGGCGCTTTGGGACAAGCCCGAGGGTTCGGACACGGGTTCTGGCTGGTTCAGCAAAACGCGGCTATGGATATTTGCAGCGATTCTGGTGGTGCAGATCCTGCGCTTTGCGCTGGCCGACCGGACGCCCGACGGATCAACCCCGCCACTGCCGGTCGCGCTATCGGCCAGCGAGATTGCCGAAGATGGCAAGGCAATCCAAGGCGCACTGGACCGGATCTTCGGGCCGGAAATCACGCTGGACGGGCTGAAATCTCTTCAGCCAGACCTTGCCGCGCTGTTCACCGCCAACCGCACGATTGCGCGCAGCGATGGCAGCGATGCGGCGGCCTATACGGCCAAGGTTCACGATCTGGTGCGTGAGCGGATGTATGCCACCGCGCTGGTGGAGAAAGGGCCGCTGCTAGCCGATGTGCAACAGGTGCGCGCTGACCTGCTGCGGGCCGCGCGCGAGGTGGGTGCGGCGCAGTGCATGGCCTTTGTCCGCACGCGCAGGATGGATCGGCAAGTGGCGGTGCCCGATGCAGTGCTGGGCGCGGAGCGCAAATTGGCGGTGCGGATGCTTGATGCCAGCCAGCTTGGTCCGCCTGCGCGGATTGCGCCGGGCAATGCGCAAGTGCCCGGCGCGCTGGTGGACAAGGTGATGACGCTGTCCGGCATTCCCGAAGAGCGTATCCGCAAAGCGATGAATGGTCAGGGTTCTGATGCCGACCAGTGTGCGGTGACGATTGCGCTGATCGACGCGGCGCTGGCGTGGCCGGGCAAGGAACGCGAGGCCATCCTTTCGGTTCTGTGAGCGCGCGCCTACATAAAGGGGCAATGACACTCCCCGCATCGATCACCCAATGGTTCACCGCGCGGGGCTGGCGCGTGCGGCGGCATCAGACCGAGATGCTTGAGGCCGCACGTGCAGGGCAGCATGCGCTGCTGGTGGCCGATACCGGGGCTGGCAAGACACTGGCGGGGTTCCTGCCGACACTGGCGGACTTTGCGGGCGATGATCCGCCGGGCGATGGGCTGCACACGCTCTATGTCTCGCCGCTGAAGGCGTTGGCGCATGACGTGCAGCGCAATCTGCTGACGCCAGTGGACGAGATCGGGCTGAAGGTTCGCATCGAGACGCGCAGCGGGGATACGCCGTCTGATCGCAAGGCACGACAGCGGGCCAAGCCGCCGCATGTGCTGCTGACCACGCCGGAATCGCTGTCACTCCTGTTGAGCTATCCTGAGGCGGCAACGATGTTCGCCGGGCTGCGGCGAGTGATCGTGGACGAGGTCCATGCCTTTGCCACGGGCAAGCGGGGGGACTTGCTGGCGCTGGCGCTCGCGCGGTTGCAGGGGATTGCGCCGGACATGCGGCGGGTGGCTCTTTCGGCCACGGTGGCCGATCCGCAGGACTTCTGTGCGTGGCTTGCGCCCGATGGCAATGCCGCTTCGGTGCGGCTGGTGGAGGGTGAGGAGGGCGCAAAGCCGGAGCTTTCGATCCTGCACCCCGAGGACCAGCGCGTGCCGTGGGGCGGACATGCAGCAGCGTGGGCCGTGCCGCAGCTGTATGACGAGATCCGGCGCAACAACACCACGCTGATCTTCACCAACACGCGCTTTCTGGCGGAGTATATCTTCCAGCTGCTGTGGGATGTGAACGAAGACAAGCTGCCCATCGGCATCCACCACGGGTCGCTGTCCAAGGAAGCGCGGCGCAAGGTGGAAGGCGCGATGGCGCGGGGCGAATTGCGTGCGCTGGTCTGCACCGCCAGCCTTGATCTGGGCGTGGACTGGGGCAACGTCGATCTGGTGGTGCAGATGGGCGCGCCCAAGGGTTCGTCGCGCCTTTTGCAGCGGATCGGGCGGGCCAACCACCGGCTCGACTGCCCCAGTAGGGCGCTGCTAGCGCCGGGCAATCGCTTTGAATTTCTGGAAGCGTTTGCGGCGCAGGAAGCGGTGCATGAAGGCAAGCGCGATGGCGAGGAGTTCCGCGCGGGCGGGCTGGACGTGCTGGCGCAGCATGTGATGGCTTGTGCCTGTGCGGGGCCTTTTGACGAGGTGGCGCTGCTGGCCGAAGTGCAATCGGCCCATCCTTATCGATGGATTGATGACGCGCAATGGCAGCGGGTGCTGGCCTTCGTGGCTACCGGAGGATACGCGCTGCGCGCCTATGACAGGTTCAAGCGGATCGTGCGGGACCGGAGCGGCACGTGGCGGCTGACGCATCCTGAGCACGCGGCACGGCATCGGTTGAACGCGGGGATCATCGTCGATTCCGAGATGCTGGACGTGCGGTTCCGCAACGGGCGTTCGCTGGGCAAGGTCGAGGAAGGGTTCGGCGCGTCTCTATCGCCGGGCGATACGATCCGGTTTGCGGGGATGGACCTTGAGGTTGAGGGCGTGCGCGATCTGGAACTGATCGTGCGGGCGGCGAAGAAGCCCGGGCAGATTCCGAGCTACATGGGCGCGCGGCTGCCGCTGACTACGCACCTTTCGGATCGGGTGCGGGGGCTGTTGGTGGACCGCGCGGGCTGGGCGCGGTTTCCCGATGACGTGCGCGAATGGCTGGAAATGCAGGACTGGCGCAGCAAGTTGCCGGGACCGGGGATGCTGCTGGCGGAGAGTTTTCCGCATCAGAACAAGCACTATACAGTCTACTACACCTTCGAGGGGTGGAACGCGAACCAGTCGCTCGGCATGCTGATCACGCGGCGAATGAACGAGCGCGGGTTGGTGCCGCTGGGGTTTGTGGCCAACGACTATTCGCTCGCGGTGTGGGGCGCGCGGCCGGTGGGTGATCCTGCACCGCTGCTATCGCCCGATATTCTGGCGCATGAATTTGTGGAATGGGTGCAGGAATCGCACCTGCTGCGCCGCGCTTTCCGCGAAGTGGCGGTGATTTCGGGGCTGGTGGAGCGGCAACATCCGGGCAAGCGCAAATCGGGCAAGCAAGTGACGTTTTCGACCGACCTGATCTATGACGTGCTGCGCCGGTATGAGCCGGATCACCTGCTGATTGAGGCGGCATGGGCCGATGCGCGGGCACGGATGACCGATGTGGGGCGGCTGGGCGACTTGCTCGACAGGGCGGTGGGCCAGTTGGTCCATGTCGAACTGGACCGCGTCAGCCCGCTGGCCGTGCCGGTGCTGGTGATGATCGGGCGCGAAACCACGCCTGCCGGAGCGGCAGACGATGAGTTGTTGGTGGAAGCGGAAACGTTGGCGGCAGCGGCGATGCGGGCGGACTGATTGGCAGCCGCCTTGAGATCAGCCGATCCACAACCACAGGCCGGCGGGCACGCCGAAGAACTGATAGTGCGCCCATGTGATCAGGAACCACACCAGAAAGGCGATAATCCAGATCACGCCGATCGCGCCGAAGTGTTCAAAGCGCGGCCAGAACGAAGTGCGACGCAGCCACGGGCCGTATTCGCGCTTGTTCCATGCACCCTTGCGCTTGTCCTGAAAGTGCGAGCCGAGGAGCGCGAGCACGATCATCCCGGCCATCAACACGATAGAGCGGCCAGTGGGCGCGGCGATGATGTGACCCAAAGCCCACAGTGCGATGCCCCACATCATCGGGTGGCGGGTGATCTTGAACACGCCCGAGGGGATCACGGTGCCAAGCCCCGCTGCATTCTTGCCCGGAAGCGCCGGATTGCGGGCGAACGAGGGCAGCAGGAAAGCCGTGGCGACGACTGTCAGCACACTGGCAACAAACCACGAAAGCGGATGCATCCCGTCCCACAGCGCCGCACCCGCATCAGTACGATCAAACACGACTATGGCCCACGCCAAGGTGCCAATCGACACGAACGAGTAGAACAGCAGGAAGGCTTGGGCACCGAATTTAGATGTCAGCGCGCCACGCAATGGCCCTGACATGATAAAGTGGCTTGCCACAAAAGCACAAGTCGCCACCAGAAGGTGGACCAACGAAGCATCCATTTGATCCCCCATCTCCGTCGGTTCGCTGCGACCCGAACCGTATCGTTTTGATGTCTTCGCCTAGTTTGACGACCGAACACTGGCAACCAGCGTTACCGCCGATTTGTTCCGATCTGGACCAAGTTTACTGCCAACAAACCAGTTCCGGTCAAGTCACGCCATGCATAAGCTTTTTCAGAGGGATCGCTATGACGAGCAGCACAGCTCCGACACAGACCGATACCAGGCCAATCGTGGTGAACACCCCGACATACGTATCGAGGCTGACCTTGAGGTTGGTAACCTGCCCGCCGACCGTTTCGACGCTGGCAACCTGGGCCACCATCCCTGCAACATATTGCGCGACCGCAATGGACAGGAACCACACACCCATCATCATGCCCACGATGCGCGCCATTGACAGCTTGGTGATCATCGACAGGCCGACCGGCGAGATGCACAGCTCGGCCATCGAATGGATGAGATAAAGCCCGGCAAGCCACATCAGCCCGACCTTGAACTGCGCATCGGCGAACTGCGCGCCCCACACCAGCAGCAGGAACCCGCCGCCCACGCCCATCAGCGCGATAGCGAACTTGATCGGGATTGAAGGCTCAACCCCTCGCCGCGCCATTGCGTTCCACATCACACTGAACAGCGGGGCGAGCGTGACGATGAACAGCGCGTTGAAGATCTGCGTCTGGCCTGCAGGCATGACATAAACCGCATCGTTGCCAAAGCCGAGGCTGCGCGCATAGGCCATTCCGCCGAACCCTGCGAGCATGACCAGACCAAAGGCCATTGCCATCTTGCGCTTTGTTTCAGGCGCCTCGCCATTGCCGAAAAACCACGTCAGCGCCCAGCCAAGCCCGCCAAGAAGCAGGGCAAAGAACAGGTAATAGCTGGCAGGCGTTTCGCGGAACATGGCGAAGAGCGGGCGCGTCCAGCCCACTTCGAGCATGGTGTTGCGTTCGGCAAACAGGGTGAGCGACGATCCGGCCTGTTCGAACAGCGTCCAGAACACGGTGTTGAACACGATCAGCACCATCGCCGCCAGCATCATCTGGAATTCAACGCGGTTGCCTGCGGTCAGCGCCCAGATCAGGATGCCGGGAACTGCGATGAGGAAAGTGCCGAACATCATCTTGCCCATGATCGGCAGGCCAAGGAAGTATCCGACCAGTCCCTCGCCAGCAGCTGGTGGCACATAGGCCATCAGGTTGGTAAACAGGAAGAAGAACAGCGGGACGCAGACCACAGCCGCACCATAAATCAGCCAATCCTTGCGCGGATCGGCCCCGGCAGGACGTTCGCCATAGCCATCAAGGCGTCCGCCATCGAACTGGAACAGCACCCACGAAAAGGTCATGCCCAGCGCCGCAAGGCCGAAGCCCGCCCACCAGCCGACTGCTTCGGCAAGGATCGGGCAGAAGAACTGTGAAATCAGCGAGCCGAGATTGATGCCCATGTAAAAGATGGTGAAGCCTGAATCGCGGCGGCGGTCTCCATCGGCGTAGAGCGTACCGACGATGGTGGAGATGTTGGGTTTGAAAAAGCCGTTGCCGACGGTGACGAGCGAGAGGCCAATCAGCAGAATGCCGATGTGGAAGGGGGAGCGTTCGCCATCGGATTCAAAGCCGCCGGGCGCGACACGCTTTGTCTCGGTGCCATCGGCAGCCTTTAGCGAGACCGACTTGTCATCGTTGCCGACGATTTCGAGCCGCTGGCCGCCCATTTCCAGCGAGCGAACTTCCTTGGTCGCGCCTTCAGGGCCGGCAATTTCTGAAACAGCCACGTCATAACGCTGGCCTTCGATCACGGCATAAGGCTTCGCTGCCTCGCCGCCGAAGCAGAGCATGAAGTAGCCAATGGCCATCAGAATCGCGCCGAATTTGACGGAGCGCTTCGAGCCGAGATAGCGGTCTGCGAGGAGTCCGCCGATCAGCGGAGTAAGATAGACCAGTGCGGTAAAGCCGCCATAAATGCCTGTGCTGGTGGCATCGTTGAACAGGAAATGCTTGGCCAGATAGAGCGTCAGGATCGCCCGCATCCCGTAGTAGCCGAAGCGTTCCCACATCTCGGTGGTGAACAGGCGCTTGAGTTGCGCCGGATGGCCGAACCATTCGTCAGGCGCGGGGGCAGTTGCAGGTTGGGCGCCGTTGATCGGAGCGGTCGTCATGTTATCCTGAGCCATGCGAGCGGGCGGCCTCGTGGTTGTGGTTGTCGTGTCAATAATGCAAGTGCCGCGCCTCTCCCGCGCAGCAAAGGCACGCGCTTTAGTCGCACGTTCGGCAATGGCAAGAAACTATTTTCATTCGCAACCAGATTGGTCGCTCGCGCTCAGGGTGTGGATCACGCCTGACCGACGGGCCGTTGTGCGTCTGACTGTATTATGGCAGTGCATCACCAGTAGCCCAATCAAATCATGAACTAGGCAAATCATGAATCACGCCAACCGCCCGGTTTATCTGCGCCTGCGCGACGAGATTTGCGCGGCCATTCTGGATGGCCTTTACCCGGAAGGTGCGATGCTGCCATCGGTGCGCGCCTATGCCGCGCAGCAAGGCGCCAATCCGCTGACCGTGGCCAAAGCCTATCAGCAGTTTCAGGATGAGGGGCTGGTCAATGTGCAGCGCGGCATCGGCATGTTTGTGGCCCCCGGCGCGGTGACGGCGCTGCGCGCACGCGAGCGCGAAGCCTTCATTCGGGAGGAATGGCCAGAGATTGCGACGCGAATGCAGCGCCTTGGAATCACTCTTCGTGACGTAACGGAAAACACCTGAACCGGTCCATTTTCGGTCACGCGTGATACTATCAACAGATTGTAATGATCGTACTACCGTGGCAAGTGGAAGAAACGTGCCTGTAACGGGGGTTCGGGCGCGGGGATCGTCAATAACTGGGGGGCATTCCACGCGAATGCCAGGCGGAGGGAATATCATGATACGATCGGAGCTGCTGCAGGCGCTCACCAAAGAGAGTCCGGGGATGCGCAGCGAGGAAATCGAGCGCGTTGTCGATGTCTTCTTCGACGAGATCGCAAAGCGTCTCGCCGAAGGGGGACGCGTGGAACTGCGCGGCTTTGGCGCGTTTTCCACGCGGGAACGCGATGCCCGCAAGGGCCGCAACCCGCGCACCGGGGAAACGGTGGAAGTGCCGGGCAAGCGCGTGCCTTATTTCAAGGCAGGCAAGGAAATGCGGGTTCGGCTGAACGCGGACTGACGCATATTTATTGAAAAAACGGCAAAGGGCGCGGTAACGAAAGTTGCCGCGCCCTTTGCGCTGTGGCAGGCGCAAATCAACGCGGACGTGGCGGAATGGTAGACGCCAGGGACTTAAAATCCCTTGATCCTTGATCGTGCGGGTTCGAGTCCCGCCGTCCGCACCATATTGCAGTTGTGCGACTCGCGCCGCGCGCTTGTCGTAAATCCGTCCCGGAACCGTCGCAAAACGGTCAGGAACCATCCCTAGAGGCGACGCCAAGCAAAGCGTTTCCATGAGGGATACCAAGACCATGACCGAGATTTTTGAGCGATCGCGCCGCGCGATCCTGCTGTGCAGCGCTGCCCTTTGTCTGGCCACTCCTGCATACGCTGCCGATGAACAGGTTGCGCCCGATGCGGCTGCTGACATGGCAGACGATCAAACCCGCACGGCGCGCGAAATCGTGGTGCAGGGCACAATCGGTTTCCGCAATCACAGCGATCAGGCCGAACCGGTTCTGGTCTATGACGAGGAATACTTCCGCCGCTTCGAACCGCTGACCGCAGGCGATGCGCTGAAGCGCGTGCCTTCGGTGACGTTCCTTTCGGACGTGCTGGAATCTGACGGCGCACGCCTGCGCGGCCTCGATCCGGGTTACACCCAGATCCTGATCAACGGGGACCGCATTCCCGGATCGAACGTCGACCGCTCGTTCTTCCTTGATCGCGTTCCGGCCGAACTGATCAAGCAGGTCGAGATCGTGCGCTCCAACTCGGCGCGCCGTACTGGCGATGCGGTGGCGGGAACGCTCAACATCGTGCTGCGCGATGCGTTTTCGATGGACGGCGGCTATGTTCGCGGCGGTGCGCTGATCTTTGACGATGGCGAGATCAAGCCTTCGGGCGGCCTTTACTATGGCGGCAAGTTCGGTCCCGGCCGTCTGCTGGCGGGCGTGAACGTGCAGGGACGTTACAACCCCAAGAAGAAGACCAGCTTCCGTTATGGCGATTCGCCCGAGAACAACCCGAACTACGCCACCGACGACTTTGCCGACCGGGAAGATCAGGCCGATACCCGCAATGGCACCGACTATGCCGGCAACCTGAGCTGGGCCTATGACGACGGCGAGAACAAGTTCGAGATCGCGGGCAACTATGTGCGCACGGATCGCGACCAGATCGAGCGTTCGTCGGGCTATAACGATCCGACATCGACGACCGGTCCCATTCGCATCAACGCCAATGGCAACCTGACCTATGACAACTACAACCCGCTGTTCATCAAACAGGAAAGCTGGGCCGCAACTGCCAAGTTCATCAAGGAAACAGACCTTGGCAAGACCACGGCGCGCATCGGATTTGCCCGGTTTGACAACAAGGAAGAAGAGTTCGAGCACGAGATCGAGTTCGACCGCTCCACGCCGCGCTATACCGGCGACTACTCGCTGACCGATATCCGCGACGATGAACTTTCGATGCAGTTGGAGCAGACCTTCAAGCTGAGCGAAGGCCTTGAGCTTGCGCTGGGCGGCTTTGCCCAGAACAAGGACCGTGACACCGACATTTCGGACGTGCGCAACCGCTTCAACGTGCCGCGCGCTTCGCTGCTGACGTACAACCAGTTCACCAACAATCCTGACGCGTTTGCTATCGCGTTTCCGGCCACCACCAACACGCCGGGCGGCCTCAACACCATCGAGGAAGATCGCCGCGATCTTTATGCGCTGGTCGAAGGCAGCAATGGCGGGGTGAAGTATGAAGCCGGTGTTCGCTGGGAAAACACCACGGTCAACATCAACGACCTGACTGCCGCAACGCAGACCCGCGTGAAGTACAACTTCCTGCTGCCATCGGCATCGGTCAAGGTTCAGTTGGGTGACGGACGCCTGACAGCATCGGCTGCGCGCACCGTGCGTCGCCCGCGCTTCGACTATATCTCGCCTGCACTGCTGGAAGCCGAATTGGGTGACAACGATCTGCTCGGCAACACCAGCCTGCGCCCGGAAACAGCATGGGGTGGCGATCTTGGCTATGAATATCGCCTTGGCCAAACCGGAGTGATCGGGGTCAACGTGTTCTACCGCAAGGTGCAGGATCTGGTCGAGCTGACCAACACGCAGGTTGAGGGTTCTGAAGGACCGGGCACGTTCGTCTATCAGCCGCGCAACGTGGGTGATGGCGAAGTGTGGGGCGTGGAGTTCGATCTTTCGGCTGACCTTGGCGCGGTGGGGCTGCCAGACACCGGTGTGTTCGGCAACCTGTCGCTGATTGACAGCTCCATCGAAGACGAATTCGGCAGCCGCCGCTTCAACGGCCAGTCGAAGTTCGTCTACAACTTCGGCGTCATCCAGAACCTGCCAAGCGTTGGCGCTTCGTTCGGCGCAACCTATCGCAAGCAGGGTTCGGCCTATGACCGCACCGTGGGCGAAGAAGTGACCACGACGTACGGTGCCGACCTCGAAATCTTCGTCGAGAAGCGCATCGGCAAGAGCTTCACCATCCGCGCGGTGGGTTCAAACCTGCTCAACAGCAGCAAGGACGAAGTGTTCAACAAGTTTGCGACGACGGGTGACCAGATCGCGCGCGACTTTGATGAATACGAACTCGAATCCGAAGAAGCAGGGCCAGTGTTCCAGATCGTCGCGCGGTACGCGTTCTGATGGGGCGGAACGCTATCGTAAAGCCAGGGCCGGGGGCGTTGCTCTCGGCTTTGGCCGTTTCGCTTTGCGCGGGCCTGCTGGGCGGTTGCGCCGGGATGCAGGCTGCTCCGCGCCCCTCCTATCCAGCCGTCGATGTTCAGGCCACGGGTGAAACCGCACCGGTGGGCACGGGCAAGGCTGATGCGGCGGACGATCCGGCGATCTGGCGCAATGCGGCCAATCCTGCGGCCAGCCTGATCCTGGGGACGGACAAGAAGGCCGGGCTTTACGTCTATGGGCTGGACGGCAAAGTGCGCGATTTTGTGGCCGCAGGGCTGCTCAACAATGTGGACCTGCGCGAAGTTGCGCCGGGGCGCATTCTGGTGGGTGCCAGTGACCGGACCGATGGCGCAGTGCCCAAGATCGCGCTGTTCACGCTGGATGGCGCAAGTGGCAAACTGACCGCTCTGGGCGCGCAGGCCTTCATGGCGGCGGGGCGCGCGCCGGTGCAGGCCTATGGTTTCTGCATGGGCAAGGCGCTGGGTGCTGGAGAGCTGGCGCGGGCCTATGTCGTGCTCAAGGACGGCGAAGTGGCTGAAAGCCGCCTGATCGATGCTGGCGAAACGATCCGTGCGGAATATGTGCGTTCGGTGAAGTTTGCCACGCAATCCGAAGGCTGCGTGGTGGATGACCGGACAGGCATTCTCTACGTTGCCGAGGAAGACGTCGGCATCTGGAAGGTGGATCTGAAGCCAGCGTCGCTGAGCGCACAAGCCTTTGCGATGGTCGGGCCGGACAAGGGCCTGGTCGATGACGTGGAAGGCCTTGCGCTGGCCCCTGCGGGCGAAGACGGCGGGTTCCTCGTTGCATCGAGCCAAGGCGACAACGCCTATGTCCTGTTCGATCTGGCCACGGCTGCCCCAAGGGGACGGTTCCGCATTGCCGCTGGACGCTTTGGGGCGACCAGCGACACCGATGGGATCGAACTGGCGCTGGGGGATTTCGGTCCCGCATTTCCCGGCGGGCTATTCGTAGCGCAGGACGGCGACAATGCACCGGCAGCACAGAACTTCAAGTTGCTCGGCTGGGATGAAATTGTCCAAGCATTACAAAGATGAATGACATTAAAATCAGCGACAATGTGCGCTAGGTAACTTCACGGTAGGACTTTGTAGCCTAAGCTTGTCCTGTCCGGGACTTGCGCGAGTCCCGGAAGCGGGGACCAATGCGCAAGGGGACAGGGCTTGGCCCAGCCAGAAGACCAGATACCGCAAGCCGCAAATAGCGGTGAAGACAAACGGGGAGCGGAACAGCGCGCCGCCCCCCGCTTCATGCTGTTGATCAGGGCTGCCAAGCTGATTGCTGACGATTCACGCGAATTTCTCTGCGTTATTCGCGATGCTTCATCCACCGGCCTTAAAATCCGCCTGTTTAATCCGCTGCCACCCCATCGCACGCTGGCCGTGGAGATGAGCAATGGTGACCGTTATCCCGTAGAACTGGTGTGGAAAGAAGGCGAGTTCGCCGGCTTCCGTTTTGGCGCCGATGTTGATGTGCAGCGTCTGCTTGACGAAAGCCACGGAGCCTTCCCCAAGCGTCAGGTGCGATTGCGCATCCTTCTTGACGGGATTCTGCATTCAGGTGGCGAGGCACTGCGCGTGGCTTTCCGGGACATCTCGCAGCAAGGCGCGCAGATCGAGAGCGACAAGTGGCTCTTGATGAACGAACTGGTGCGGATCGAGACGGATGTCATGCCGCCGCTTTATGCCAAAGTGCGCTGGCGCAGCCACCCGCGCTATGGCCTGCTGTTTGAACAGACGTTCAAGCTGGACGAACTGGCACGTATCGCTGCACCACTGCAGACCGGTGAGCATGAACACGACGCGCGCAACCATCCGGAGCGCTTTCGGCGTCCTTGATCCGTGTGACGCCTATGGGCAGGCAAACTTTCGCCAAACCCGCGCCCATCGTTAACCATCCTTTATCCATTTTCCTTCACCTCTGACCCCAGCGAAGAGCGCTTTAGACGGGGGTTTTAATGGTTAACGGGACGATTCGTGCCACGGGTGCGACTTCAGCGAACCAGAGCCGCAAGGTTGACGTTGCAATCATCGGCGCAGGGCCAGCCGGCCTTACCGCCGGATACCTCCTGACGAAGCGCGGCTTCTCGGTGGCAATCATCGAGAAGGACCACACTTACGTCGGCGGGATCAGCCGCACGGTGGAGCACGAAGGCTACCGCTTCGACATCGGCGGACACCGCTTTTTCTCGAAATCGCAGCAGGTGGTCGATCTGTGGAACGAGATCCTGCCGGACGATTTCATCCAGCGCCCGCGCATGAGCCGCATCTACTATGAGGGCAAGTTCTACTCCTATCCACTGCGTGCGTTCGAAGCGCTGTGGAACCTCGGGCTGGTGCGCTCAACCTTGTGCATGGCAAGCTTTGCCAAGGCCAAGGCATTCCCGAACCGCACGGTGAAGAGCTTCGAGGACTGGACGATCAACCAGTTCGGCAGCAAGCTCTATTCGATCTTCTTCAAGACCTATACCGAGAAGGTGTGGGGCATGCCCTGTGACGAGATGAGCGCAGACTGGGCGGCGCAGCGCATCAAGGGGCTTTCGCTCTGGGGCGCTGTCACTGATGGCCTCAAGCGCAGCCTTGGGCTGAACAAGCGCCCGAATGACGGGATGCAGACCAAGACCCTGCTCGAAACCTTCCGCTACCCGCGCCTCGGCCCGGGCATGATGTGGGATGCTGCACGCGACAAGATTCTGGCCACCGGCAACGGCGAAGTGCTGATGGGCCATTCCTTCAAGCAACTGGCGGCTGATGGGCAGGGCGGCTGGCGCCTGTCTGCCACCGGCCCGGATGGCGATGTGATGATTGAGGCTGGCCACGCCATCAGTTCTGCGCCGATGCGCGAACTGGGCGCGCGCCTGCACCCGCTACCGGCAACCTCGCTGGAGGGCAGCCGCTTGCGCTATCGTGATTTTCTGACCGTGGCGCTGAAAATCCGGTCGGAAGAACTGTTCCCCGACAACTGGATCTACATTCACGACAGCAAGGTGAAGGTGGGCCGCATCCAGAACTTCCGTTCATGGTCGCCCGAAATGGTGCCCGATGACAGCGTGGCCTGCGTGGGGCTGGAATACTTCTGCTTCGAAGGCGACGATCTGTGGGATTCGACCGACGATGATCTGATTGCGCTGGCGACCAAAGAAATGGCGATCCTCGGCCTTGTCAGCCCGGACAAGGTGATTGGCGGCGTGGTGGTGCGTCAGGAAAAGGCCTATCCGGTTTACGACGACGAATATGCCGCCAACGTGGCCGCAATGCGCACCGAACTGGAAGCTGCACACCCGACGCTGCACCTTGTGGGCCGCAACGGCATGCACCGCTACAACAACCAGGATCACGCGATGATGACCGCGATGCTGACGGTGGAAAACATCGCGGCGGGTGCGCGGGTCTATGACACGTGGTGCGTCAACGAGGACGCAGAGTACCACGAAGCGGGTGATGAGGGTGCGCAGAACGCGATCCCCGCACGCGCAACGCTGAGCGAGGATCAGGCTGCAGCGCTGGCTTCGGTGCGCGCAGTGCCCGAGCGGATCGCGCCTGAAAAGCCCGCAAAGGCTGCCTGACGGTAATACTGGTGTCCGAATTGAACGGGATGATCCTGCCGATGATCGACCGCCTGCGCCGCATCACACTTCTGCGCTACCTGCTTGCCAGCGTGGGGGCGCTGGCAGTGGACATGGGTTCGTTCCTTGCGCTGCTGGCGCTGGGGACGATCCCGGTGGCGGCATCGGCTGCGGGCTATTCGCTGGGCATCGTGGCGCATTGGCTGCTGTCCAGCCGCACTGTGTTCACCGACGAGGTCGCTTCGGAGCGTGGTGCGCGCAACCGGCAGAAGGCCTTGTTCGTGGGGTCTGCACTGGTCGGCCTTGGGCTGACCACGCTGATCGTGGCGGCCGGAACGATGATTGGCGTGGATTCGCGTCTTGCCAAGATCGCCGCCATCGGCGCGAGCTTCACTGCCACATGGCTGCTGCGCAAACGGGTGGTGTTTCAGTGAGCCGCAACCGATGAGGGGGGCTGTCGACAGTCCCTCGTCAGGAAGTTCCGGCACGTCCACCCCGTGGGCTGCTGTGCTGGCCGTTTGGCTGCTGGGTGCCGCGCTGATGCTGTTCGCGGGTTGGGGTGCATTCTCACCCACGCATTTCCTTGATGGCGATGATGCGCTGCGATTGCAGCAAGTGCGCGATCTGTTGGCAGGGCAAGGTTGGTTTGACCTTACCCAAAATCGCATCGCCCCGCCCGACGGCGTGCCCATGCACTGGACACGCATTGTTGACCTGCCAATTGCGACGGTGATCGTGCTGCTGCGTCCGCTGCTCGGCATGGCGCAGGCCGAAGTGGTTGCCATCGTGCTGGTGCCACTGCTGACGTTGCTGGCGGCAATGGCGCTGACGGCGCGGCTGGCAGCACGGCAATTCGGCGCAAAGGCGGGCGCGATTGCGGCACTGCTGGTGCTGACCGCAGTACCCGCATCTTTCAGAATGATGCCGCTGCGCATCGATCATCATGGCTGGCAATATGTGCTGGCGTTGGTGGCGCTCAACGGCATGGCCTCACGCTCTGTCAGGGGTGGCGGCGCGGTGGCAGGGTTGGCGCTGGCGCTTTCACTCGCGATCTCCCTCGAATCGCTGCCGCTGGCGGTGATCTTCGCAGGCGTCTGCGCGCTGCGCTTGCTGCGCGGCGATGACCGCTGGCTGGTGAGCTACATGGCAAGCCTTGCACTGGGCGGGGCGGGACTGTTCCTGCTGACGCGCGGCCTGGGCGATCTTGCCGACTATTGCGATGCTCTGTCACCGGTACATGTGGCGGTCCTGCTGTGGGTTGCGGGCGTGTGCGCGCTGGCATTGCCCCGGCTGCGCACGCGGCCTCCGGCGCTGGGCATGGCCGTGTTGGGGATTGCCGGGCTGGGTGCCGTTGCAATCATGGGCCTGCGCGCACCACAATGCCTTTCTGCCGATGCCTTTGGCGCGCTCGATCCGCTGGTAAAGACGGTATGGCTGCAGTCAGTGGTGGAAGGACTGCCCTTCTGGCGGCAGGGCTTGGTGCTGGGCGCAACAATGGTTCTGCTGCCCGCGCTTGGCCTTCTGGCCTGCTGGCGGCTGTGGTGCATGGCGCAAAACCGGCAGGCACGCGATTTCTGGGTGGACACAGCGCTGCTGCTGGCCGGGGCGACCTTGGTCGGCCTGCTGGTGGCTCGCGCTTCGGCGGTGGCGTGCCTGTTCGCTGCGGTTCCGGCTGCTTGGCAAATCGAAGAGCAGATCGCGCGCTGGTCTGCCGACCGGCTGCTGCTGCGCCGCCTTGCGCGCGTGCTGCTGATCGTGGCGCTGTTCGTGCCTGGGGCGCTGGTCGGCATGGCTGCTTCGGCGATCAATCCGCCCAAGCCACCCTCCGGAAAATTGATCCAGACATGCGATTTCGCCGCGCTTGCCCCGCAGATTGCGGCCATGCCGCGCGCAACCATCCTGTCCGGGCTGGACATCGGGCCGACCCTGCTGGTCACCAGCAATCACACCGTGATCGCCACTGCGCACCACCGAGCCAGCGCCGCGATGCGCGATCTGATCGTCGCGTTCCTCGGCCCCGATCACGGCGCGCGCAAGATCATGGCGCAGCGCGGGGCGACGCTGGTGGTGGTGTGCCCAAGTGGTGGAGAGTCCCGCGTCTATCGCAAACTCGCGCCCAATGGGTTCATGGCGCACCTTGTAAAGGGCCGCGCCCCGGACTGGCTGGAGCCGGTGCCAGTCGATCCGCAATCCGGGGTCAAGGTCTGGCGCGTGCGCTGAAGCGCCGTCATCCCGCTGCAGTTGCCACGTCAAACGCAACCGACATCCGCTCACCCGAACCGAAGCGCCGCGTGCCGTGGTAGAACGTGCTGGGGAACAGCACCGCGCTGCCTGTCACCGGGATGATCGTAGCGAGCGGCGGCAGATCCAGCCCAAGATCGGGCGGCGAGCGGCCAAGTTCCAGGCACCCTGCATCCCCAACCCCTGCGTCGGACGGAACCACCAGATGCACGGCGGATGACACAATGCCTTGCGGGTGGACATGCTCGGTATGGCGGCCCGCGCCTGTCATGCGGATCGACCAGCTTCCGCGCATGAACCACGGCTGGTCGCGATGGCGCAGCAGGGGGTGGGTGTCGTCAGCAGGCGGCAGGCCACCGCGGAAATCGGCAATCATATCCTTGATGGCCGCGCGCAGGGTGCGCAGCTCCGGCTCCATGCGATCAAACAGGCCGCCCCATGTCTGGCTGCCGCTGCGCACGGACTGGCCGACCGGCGGCAGCGAATTGGCGTGAAGATCGCGCAAAAGGGTGACCAGATCGGCCAGAAACGCGGGCGACAGGCCAAGCCGACGCTGCGCATAAAGGCCGGGCTGGCCGTGCAGCCATTGCGCGCGCGGATCGTCCAGCATCCGCCACGCCAGATCGCGCAAGGCCCATGCTGCGATCGTATCGGGCCGTTCGGCGATGACTTCGGCTAAGAGCACTTCGGCCCGGTGGGGCGCGCGCTGGCGGAGGCGGTGGCGGGCTTCCTGAAGCTTGCGTTCCGGCGTCTGCACGACGAGCGCGGCAAAGATCTGCTCGGCCCGGGCAAGATCGCCAGCAGCGCCCGCATGTTCAGCCTCGGCCAATGCCAGCGCAACATTGCCGGGCTGCGCGGCGACAGCGCGACCGACGACGGCGGCGGCATCGGCGTGACGGTCTGTCCCCGAAAGTGCGTTTGCCCATGCCAAGGCAATGGCGGGATCATGCGGCGCTGCGGCGGCAGCCTGCGCAAAGTGATCGCAAAAACGGTCCGCCTCGCCTGCACCCCAGCGCAACTGGGCAAGGAAGGAGAGGCCGTCGGTCCACGCGGGCAACTGCCTGATCAGCGTTTCGGCAAGATCGCGCGCTTCGGCCAGCCTGCCCGAACAGGCCAGTGCCTGCGCATAACCGAGGAAGGCGGTAGCATCGGCGCGATTGTGCGGCAGGGCCGCTTCGAAACGGGCGCACATATCGCCCTCGCCACGCTCAAGCGCCACGCGTGCGCGTCCGTGCAGGCCGCGTGGATGCGCCGCCTCAATCCGAAGCAGCGCGTCATAGGCGCGGGCAGCCTCGTCAAGTTGGCCCAGTTCGCGCGCCGTCGCCGCGCGGACGGCCCAGTAGCGCGGAACCTTGGCGAGGGACTTTTCCTGCCCGGCCAGCAGCTCCAGCGCCTGCGCCGCCCGGCCAAGGCGTGAGAGCGAGATTGCGCTGTTGCACATGGCTTCAGCATGGTTCGGATCGGCAGCCAGCGCAGCCTCAAACCGGGCCAGCGCTTCGGCGTGACGGTCTTGGCTGGCCAGAAAGCTGCCAGCGCTATTGAGCAACTGCGCGTTGCCGGGAAAAGCAGCGATGGCTTGCGCAAAGATCGCCTCGGCCCCCGCCAGATCGCCCGCCGCCTTTGCCGCCATTGCACGATCACGCCATTGCTGCGCAGTCAGGCTCACCGGTCCCGCAGCCAGCCTGTTATCGCATAACGTGCGCGCTGGGCGAACGGCGGCACATAGGTCACCTGATGCAATTGCGGCACCCGCAACAGGTTGAGCGTGTTGAAGCGGGGCTTCCAGCCGCAGATCACGTCACCGTCCTCATCAAGGAAATTGAGGTAGCCGCCCCAATCCGGCTGCCAGTCCGCTGATGTCAGATTGAGGACATAGGCAACGCGCCAGCCCTCCGTGACGTGGCTGTCGTTGTGGACCGAAAGGAAATCTCCCGGCCCGTAAAGCGTCGCTTGCGCATCGGCCTTCGCCAGTTCGGGAATACCGGTCACTTCGCGGACCAGTTCAAGGAATGGTGTATCGTTAAGATGTTCCAGCGCCAGATCGTGTGGCCCTGAGGGTGCCCCTGCCTGCAAATAGGCATCCAAAATGGCGTATTGGGTAAAGCGCACCGCATATTCGCCCTTGGCGGCGGAACGGTGGATCGTTTCGATCAGTTCGCGCTGCCTGGGCGGTGGCATGGCGGCAATCTGGCGCGCATCGAGCCGCTGCGGTCCAGTAGAGCCAGCCTGCCAAGCGATGCCCCACGGCGTTTGCCGGGCGATGATGTCTTGAAGGTTTGCAGCGGACTGCGGCGTCAGCAGGTTGCGAATCTGTACACGGCCATCGCGGGCAAACCGCCGTGCGGCCGCAGCGCGATCGATCCCGGAATCAAGGTCGAAAATCCGGATCATCCGTAACAGGGCCTCATGATGGCGACGATGCTAGTCCGGTGTGGCAATGGAAGTCAATTCTGCACTAAATCGGGCGCAGTGTGGTTGCAGATGAAATTGACCCACACGTGGCAAGATTTGAGAAGATGCACCGCGCCTGAACGCAAGATTGTGGCCAAAATACCCGCTTGTGCGCCCCGAATGCTGTCAATCCGGTAATTTGTACGGATTCGAGGGGTGTTGCGCAGTTGCAACAACCCGTTGGCTTAGGCGGTACGCTATGTTGCATTAGCTTTACAGCATTCCCGCAGTGTGGCGAAAGAGCCGTTAGTTTGCGGGCGCTCGGTTGTTGCAGGCGAAACTTTTCGCCAGGGACCACGCCGTTGCAATCTACAAGACAGGGTTGGGCTGGCGCATCCACAGGTGCGCTGTCAGACTTAACAGGAGGACTGATTAGTGATTCAATCTAGCATGCTCAAGCGCGCGGCGCTGAAGCGCTCGACGGCGATTGCCGCCGTCACTCTCGCGCTGGTATCGCCAGTCGCGTTTGCTCAGGAAGCCCAGGCCGAAGGTGAAGAGCCGGCACAGGCTATCGTCGTCACCGGTTCGCGTATCGCACGCAGCGACGTCACCAGCGTTGCTCCGGTTTCGATCGTCGGTGCTGAAGAATTCCGCCTGACCGGTACGGTCAACGCTGAACAGGTCCTCAACGCCCTGCCACAGGTCATTCCCGGCACCACCTCGTTCTCGAACAACCCCGGTGGCGGCGTCGCCACGCTCGACCTTCGCGGTCTGGGCGCGCAGCGCACGATGGTGCTGGTCAACGGCCGTCGCTACATGTTCTACGGCACCGACCAGACCGTCGATCTCAACACCATCCCGACCTTCCTGCTGAAGAACGTCGAAGTCGTGACCGGTGGCGGTTCGGCCGTGTACGGTTCGGACGCGCTGGCTGGCGTCGTCAACTTCCAGCTGCGCGACAATCTGCAGGGCCTCGAAGTGGGCGTGCAGCAGAGCCTGACCGGCCAGGGTGACGGTCGTCGCTTCAACGCCAACATCGCAATGGGCACTGAATTTGCTGACAATCGCGGCAATGTCACGGTTTACGGTGAATACAACAAGCGCGGCAGCGTGTTCGCATCGGCGCGTGACTTCTCGCGCACTGCTCTGGGCGACGGTGCAACCAGCCTCGTTCCGCTGGGTTCTGCAGGCGTACCGCAGGGCCGTCTCGTGGCCACGCCGAGCCTCGCCATCGGTATCGGTTCGAGCTGCACCGCCGGTTCGGAAGTGAACTGCTTCCCGATCGCTGCTGGCACCAACTATCCCGGTCTCGGCGCATTCTTTTCCACGCCGGGCACCAGCCGGCCCTATGCTGGCTCGGACAGCTATAACTTCGCGCCCGTCAACTACCTGATGGTCCCGCAGGAGCGCTGGCTGCTTGGTGGCTATGGCGACTACGAAATCAACGCCAACGCCAAGGCTTACTTCGAATTCTCCTACGTCAACAACCGCGTCGAGAATGAACTGGCCGCAACTCCGATCACCCAGAACGTCGACTTCCAGCTGAGCCGCATTCAGGGTCTGGTTTCGGCAAGCGACTTTGCTCAGCTGACTCAGATTGCTGCCAACCAGCAGATTGCAATTGCTGCTGCCGCTACCCCTGGTTGTGCCGCAGTGACCGCAACCAACCCCACAGGCGTTTGCACCAACCCATTTGGCGCATTCAGGGCTGGCACCAGCGACTTTGGTGCGCTTCAGCCGGGTTCTGCGCGTATCCAGGTGAACACCCGCACCACCGGCATCTCGTCGCGTAATGCTTCGGATGATCGCAGTGCATTCCGCGCTCTGGGCGGTCTGCGTGGCGATATCACCGACTCGATCCGCTACGATGCGTACTACATGTACTCGCGCACCCGGAACTCGCAGATCCAGGAAGGCAACGTCTCGCGCAGCGCCTTCACGCGTCTGGCTGGCAACGGCACCTGCAACGTGTTCGGCTTTGAACAGCTGAGCGACTCGTGCCTCAACTCGATCGCAATTCTGGCACAGAACACTGTGATCTCGGAACTGCAGGTTGCACAGGCAAGCATCACTGGTGATCTGTTCAAGCTCGGTACGTCGAACGAACCGATCCGCTTCGCAGTTGGCACCGAATGGCGTCAGATGGGCAGCGAGTTCATCCCTGATACTGCGCTTTCCTCAGGTGACGTTGTTGGCTTCAACGCCGGTCAGCCCACCGAAGGCAGCTACACCGCGACCGAATTCTTCGGTGAACTTTCGGTGCCGCTGATCCAGGACGGCTTCATCCACCGTCTGGAAATTGATGGTGCAGTGCGCTACTCCGACTACTCGCTTGAAGCCGTTGGCGGCGTTTGGGCCTATTCGGCCGGCGTCCGCTTCGCACCGGTTCGTGACATCACGTTCCGTGGCCAGTACCAGCGCGCCATCCGTGCACCTAACGTGGGTGAACTGTTCGGTGGCCAGTCGGTCGGCTTCCCGGCGGCAACCGATCCGTGCTCGCTTGCATCGTCGGCCAGCAATGCGACCATTCGCGATCTCTGCATCGCAACGGGCGTACCAGGTTCGTCGGTCGGGACCGGTCTGGCGCTTCAGCCCAACGCCCAGATTCAGGGTGCCTTTGGTGGCAACCCGAACCTGAGCGAAGAAGTTTCGGATACCTGGACGGCCGGTGTCGTCATTCAGCCGAGCTTCGTTCGCGGTCTGACGCTGCAGGTCGATTTCTATGACATCAGCATCGACAAGTCGATCTCGACTGCCGGTGGTGGCGTCAACAACATCCTCAACCTGTGCTACAACGTCATCCAGAATGCCAACAGCGCCATTTGCGGCCTTATCAGCCGCGATAGCCAAGGTATCATCTCTGGACCTCCGTTCGTGGTCAGCGCCAACAATGCAAACCTGGCGTCGTTGGAGACACGCGGTGTCGACTTCCAGCTCGACTATGCCACCCGCATGGGCTTTGGCATGTTCGGCGAAGAATCGCGCCTCGCCTTCAACTTCCTGGCGACCTACACCGACAAGTACACGTTTACTCCGCTGGTTGATCTGCCGGAAGACAACGTGCAGTGCGCTGGCAAGTTCGGCCTGAACTGCGGCGACCCAATTCCGAAGTTCAAGGCCAATAGCCGTCTGAGCTGGATCGACGGCCCGCTGACCACGTCGGTACGCTGGCGTCATGTTGGTGCAACCGATGACGATGATGATGCAACGGACTTCATCGTTGATCGCATCGGTGCATACAACGTCTTCGATCTCAGCTTGTCGGCTGAAGTCACCGAAGGCGCCACCATCAACATGGGCGTGAACAACCTGTTCAACAAGGCACCGCCGGTTATCGGTTCCAACGCACAGCAGGCCAACACCTACCCGAGCACTTTCGACGTGCTTGGTCGCGACTTCTTCATCTCGGCTCAGTTCCGCTTCTGATCCGTTACGAAGACCAAATAAGGAGGGGCGCCGAACCAAGGTTCGGCGCCCCTTTTTGCGTCTGGACGGATGTTGTTGCGGCGAAGCCGCGTCGTGATGCGAAGGTTCAGATGGCCGGGTTGAGCAAGAGCAGCGGGTCAAGGCGACTCCCGCCCCACTTGATCGACCAGTGCAGATGCGGCCCGGTAGCACGGCCCGTAGCGCCGATACGACCGATGGGATCGCCCTGCTTGACGAAGTCGCCTTCCTTCACCAGCAGCGCGGAACTGTGCAGGAACGCGCTGTTCAGCCCCATGCCGTGATCGAGCATCAGCAGGTGGCCTTCGAGGCTGAATGCCTTGTCCGCCGCTGCAAGGATCACCACGCCATCGGCAGGCGCAACATAGGTCGTTCCCGCCCCACCTGCGATATCGAGGCCCGAATGGTAGGCGGCAGGCTCACCCTTATAGATGCGCTGCGATCCGAAACGGCCCGACAGGCGGCCGGGGGCAGGGCGCACGAAGTTCTGCCGCCACCCTTGCGCGCCGCTATCGTGGCTGCGAGCAGCGCCGATGCGCGCCAGTTCGGATTTGCGCAGGCGCATATAGGCTTCGTCGGTCACGCCGCCGGGTTTGCGCGCGACATTGATGTGTTCGATGTTCCATGCGCGCGGCGCGATGGTCAGCGTTTCGGCAACCGGTTTGCCATTGGCGAAAGTGGCAACAAGTTGCGCCGAAGCACCCGCGTCACGATCAAATGCGATCAGGAACGCGCCATCCGGGGCGAACGGCACCGCCTTGCCATCGAGCGCCAGCGCGGATGCGCCGGGTGCAAGCCGCCCGCGCAGCCAGCCGCCTTGCGTCATCCGGCCACCGGGTTCGAGCGTAATCGGGCGGGCTGGAGTATTGCCGAGCGACAATCCCGCCAACAGCGACGCGGACACGGCAATGAATTGGCGGCGGGGGAGGATCATCCCTGCCCGATCACCCTTCAAGGTGCCGCTTCGTGGAGATATCCGCCGTGGCATAGGCCTCCTGCCGTTGGGCGCACCAGTAGCGCAAAGCGTCAAGCGGGATCTGCACACCGCTCACCGCGCACAGGACATGATCACCGCCCGAAAGCTGGCGGAAGCTGCCGGGGAGGTAGTGAAGGCGCGCAAGGCGGCCGGATTGGGACATCAACATGAGTGCAATGTAGCGCCTCTACGCGCCTAGAACAATTCCTGCTGTCCGGCGCGCGGCGCGGGTGGGCGCGGCTTTGGTAATGGGCGTGCGGGCGGAGGCGCATCGCCGGTGCTGACGTCCAGCGTACCATCACCGAATTTCAGCGTAAGGCTGGGCCGATTGGCAGCGGTGCCGCGATCTTTGACCAACTGGCCCTCGCTATCCGTCACCAGCACATAGCCGCGTTTCAGCGGTGCTTCAGGGTCAAGCGACAGGCGCAACCGGTCCAGCGCGACAACCTTGCCCCGCGCGTGTTCGATGCGCTGGAGCAGCACTTCGGGCCGCAACCGGCGCGCGGCAAGGCGTTCGGCCTCTCGCTCCAGCCGCGCGGTGAGCATGGCCGGGCGCAGCGCTCCGGCATGGCGGGCCAGCAGCGATCCGGCAATTTCGGTGCGATGGAGCAGGGCGCGGCGCAGGCGCTCACCCAGATCGTCAACGCGCTGGGCCTGACCTTGCAGCAGCGCCTGCGGTTGCGGCAGGCGGTCACTGCGGGCAGCCAGCCGCTCCTTGGCCTGCGACAGCTGCCGGGCCAGCGCGCGGCGCTGTCGGGCATTCAGGTCGGCAACGAAGGCCGCGAGTTCGGCCTGCACCGGCACCGCCAGTTCGGCAGCCGCAGTAGGGGTGGGCGCACGCAAGTCTGCGGCGAAATCGCACAGCGTGGTGTCGGTCTCATGCCCCACGGCGCTGATGATCGGGATGGTGCATTCCGCCACGGCGCGGACGACCTCCTCCTCGTTGAAGCACCACAAGTCCTCGATCGAGCCGCCGCCGCGTGCGACGATGACCAGATCAGGGCGGGGTATCTCGCCGCCCTCGGGCAAGGACGAGAAGCCGCGCACCGCGTTGGCGATCTGCGCGCCTGCCCCCTGGCCCTGCACCAAGACAGGCCAAACGACCACGCGCGTGGGGAAACGGTCGGACAAACGGTGCAGAATATCGCGGATCACCGCGCCGGTGGGCGATGTGACCACGCCGATCACGCGCGGAAGGAAAGGCAGGGGCTTCTTGGCAGCCGGGTCGAACAGCCCCTCGGCCTCAAGCCGTGCCTTAAGCTTGGCCAGCAGCGCCAGCAGCGCCCCTTCGCCCGCGATCTCCATGCGATCAATCACGATCTGGTAGTTCGAGCGGCCGGGATAAGTCGTCAGCTTGCCGGTGGCGATCACTTCCACGCCGTCTTCGGGCCGGAAGCCAAGGCGCTGCACATTGCCGCGCCACATCACACCATCCAGCCGCGCGCTCTCGTCCTTGAGGCTGACATAGAGGTGGCCAGATGCTGCGCGTTTGACGCCTGAAAGTTCTCCACGCACGCGCACGAAGCCGAAACGATCCTCAACCGTGCGCTTCAGCAGTGCCGAAATCTCGGAGATGGAAAGCGCCGGAGCGTTGTCGCCAGCCGATTCCCTCGCTACTAGCCCGCCCGAGCCACTTGCATCGTCGTCATCATAAGGCGCGGAAGGGAATGCCATGAATATCCTGCTGCTGGGATCGGGTGGGCGCGAACACGCCCTTGCATGGAAACTGGCCCAATCGCCACTGGCGGGCAAGCTCTATGCGGCCCCCGGCAACCCCGGCATCGCCGATCATGCACAGATCGTTGCGCTGGACCTTACCGATCATGCGGCAGTGGTGACCTTTTGCGAGAGCCATCGCGTTGGGCTGATCGTGGTAGGGCCGGAAGCGCCGCTGGTCGATGGCTTGACGGATTCGCTGCGGGCGGCAGGCTTTTCGGTGTTCGGGCCGAGCCGGGTGGCGGCGCAGCTTGAAGGGTCCAAGGGCTTCACCAAGGATCTGTGTACGCGCGCCAACATCCCGACGGCGGGCTATGTACGGGCGAAGTCATTGGAAGAGGCACGCGCAGCGTTGCAACAATTCGGCGCGCCGGTGGTGATCAAGGCCGATGGGCTGGCGGCGGGCAAGGGCGTTGTCGTGGCGATGAGCATGGCCGAGGCCGAGGCCGCGGTTGACGACATGTTCGACGGTGCGTTCGGGTCTGCCGGCGCGGAAGTGGTAGTCGAGGAATTCCTGACCGGCGAAGAAGCGAGCTTCTTTGCGCTCACCGATGGCGCCACCATTGTGGCGTTCGGTTCGGCGCAGGATCACAAGCGCGTGGGCGATGGCGATACCGGTCCCAACACCGGCGGCATGGGAGCCTACAGCCCGGCGCGCGTGCTGACGCCTGAGCTGGAAGCACTGGCGATTGCCCAGATCGTTGCGCCCACGGTGAAGGCGATGGCGGATGAAGGCATGTCCTATTCAGGCGTGCTCTATGCGGGCCTGATGCTGACCGAACAGGGACCGAAGCTGATCGAATACAACGCGCGCTTCGGCGATCCCGAATGCCAGGTGCTGATGATGCGGCTGGAGAGCGATCTGGTGGAACTGCTGCTGGCCTGCGCCGACAACAAGCTGTCGAGCATCCAGCCTCCACGGTTTTCGGGCGATGTGGCGATGACGGTGGTCATGGCCGCGCAGGGTTATCCCGGCACGCCAAAGAAGGGCGGGCGGATTGACCATATTCCGGCAGCGGAGGCAGGCGGAGCGAAAGTGTTCCACGCAGGCACCACGCTATCGGCGGACGGCGTGCTTTCTGCCAATGGCGGACGCGTGCTGAACGTGACAGCAAAAGGCCCAAGCGTGAAGGCGGCGCGCGATGCAGCCTATGCAGCGGTTGACGCCATCAGCTTCCCCGAAGGCTTCTGCCGCCGTGACATCGGCTGGCGCGAGATTGAGCGCGAAGAAGCCGAGGCTTGAACGTAAGGCCTTGACCGCAGGACGTGCCTGCGGTCAATGTCCGGTCAGACAGCGCAAGACAATGCGCATGACCGGGAGCCTGAACGCATGAACCGTCGCACATTCCTTGGCGCTGCGGGCGCTGCCGCCATCACTGGCGCCGCGATGAAAGTCGCACCGTCCTTCGCGATGGACGGCAAGCGCCGCTTCGGCATCCAGCTGTGGTCCGTCGCGAAGATGCTCAGCACGGACTTTGAGGGCACCATCGCGATGCTTGCGGGCCTCGGTTATCGTGAGCTTGAAACCTACGGGCCGTACACGTTCAGCGATCCGCGCCAGATCGAAGGCTGGAAAAAGACCGCAGAAATGGTCGGCTTTTCGGGCAGCGGCTTCTTCGGGCAAAGCACCGCACAGATCAACGCCGTGTTCGCAGAGCATGACCTGACCGTGCCGTCGATGCACACCGACCTGTTCACGCTGCAAACGCGCATGGGACCGCTGGCAGAAGCCGCACGCGCACTTGGCGCAACCTATGTGACGCTGCCCAGCCTCCCGGCGGACCAGCGCGCCACGGTTGACGATTACAAGCGCGCCGCAGACCTGTTCAACGGCATCGGCGAGGATGCAACCCGCCACGGCGTCCGCTTTGCCTATCACAACCACGGCTATGGTCTGGTGCCGGTGGATGGCAAAGTGCCACTCGACACGCTGCTTGATGCGACCGATCCGGCCCACGTGTTCTTTGAAATGGATACCTACTGGACCACGGCTGGCGGTGCCGATCCCAAGGACTATCTGGCGCGCTACAAGGGGCGCTACCGGATGATGCACCTGAAGGACATGAAGGGGCAGCACCGCTTTGCCGGAGACGGCGGCGCGCCTTCCGACTGGATTTCAATGTTCCCGCACCTCACCTATCTCGGCGATGGCTCGCTCGACATGGCGGGCATCATCGCCGCTGCAAAGGAGTCAGGCGTGGAACACTTCTTCGTTGAGCAGGACCGTGCCGATGACCTGATCGTGGCGATCACCGGCAGCGCCAACTACATGAAGAAGATCGGGTTCGAATGACCGTGAAGCCGGCGCGTCAGATGACGCCCCGGCCCTCCATCTCCGCCAGTTCCGCTTCGCCAAGGCCCAGCAGCTCGCCATAGATCTCGGCATTGTGCTGCCCGACCTTTGACGGGGCCGGGCGGCGGACCGATCCGGGAGTAAGCGAAAGCTTGGGGAAGCTGGACTGCATCTTGAGCGGACCGAAGCGCTCGGTCTCAACCTCAATGATGGCCTCACGCGCCTGAAAGTGCGGGTCTTCCAGCATATCAGGTGCGCGATAGACGCGGCCTGCGGGGATCGAATGTTCGATCATCAACGCGTCGACCTCGTCGATGGTGAGCGTTTTGGTCCAGTTGTTGATCAACACGTCCAGCTCGTCCTGATTCTCGCCGCGTGCAATGTGCGTGGCATAGCGCGGATCATCGCCCAGTTCCTCACGCCCCATCGCACTGGCAAGCCGCTTCCACAGCGAATCCTTGTTCGCGCCGATCATGAACTCGCCGTCCTTGCACGAATAGACGTTCGACGGGGCAATGCCTTTCAGCACCGAGCCTGAGCGTTCGCGGATGAAGCCCGTCCGGTCATATTCGGGGACGAGGCCTTCCATCACCTGCAGCACGGATTCATAAAGCGCAGCGTCGATCACCTGCCCGCGTCCGGTTTGCGCGCGTTCGTGCAGTGCGGCCAGGACGCCCATGCAGCCATAAGTGGCGGTCAGCGTATCGCCGATGGACACGCCCATGCGCGAAGGCGCGCGGTCCGGCTCACCCACGATATAGCGCCAGCCGCCCATCGCTTCGCCAATGCCGCCAAAGCCTGCGCGGTTGGAATAGGGGCCAGTCTGGCCATAGCCCGACATGCGCGCGATGATCAGATCGGGCTTTTCGGCCAGCAGCACATCGGGTCCAAGGCCCCACTTTTCCATCGTGCCGGGCTTGAAATTCTCGATCAGTACATCAGCATGGGCGATCAGCTTCTTCACCAGAGCCTGACCTTCGGCCACGCGCAAGTTGGCGCTGACCGAGCGCTTGTTGCGGGCGATCACTTCCCACTGCACCTTCTCTGCGCCCTGCCCCCAATCGCGCATGGGATCGCCGGTCACAGGAGGCTCCACCTTGATCACATCGGCGCCCATATCGCCCAGCAGCTGTCCGCAGAAGGGTCCGGCCAGAAGCTGGCCCAGTTCAAGGACGCGAATATCGCGCAGGGCACCGGGATTGTGTGCAGTCCCGGGATTTTGTGATGGCATCATCTTCACTCCGCCGCTTCCAATAGCGGCCATTCGGGTTGGATCGGCGCAGGCAGGCCGGTTTCCGCTTCACAATTGGCACGCAGCATTTCTATGCCCGGGCCATAATTGAACAGCGGCAATTCACCGCGAGCCTCGCGCATTTCCGCGCGCAGTGCCTCGCTCGCTTCGATATTGACCACACCGTGGTCATTAGCGATCACGCCATAGGCCCGCGCACCTTGTGCCGTGATCAGCCCCTGCCGGATCTCAAGCCCGACCAGCGCCGGATCGCGCGCCAACGCATCACCCCAGCCACCGCCGCCCCACGTGATGAAGTGCAGCATGTCACCGGCTTCCACCTCAAGGTCTTCCACCTTGTTGCCAACAATGGTCTGCGTGCCATCGGGCTTTTCAAGGATCTTGCGCGCCCGCGCACCTGGCTCGCCGCCGTTGACGCCCCACGGCGGCACGAACCAGCGGTCATCGTGGATCGCGATGGTGCCCTTGGACAGGAAGCGGTAGGTCATGCGAATGCCGTTCCCGCCGCGATGCAGGCCTGCGCCGCCCGAATCCGGCTCACATTCATAACGCTCAATCACCATAGGGAAGTAGCGTTCGAGGAATTCGTTGGGCACGTTGGTAAAGCCCGGCCACAGCGAGTGACCATCCGGCCCATCGCCCATCGGACGCCCCGGAATGCCACCGAAGCCGATCTGGAACAGCTGGAACCATTCGGCATTCTTGCCCGCGCGTTCGTCATTGCCCGAGTAGAACAGGTGCGGGCTGGACGAAAACCCGGCGGCGTTGAGGAATTCCGGGGTCTTCTGCCCCAGCAATCCGCCCAGAATATCGAAGATACGGCCCAGCGCGTGGGTGCGGCCAGATAGCGCGGCAGGGAATTTGGGCTTGAGCAGCGATCCTTCGGGGATGCGCACGTCGATCAGATCATAGAACCCGTCGTTGAACAGGATTTGCGGATCGAAAACCATGATCATGTAGATGCCGAAGAACATCTTGAACATGTTCTCGTTCAGCAGGAAGTTGATCGAGGCGACAGATTGCGGATCGGTGCCTGCAAAGTCGAGCACGACGCGCCCATCTTCGCGCCACATCGTGCATTTGATCTTGTAAGGGCCAAAGCCCATGCCATCATCGCAGATGTAATCCTCGAAGCTGACCGGCTCTTCGGCAATCGCCATGCCGATCAGCGCCTTCATCGCGCGGTGGTTGCGCGCCAGCAGTTCCTGCGTGGCCGAGACATAGACGTCATCGCCGAACCGTTCCGCCATTTCCACTACGCGGCGTGCAGCCACGCGGCAGGCGGCGATCAGGGCGTTGAGATCGGCCGCGCACCAATCGGGCTTGCGCGTCTGGTGCATGACGAGGCGGATCAGGTCTTCGTTGTATTCGCCCTTCTTCCAGATCTTCACCGGCGGGATGCGCACCCCTTCTTCGAAGATCGAACGGGCGTTGATCGGCATGGAGCCGACGACTTTGCCGCCGATATCGGACTGGTGGCCGAACATTGATGTATAGGCGATAAGCCGCCCTTCCTTGAACACCGGCAGCAGCACCAGCCAGTCGTTCGAATGGCTGACCGCGCCGCCGACCGAATAGGGATCGGACAGGAAGATCATGTCGCCGTCTTCAAGCGTGCCCGCATAGTTATCGAGGAAGCCGCCGATGAAGCTGCCGAACTGGCCGACGATCATCTTGCCGGTGTGATCGGCAATCAGCGGGAAAGCGTCACCCTGTTCGCGGATTCCGGGCGACATTGCAGTACGCACCAGCGTGGCGTCCATTTCGATGCGCGCGTTGCGCAGCGCGTTCTCGATGATGTCGAGCGTGACGGGATCGATGGGGATGCGGTTGAAGGGCGTTTCGTTGGTCTGGATGATCTGTGCGGGCATTAGAATGCTCCATCAATTGCTGCCCAACCCCCGTTCGTGTCGAGCGAAGTCGAGACACTGGTGCGCGGTGTCTCGACTTCGCTCGACACGAACGGGGGAGGGGGAAGGCCGTTCACTTCAAGTTGATCAGGATGTTGCCGACAGCGTCGACAGTGCCGGTGCAGCCGGTTTCGATCAGCGTGGTCGAATCCATTTCACAGACAATGGCGGGGCCGGGGATCACGTCACCAGCGCGCAGTTTGGCGCGGTCATAGATCACCGCAGGCTGCTCGCGGCCGTCCATCCACAGCACGTAGTCGCGCATCTTTGCAGCAATCGGGTTGCCGTCCCCCTTCTCCAGTTCCGCTGCGGGCAGATCAAGCGCACGGCCCATAGCGACCGCGCGCAAGTTCACGATCTCGTGCGGGGTTTCCATGTTGAAAGTGAACAGGCGTTTGTGCTCTGCATCGAAGCGGGCGAGGATTCCGGCAATGCCGTCGGCGTTCAGAACGTCGGCAGTGATCGTCAGCGGCACTTCGAAGGCCTGGCCTGCATAACGGACATCGACCTCGAACGCGCTGGTGATTTCATCCTCCGGCACACCATCTGCCACGAGTTCGGCGCGGGTCTGCGCTGCCATTTCCTCAAGTATCGCGACGAGGTCTGCCGCTTCGGTCTGGCTGGCAAGGCGGCTGAATGACCGCGCGGTTTCGGTGCGCATGCGCGTTGTCGCATCGCCCAGCGCGCAGAGGACGCCGGGGCTGACCGGCGAGATTGCGGGCCATGACCCCATAAGCCGCGCAACAGCATTCACGTGAAGCGGACCTGCTCCACCAAAGCCCATCAGCGCAAAGTCACGCGGGTCATAGCCCTGCTGCACCGAGATCATGCGCAGCGCGCCGAACATGTTCTCGTTCACGATATCGATGATCCCGCGCGCTGCAGCCATCAGATCGATGCCCAGTGCATCGGCAATGGTCTGCACGGCCTTCTTGGCACCTTCGCGGTCAAGGTTGAAGGTGCCGCCCAGCAGGTTCTCAGGCAGATAGCCCAGCACCACATTCGCATCGGTCACTGTCGGTAGCGTGCCGCCCTTGCCATAGGCCACTGGCCCCGGCACCGCACCCGCGCTCTGCGGGCCGACGCGCAAGGCGCCAGTCAGTTCAGGCACATAGGCGATGGAACCGCCGCCTGCGCCCACGGTCTTCACATCAAGCGCCGAGGCGCGGACCGAGAGGTGGCCCACTTCAGTGGTGCGCTGGCGGCGTGCTTCAAGGTTTTCGATCAGCGCGACGTCGGTGGACGTGCCGCCAACGTCCAGCGTCAGGATATTCCTGATGCCCGCATTGCGACCCACCCAGATCGCACCGGTAACACCGCCCGCAGGCCCGGACATCAGGATGTTTACCGGATGCTCCTCGGCCTTCTGCGCACTCATCAACCCACCGTCTGAGCGCAGCAGCGAGAGCTTTCCGTTCATTCCCGCATCGGCAAGGCGCGAGCGCAGGTTCGACACATACTTGCTCACGATCGGGCGGACTGCGGCGTTGGCCACGGTGGTCAACGTGCGCTCGTACTCCTGCATTTCAGGCAGGACTTCGTGGCTGAGTGACACGGGCAGGCCGGGCAGGATTTCGGCGGCAAGCTCGCCCACCCGCTTTTCATGCGCGCCGTTGGTATAGGCGTTGATAAGGCTAACGGTGAGAGCTTCCACCCCATTGGCCTTCAGCAGGCCAAGCTGGCTGCGGATGTCAGCATCGTCGATAGGCCGGATTTCCGCGCCGTCAGCGCTCATGCGGCCCTTGATCGTCACTGTATCTTCCAACGCGGCAAGCGGCTGCGGCTTGGGCCAGACAATCCATCCGGCAAGGCCACCCGGCACAAAGCTGCGCGCAATCTGCATGACGTGGCGATAGCCCTCGGTCGCCACGAGGCCGACCCGCGCGCCCTTGCCTTCCAGCACGGCGTTGGTCGCAACGGTCGTGCCATGCAGGAAATAGTCAATGTCCCCTGCCCCGATCCCCGCCTTCGCGCAGATCGCGGTCACCCCGTTGAGGATACCTTCCGAACTGTCATGCGGGGTCGATGGCGTCTTGTGCCGCCAGAACGCGCTTGATGCCGTGTCGAACAGCAGAAGGTCGGTAAACGTGCCGCCCACATCCACGCCAAGGCGATAACCCATCTTGTTGTTACTCCTGAACAGGTTTCGGAAAGGCTGGCGCTTGCGCCACCATTCCGGGAAGTTTGCGGCCCATCACCTCGGCAAGCCAATGGTTGGCTTCGATCAGCGCGGGCAGGTCCATGCCGGTTTCAACCCCGGCGCGGTGGAGCATGTAAACCACGTCCTCGCTCGACACATTGCCCGCCGCACCCGGCGCAAAGGGGCAACCGCCAAGGCCGCCCAGCGCAGCGTCCACCACCGTGGCCCCTGCCTCTATCGCCGCCCAGACATTGGCGATGCCGGTGCCGCGCGTGTTGTGGAAATGGACGCGCACGGGGATGGGACCGATGGCTTCCACCACGCGGCGCACAAGGCGCGATACATGCGCCGGATCAGCCACGCCAATCGTGTCAGCCAGTGCAATTTCGATGGGGTTGGCTTGTGCAAGCGACATAGCCATTGCCACAACGCGGTCTTCGCTGACTTCGCCTTCAAACGGACAGCCAAAGGCCGCGCCGATGGTTGCCTGCCCTTTCACCCCGGCAGCCTTTGCCATTGCAAGGATGGCCCTAGCCGCGGCAACCGATTCGTCGCTGGTCTGGCCCTGATTGGCAATTGCAAAGCCATCGGTGGCAACACACACCGCGCCCAGTTCGTGCAGGCGGCCTGTAGCAATGGCCCGCTCCGCTCCGCGCGCATTCAGCACAAGGCCGATGTAGCTCACCCCCTCCACGTCCGGCAGTCCGGCGCACACCTCATCGGCATCGGCCATTTGTGGCACGCGCTTGGGATTGACGAAGCTGGTCACCTCGATCCGCCGCGCACCCGCAGCAATGCTACGCCGGACCAGTTCGAGCTTGTCCGCCGTCCCAATCAACGTCTTCTCGTTCTGCAGCCCGTCACGCGGGCCAACCTCGACGAACGTGATCGCCCGGCGGCTGATTGGCGGGCTCATGGCCGTGCTCGACAAAGGATGTGCGTTCGGTCGGGAATCATGGTTTTCCGTCTCACTTGGTATTCAAAAAAACTCTGCGTTCAATGCCTACACCCCCGAAACATACCCGATAGTGCATGTTTGCAAGTGCCTTGACCCAGATGCTTTGTATACAATAAGCTGCCTGCGTCACAAGCGTGCGTCAAGAGGGGGGCAAAAGCCCAAGCGTGCGCGGAAACCATATCAGGTCGTAACCAGACCAGCGACGTCGAACCATCAGGGAGGTTTGAAAATGCGTGCCAACCGTTTTCTGCTGAATACCGCTGCACTCGGTCTGCTGGCTGCGGCCACGCCGTCTTTTGCGCAGGAATCCGCTCAGGATACCGCCGCCGCTCAGGAAGAGGGCGATGCCATCATCGTCACCGCCCGCCGCCAGAATGAGCGGTTGCAAGATGTGCCGGCCTCCGTCTCGGTCCTCACCGCCAGCGCGTTGCAAAACACCGGCGCCGTCAAGGCCGAGGACTTCACCCAGCTCACCCCCGGCGTCACCATCGTTACCGGCACCGCCGAGGCGGGTGACACCCAGATCAACATTCGCGGGATCAACGGCGCGCGCGATGCCGAAAGCTCGGTTGCGCTGGTCGTTGACGGCATCCTCAAGACCAACACCGCGCAATTGAACCAGCCGCAGGGCACGTTGACGCAGGTCGAAATCCTCAAAGGCCCGCAAGGCGCGCTTTATGGCCGCAACGCCGCAGCCGGTGCCATCGTGCTGCAAACGATGAAGCCCACCGATACGCTGACCGGTGGCTTGCGCGCTTCCTACGCCAACGAGGCGACTTATGAGGCGACCGCGCACATCGCCGGACCGCTGGGCGAGAACGCTGGCTTTGTTCTCTCAGGCTACTACTTCACCACCGACGGTTGGTGGCGCAACACCTTCCTGAACAACACCAAGACGGTCGACGACAAGGAAAACTGGGCCGTCGATGGCCGCGTGATGCTCGGGCAGGGCACGTCGACGCAGCTTGACGTGAAGGCTCGCTATGCCGAGTTCAAGGGTGCATCGCTGCCGTTCAACGCCGCGTTCCACCTGCCGCTGTTCGGTGGTGCATTCTACGAGGACGTGAACAAGCACCCCTTCAACTTCTACAACAACATCCGCGCCACTAACGATCAGAAGAGCATCGACGCCTCGATCAAGCTGGACCACGAATTCGGCAATGGCATGAAAGTGGCCGCTTGGGCGCTTTATTCCGATACCGACCAAGACCTGGTCGCCGATGGAACGTCGGCAGACTTTGCCCGCTTCATCAGCGCCGCCAACCCCGCCGTTGCCAGTTCGGTGAACAGCTGCTTTGCCAGCACAGCGGCGCTCACCGGCTTCCCGGTCAATCCGCCGGGAGGCATCGGCGCCATCCCGGTGCCGTTCATCTTTGCCCCCGCCAACGGCTCCACCTTCGGGCCGTATAGCCCGACGACCTGCGACGGCACGCAGTACCAGTTGCGCCAGCAGGAAGACATCAGCGCCGAGGTGCGCCTGCTATCCAGCACCGATGGCCCGCTGACTTGGCAACTGGGTGCCTATTACCTGCATATCGACCGTAAGACCGGCGTCAGCCTTGGTGCCGACACCGGGCAAGGCGTGATCAAGCAGCTATATAACGCGCCCAATTCGGCCAATCCGACCTCGCTGCTGCTGGCCGACAAGTTTAGCACGAATGTCTATGCCGCTTTTGGTTCCACCGAGTGGAAGCCATCGGACCAGTTCACCGCCGGACTTGCGCTGCGCTATGACATCGAGGACCGCGCTGCCAACTCGCTCGTGCCCAATGTGTTGGACCCGTTCACCGGCGGACCGATCAATCCGGGCCTCGCGTTCGGTCCGTTCGTGGCGAAGAACGCCACGTTCAAACAGCTCCAGCCCAAGGTTACGCTCAGCTTCCGGCCGACACCTGACCTGAACATCTATGCCAACTGGGGCATTGGCTTCAAATCGGGCGGTTTCAACAACCAAGGCTCGTCTGCTGTGGTCAACGCCAGCTTCAACGATGGCGTGACACCGGGCACAATCGACGCCGACGTGACGATCAACGACCTTTACCGCAAGGAGCGGTCGAGCGCGTTCGAAGCGGGCGTCAAAGGCGAGCTGTGGGACGGGCGGATCACCTTCGATCTGGCCGGATACTACACCCGAGTCACGGACCTGCAGTTCTTCGAATTCTTTGTCGGAAGCTTTGGCCTGCTGCGCGTGGTATCGAACATCGACCGTGTCGATATCAAGGGTGCGGAGATCAACCTGACGGGCAAGATCGTCGATGGCTGGAAGGTCTTCGGCTCGTTCAACGTCACCGACAGCGAAATCAAGAAGAACGCCTCGCGCCCCTACACCGTCGGCAACAAATCGCCTTACACCGCTGACTGGACGATCAATCTGGGGTCGGAAATCACCGCACCGCTGAGCGATAGTGCCAAGCTGCTGTTCCGCGCCGATTACCGTATCACCGGGCCGACGTGGTTCCATTCGGTGCAGGATCAGGAGCGACCGACGATCTTCTCGGCTCTGCTGCCGATCTCGGCGCTGGCAGCTCCCGGTTTTGTGGGCAATGCCCGTTATGACGTGGCGCAGCGCGATGCCTTTGGTGTGCTGAATTTGCGCGCGGGGATCAATCTGGAGCGCTATCGCATTGCCGTGTTTGCTGAAAACCTGCTGGACCGCCGCTATATTTCCGAGGCCATTCCGGCGATTGAATTCGGCGGATCGTTCATTACGCCGGGCGCGCGCCGCCTGATCGGGGTTGAAGTGGGCGCAACGTTCTGATGAGAGGACGGGGGAGGGGCGCGGATGCGCGGCCCTCCCGATTGATACAGGAGCAGCCGTGTCCAAAGCCTCGCAGGAAGCCTACCGCAAGATTCGCGCTGGGATTCTATCGGGGCACTTTCCCGCAGGGCAGTTCGTTACTGAAGATGAATTCGCGCAGTTATGCGGTCTGTCCCGCACGCCGGTGCGAGAGGCCATCGCAGAACTGGTCAGCGAAATGCTGCTCCAGCGTTCGGACACCAACCGCGTCTTCGTGCCGGTCTGGTCCGATGAGGACGAGGAAGAACTGTTCAGCCTGCGCGCCATGCTGGAAAGCCACTGCGCCGCCCGTGCTGCACGGCTGATCTCGGACGAACAGATCATACAATTGCGCGCGCACTGCGATTTCATCGATCGCGCCATTGCCGACACCGACGGGCCGGACGTTTCGGGCTTTGTCGAAGGCAACCGCCATTTTCACGCGGTCATCCTCGCTGCTGCACAATCCGAACGGCTGGCGCAATTGATGAAGTTTGTGGTCAGCCAGATCGTCGTCCACCGCACGGCAGAACAATATGCCCGCGCGGATATGGAGCAGAGCCAGCGCGACCACCGCGATCTGGTCAGAGCTTTCGAAACCCGCGATGAAGACTGGGCGCGCGCATTGGCCAACACGCACATCCGCCGCGCCGCCAGTGTCTACCGCGCGATGCGGGGATAACCGTCAGCCCGCCAAGACAGGCGGCTTCAGCTGAAACTCTTCCACCGGCATGCCGCCGATCACGTGTTCCTGCAGGATCCGCTCCAGCACCGGCGGGGTGCAAGAGTGATACCACACGTTGTCGGGATAGACGACCGCGACCGGCCCGACGAGGCACACGCGCAGGCAGCCAACCTTGTTGCGCAGCACGCCCTGCGCGCCGCCCAGCTTCAGTTCCCCAAGGCGCTTCTTGAGGTAGTTCCAGGCCTCGTCCCCCACTTCGCGCGGGGCGCACTTGTCCTTGTCCGGCCCGGCGCAAAGCAGGATATGGCGCTGCGGGTTGAAACCGCCCAGCTTGGCCAGCGCGATTTCAGCCTGCAGGATTTCGTCGGGAGTGAAGCTCACTTACCGTCTTTCTTCAACCAGCGCTCCAGCCAGTTGAACGTAGTCTGGTGCCACTGCAACGAGTTCTTGGCCTTGAGCACCCAGTGGTTCTCATCCGGGAAGACCAGCAGTTCGGACGGAATGCCCCGGCGCTGCAATGCGGTGAACGCGGCCAGTCCTTGGGTATAAGGAATGCGGAAGTCCTTCTCGCCGGTGATGACCAGCATCGGCGTCTTCCACTTGGCCACGTGGTTCACCGGGTTCCACTTTTCGAACTCTTCGGGCGCTTCGTAATAGGGGTGCCCGCCATGCTCCCATTCGTCGAACCACAGCTCTTCGGTTTCATAGGCCATCGCGCGGGCATCGAACACGCCGTCATGCTGGACAAGGCACTTGAACCGGTCTGGCCAGACGCCGGCGATCCAGTTCATCATGTAGCCGCCATAAGACGCGCCCGCCGCACAGGCATTGTCGCCATCAATCTGCGCATCGAGCGCAATCGCTGCGGCAAAGCCCTTCTGCAGATCTTCCAACGGCTTGCCACCCCACTGCCGGTTGATCGCATCGGTGAAGGCCTGCCCGTATCCGGTCGATCCGTGGAAATCGATCGAGACGATGGCATAGCCCTGGCTCGCCCAGACGCGCGGGTTCCAGCGGTTTGACCAGCTGTCATTATAAGAACCCTGCGGCCCGCCGTGGACGTAGAGGATTGAGGGCATCTTGCCCTTGATCCAGTTCGGTTTGGTAATCTGGCCCCATACCGTATCGCCGTCCGCGCCTTTGAAGCTGAAGCGCTGCGTGACGACCGGCGCACGGGCAGCGAGCGTCGTGGCTGCAACATCGGTCAGCCGCGCCCCCGCTTTGCCCGGCTTGCCAATATAGAGTTCTGCCGGAGCATCGAGCGAATCGCGCGTGTAGAGCAGGCGACCATCATTCAGCGGCACCACGCCGCCGATGTGCCCTTCCCGCCCCGGATTGAGCACCAGCCGCGTAACCTTGCCGCTCACCGGATCGATGCGGAACGCGGGGTTATCAAGCACATCCTGCGCCGTGGCGATCAGCGCCTTGCCATCGGGCGTCCACGTCAGCGACGCGACCGATCGGTCCCATGCACCGGTCAGTTCGCGCCGGGTGCCGGTCTTCAGATCAATCAGGTTCACCACCAGCCGGTCGGCCTCGTAACCGGGGCGCGCCATTGCGGCATAGGCCAGCCACTTGCCATCGGGCGATGGGGCGGGCGTATTATCTGTGGCCTTGTTTGCGTCAGTCAGGTTGGTCGGCGCGCCGCCATCCAGCTTCGAATGCCAGATGTCGAGATTGGTCGAGGTCGGCTCATTCCGGTCAGCCTGCCGCGCCACGAAGAACAGCGACTGCGAATCTGCCGCCCACGCCACATCCTCGCCGCCGCCAAAGGGCTTGTTCGGGCTGTCTCCAGTGAGTGTCCCCACCGGACCGTCAGCCGCCCTGCCCTCGCCACCAACCTTGCCATCCGCCCCAAGATCGAACGCGAAGACGCGGCTGTAATTGCCCGGTGTTTCCCATGCATCCCAGTGCCGCACAAAGCCCGCGCCGTCCTTGTAGTGCCGCCCGGTGCCGGGACCGGGCAACGCTGTGTTGCCATCGCTCTGGCAGCCGAACATCGAACAGGTGCGCGCGATATCACCCCACACCGCGATGCGCTTTCCGTTGGGGGACAGCTCGAAACCCGCAACTTCGGCCTTGAAAGCCGTAACTTGCGTGGTCACCCCGCTGGCAGGATCGACCTTCCACACTTGCGTGGTCTCAGCCTCGCCCACCTTGCGGTCTGACAGGTAATACAGCGCGCCGTCCGGGCCGAATGCCGGGTCGCTCGCGCTGCCGCCGGTGTCGATGCGGCGCGGTTCACCTTTGCCATCGGCACTACGCACCCACAGCGCAGGCGTGCGCTTGTAACTCACCGGATCGGTGGTGGTGACCACATAGGCGATCAGCTTGCCATCGGACGCAATCGCGCTGCCGCCAAGGCGGTTCAGCGTGACCAGATCCTGCGGAGAGAATGGCGCGGCCTGCTGGGCAACAGCGGGAGCGGCGAATGCGACGGCAAGAATGGCTGCCGCCGAGAACAACGAGTTGGTTTTCATGGAAACCGGATTAGCGCCACAAGCGTGCAGCGCAAACCGCTAATTCACCCGCGTTTCCCGGCAATCCGGGCGATCTCTGCCGAAACCATCTTTTCAACCATCGCAGGCAGGTTCTTGTCCAGCCACTCGGCCAGCATGGGCTTCAACAGTTCGCGCACCAGCCCTTCGAGCGAGGTTTCACCGGAACGAACAATCTGCGGAGCAACACCGGGCTGGGCCAGCATCGACAGCGCCGCCAGCGATTCACGCATCGAAGCAGCCGCAGCATCGGCAACCAGACCGCCGGTATCGGCGTCGTCTTCCTCATCGGTCTCAGTGAGTTCGAGCACTTCTGCGCGGGGCGCAGACCGGGCCAGTTCAGCGCGGGCCAGTTCAACGCGGGCAGGATCAACGCGGGCTTGGTCAGAACGGGCGCGGGTCTGTGCCTCGGCGCGATTATCGCGCGCGATCACCTTCTTGATCGATTCGAGGATTTCCTCGACGGACGGTTCACCGGCCTGACGCATCGAAACTGCTACCCCCACAAACCCTGTTGCACCGATTCCCTCAGGGCCTCGGCGTAGGCTGGATTGTCGCATCCTGTGCAGGCGTGTCAACGGTGCGCGTTGAGACGGCCTTCGGATCAGGGTCACGGTCCCAATCCCAGATACGGCCCCGCACCCGTTCATAGTTGACCTGCGGATCATACAACGCCCCGCCATCAAGGCCGAGATCGTTGGCATCGGCCTTGCCCATCGCCGCCAGCAGGTTGAACCCTGCCACATAGGCATTGCGGCGCGCGGCAACGAGTTGCACTTGCGCGCGCAGCAGTTCCTGTTCGGCATCAAGGATGTTCAGGATGGTGCGGTTGCCTACGGAATTTTCCGCCCGCACGCCTTCAAGGCTGAGCGCGGCAGCATCGACCGCCGTCTGGTTCATCGCGATGATTTCGTTCGCGGCGCGCCATGATGCAAACGACGAGCGCACCGCGGCTATGACCTGACGCTCTACGCCAACTTCCTGTTCAAGCGTTGCGGATTCGCGGGCTTGTGCCTGTCGGGTCTGGGCAGCTGGACCACCGCCTTGAAACAGCGGAACCGAGAGCGTCACGCCGGTTTGCGCCGTGGTATTAGCCTGCCGCAGCACTTCGTTGGTGCCCAGAAAGCTGCCCTTGAATTCCTGACGGCTGCCATTGGCCGAAACCGAAACGGTCGGCTTCTTCGCGGCTTCCGCCACTTTCACGTCAAAAGCCGCAGCTTTGCTTCGTTCGCGCGCGGCAAGAAGATCAGGATTGTTCTCAAGCGAGAAGATGACCGCATCGTCCGGCGTTTCGGGCAGCCCGGGAAGGGGCGGCGGCGGTGCGAGATCGACGGGTGGATTGCCGACCACCTGGATGAAGCGTTCGCGGCTGGACTGCAGGTTTGCTTCGGCCGTGCGCAGATCGCTGCGGGCCAGTGCAAGGCGGGAATTGGACTGGGCGACGTCTGTGCGCGTTACATCGCCGATATCGAACCTGTCGGTGGTGGCCGAAAGGTTCACTGAGAGAACTTCAACATTGTTGCGGTTCAATCCGACGATCGCTCCATCACGAATAACGTCCATGTAGGCCGCAACCACTTCGCTGAACACGCCCGATTCAGTGCCGCGCAAATCCTCTTGCCCTGCTTCGACACGAGTCTTGGCAGCGCGGATCGAATTCTTGACCGACCCGCCCGAATAGACCGGAACCTGCAGGCTGAGATCGACACTGGTCGACCAGTCGGTGATCAGGAACGAGTTGGGGTTGGCCTTGAGTGTGCGATTGTAGCTACCCTGGCCAGACAGGCTTGGCAGGGCACGCGCGCGCGCAATCGGCACGCCCTCATCCGTCGCGCGCTGGGTGGCGCGGGCTGCCTGCAGCGTCGGGTTGGTATTGTAAGCGCTGGTCAGCGCCTCACGCAGGTCATCGGCGAGCGCGGGGGTTGTCGCCAGAGCGGCAGCGCCGGTCACCAGCAGCAGGCGCAGCGCCTTGTATTTTGGCATGAGGCTCAGAAGCTCCACGTCTTCGGCGCGGCAAATTCAGGGAGCACCGCGAAATCGGCATCGCCCAGCGGGGTGGCAATGACTTTGCCCAAGACCTTGCGCGCAATGGCGAGGCGGGTCACGCCGCGATCCACGATCCCGGTAACCACGCGGCCATCGTCGGCCAGCAATGCCGCCAGCGATTCGGGAAGAACCTCAGCCGCGCCATCAATCAGGATCAGCGAGTAGGGGCCACCCTGCGCCACACCCAGCGCGTCGGCGCGGGTCACGCTGCCAGCCAGCTTTTCCGTCAACGCCGCAAGATAACCGTTGGGCGAAAGCACCAGCACGCTATCATCCTGCACCACCCCAGCCGCTTCAAGCATCTGGCCATACGTCAGCGCGGGCGACAGGAACCGGCCTTCGCCCAACGGCACGGCGCGATCCATATAAGACACAGCGCGGCGATCATCGGGCACGAAATCCTCGCGCCGCACACCGTTGAAAGCGGCCAGAATGCCGGGCGCGTTGACGCCGCTGACGCGCAGTTGGCTATCGATCATCGCACGACGCGCAACCTGCATTTCATCCGCAGCCGGGCGGTCTTCAACCACGGTCATTGCAACCCTCATGTTCCAGACGGGAGCCTGACAAGATGTCGGTTCCCACAATTGATCTCTGGCAAGAGCCTGTAGATTATCGACTTGCTGTTTCCAAGGGATTTGCATGTCGATTGTCGACGCGTAAGGGGCGTTCGCAGTTTCTCAGGCATTGGAGGGATTTCCGGATGGCCGAAATGGTGACGATCAAGGAAGCAGACCTGATCGATAGCGTTGCCGATGCGCTGCAATACATCAGCTATTTCCACCCGATGGACTACATCCGCGCGCTGGGTGACGCCTATGAGGCCGAGCAAGGCCCGGCGGCAAAGGACGCCATCGCGCAGATCCTCACCAACAGCCGCATGTGCGCCGAAGGCCACCGTCCGATCTGTCAGGACACCGGCATCGTCAACGTCTTCATCAAGTGGGGGCAGGATTGCCGCCTTGAAAGCGACCTCTCGCTGCAGGACGTGGTCGATGAAGGCGTGCGCCGCGCCTATCTTAACCCGGACAACAAGCTGCGCGCTTCGGTGCTGGCCGATCCCGCCTTCACCCGCCGCAACACGAAGGACAACACGCCCTGCGTGCTCCACGTGGAAATGGTCAAGGGTAACAAGATCGTCGTCGATGTGGCGGCCAAGGGCGGCGGCAGCGAAAACAAGTCCAAGTTCAAGATGATGAATCCCAGCGATTCGATTGCCGACTGGGTGATCGAGATGCTGCCGCAGATGGGCGCTGGCTGGTGCCCGCCGGGCATGCTCGGCATCGGCATCGGCGGCACGGCGGAACATTGCGTGCTGCTGGCCAAGAAGGCGCTGATGGAGCCGATCGACATGGCCCAGCTGAAGCTGCGCGGGGCCCAGACCGATATCGAAAAGCTGCGCATCGAAATCTTCGACAAGGTCAATGCGCTGGGCATCGGCGCGCAGGGCCTCGGCGGGCTTTCGACCATCCTCGACGTGAAGATCATGGACGCGCCGTGCCACGCTGCGGGCAAGCCCGTGGCGATGATCCCCAACTGCGCCGCCACCCGCCACGCACACTTCAGCCTTGACGGGTCCGGGCCGAGCTATCTCGAACGGCCAAAGCTCGACGAATGGCCACAGGTCCATTGGGCACCTGATTCGGCTGCCAAGCGCGTCAATCTCGATACGCTGACGCAGGACGAGGTGCAGGGCTGGAAAGCGGGCGACCGTCTGCTGCTCAATGGCAAGATGCTGACGGGCCGCGATGCCGCGCACAAGCGCATCAAGGACATGCTGGCCAAGGGCGAAGAACTCCCGGTCGATTTCAAGGGCCGCGTGATCTATTACGTCGGCCCGGTCGACCCTGTGCGCGAAGAAGTGGTCGGCCCAGCAGGCCCCACCACCGCCACTCGCATGGACAGCTTCTCTGACCTCATGCTCGACCTCGGCCTGCTTGCCAGTGTAGGCAAGGCAGAGCGCGGCCCCGCTGCGACGCAGTCCATCGCCAACCACAAGAGCGCCTACCTCATGGCGGTCGGCGGCGCGGCCTACCTTGTTGCGCGCGCGATCAAGGAATCGAAAGTCGTCGGGTTCGAAGACCTTGGCATGGAAGCGATCTATGAATTCACGGTTGAGGACATGCCGGTGACCGTGGCCGTCGATAGCGAGGGCGAAAACGTCCACAAGTCCGCGCCATTGGTGTGGAAGAAGAAGATTGCTGAAGAAGGCCTTCTTCCCGCCTAACCTTTCGCTTCGATGAACAGCAAACGCCGCCCGACCACCGTTCTGGTGCGTCGGGCGGTTCGCGTTTAGGCTCCCGCCAATGACGTCGTCGCAAATCGATCCGGGAATCCCGCGCGTACCGGCCCGGCAGGTAGTCCTGTCGGCCGCAGCGCTGTGGCTGTGCTATTTCGTGCTCATCACCGTGCGCGGGCTGGTGGTGGAATTGGGCGACTTTACCGATCTGCTGTGGCGGCGCGGTCTGGTGACGGGCGCGGGGATCATCGTCACCGTCGCCTGCTGGCCCCTGCTCCGCCGCTTCGATGCACGGTCGCTGGTCGTGCGTGGTGGAGCGGCTCTGGTGATCATGCTGCCCGCCGCGCTGGCGCTGGCCGCCGTCAACCAGTGGGCCTTTGCCCCGGTCGAAAAGCGCATGCTCGAAAATCTGGCGCATGAGGAAGACGGCGAAGGTGCGCCGTCTTCTGATGAGGATACGGCGGCTGATGGAAGCAAGGTTCCCTCGGTAAAGATCCGGCGCGACATGGCCGGGAACGTGCTGGTTGATGTGCTCGACGAAGGTTTCGTTC